>MTLE01000399.1_pt1 | contig 331921 bp, 293 predicted proteins | sample 1982461 | NCBI WGS metagenome assembly MTLE01 (sample SAMN05712605, study PRJNA340218) | biofilm metagenome | isolation source: sample SPL anode biofilm adapted to -200 mV | place: USA | collected 2012-02-03 | reverse complement strand
GTGTTTTTCATGGTATTAGATTTAAGGTTAACAAGATTGGTTGTCGTGAGACAATCAATTTTTTTTGTACCTATATGAGCCATTAAAATTTAATTCTAAGTAATTGACTTTTAGACAAAAAAAATGGTTATTTATATATTATCTTTGCACATATAATTAACCAAAACAGTATTATGATGAATAAAAGAAGTGCAATACTAACCATAGTATTAGTGTGTATATCTATCTGTATTTCAGCAGGTAATGTAATTGTTCTTAAATCGCCTAATGAAAAATTAGAGCTATCAATTACAAATGATGAAACAAAAGGAAAGTTAAGCTACTCAGTATCTGATGAAGGGACTGAAGTGGTGACTAACAGCATTCTTATTATGGAGCTTGATAATGGCGTGACCATAGGAAATGCTGCACATAATCTCAAAGTAAAGAAATCAGCAAAGGATGAAAAAATTGCATCACCACTCTATAAAAGGTCAGAAGTAAGAAATAACTACAATGCGCTTACTTTAACTTATCCAGGCGGAAAGTATGGGATAGAATTTAGAGCTTATGACAATGGTGTGGCTTATAGATTTGTGACACGCTTCAAAGGAGACATTAAAGTGATTGACGAGGATGTAAAACTTAATTTTTCAGACGATAATAAGTCATATATGGTTCCTGTGAATAGTTCGAATAAATCTATTGAAGAACAGAAAACAAATTCATTTGAGGGATTATATAAGATTAATCCTCTATCCAAACAAAACAAGGAGAAATTGTCAATAACTCCATTTATAGTAGAGTTGAAGAATGGGAAAAAGCTCGTGTTTACTGATTACAATGTGGAAGATTATCCTGGAATGTTTATTTTACCTGTGCAGAATTCTGACGGAGGAATGTCGGTAGAGGGACAATTTGCTGCTTATCCAAAAACCGAGAAGCAAGGAGGTCATAATAATCTGCAAATGCGTGTTGCCGAAAGAGAAAACTACATAGCCAAAACCGCTGGCGAAAGAAACTTTCCTTGGCGATTGATGATAGTATCGAGGAACGATGCGGAGATACTAGATTCAGATATCCCATATTGTTTGGCGGAAGAAAGCAGAGTGAAAGATATTTCATGGATTAAGCCAGGAAAAGTAGCATGGGATTGGTGGAATGACTGGAACCTTAAAGGCGTAAATTTCAAAGCCGGTATAAATAATGATACATATAAATATTATATAGATTTTGCTAGCAAGAATGGAATAGAATATGTGATTCTTGATGAAGGATGGGCTGTGAACAAGAAGGCAGATTTGATGCAAGTAATTCCAGATATTGACTTAAAGATGCTTGTGGATTATGCTAGGCAGAAAAATGTAGGAATAATTTTGTGGGCAGGCTATTGGGCATTTGCTCGAGATATGGAAAATGTGGTTAGGCATTATTCCGAAATGGGGGTGAAAGGATTCAAGGTAGATTTTATGGACCGCAACGATCAGAAGATTGTGGACTTTACTTACAAAGCAGCAGAACTTTGTGCACAGTATAAAATGCTACTTGATTTTCATGGAATCTTTCCACCTACAGGTCTTACTAGGACATATCCAAATGTGTTGAATTTTGAAGGAGTTGCAGGTTTGGAGCAAATGAAATGGGTAAAAGAAGATTATGATGCAGTGACTTTTGAAACTATAGTGCCATTTGGTCGAATGTTGGTTGGGCCGATGGATTACACTCAAGGTGCTATGCGGAACAGTATTAAGGGAGAGTATCATCCAATTTATTCAAATGCAATGAGCCAGGGAACACGCTGCCGTCAGCTAGCCCAATATGTGATATATGAATCTCCATTAAATATGCTTTGTGATTCGCCAACCAATTATGATAAGGAGCAAGATTGCACAGATTATATTGCGAAGATTCCTGTAGTGTGGGATGAAACAAGAATTATTGGAGCTAAACTTGGTGAGTATGTAGTTGTGGCAAGAAGGGCATGCAATCAATGGTATATAGGTGGAATTACTAATTGGGAAGCGCGAGATTTTGATATAGATTTATCATTCATAAAGGATCTATCTGCAAAGAACATTACATTATATAAAGATGGCCTTAATGCAGATAGAAATGCGGAAGATTATAAGAAAGAAGAAGTAAAGCTTCAAAACAATGTAATAAAGATACATCTTGCACCTGGAGGCGGCTTCGCAATTTTGGTAAAATGAAGAAATGAGGCATGAAATTTGTATTTGTTATATGATAATTATAATAATAGGAGATAAATAAATGAAAGTAATTTTAGTAAATGGAAGCCCGCATTATCAAGGATGCACTTATACGGCTCTTGAAGAAGTAGCAAAGACATTAAATTCAGAAGGAGTTGAGACGGAAATATTCTGGATAGGAATCAAGCCACTCCCAGGATGCGTAGATTGTGGAAACTGTAAAACGACTGGAAGATGTGCCTTTGAGGATTCTGTAAATTTATTTGTGGATAAGGTGAAGGATGCTGATGGCTTTATTTTTGGAACCCCAGTTCATTTCGCAAGTGCCGCAGGAGCAATTACTTCATTTATGGACCGAGCTTTTATAGTTGGTGCTTCAAAACTCTTGAACAAACCAGCCGCAGCTATAGTCAGCTGCCGTAGAGGTGGGACAACAGCAACATTTGACCAACTCAACAAGTATTTTTCAATAAGATGTATGCCAATCGTATCGTCACAATATTGGAATCAAGTGCACGGCAATACTCCAGAAGAGGTGCGAAAAGACTTGGAGGGTATGCAAACAATGCGTACTTTGGGCCGTAATATGGCGTGGCTATTGAAGTGTATTGAAGCTGGAAAGAATTCAGGTATTAAAGTGCCTGAACGTGAGCCAGTGGTAAAGACAAATTTTATTAGATAAAGAATATAAAATATAATAAAGTAAAGCACCTCGTTACTAGTTATCGAGGTGCTTATATTTTGGAGTATATTCTTCGTCAGAATCCTCCTCATCATCATCTTGTGGCGGATTCGGCTTAACAATGTAAGCGCTAAGCTCGAACAAAAGATATAAAGGAAGAAATACGATAGATAATGTGAATGGGTCACCAGTAGGAGTGATTATTGCTGCAAGTACTAATAGAACGATAATAGCATGGCGACGATAACGGCGGAAAAAACCGCGATATAGGAGCCCCGCCTTCGAGAGTATCCACGCTACCAGAGGAAGCTCAAAAACCAAACCCATAACGAATATAATCATTAGAAAGTTGTCCATATAAGAATCCAATGATATTTGGTTTGGAACCATTTCACTAACCTTATACTCAGCTAAAAATCGTAATGTTATAGGAAATACAATGAAATAGCCAACCATAACTCCTATAAAAAACATTCCTGTGCCAAGAGCGAATGCCTTTTTGCTGCCGCGTTTCTCATTTTCATAAAGTGCAGGTTTAATAAACTCCCAGAGCAAATATATAACAATGGGAAATCCGAACACTAATGCCATCCAGAATGAAGTGGTCATATGGATGAAGAACTGCGAAGCTAGTTGGATATTTATTAGATTTACGTGAAACCCATTATTAGTGAATTGAGGGAGAAATGGAATGCCTGTGGTGATTTTTTCAAAGTATTTATAAAGAATAAAATCCCCACGGCAAGGTGCTAGAATGACCTTGTCGAAAATGTCGGGCATAAAGATGAAAAATATAATGGCGAGAACCACCATTAGTACACCTATCTTTAACAACACAGCTCTAAGAGCATCAATGTGCCCCCAGAATGACATTTCCACTAACTGTTCTTTTTCTTTAGCCAATTCAGAAATAAAATGAAAGTTGGTATAAATAAAGAATACAAAGGCCTGAAAACACTAACATGCAGATTGTATTCTTATATCTTAAATATGAATGGAGAAAAATGGTTATTTCTTTTCCTCAGGATTTTTCTCAGTACCTTTTTTTTCTTCAGGTTCAGGAGCATTTATTTCATCTTCAACTTCGCTCATTCCTTTTTTGAAACTTCTAACGCCTTTGCCAAGGCCCTTCATTAATTCGGGTATTTTTTTGCCGCCGAAAAGAAGTAGAATTACAAAGGCAATAACAATAAACTCTCCAGTACCAAAGTTTCCGAAAAGAAGTAGAACTGAGTTGGTGATAGTTGTAGTAATCATTTTATCTAAAATTTATTATAGAATGTTTGTAACACAAAGATAAAACAAAAAGTAAAAAAACATGTTGGTTTTGGCTTTAATTATAAAGCCATATTAAGTTTTTTATCTTAAATTTGTGCCAAGGATGAGGAAGTATTTTAAAAATATAAAGCAAAGTTTCCGATTTACTCGGTGGAGCAGAAATGCCTATGGGGCATTTAGCAGTCTTCATAGGGTAGTGACTATTGGGCGTCTGCGTAAAGAAATCGTAGAAGCATCAATGTTGAAACAAGATTCTTTATCTTCCTCTAATTCAGTATGCCAAATTCTAAGTTCTGACCTCTTTGACGATGAAAGAGATGAGAAAGCTTTGGAATTCCTAGATCTATTGGAACTTATAGGACTAAAGAGCCTTTTGGCAATATTTGCGGGAAATAATCAGGGAGTACACCAGCCTCGGCCGAGGTTGAGTATAATATCAGAAAATTATAGCTTATTACTTAATCTGAGGATGGAATTATTCCTTAGAGGCATTTACGTGTCTCTGCAACAACTTGCAGGGATAAGTTCATTATGCCATAAATTATAAATGGAAATATGGGACTAAAAGAGTTAAAAGACAAAGTTTTAAATGGTGAATCCATTACTTATGACGAAGCAATATGGCTGTCAAAGGAAGTGACTTTAGACGCACTTTATGAAGCAGCTCATGAAATAACCTCAAAAAAAGCATCAAAAGAATTTGATATGTGTAGCATTATAAATGCTAAATCAGGGCGATGCAGTGAGAACTGTAAATGGTGTGCGCAATCTGCCCACTATCATACCTCGGCAGATGTCTATTCTTTTGTGGGAAAGGAAGAATGTTTGCGCCATGCTTTGTATAATGAAAGACAAGGGGTGAAACGCTTTTCGTTAGTGACAAGTGGTAGAAGACCTACCGATAAAGAAATAGATGAGATATGTGAGGCGATGAGTCATTTGAGCGAAAAGAGTAAAATATTGCTTTGCGCTTCATTGGGACTGGCCACTGAAGAACAGATGAAGAAACTGCATGCTTCGGGTGTGAGTCGTTATCATTGCAATCTAGAGACAGCTCCATCATATTTCAGTAAATTATGTAGTACTCACTCACAAGAAGAAAAAATTACGACCCTAGAAGCTGCAAGAAAAGCAGGAATGGAAATATGCAGTGGTGGGATAATAGGAATGGGCGAAAATATAGAGCATCGCATAGAGCTAGCTGTAAAGTTACGTGAAGTGGGTGCGTCATCAATACCAATCAATCTATTGCAACCAATTCCTGGTACTCCATTGGAACATCAAGAGCATTTAAGTGAGGAAGAAATCCTTAAAACAATAGCTATATTCAGATTTATACTTCCTGATGCATATTTAAGATTTGCAGGAGGTCGATCACAACTTTCAAATACTGCTCTGAAGAAAGCATTTTACATTGGAATTAATTCAGCCATAGTGGGTGATTTGCTAACTACGCTAGGCTCAAAAGTATCAGATGACAAAAAACTAATAGAAGATGCAGGATATACAATTTGATAGAGAGCATATATGGCACCCATATACATCTATGACAAATCCACTGCCAGTATATGAAGTGAAAAGTGCTGATGGCGCAGTTATAGAGCTGATGGATGGGACAAGGTTGGTAGATGGAATGTCATCCTGGTGGTGCGCTATTCATGGTTATAATAATCCAGTACTTAATGAAGCCATAGAAGAGCAGTTGCATAAGATGTCGCATATAATGTTTGGCGGATTCACTCATCAACCAGCTATAGAATTAGGAAGACTACTATTAAAAATAGTTCCTCCTTCGATGCAGAAAATATTTTATGCTGATAGTGGTTCAGTGGCTGTAGAAGTGGCCATGAAGATGGCCGTCCAATACTGGTATGGAAAGAAATTGCCTAAGAAGACTAACTTTGTAACTATCCGGTCTGGATATCATGGAGACACATGGAATGCAATGTCTGTGTGTGATCCAGTGACTGGAATGCATGGAATCTTTGGCTCAGCACTTCCAGTGCGATATTTTGTTCCAACTCCAACATCCAAATTCCATGGTGAGTGGGAACCTAGTGATATAGAATCTTTGCGCGATGTATTGGAAAAACACAGTGATGAAATTGCTGCCCTAATATTAGAGCCAATAGTGCAGGGAGCCGGTGGTATGCATTTTTATAATCCAGAGTATTTACGTCAAGCATCAAAATTATGTAAAGAACATAATGTGCTTTTGATTTTTGATGAAATAGCTACGGGATTCGGCCGTACAGGGAAACTCTTTGCGTGGGAATGGGCAGGCGGGGAGCCAGACATTATGTGTATAGGAAAGTCATTGACAGGAGGCTATATGACACTATCGGCTGTATTGACTAATAATGAGATAGCAGCAACTATAAGTGATAATTATCCTAATGCATTTATGCATGGACCTACATTTATGGGTAATCCATTAGCAACAGCGGTGGCTTGTGCATCAGTGAAATTATTGATTTCAAGTCCATGGCAAGAAAAGGTAAAGGCTGTGGAAAAACAACTTGAAGAAGAACTAGCTCCAGCAAGAGAATACAACAATGTGGCTGATGTGAGGGTGCTTGGTGCAATAGGTGTGATTGAAACGAAGGAACCTGTGGATATGGCATTTATGCAAAAGAGATTTGTTGAAGAAGGCATTTGGGTGAGACCATTTGGCAAACTAGTGTATATAATGCCACCTTACATGGCTGTTACAAGAGAGCAAATTTCTACTCTTACATCAGGATTGCTGAAAATAATTAGAGAAATGTAAAAAACTATGCAGAGTAGCTTGGAATCCAGACTAAGGGAGGAACTAGAACAAATATCGGAGAGTGGAAATCTGAGAAAGTTCACCCATTATGACCATCAAGGGAAGTATATTATGGTGAATAATCAGAGAATGCTTAATTTGTCGTCAAATGACTATCTGGGGATTGCATCAGATAGTGATATAAAAGAATCGTTTCTAGCGATAGCTAATAGGAGTGAAGCATTGCCTACTAGTTCGTCGTCAAGATTGCTATCTGGAAACTTTCCAGAATTTGAAGAGCTTGAGGCGTTGCTTTCATCACTGTATGATTCGGACGCTTCCTTGGTGCTGAATTGCGGATATCATGCCAATACAGGAATATTGCCAACTATATCGACAAAGAATACACTTATACTAGCTGACAAATTGGTGCATGCCAGTTTGATAGATGGTCTTAGGCTGTGCGAGGCCAAATATATACGCTATCGACACAATGACTATACACAATTAGAAGAACTAGTATCAAAATATTCATCAGAATATGACGAGGTAATTGTGGTGGTAGAGAGCGTTTACAGCATGGATGGAGATATAACAGATTTGCAACGTCTTGTTGAAATAAAAAAGAATCATCCTCAAATGATGCTTTATGTGGATGAAGCTCACGGTGTGGGTTGTTTCGGTGATAAAGGTTTGGGAGTAGCCGAAGAACAAGGATGCATAAAGGATATAGATTTTCTAGTGGGGACATTCGGAAAAGCATTAGCTTCGGTAGGTGCATTTCTGATATGTAGCAATATAATAAAACAATATCTGATAAACAAGATGCGACCGTTGATATTCACTACGGCTATGCCTCCTATTAATGCGGCATGGTGCAGCTATATCATGAGGAAATCAGTAGGAATGGGTGAGAGGCGCAAACACTTGAAGAAGATTGAGGCGCGGATTCAATCGGTACTGTTGGAATGTGGAATTAATTCCAAAATTGAGAGCCAGATTGTACCAATTATTGGGGGTGACGCAACTGATACCATTAAAATTGGCGAGGAATTTAAGCGAAAAGGATTTCTATGCTCTGTTGTCAGACCTCCAACAGTTCCTGTTGGGACCTCTAGACTGAGGCTATCATTGATGGCTAATCTGGAAGATACGGAAGTGGACAGGCTTTGTGAAGTAATAAAGGACGTATTTAATAATAGATAAAAGGATGAAAAGCGAGTTTTTAAGACATAATGGGACATCACAATTAAGCATCTTCTTTAGTGGTTGGGGCTGTGACGGAAAGGTTTGCCAACCATTAAATACTGAAAATGATGTGTTGGTGTTCTGGGATTATCGTTCATGGCTAAATTTTGAAACTTCTTATTTTAAAAACTATGATAGTGTTAAGGTAACTGCATGGTCACTCGGAGTATGGGTGGCCAATCAGTGCCTTACAAATTATGACATTAAGAATGTAGCTTCTGCAACTGCTATTAATGGGACATTGCAACCCATTGATGAAGAGTGTGGTATAAATCCTGCTATTTTCAATGGTACTCTTAACGGACTTAATGAAAGGAATTTATTTAAATTCAGAAGAAGAATGTGTGGAGACCAGTTTCAGAAGTTCATGGAGCTCGACCCTTCAATGGATGTTATGACTTTAACGGCAGAGCTCCAAGCATTAGCTGATGGTATTAATTCGAATGGCGAAGCCAAGAATAATCAATCAAGGATTTGGACTGATGCGATAATTGGGAAAAATGATTTAATATTCTTGACAGAGGCTCAAGAAAAATCGTGGAAAGAAGCTGGCGTGAAAATAAAAAAAGTAGATTGCTGCCATTATAGCAGTGAGTTATTTCTTGATATATAATTATTAGATGATTGATAAGGAACTAGTGGCAAAGCGTTTTAGTAAATCTATAAAAAGCTATGATGCGAATGCCGATGCTCAAAGAACTATAGCCGAAAGGATGCTTGCTATGATTTCCAGGCATTTGAAAACGGAGAATCCAAAGATATCTGAATTTGGATGTGGAACTGGTGTATATTCAAAAATGTTACTCAAAAAGTTGAATCCATCAAGTTTGTGGCTTAATGATATATGCAATGATTTGAAGGATTATTATGCTGCACTTGATGAACCAAGAATATATTTCCATGCAGGTGATGCCGAATCTATAGAGTTCCCGATGATGCAGGATGTGATAACAGGATGCTCGTCAATACAATGGTTTAACTCCCAAGAGTCATTTCTGGATCGGATAGAAAATTATTTGTCGGAAGACGGTATATTGGCTTTTAGTACCTTCCTGCCGGGAAATCTTCATGAAATAGAGGGTATAATGGGGAAAGGACTTAAATATCATAGCGAAGAAGAATATGCTTCAATGCTTAAGGATAAATATGATATTCTTGAATTTAAAAGTGAAGATTTAGAATTAGAATTTAATAGTGGGCTTGAAGTACTCAAACACTTGAAAGCAACTGGGGTGACAGGAGTGAGAGTAAAGAGTTGGACCCCAAGAGTATTGAATGCTTTTTGTGAAGAATATGGACGCAGATATTCTAAATCAGATAAAGTGGTACTTACATATAGACCACTATATATAATAGCAAAACCGATTAAAAATAAATAATATGAGAGACAATGTGTATTTCGTAAGCGGTATTGATACTGATGCAGGCAAGAGTTTTGCAACAGCGTATCTGGCTAAAACATGGACAGAACAAGGGCACAAAACTATTACGCAAAAATTTATACAAACTGGTAATGTGGGCCATAGTGAAGATATTGATCTTCATAGAAAGATAATGGGAACAGGATATCTGCCAGAAGATGAGGAGCAACTAACATTTCCAGAGGTTTTTTCCTATCCCGCATCGCCATTGCTGGCATCAAGAATAGATAAAAGAAATATTAATTTTGAGAAAATTAATTCTGCCACAGCAGTTCTTAGTAAGCGATATGAGAGGGTGCTACTAGAAGGCGCGGGAGGATTGATGGTGCCTTTGACAGAGAAGATGCTCACCATTGACTTTGTAAAAGACGTAGGTTATCCTTTGATTTTTGTTACCTCAGGTAAATTAGGAAGTGTGAATCACACATTACTTAGTCTCGAAGCAATTAAGAACCGAGGGATAGAATTAAAGATGGTGGCTTATAATTTATTCCCCGACGCAGATGATAAAACAATACAGAAAGATACGGAAGAATATATTAAATCATATCTAAGACGTAATTTCCCAAGCACGGAATTCATTGAAATTCCAATACTTATGAAATAGAATGAAAAATTGAATTGCGTATTAAAATAAAGAATTATTTCTTTAATTGGAAATAATGAGTACCTTTGTAGCCACTTTAATATTTATAAAAAGAAAAATATTTATGAAAGCATTTGTATTTCCTGGTCAAGGAGCACAATTCGTGGGAATGGGTAAAGACCTCTACGATAACAATCAAATGGCTCATGACATGTTTGAGAAAGCTAATGAGATATTAGGTTTCCGCATCACCGATATTATGTTTTCGGGTACAGAAGAAGAGCTTCGTCAGACTAAAGTAACACAGCCTGCTATATTTCTACATTCAGTAATCCTAGCTAAAACTCTTGGAAAAGATTTTAATCCTGACATGGTTGCAGGTCATTCATTAGGAGAATTTTCTGCATTGGTAGCTGCAGGAGCATTATCATTTGAGAATGGATTGAAGCTTGTAGCAACTCGTGCAATGGCTATGCAAAAAGCATGTGAAGTTACACCTTCAACAATGGCTGCAGTATTAGCATTGCCAAACGAGAAAGTAGAAGAAATATGCGCTTCTATTGATGATATCGTAGCACCAGCAAATTATAACTGTCCTGGACAGGTAGTTATTTCAGGAACAGTATCGGGTATTGATACTGCTTGCCCACTTCTATTGGAAGCTGGAGCAAAGCGTGCACTGAAATTAAAGGTAGGAGGAGCTTTCCACTCACCATTGATGAAACCGGCGCACGATGAATTAGCAGCAGCAATTGAAAGTGCAGAATTTGCAACTCCAATTTGCCCTGTATATCAAAATGTAGATGGAAAACCTCACACTAATCCAGCTGAAATTAAAGCTAATCTAATAGCACAATTGACAGCTCCAGTACGTTGGACACAGAGTGTACAAAATATGGTAGCTGATGGATTAACAGAGGTAGTGGAACTTGGCCCAGGTGCAGTACTTCAAGGCCTTGTACGTAAGATTTCAGCCGATGTAGCAACTTCTGGAATGCAGTAATATTTTTTAGACTTAAACACGCTTTAGGTTATGTAATAAGTTTGAAGAATATTCGATGATATTTGAAATACCGTAGAAGAAATTTATTTTTTCTGCGGTATTTTAATTTTGTTACAGAAATGTAATATTGAAGTTACACATTTGTTACAATTCTATATTACTTTTGCGGAGTAAAATATGTAATAAGCATCTTTGTTCGAGATGCGACACTAATTATTAAAAATATCGTTTGTTGAAAGCCTAGCTCGAGAGAGTCAGGCTTTTTAAGTTTATTGCAAATGATGAGTATTAAATTTAATATAATTGCAACGCAAATGAAATGATGGTGTAATATTCTTATAAGACCTTTGGCCTTGAAATAATAATAGTAAAATTAGATAAATGAAAGAACTATTAATCAAGTCAATTGCAGTCATTGCAATATTATTAATGGGAAATAGTATTTCTCATGCAGCAGTAATAAAAGGGAAAGTATTAGATGAGCAGAAAGAGGGTGTTCCAGGAGCGACAGTGAGGATAGATGGGACAACGATAGCTACAACTACCGATTTAAATGGAACCTTTCAGATTGCTGGTATAAAAGATGGTAAGTATACATTAATATGTGATTATGTATTTTATCAAAGCCAAAATGTGAATTTGGTATTAAAAGGTACTTCAGAAATAGAGTTTGATATTAAACCAGAATCGCAGACTCTAGGCGAAGTAGTAGTAAAAGGAGTTTTGAAAAAGAATTCGGAAATGGGCCTATTGTCTGCAATGAAAAATAGCCTAGTTGTCCAAACCGGTGTTTCTGCCCAGCAAATTACACGAACCCAGGATAAGGATGCGGCAGAGGTGATAAGGCGAGTGCCTGGAATAAGTATAATCGATGGCAAATTTGTGATGGTGCGTGGCCTTTCGCAAAGATATAATAACGTATGGATAAATGGAAGCTCTGTTCCGAGTAGTGAGTCGGATTCAAGAGCTTTTTCTTTTGATATAATACCATCGTCACAATTAGATAATCTTATGATAGTGAAATCTCCCGCAGCACAATATCCTGCTGATTTTAGTGGGGGATTTATACTAGTTAGTACGAAAGATGTGCCCCAGAATAATACGTTCGGCATTTCGATAGGTGGCAATGTAAACGACCAAACGCACTTCAAGGATTTCTATGGGCCCCAAAAAAGTGCGACAGATTTTTTAGGGTTTGATAATGGATTTAGAAGTTTCAACGGAGGAATTAAAGGTGAGTTGAACAAGCTAAGCAATGGAGGAATAGATTTGGTGAACAATGGATTCAATAATGACTGGAAAGTGTATAAATCCAAACCGATTTCAGATATATCATTGAGCTCTGATTATAGTAGGAGATGGACAGATGAAGACGGGCGTACTTTGGCACTATTAGCGGCATTGAATTTCAGCAATAGCAGCCAAACATTTCTAAACATGGAGAATTCTCTATTTGGAGCGTATGACTTTGATAAAGACAAATCAGTGTATCTGCGCCATAGTAAGGATAATCAATATACGACTAATTCACGGCTGGGAGGTATGATTAATCTTACTTATGTAACTGCAAACGGTGCAGCAAAATATGAGTTCAAGAATATCCTTAATCAACTAGGACGTAACAGATATACTGAAAGAATAGGTATTGATGCCCAGAGTAATAACGAGCAAAGTGCTGAGTATTACTATATGAGTCGTTTTTCGTATAACGGACAATTTACAGGAAGATATTTTTTGACTGATTCTAGACAATTTGATTGGAGTCTGGGTTATGCCTATGCCAATAATAGAATGCCTGATAGAAAGCGGTATTTAATTAATGATGCTTTTGAACCAGGTATTTTAGAGTTGACAAGTTCAAATGATATAGAAAGAGAGTTTACTAATCTTGATGAACATATGGGAAGCGCAAACATGAATTATAGAGATAAGATTAATCTTTTTGGAAAAGATTTAGAAATAAGGGCGGGTCTGTATGGAGAGTATAAGACGAGGAAATATCTTACAAGGTCATTTATATATTGTTGGGATGCTACAGAGAATAGTTTGCCAGAAGGCTTTAGAAGGTTTGATATTCCGCCCCAATTAATGCAAGGGAAATACTATGGTGAACAAGGACTATATATGCTTGAGCAATCTAAATGGAGAAATAATTATAATGGCAATAATATATTGGCAGCCGGATATCTAGGAGTAAATATGCCCGTAGATACTAAATTTAATATTTATATAGGAGCTAGATATGAGTTCAATAGAATGAGATTGATTACTAACACTAAGGATACGCAGGAAAGCCATAAATCCCATGATTACACCACAAATGGTATATTTCCTTCATTAAATGCAGTGTACAAATTTGATGAAAGAAATTATCTGAGATTTGCCTATGGAAAAACAATTAATCGTCCAGAGTTCAGGGAAGTGTCACCATCAGTGTATTATGATTTTGATTTAGCAAGTAATGTTCAGGGTAATTATGATTTGAAATCAGCATATATACATAATTTAGACTTGAGATATGAATATTATCCTACAAATGGAGAACTGATTTCAGCATCTGTCTTTTATAAGAGGTTCATTAATCCAATAGAATGGACTTATACAGTGAATGGTGGCACAGACCTAACTTATTCTTATGTGAATGCAAAAGGAGCCGATAGTTATGGACTAGAATTAGAAATGAAAAAGAATCTTGACTTTATTGGACTTAACAATTTTGGCGTGAATTTTAATGGCGCACTAATTAAAAGCAAAGTGAGATTTGAGGAAGGAAGCAAGAATAAAAACCGTGCTATGCAAGGCCAAAGTCCATATCTAGTAAATGCAGGAATATTCTATCAAAATGAAGAATTGGGACTCAATGTAGCCGTTTTATACAATATTATTGGCAAGCGTATTGTGGGTGTGGGTAGAAATCTAGGTTCTGGAGACAACGTGATAAACATACCAGACAGCTATGAAATGCCTCGCAATTCATTGGATTTATCTGCATCAAAGAAGTTCTTTAAATCACTGGAGATAAAGCTTTCTTTAAGAAATCTAATCTCTCAGAAAGTTCAATATAAACAATTTGAAAACACGACTAAAGGCAAAGTTGAAGAATTGACCAGAGAGTTTAACTATGGTAGAAATTATGGAATAAGTGTGGGATATAGATTTTAAATTAAGAGATAGTAAAGTAGTATTTAAGAAAATTAAAAATCAATGAAAAAATGAAAGGTAAAAAAGTTTTGTTTAGAGCTCTATTAGGAGTGTTAATCGTGATGGCTGCTTCTTGTAGCAGTGAAAATGTGCCCACTGATAATACCTATAACTATGGGACAGATGGTGGAATAACATCTTGTGATAAATTATTATTTGATGAAAAAGGGAAAGCTGATATTGAGGGCACATATATCGGAAATGGTGAGCAAGAGTTCGTATTTACGGGTAATCAAACGCTTAAAAAAGATGTTTATATACTTAAAGGCTGGGTCTATATAGCTAATGGAGCCTCTCTAATAGTGGAGCCAGGAACAATTATTAAAGGTGATAAAACTACGGAGGCCGCCTTAGTGGTGGAAAGTGGCGGGAAAATTTATGCAGAAGGGACATCGGCCCAACCGATAATATTTACGTCAAACCAAGTAAAAGGTAACAGAAAACCTGGAGATTGGGGCGGTGTGATAATTTGTGGAAAAGCTCCTAATAACCAGCAAAATGATCAACAAATAGAAGGAGGCCCAAGAAGTCATCATGGAGGAACTGATGTAAATGACAACTCAGGTGTGATGAGCTATGTAAGAATAGAATTTGCCGGGTATCCATTCCAAAAAGACAAAGAGATTAATGGATTGACTTTAGGGTCAGTGGGAAGTGGTACCAAAATTGACCACATTCAAGTGTCTTATTCTAATGATGACTCATTTGAGTGGTTTGGCGGAACTGTTAATTGCAATCATCTAATTGCATACAAAGGATGGGATGACGATTTTGATACTGATAACGGATATAAAGGAACTGTCCAATTTGCATTAAGTGTGAGAGACCCTAAAATTGCTGATAGTTCACAGTCTAATTCATTTGAGTCGGATAACTGTGCTGATGGAGCTTCATCTGCCACCCCAATCACATCAGCGATATTTTCAAACGTTACTGTAATAGGTCCTAACGGCCGAGACAACTTTTCGAATGATGCATCTTTCATTAATGGAGGGGCATATAATCCAAACAATGGTTCGGCATTAGGGAAATATCAGTCGGCAATTCAAATACGTCGTTCAAGCCGATTGAATTGTTTCAATTCAGTTTTCGTGGGTTGGCCAATAGGACTGATATTAGATGGGGAAAAAGGAAATTCCATAGAGCAAGCTAAAAGCGATAACTTAAAAGTGAAAAATGTGTGGTTTGCTAATATGGATGTTGTGGGAAGTGATGCTAATAAAGTCTATGCTGATAATTTGGTAACAGGCTACCAAGTTGATGCAAGTGGCAAAATGGCACCAGTTATCGATAAGACTCAACAATCATATTCACATACTTATTTTTTAGATCCAAAGAACGGAAACACAGTAAAGAATCTGTTGGAATTGCTTCTATTCGACCCCAACAACATAGGTGCAGCCTATATGCCCCAAGCAGGAAGTCCACTATTAAATGCAGCTTCTTTTTCAGATGCGTCGCTAAATGGGCTACAAATTGTTAGCTATATAGGAGCATTTTCAGTAGGAGATAGCTGGATGAATGGATGGACAAACTTCGACCCAAATAATACAGATTACTAAATAGACATAGGTAATAACTAATTAGTTCTTTTGGGTAGCTGTTGGAATCAAAATCCAGCAGCTGCTTGTTTTATGATATAAATATAAAATATAGTATCTTTGCAATAGCAATGATAAAAACGACAGAAGAATTAATGTTACAGATTAAAGACGCGTTAGTAAGTCTCGATGTAGTGGAAAAGTTTTTCCTATGCGATTTAGACAAATGCCTGGGTGAATGCTGCATTGAGGGTGATGCCGGTGCGCCAATAACTGAGGACGAATACAATAAGATAAAGGAAATCTTGCCAGAAATATGGAATGATTTGCTTCCTAAGGCACAGCAAGAAATAAAAGATAGCGGTGTGGGCTATATTGATGAAGAAGGAGACCTTGTCACTTCTATTGTTGATGGAAAAAACTGCGTATTCACTTGCTATGGTGAGAATGGAATGTGTCAATGTGCCATTGAGAAGGCTTTTCATGCAGGAAAGATTGACTTTTATAAACCATTATCATGTCATTTATATCCGATAAGGCTTAAGGAATATCCCACTTTTACGGCTGTAAACTATCATAGATGGAAAGTATGCAAAGCTGCAGAAGTGCTTGGTCGTAAAGAAAAAGTGAGAATATATCAATTTCTAAAGGAACCATTAATCAGACGCTTTGGAGAAGATTGGTATGCAGAATTAGAAAAAGCGTGCCAACTATATTTAGAAGAGTATGGGGATTGAAATTTGCGGACAAAAGAGGACCTAAATATTTGGTAAATAAAAAAATAATCGGTATTTTTGCACCGCTTTTGTAATCTCTGGCAAGAAAGAGTGGCTTGTTATATTGCTAAAGTTAAAAGTAAAACATTTTAATAAAAAGAAAAATGGACTTAATTAAGGTCGCAGAAGAGGCTTTCGCAACTGGAAAGCAATTTCCGGAATTTAAAGCCGGTGATACTATTACAGTAGCCTATCGTATCAAAGAAGGTAACAAAGAGCGTATCCAGCAATATCGTGGTGTAGTAATCAAGATTGTTGGTGAAGGTTCAAAGAAACGTTTCACTGTACGTAAGATGAGTGATAACATCGGAGTAGAGAGAATTTTCCCAATCGAATCACCATTCATTGATGAGATCGTTGTTAACAAATATGGTAAAGTACGTCGTGCTAAATTGTATTACCTACGCGCATTGACAGGTAAGAAGGCTCGTATTAAAGAGCGTCGTGTCATTCGTAAAGATGCAGAAGTATAACTTATAATCACCGATTAATAAGATTTTTAAGCCGTTCCATGAAAGTGGAGCGGCTTTTCTGTTATAATTGATAAAAGCTTATGCCAGAAATGGATTGATTGTAATAATGGTTTTTTATCTGGCATAGTTATTGTAAGGTAAAAAGGTAGTATATTTGCAGTAGCAAAACAATAGGTATATTAATTAAAAAAACATATAATATTATGGCTAAAAAAGCTCTATTAATGATTCTTGATGGGTGGGGTCTTGGAAACCACACTAAATCTGATGTAATTTTCTCAACTCCAACACCATATTGGGATAGCCTATTGGCAAAATACCCAAATTCACAACTCCAAGCAAGTGGTGAAAATGTGGGATTGCCAGATGGACAAATGGGAAATTCAGAAGTAGGTCACTTAAACATTGGTGCAGGCCGAGTACTATATCAAGATTTAGTAAAGATTAATAAGTCAATTCGCGATAAGTCAATACTTGATAATCCAGAGATAAAGTCAGCTTTCAGCTATGCAAAGGAAAATGGTAAAGCTATCCATTTTATGGGTTTGACATCAAATGGAGGTGTTCATAGCTCGCTTGAGCATCTTTTTGCATTATGCGATATAGCTAAAGAATATGGTTTGGAGAAAGTATTTATCCATTGCTTTATGGACGGCCGTGATACTGACCCAAAGAGTGGAAAAGGATTTATAGAGGAGGTAGAAGCTCATTGTGCCAAGAGTACAGGTGTTGTAGCTTCAATAATAGGCCGTTACTACGCTATGGATCGTGATAAACGTTGGGACCGTGTGAAAGTGGCATATGATCAATTAGTAAACGGATTAGGAGAGAAGGCTTCGAATATGGCAGCTGCCGTACAAGAATCTTATGACAATGACGTTACTGATGAGTTTATGAAGCCAATCGTTAATGATACAGTTGACGGAACGATTAAAGAAGGCGATGCTGTGATATTCTTCAACTATCGTAATGACCGTGCTAAGGAACTTACAATAGTCCTTACTCAGCATGATATGGAAGAAGAGGGAATGAAGACTATTCCTAACTTGCAATACTATTGTATGACTCCATACGATTCTTCATTCACGGGAGTTCATATTTTATTTGATAAGGATAATGTGCAAAACACACTTGGTGAGTTCCTTTCTGCTAATGGAAAGAAGCAGCTACACATAGCTGAAACTGAGAAATACGCACATGTAACATTCTTCTTTAACGGTGGTCGTGAAACTCCTTATGAAGGTGAAGATAGAATCTTGGTCCCTTCTCCAAAGGTTGCAACCTATGACCTACAACCTGAAATGAGCGCACCTGAAGTAGCTGACAAACTTAAAGATGCTATTGATACAAAGAAATATGACTTTATTGTAGTAAACTTTGCTAATGGCGATATGGTAGGCCATACAGGAATCTATGAGGCAATTCAAAAAGCCGTTAAGACCGTAGATGCATGTGTGGAAAAAGTGGTTACGGCAGCGATTGCTAATGATTATGAAGTGATTATCATTGCTGACCATGGAAATGCGGACAATGCAATCAATGCTGATGGCACGCCAAATACCGCTCACTCATTGAATCCTGTACCATGTGTATATGTTACTTCTAATAAGGATGCAAAGATTGATAATGGTATACTTGCCGATGTGGCACCGACAATCCTTCACATCATGGGAATGAAGCAACCAGCTGACATGACTGGAAAAGACTTGATAAAGTAATAAGGGAAGTATTCTCTTTAAAATATGCAATGCGGTTCCGGAAGTTTAATGCTTTTGGAACCGCATTATTTGTGTGTAAATATCATATAAAATATGATACTGCTAGGCTTATAATCGCTTTGCTATTCAATGAAAAACATTTTAAAAAAGTTGGGAGACTTGTGAAGTATTGTTATCTTCGTAAATAATAATCTTACTCCATTTAAACCTAGGGTGATATGAAATTGATAAGAAAATCAATAGTGCTATTGATTATAGCCATAAGCACTTTTATAACTATAACTCCAATTAGTGCAGAACATCTTGTTATTCTCACTACAAACGATACGCATAGTAGGATTGATCCAGACTTTGATGGAAAAGGTGGTATATTAAGACGAAAAGTAGTATTTGACAGTATTAGAGCCAAGGAAAAGAATGTGATGGCGATTGATGCTGGAGATGCGGTGCAAGGTACTTTATATTTCTCGCTTTTCAAGGGCGCAATAGAATTTCCCCTGTTGGATAGTTTGAAATATGATATAAATATTCTAGGAAATCATGAATTTGATAACGGAATGGAGGCGATTGCTCCCTACTATAAAAATCTGAAGACTATCAAACTTTCGTCAAATTATGACTTTTCAGCTACTCCACTTGCAGGAATATTTCAACCATATGTGATTAAAGAATATGATGGCAAGAAGATAGGGTTCATGGGCATAAACTTGAATCCAAGCGGAATGATTGCCGATAAGAATTTTAAAGGACTTACCTATAAAGATGTTATTGAAACTGCGAATGCTACTGCTGCACATTTAAAACATGACTTAGGCGTTGATTATGTTATAATGATATCTCATATAGGATATGATTCTGATATCAAAACAACCCCTGGCGATGTGAATGTGATTGAAGCCAGTAAAGATATAGATTTAGTAATTGGCGGTCATTCTCATACCACTGTAGACCCTGAGAAAAAAAAGCCCCTTTATAAAATTAAAAATAAAGACGGGAAAAATGTAATTGTAACTCAGACTGGAAGTGCGGGGAAAAATGTAGGTGTGATAGATATTGATTTAAATGATTTGGAAGCCAATTATCATTTGCTCCAAATCGATAAGCGATATGATTCGCGTATAAATTATCCAGCTTTGCAAGGATTCTTGAAGCCATATAAGCATGTGGTTGATTCAATAATGAATCATGAAGTAGCTATTTCAGAAGAATATATGCCGAATGCCTGTCTCGGAGCATTATCAAATTGGGTAAGTGATGCGGCTCGTGATATTACTCGAAATATTTCAGGACAGAAAGTAGATTTCTCGATTATGAATAGAGGCGGAATACGCCAACCAATGCCTAAAGGCAGTATTTCTGAAGGAATTATTGGGTCAATGTTTCCATTCGATAATAAGCTAATGATAATAGAGCTTAAGGGGCAGCAAGTGCTAGACGCTTTTGTTGTGATGGCTAAAAGACAAGGCGATGGTGTGAGCTCAGATTTAAAAGTTACATATACCGAAGATGGCCATATAAAGAAAGCTCTTTATAATGGAAAGAAAATAAAAAAGAATAAGATTTATAGAATAGCTACGCTTGACTATCTTGCCAACGGAGGAGATTATATGACTCCGTTTAAAGAAGGGAAACAAGTGTTTGCTGATGATAAGAAATTATCTGATCGTATTCTTGAATATGTCGAAGGATTGAGCAAAGCTGGAAAAACGATAAAATCTAACGACGCAGAGAGAATGTATGAAGTGAAATAAATGATATTTTAGGAGAGATTTTTAAATACACGATATAATCTAAACACCAAAGTTATACATGAAATGCTTTAAAAGTATAGTAATTACATTGTGCTTAGTTTGCCTAAGCATACAGATGAATGCAGTGACTCCTAACCTTTTGAAAAATGCGAACCAAAAGGAGATGGAGAAATGGGTGAGCGCCCAGTTTAAGAGAATGAGTGAAGATGAGCGTATAGCTCAGTTGATAACGGTAACCGTAAGTCCTGTCTCAACCCAACAAGCTGTAATTGACAAATATATTAAAGATTATCACGTTGGGGGGGTAATTTATGCCGAAAGTGATATATTGAAACAAGCTGCAATGAATAATTACATGCAGTCAATTTCGAGGATGCCTCTACTCATATCAATAGATGGAGAGTGGGGACTCGCAATGCGTCTTGAAGATGCTCCAATGTTTCCCAGGAACATGGCTCTAGGTGCAGTTACAGATGATAATTTGATTTATCAATATGGTCTTGAAATGGCAAGGGAATTGAAGGCCATAGGAGTTACTGTGAACTTTGCTCCAGTACTCGATATAAATGATAATCCAGATAATCCTGTTATTTACAGACGCTCATTTGGTGAAACGCCAGAATTAGTGGCTTCGAGAGCTTTAGCATATTCTAAGGGACTTGAGGATGGGGGCGTTTTGTCGGTAGGCAAACACTTCCCTGGTCATGGAGCTACTAATCAAGATTCACATAAGACATTGCCCGAAGTGACAAAATCTTTGGCTCAATTACAACAATGCGAATTTATCCCTTTTGAGAAATATATTAATGCAGGGTATGGAGGAATGCTTACGGCTTATCTCAATATCCCGGCATTGGATTCTGTGAGCGGAATGCCAAGCTCATTTTCTTCAAAGTTTGTTACAGATCTTTTGAAAACCGAGATGGGATTTGAGGGACTTGTATTCACTGATGGAATGAGCATGCGTGGAGCAGATATACAGGGCTCTGGATGCGTGGCTGCTTTGAAAGCCGGGAATGATGTCCTTCTTTCTCCACGTAATTTAGAAGACGAATTTGCTGCAATAAAGCAAGCCATAAAAAATGGTGAATTGTCAAAGAAAGCTATCGAGGAGAAATGCAAGAAAATACTAAGATATAAATATGTGCTTGGATTAGCTGAATATAAGCCCGTAGATATAGCAAAGATACAAAATGAGATAAATTCGCCTAAAGCCAATCTGATAAATCATAAACTTCATGCAGCCTCTATTGCTGTAGCGAAGAATGATGATAATATTCTGCCTATCAAGAATCTTGATACTAACAGTATAGCAGTTGTATCATTAGGCGATTCGAAGGGCGTTAACAGTATGTTCCAGCGTAGATGTGAGATGTATGCTCCCGTAGGAAAATATTTTTATAGCACAGGAGTAGATTTAGATATTCTTTTGCCAAAATTAAGTAAGTATTCCACAGTAATAGTGGGCGTATATTCAGATAGTACTGACTATAGAGCAACACTAGATTCAATAGCGCGAGTTTGTAAAGACGTAGTGCCAGTATTCTTTACAAAGCCATATAGTGCATCATTATTTAAAGACGCAGTAGCGCAGTGTCAAGGGACTGTTTTAGGATGGGAAGATTCGGACTTGGCACAGGATTATGCTGCACAAGTAATATTTGGCGGAAGCGCAGCAGAGGGAGTGCTTCCTGTTACTATAACAGGAGTTGGCAAGATTGGAGATGGCTTTAAATACTCAGCTAATCGTCTAGGATATACTATTCCAGAGGAAGTTGGAGTAGACAGCAGAATGCTTTCAAGGATAGATGATTTGGTAAATAAAGGATTGAGAACGCAAGCATTTCCAGGATGTCAGGTACTTGTGGCTAAAGATGGTAAAATAATTTGTAATGCTAATTATGGAGTATTGAGCCAAGAATCAGGAATACCGGTAGATGCAAACACTGTTTATGATTTAGCGTCAGTTTCTAAGGCAACTGGTACTTTGCCAGGTATAATGAAAGCCGTGGATGATGGATTATTAAGCGTTGATGAGAAAGCAAGTACATATATTCCTGGATTAAGAGGAACAGACAAAGAAGATTTAGTGCTTCGTCAATTCCTGTTCCATGAAACTGGAATCATACCGTCGTTGAACATGAATGACATTTTGTTTGATAAAAAGAGTTATAGTGGCAATTTGATATCACGTTTAAAAGATGATACCTATAATATCAAGATAAATGATAACGCTTATTTTAACAAGAATGCAAAATTAAGAAGAGATATAACATCTCCTATGAAGACGGCTACTTTGAATATACCTGTATGCGATGGTATTTATGTAGGCAAGATTACATATGACACTATTATGCACAGGGCTTATACATCAAAATTACGTCCAACAAAGGATTATACATATAGTTGTGTGAATTTCTGCCTTCTTATGGATGCGGAACAACATGTGACTAAAATACCTCATAACGAATATGTAACAAAAAACTTCTACGCACCTTTGGGAGCTTGGCATTTCACATATAGACCTTTGGAGAAATTCGAGAAAAGAGAGATAGCTCCAACCGAATATGACACTTATCTTCGTCGCCAACTTATATGGGGATATGTTCATGATGAGACAAATGCTTTCTCAGGCGGAGTTCAAGGAAATGCAGGTCTTTTCTCAAATGCTAATGATTTGGCTAAGCTATGCCAAATGTGGTTAAATGGTGGAGTATATGGGGATAAGAGATTATTGACAGAAAGCACTGTGAAGCTGTTTACAACAACCAAAAGCCCTAATTCAAGAAGAGGACTAGGTTTTGATAAACCAAATAAAGAGAATGAAGAAGCTTCTCCTACATGCAAGGAAGCCACAGCTGAAACTTTTGGACACCTAGGATTTACAGGAACGGTATTCTGGGTAGATCCAGTTAATAATCTAGTATTCGTATTCCTATGTAACCGGGTTTATCCTACTAGAGAAAATGAGGCTTTCAATGATCTAAATATACGTCCAGAATTATTCTCAACAGTATATAAGTCATTGTTATCAAAATAGCTAAATATGTTGCAAAAGTTAATCTAAAATCGAGTAAAAGTATCGAATTACAATAAAAAGCATAAAAAATACGCAAAATTGTTAGTTTTGCGTATTTTTTTATTTATCTTTGTGGCCTAATCAAAATGGTATTAAAATGAAAGCGACAGAAGTATTAGCAGATTTGAAAAGGAGATTTCCAAATGAACCCGAGTATCTACAAGCTGTAGAAGAAGTGTTATCAACCATCGAGGATGAGTATAACAAGCATCCCGAATTTGAGCGATATAATTTAATCGAGCGACTATGCATGCCTGACCGTATATTCTCGTTCAGAGTATCATGGGTGGATGACAAGGGTAAAGTACAGAATAATATGGGTTATAGAATTCAGCATAACAATGCTATTGGCCCGTATAAAGGAGGAATTCGTTTTCACTCTTCAGTAAATCAATCAATTCTTAAATTCTTGGCATTTGAGCAAACCTTCAAGAATTCTTTAACTACTCTTGCAATGGGTGGAGGTAAAGGAGGTTCTGATTTCAATCCAAAAGGGAAGAGTGATATGGAAGTGATGCGCTTCTGCCAAGCATTTGTATCTGAATTATGGCGTAATATAGGACCTGACACAGATGTACCTGCTGGAGATATTGGTGTAGGTGGTCGTGAGGTAGGCTATATGTATGGTTGGTATAAGAAAATGGCACGTGAGAACACAGGAACATTTACAGGAAAAGGTCTTGAGTTTGGTGGCTCACTTATACGCCCTGAGGCTACAGGATATGGTAATGTATATTTCTTGTTGAATATGCTTGCTACTCGTAATATTGATATTAAGGGAAAGACAGTTGCAATTTCAGGTTCAGGAAATGTGGCTACTTATACTGCTGAAAAATTGCTCCAACTAGGTGCTAAGGTCGTTACATTGAGCGATTCTAATGGAACTATTTATGTTCCAGAAGGAATTTCTAAAGAACAATTAGATTATATTTTCAAATTAAAGAATATATATCGTGGACGTATAAAGGAATTTGCAGAAGAATATGGATGTGAATACTTTGAAGGCGGTCGTCCTTGGTCGGTGAAATGTGATATCGCAATGCCATCTGCCACTCAGAATGAACTTGATGGAGACGATGCACAAATGCTTCTTGATAATGGTTGCTTCGCAGTGGCTGAAGGTGCTAATATGCCTTCTACACCAGAAGCCGTACATAAGTTCTTGAATGCAAAGATTCTATATTCTCCTGGAAAGGCTTCTAATGCTGGTGGTGTATCAGTATCAGGACTAGAAATGGCTCAAAATTCACAAAAACTTACATGGACATCTGAAGAAGTAGATGCTAAATTAAAAGATATTATGGCAAATATCCATGGACAATGTGTGAAATATGGAACTGAAGAAGGCGGATTTGTAAATTATGTAAAAGGTGCTAATGTAGCTGGCTTTATGAAAGTAGCTAAAGCTATGATGGCTCAAGGTATAATCTAATTTCATGAACGTTAGGTAATGCTATAATATAATAAAGACTCGTAACAAATGAATAGCCGTGTTGTGATTAATCATAACGCGGCTATTACTATAAAAAGAAACTCTATACGGTGGCCAATAAATATACTTTGTAAAAATAATGTCATATTACATATAGATAAACATTTGAAATACAATTAGATAGAAATTTTGGCAAAGTGACTGATACTGAATTTTAGAATATTCTTGAATTATTGTATAAGTTGCATCATATCAGTGAATTACAATGATTATGATTTTATTTATTATTGACGAGAGTTGTCAAAACCTCATATTACCTTTGCCTTCTCAAAATTGAAGCAATCGAATCGATAAGATTTGATTTAAGCCTCTTTGTCGAATAATCAAAGGGGCCTTTTTTTATATTATTCACTATATTCTATGATGTCGCCTGGCTGACATTTTAATTCACGGCAAATGGCATCAAGAGTGGTAAATCTGATAGCTTTAGCCTTTTCTGTTTTAAGGATTGATAGATTGGCGAGAGTAATCCCAATTCTATCTGACAGTTCACTAAGTGTCATTTTTCTTTTTGCGAGCATGACGTCAAGGTTAATCCGTATCATAGTTAGAATGCTTAAATTGTAAGAGAATTTTCTTCGCTAACTTTTGTTGCCAAACTATATAGGAAGCCAAATATGAATATCATGATTGGAATAGCAATCAGGGATGGATCAAGTGTAAGAGTATTAAAATTTCCATATGCGCCCATACCTGCATTTGAATAAACGAAACTATAGAAAAAATAAATTATTCCCCAGTAGAAAATTAGTTTAGTGCATGAAGGATTGAATATTGTTCCATTCTTGAGCGATTTGAATAATTTTAGGAAGAATATAACTTGAATTATAATCAGAGCTACTGGAAGTGCCCAATATAAAATAAGTATGAAGGTTTGGATCCATTCATATCCGTCTTTCCATTGAGTACATCCAGGAGTGAAAAGTTGGTTGTAAGTTTGGATACTTATCCAGGTGAGCCATATTAAGCTAAAAACTAAAGTTGCTATGAATAACCATTTACAAATTTTTAAAGTCTTAATACTTTCAGATTGAATTTGATTTGTTCCCATAATATTTAAGTTTTAATTTGATGTAGCAAATATAGTATATTAATATTGAAAAACAATAAAAATATATCGAAAAACGATAAATAATTTATAGACAAGCAAATTTTATAAAATAAAAAGATCGATATTTATATAATTATAGGCAGAGATTTACTGCAATAATAAGCTGAAAAATGTAAGATGAAATTAAATTAAATATAAGTAAGTCTAAAATTTTAATAGTTATTGTTTTAAGAAGATAAACATATTAACTTTGTGAGATATAATTTTAATATGAAGAGAAGAATATTAGGCTATATAATAGCTTTACTTTTATTATTCAGTGCGGGAATATGGATTGCATCACGTTGGAATGTATGGTTTAGTAATATACCAGAAAGCTCATTTACAGCATCTAATATACCTGATAGAATTACGCTTACTCCTGGCGAGGATTTAATGACTCAGAGAAATGTTTCGTGGAGATGTGGGCGAACACTAAACGATTCAAGATTAGTGCTAGTATCAAGTACTGATACAACGATTTGGAAAGCAAAAGGAGAAGAAATAAAAGCGCGTGGGACACATGATGCATATTATGCAGCAAATATAGTTAACTTAGCACCAGGAGCTTCTTATAAATATAGAGTTGAGACGGGCGATAAACTTTCAAGGTGGTATTCATTTAAAATGCCGGCTGATACGTTAAAAACCAGAAGATTTCTCTATTTTGGAGATGTGCAAGACACTATAGGTGGCGATTCGCACACAATGTTTGAGAAACTTTATAAGAAATTCAATAATGTTGATTTCTGGGCATGTGGAGGAGATTTAATTGAAAGGCCGCTCAATAAATATTGGAACTATCTATATGCTACAACTGACTCCATTTTTGCTATGGTGCCTATACTTAATACTGCCGGAAACCATGATTATGTTAAGTCCTTTATGCCTCATATAGATGAGCGGTGGACTAAGACATTTGTTTATCCAGAGAATGGAGCAAAAAGAGCTCTTGGGTCGAGTTATTATATTGATATGCCAGATCTCAGAATAATGGTGCTTGATACACATGGAATAAATTCTATGATGACGGCAGTTAGTGAGTACCAATGGCTTAAAAAAGCATTGCAGGGAGCTGAAGGAAAATGGAAAGTGGTGATGATGCATCATCCAATTTATTCTGTGAGAAAGGGCAGAGATAATCTTACTGTAAGGAACACATTTAATCCATTGATTCAAAAATATGGAGTACATTTAGTTCTTCAAGGCCATGAGCATGGGTATTCCCGTTATATAGCAGAAAATGGTGAATGGAGTGGAAATCACCCAGTTTATATTGTGAGTGTTGCATCATATAAGATGTATCCGACAAAAAAAGATGTGCCCGGAACAAAAATCATAGGAGGAAAGAAAATGTATCAGACCATTGATTATGACTCAAAGAACATGATAATGAGAGCCTATGAATTGGATACAGATAAATTGATAGATGAAGTGAAAATTACAAAGTGATATTAACCCCAAAAATAGAATAGAAATGAAAAAATTATTATTATTTGCTGCAGCGACATTGCTAATTGTCTCCTGTGGGAAAAAGGAATTTAGCATTACAGCTACTTTTGATAAATCTGATTTAGATGGTAAGACTGCTTACCTAGTTAATTACGATACATCAGACACTATTGACAGTGTCGTGATAAAAAATAAGTGCCTGCAAATTAACGGTGTGGCCGATACTGCTTATATGGGCCGTCTAATTGTAGATAATTCTAGAATGACATTTGTAGTGGAGAATGGTAACATAGCTATAGATTGGAAAGATAAGAAAGCAACGGGAACTGAGCTGAATACCAAAATGAATGTGATTGAAAACTCTCTTGATTCTCTTGAAACATTAAGTGAAACATATTCACAAGAGTTAAATGCAGGTAAAATGACTGAAGCAGAGGTTCAAAAGAAAGATTCTGTTATAACACTTGATTTAGTTAATATATATGAGAAGGCTTACAAGGAAAACCTTGATAATCCAATTGGTGCATGGGCATTTACGTCGTATGCATACTATAAAGATCTTTCTTTAGAACAAATTGAGGCTGTCATCAAGGATGCGCCTACTAGTTTCAAGAATAAGACACGCATTCAAAAGACAATTATAGCGGCTAAACAAAAGATTGCTACAGCTGAAGGTCAGATGTTTACAGATTTTACTATTAAGTCAGACGATGGAATAGATAAGAAATTGTCATCGGTAGTGGGTAAAGGTAATATTGTGTTGGTAGATTTCTGGGCTAGCTGGTGTGGACCATGTAGAGCTGAAATGTCAAACATAAAAGAGATATATAACAAATATAATGGCAAAGGATTCTCGGTGCTTGGAGTGGCTGTATGGGACAAGCCAATGGATACGAAAGCAGCAATTTCCTCACTCCAGCTCCCTTGGACTGTATTTGCTAATGCTCAATCTATTCCAACTGATATATATGGAATTACTGCTATTCCCCATATTATAATATTTGGTCCCGACGGAAAGATATTATCTCGCGGATTACAAGGTGAAGCTCTAAAAGCTAAAGTCGATGAATTGATGTCAGCAAAGAAATAAAAAGATATATTATGCCCTTCAGATTTTATAATTCTGAGGGGCATATTTATTATAGATAAAATGCGTCTTTACTATGGAAAACCTATTTATGGTTGATACTATGAGAATCAGTATCATATAATGTTGAGATTTATGAGTTTAATAAATATAAAAATATGCTTAAATTAGGCATATATTATAATGGATATTAGTAATTTCAGATTATAATAAAAACAATTAATCTTTACAAGTTCGATCATGAAAAAATTATTTGTGCTTTATTTTCTTATTTTATGCATGGCAATTATATTGCCATTTATGAAAGTAAATGCTCAAACAGCCGGCAGTAAAGCAAGCTTAATACCTAATTTTGTGAAAAGTCCGTATTTCGACGAACAAGTATTAGCATATACTTATAATCTGAATATAAAGATTGAAATAAATGCACCTTCGGCTGAGAAATTTGATGCCAGCAAACCGACTGCAATAGTGCTATTTGGACTTCCAAATGGTAATACTACCGATTGGACTATTGGCAAACTTGCAAATACTGGTGATGATTGGCATTATCAAATTCAACACATTGGAGCTCAGACAAGATATATCAGGAGCCTGAATCCAGGATTTAATCTCGTGACAGTATATCTTGAAGCTTCTAGTAAAAGTTGGGGCACATGGCGCTCTTCAACGACTGGAGGTGATGCAATCCTTAAGAAGATGACTGAAGATGTAATGTCATTGTTTGCTAATTATAATCCATATATAATTATTGATGGGCATAGCGGCGGAGGAAACATTGCATTTGGGATAATGGATGCTGCAAGCGAGATACCGACTTATGTGAAGAAAATAGCTTTTATTGATAGTGATTATAATTGGGATAATACTAAATATGGGCCTAAGCTCTTGAAATGGCTTAATTCATCAAAAGAAAATAAACTAACTGTTATTTGTTATGATGACCTTAATGTACTCCTTAATGGAGAGCCTATAGTATCTGCTACTGGAGGGACATGGTATAGAACACAGGTGATGCAGAAATATCTACAAGATAATCTAACAGGGGTGGAGTGGACAAAGACTGATAACGATGAAATGACCCCTTACACTGCAGATAATAAGCGTATAGAGATAATTATGAAGAAGAATCCAACAAGGGCAATCCTTCATACCGTATTAGTGGAAAAGAATGGATTTATACAGTCTGTTTTAGGAGGTGGGCCATTGGAAGGTTCAGGATATAGTTTTTACGGTGATGTGGCTTACACTAGTTTTATCCAAAGTGCTACTGTATATCCTCACATATTAAAAATACCTCCCCGTAAAGCAGATGCAATTGGTGGAACGGCATTCATGGCTTCAATAAAGGATCTTTCTTTGGCAAATAGGGAGAGTGCCATATATAAAGAAATATCAGAAGGAAATATTCCTAATTCATTTAGGCAACCTGTGAAAATTACGCAAGTGATTAAGGATGCTTTAGGGATAGATAGAAATGTGGAAATTCAAGTTCTTCCTGACGTAATAGCGGTGGGAAGTGACGATGATTTTGTGAGAGTACCAATGCTTCCAAATACAGCACAGATGATTGCTAATTTATTTGGGGCCACTTTGCCTACTAGAAAAATATCTGATTTGATTCATAAAAATAGTGTGGTGATGCTTACTCCGCAACTTATGACCCCAGATGCTTCGATGACTACTGTACCTGTATTCATTTCCCATAACAGCTTAATTGAAGAATCAAGAAAAGCTATGGGTCAACCTTTGACAGCCCTAATATCAGGGCATAAGAAAGATATTGTTATAACTAATCGTCTTTCAGAAGTGCCTCAGCGATTGTATATTTATGGATGGCATTATCCTGATGGTACAGCCATTCAGCCACTTAGCGGAGCTCATGATAAGCAGTATGTTGATTATAGTCATGGGGTTAGAATGGTAAATAACGAGGTGATGATAGATAATATAAATTCACAGATAAAGACGGAACTAGGCAAAGCTGCGTCATATACATTATTCAGTAATGAAAACGGCATAATGTCAACAGTGGAATATACCTTTGAAAATACTGCTGCGCCTGCCGTTCCAATGTCTTTTGCTGTACTGCCTGTGGATGCTTCATCTGTTAAAGTTTTAGTTAAGGCTACTTCAGGTGTGAATTATGATGTTATGTATGGTGAAAGCATAGGAGCACTTACCAATACAAAAGAGTTAGACTTAAATAATCCAGTGATTACTGGATTGAATGAAGGGGGAATTTATTTCTTTGCACTTAGAGCTAAAAACACATTGGGCACATCGGCCAGCTCTGAAGTGCTGGGCGTAAATCTGATGCAAGGTGATGAGAAATGTCTTATTGTTAACGGATTCGATAGGGCAATAGCTGGAAATAACCATACATTTATTTCACAACATGGAGAGGCTTTTAGAGCCAACAATATACCTTTTGCATCAGCTACAAATGATGCTGTGACAGATAAACTTGTAATTCTTACAGATTATACATTTGTCGATTATATTTTGGGCGAGGAGAGCACTGCCGATAAAACATTTGATGTGAATGAGCAAGAAAATATCAAGACCTATTTAAAGACAGGTGGCAGGCTATTTGTATCTGGATCAGAGATTGGTTGGGATTTGGGTAGAAGTGTCAGTGGAAGTGCTTCAAATAGTTTTATGAAAGATTATTTGAACTGCTCATATGTAGCCGATAACCCTGGTTCAAGTTCTGCTTTATATTATGAAGCTCAAATTATTCCATCACAAGGTTTTGGTGATGATAATTTCAGTTTTCAATATGCAGATGGAAACACTACTACGGTAAAATATCCAGACGTTCTGAAACCAGAAAATGGAGCTTTGGGAATAATGAAATATAAAAAAGATGGAGCACTTTATGATGTCGCTGATAGCTATGCAGGAACAGCATATGAAGGAAAAGTCCCAGACTCCCAGGAAGAAAGCAGAATCGTAGTTATGGGAATACCTTTTGAAACGATCTACCCTGAGGAGAAACGGTCTGAATTGATGAAAAGAATATATGGATTTATGGCTTTAACAAGTGATGTCAGAGAAATAGATAAGGACGAAGGAATTGCAATAAAATTCTCAATTTGTCCAAATCCAGCATCAATAAGTTTTAATATTTCATTTGATATGTTGAGGCCAAGTTTTGCATCAGTGGTGATAACTAATCTTAATGGAACTATAGCTGAAAAACAAGATTTAGGTAATCTTGAAGAAGGAAGAATTGACGAGAAAATTTCGGTAGATAATCTTACTCCTGGGATGTATTTCTGCTCTTTAATGACAGATTATGGCTCTCTTACGAATAAATTGTTTATCAAGTAGCATATAATGAAAAGAGCTCAGCAATTATGATTGCTGGGCTCTTATTTATATATTTATACCTTCTTTATTTACGATTAAGGATCTTGACATTCAATGCGTTATAAGCTCTTTCGGCTTTAGCTTTAGCTTCTTCTACACTATTGTCTGTAGCTAAGATTACTGCCATTCTTCGATGTCCGTTAACTTCGGGTTTGCCGAATATCCTCATTTGGGTTCCTGGCTCTTTTAGAACTTCCTCAAGGTTGTCAAATTCGATTTGATTAGTATCACCATCTACAACAACTGCTCGAGATGCAGATGGCCCATAGAAACGTATGGCAGGAACAGGAAGACCGAGTAAAGCGCGAGCGTGAAGGGCAAATTCACTCATGTCTTGTGATATCATGGTGACCATTCCAGTGTCGTGTGGACGTGGAGATACCTCACTGAATATAACATCGTTATCTTTGACAAACATTTCAACTCCGAAGATCCCATAGCCACTAAGTGCATCAGTCACTTTCTTAGCTATTTCTTGAGCTTTTGCTAGTGCACTCTTATCCATAGCTTGAGGTTGCCATGAATATCTGTAATCACCATCAACTTGTATATGACCTATTGGTTCGCAAAATTCGGTTCCAAGTACGTTGCGCACAGTGAGCAGCGTAATCTCATAATCGAAATCTACAAAACCTTCAACAATTACTCTGCCAGCTCCCGCACGTCCACCTTCTTGAGCGATCTTCCAAGAGTTTCTTATGTCGCTTTCTTTTCTGATAACACTCTGTCCGTGGCCCGATGAACTCATTATAGGTTTAACTACGCAAGGAATACCAACTTTTGCAACAGCATCTTCAAATTCAGTCTCAGAAGATGCAAACATATATTTTGATGTTTTGATGCCAAGTTCTTCTGCTGCCAAGCGCCTTATTCCTTCGCGGTTCATTGTGAGCCATGCTGCATTAGCTGTAGGGGTAACATGATATCCTTCTTTTTCGAGTGCTAGAAGTACTGGGGTAGCTATAGCTTCAACTTCAGGAATTATATGGTCAGGCTTTTCCAGCTCAATAACTTCGCGGAGTTTGTCCCCGTCAAGCATACTAAACACATAAGAACGATGAGCGATTTGCATAGCTGGAGCGTTAGGGTATTTATCGCATGCGATTACTTCTACACCTAAGCGTTGGAGTTCAATTGCTACTTCTTTTCCCAGTTCACCACTTCCTAAAAGAAGTGCTTTGCGGCCCACTGGTGTTGCCACAGAACCAATTTTTGCCATTTTGTTTAAGATTATATAGATTGTCAAATTTCATTTGCAAAGTTAGCTACTTGAATGCGATATACAAAATGAAATTAAATATTAAAATAAAGCTGTCCAACGTATGAAACATTGGACAGCCACAATCATATCTTTATGAAAATACTTTTATTTGTTGCATTTCTCACATTCAAAGACTCTCCATATTCCGGCTGCAATAGCACCACCGAGGAATGGAGCGACAATGAATAGCCATAATTGACTTAGAGCTTCTCCTCCTTGGAATATTGCAGGTGCAATAGATCGGGCGGGATTTACTGATGTGCCAGTGATTGGAATACATACAATGTGTACGAGAACTAAAGCAAGACCAATGGCAAGACCAGCGAATTTAGGATTATCATTGAGCTTTGAAGTTGCACCGAGCACAACCAAGACAAATATAAAAGTGAAAACGGTTTCTGCTATAAATGCTGGAATCATATTTCCTTCAGCATATCCATTAGCTCCAGTGGTACAATCAGGATTTGGGGTGCTTCCCATACCTGTAACAATGGCAAAAAGTATAGCTGAGCCGATAATTGCGCCTATGATTTGTGCGATCATATATCCTATGGCTTCTTTGGCTTCCATCTTTCCACTTAACCATACTCCGAGTGTGATTGCAGGATTGATATGACAGCCAGATATACCCCCGATGGTATATGCCATAGCTACTACCGATAGACCGAATGCGAATGCGATTGTAAGAACTGCTTGAACAGATGTTGCACCTCCATTAGTAACGGCTGCTCCACAGCCCATCAATACTAATACCATAGTGCCGATAGCTTCGGCAAATAATTTCTTTTTCATGATCAATTTTTTTAGTTTATAATTAAAAGAATATCACTATTCTTTAAGATAAATCTATTATAAGGAAACTTCAATTTCTACAAAATTAATTAATTTCCATAAAGAAAGGGAGAAAAACATTAAAGATTTTCTCCCCTTCTAAATAAGTTCTAAAAAAATAGTGTCCCTGTAAAATGTAGATTTTTATCCTACTAGTGATACCATTACATTTTCATCATCAACTGCGATGTTTATTTTTCCTTCGCGAGCTAACCATCCAAGTGCTGCATAGATTTCTTTTTCTTTAAGCTTTGTTGCTTTTTTGAGTCCTTTCACACTTAATGTTCCTTGTTCATCTAAAGCTGTCCATACTAGACCAGCCCAAAGCCCAATTGTATCTATATCCATTTTAAATAAAAATTTAGTTTAACAAAAATTCTATAATTAAACTTTGATTATTATGATGTGGCAAAATTAAATAATATTTTGCAAAAAATCACGATTTATAACGATAATATAAATTTTTTTGTGTCGCTAAATCAGTCTATATCATGTATATTATGCTTGTATTACCCCATAAAAAGGGACTTTTTGCAAGGATCCAGATTTTGAATAGCCGTTTTGTATATATAAATATATTTAGAATATTTTAGTTCATTAATTAGTCAATATAATCCATCAAGAGCTCTTTTTTTGCTGATAAAATATTTATGGCAGAATAAGATTTAGGGGAGGATGCCAAGATTTTAAAATCGAAATAGGAGCTTATCTGTTATTTTACATTATATTTATTGAACTCAGATGTTAATATGAAATATAAAAATGATGTATCTTTGAACCCATGAAAGGATTAGTAGTAAAAAATACCGGAAGCTGGTATATAGTAAAAGCTGAGAATGGTGAGATGATTAATTGCAAGGTAAAGGGCAATTTTCGTCTTAAGGGAATACGTACTACTAACCCAGTGGCAGTAGGCGATGCAGTAGAGCTTCTGCTCAATGATGATAACACTGCCTTTATCGTGAAGATAGAAGAGCGCAAGAATTATATAATTCGCAAAGCATCCAATCTATCTAAAGAATCCCAAATACTTGGCGCAAATCTAGACCAAGCATTTTTAGTGATAAGTCTTAAACAGCCACAAACTAATACTACTTTTGTCGACAGATTTCTTGCCACTGCCGAAGCTTATAATGTTCCGGTGATATTAGTGGTTAATAAGATTGATTTGCTAGATGAGGATGATGAAGAGTACTTGAAAGGCTTTATCAATCTATATGAAACGATAGGATATAAAGTTCTAAAAATGTCGGCAAAGCAGGAAGAAGGTAAAGCTGAACTATTAGAATTGGCGAAGAATAAGATTTCATTATTTTCAGGCAATTCAGGCGTAGGAAAATCAACGATTATTAATCTCTTACTTCCTGATTTAAATCTTCGGACAGGAGATGTGTCTAATACCCATCATACGGGTATGCACACAACCACCTTCTCAGAAATGTTTGAATTGCCATTTGGTGGCTACATTATTGACACGCCGGGAGTTAAGGGGTTTGGAACTATAGATTTTGAATCAGCGGAAGTGGCGCATTATTTTAAGGAAATTTTCAAGATATCGGAGAACTGTAAATATAACAACTGCACACATACGCATGAACCAGGCTGTGCTGTACGTGATGCTGTAGAAAATCACTATATAAGTGAATCAAGATATCAAAGCTATTTAAATATTTTAGAAGATAACGGAGATGACAAATATAGAAAGCCATATTGAGAAATAAATAATTATAACTAATTTGGCTATTTAATTATGCTTGCAACCTGTGTGAAAAAGAAATAAACAACGTATATTTATTGATAAAAAATATTGATTTTTACGATAAAATTTATACATTTGTAAAAAATTGGTGTAATTATGGCATCTGACCTGCAATCCACACTTGGTAGAATTATAACCAAGTCAAATGTGCTTATAGAGAAATATAGAGCACTTGAAGAGGAGAAAATTGCGGCCGACAATAAAATCGAGAAGTTGCAATTGCAAGTAGACTCGATGAAGAAAGAACTTGAATCTCTTCAACGAGACAATGAATATATGCGATTAGCACGCACTATAATGCCTAATGCAGATCAGCTTTCAGAGAGTAAAGCTATTATTCGCCAATTGGTGCGGGACGTGGATAAATGCATCTCACAACTAACGTAGGTTAACGATGGAGAGCAATGATAAATTAAAAATATGGATCAGTATAGGTGATGTGAAAGGAATGTCTCTTTCAATCCCTCGTTCTGATGAGGAAATATTTAGAAAGGCTGCCGACTTAGTTAACCAGCTTTGGGGGAAATGGAAAGGACGTTTTAAGGATTCAATAAGTTCTGAAGAGCTAATGGCTCGTGTGGCATTCCAATTTGCTCGATTATTTGTGGAAGCAAGTTCACGTAATGACGAAGTAAATAAAGTTTTAAATGATTTTGAAGAGGAACTTAATGAAATAGTAGTGAAGTTCCAAGCTGAAAAAAACATATAACACATCACGGCGTAAATGCCGTTTTAGTTGTAATTTACAAAGAGTTTTAATCCTGCACTAATAATATGACGCTTTAGCCGGGCGCTTATTATTGAGTGCATTTTTTATAATATATAACAAACAAAAATATGGAGGATAATATAATTCCAACTGTACTTATAGGTTTAGCAGCTTTGGCTGTGGGCATTATAGGAACATTAATAATAACCCGTATCATTGCTAAGGCTCGTGCCAAAGGTATAGTAGATGAGGCGAAACTAGAGGCTGAAGTAATCAAAAAGAATAAGATTATAGAAGCTAAAGAAGCCGAGATGGCAATTAAAAGTGAAGCTGAAAAGCAAGCTAATATAAGGTTGTCAAAGGTGCAATCGGCAGAAGCTAAAATTAAGCAACGCGAATTGCAGTTAAATCAACTACAAGGAGAATTGCAACGCAAAAAGAACGAAACAGATGTTTTGAAGGTCAATCTTGATAATCAAATGGGTGTTCTTGATGCAAAGAAAGCCGAAGTGGATAAATTACAAAAGACGGTTCAAGATACGCTCGAACATGTATCAGGACTTTCTGCAGAAGAAGCTAAAGAAAAATTGGTAGAGTCTCTAAAGGATGAAGCTAAAACTCAGGCTGCTTCTTATATCAACGATATAATGGATGAAGCTAAACTCACGGCAAATAAAGAGGCTAAGAGAATAGTTGTTCAAAGCATTCAAAGAGTAGCAACTGAAACTGCAATAGAAAATGCGGTGACAGTATTTCATATCGATAGCGATGAAATTAAAGGTCGTATTATAGGACGTGAGGGTCGTAATATTAGAGCTCTTGAAGCAGCGACTGGAATTGAAATCATAGTTGATGACACTCCAGAAGCAATTGTGCTTTCGGGATTTGATCCAGTGAGACGTGAAATAGCAAGACTTGCATTGCACCAACTTGTGGCCGACGGACGTATTCACCCAGCACGTATTGAAGAGGTTGTTGCAAAAGTAAGAAAGCAAGTTGAAGAAGAAATAATTGAGACGGGTAAGCGTACTGCAATAGACCTTGGTATTCATGGATTGCATCCTGAATTGATTCGTCTTGTAGGTAAGATGAAGTATCGTTCAAGCTACGGACAGAACCTTTTACAACACTCGCGCGAGACTGCAAATTTGTGCGCCATAATGGCTTCGGAGCTTGGTCTTAATCCAAAGAAGGCTAGAAGAGCAGGTTTGCTCCACGATATAGGTAAAGTTCCTGATGAGGAACCAGAATTGCCACACGCACTACTTGGTATGAAGTTAGCTGAGAAGTATAAAGAAAAACCAGATATTTGCAATGCCATTGGAGCGCACCACGATGAGGAAGAAGCTGCAAGTTTGTTTGCGCCAATCGTTCAAGTGTGTGATGCGATCTCTGGAGCTCGTCCAGGTGCCCGAAGAGAGGTAGTAGAAGCCTATATCAAGCGCTTGAATGATCTTGAACAACTAGCATTGTCTTATCCAGGCGTAATAAAGACTTACGCAATTCAAGCCGGCCGTGAACTTCGTGTTATTGTAGGCGCAGATAAGATTGATGATGCAGAAACTGAAAAACTATCAGCTGAAATAGCTAAGAAGATTCAGGATGAGATGACTTATCCAGGACAGGTTAGAATAACTGTGATTCGTGAAACTCGTGCAGTAAGTTTTGCAAAGTAAAACGGAGGAAGTGATGGATAGCAATAACTCAGAACAAAAAAAAGGGTGTTGCGGGAATTGTTCTTCTGGTTGTTCATCAGGTTGCGGCTCTGGAGGCTGCGATGTAAGATGTAAATTAGATAGTTGCAACTGGCTAAAAGATGTACCAGGGTCGTTTAACGACTTTGATATCATTGAAGTTCAGTTTAAGAATACTCGCAAGGGTTTCTATAAGAATAACACCCATATCCCACTAGAAATAGGAGATATGGTGGCAGTAGAAGCTAACCCAGGACATGATATAGGTAAAGTATCTATGGTAGGCAAGTTAGTTAAAATTCAGATGAAGAGAGCTAATTTGCGCCCAGACCTAGAGATTTTGCGCGTTTTCCGTAAGGCGAAACAAAATGATTTGGATCGTTTTGAAGAAGCAAAAGCAAAAGAAGTTGACACAATGATACGTTCGCGTAAGATTGCTGAGGATTTGAAACTCAACATGAAGATAGGAGACGTTGAGTATCAAGGAGATGGGAATAAAGCCATTTTCTATTATATTGCTGATGAGCGTGTAGATTTCAGACAGCTTATTAAGGTTCTTGCCGAGGTATTCAAGGTAAGAATAGAGATGAAGCAAATTGGGGCACGCCAAGAAGCTGGCAAAATAGGAGGAATAGGCCCTTGTGGTCTGCCATTATGTTGCTCAAGCTGGATGTCTAATTTTGTATCAGTAGCCACAAGTGCAGCCCGCTATCAGGATATATCTTTAAATCCTCAAAAATTGGCTGGCCAATGTGCAAAGCTAAAATGCTGTCTAAACTTTGAGGTTGACGACTATGTGGAAGCAACCAAAGGCCTTCCAGATAAGAATATATCACTTGAAACCAGGGATTGTACATACTATCATTTCAAGACTGATATATTTAAGCGCGAGATGACTTATTCTACTGATAGATCAATTCCTGCGAATCTTGTTACTATTGACGCTGATAGAGTCTTCAATGTAATAGCTTTAAACAAGCGTGGCGTTAAGCCTGAAAAGCTTGAGCTTGACAACAAAGAGCGACAGATTGAAATGAAGGAATTTGGCGATATTATTGGCCAGGATAGTGTTACTAGATTTGACAAGGCTAAAAAGAAGAAAAATAGAAATAACGGCAACGGAAATGCCAATAATAATGGTAATAACCGAAACCGTCCTGCCAATAATAACGGGAACAAAGAAGGCGCTAACCCTGATTCACCACGTGAACAGCGTTCGCCTCAGCAACCTCGTAGTAATGACCCTAAGAGGCCTAATAATAATCCTCGTCAAGAAAGTAAAAGGGATGAAGGTCCCGATTCACAGAATAATGGGAATCGTCCACGTAATGGAAGACAACGTGATAACCGTCGTCCTCGAGGGGAGAACGGAAATCCACGTAGGCAAAACGATGAAATGAGAAATTCTCAACCGAGGTCAAATGAAGGAAAAGACAAGCCAAATAACGCGGATAAAGCTGAATAATAAACATTTATTTGCTTTAGGCTATGCACTTGTACTAATAATAGTATTATGCTTAGGAGGTTGTTCTCCTAAGCATTATTCATATAGCGAGTTTAAAAATATTCCATCAACGGGATGGTATAAGGAATGCCCATTAAAATTCGTTCCTCAATTTGGTGATTCATTAGGTTTATACAACTTGAAAATAGCTTTTAGTTTTGATAATGACTTTAAATACACCAATATGTGTATAATGGTTGATTTAATCAAGGATAATAAGTTGATGGATCGTCGTATTGTAAAAAGTAATTTGGGCGACAGCTATGGTAACTGGAGAAAACCAGGATTTGGTGCTACGTATCAATGTGAAGAATTTGTTGTAGATGATATAAAACCTTCACAGGTTGATAAAATAATCTTCTGGCAGGGGATGAATGTAGATACTCTTAAAGATGTTTCACGAGTTGGAATTATCTTGGAACCTGTTTCTCAACTGTAGTATGTTGTTATGTGTTTTAATGAAGTATAACTATAAAAAGTAAAAACATTGGATTTCGATTCGATATTGTTTGATATGGATGGCACTCTTTGGGATGCTACTCTATCATATAAGGAAGTATGGGATACTTCATTTAAGGAGATTGGTTTAGGTCACACTGTTTCAGCAGAGGAATTGATTGGTCAGATGGGTAAGCCATTAGGCGAGATTCTTGATGAAATAGCAAAAAATCATAATTTCGAGATTGATAAAGATACATTTCTCGCAAGAGTGGATGATGTTGAAAATAGATTGATGAAGACTCTTGGTGGAATTCTTTATCCGGGCGTGAATGACGGAATTATAAAGCTGTCAAATAAATACAAATTATTTTTAGTGAGTAATTGTGCTAAAGACGGATTAAAAAACTTCTTGAAGTTCACTAATTTGTCGGATTATTTTGTAGACAGCGTGTCATATGGAGAGAATCAAGTTCCTAAATCAGAAAATATAAAAAAATTGATACATGAGCATCATCTGAAAAATGCGGTTTATATGGGTGACACTGCCATGGATTGTGATGAGGCTCATAAAGCTGGCATACCTTTTGTGTTTGCTAAGTATGGTTTTGGTCGTTGTGAAGATTATGATTTTGCATTCCATTCGTTTGAATCTTTTGTGAAAGAGTTTAATAAATAAAGAGACAGGAATATTATGATACCAGTAGCTTTAAAAAATGAAATTGCTTTACGTGACAAAAATATTAGTGCAAAGCTTAAAGAAGCAGGTATAGATGCTATTTTAATAAGTACTAATACCAATATATATTATTCCACAGGAAGAGTGTTTGGCGGTTATGTCTATGTTACCTCTGATGGAAATGTTTCTTATTTTGTAAAGCGCCCAGCAGGATTTGAGGGCGAGAATGTTTTCTACATTAGGAAACCAGAACAGATTGTTGATTTTCTGGAACATTTACCTGCTAAATTAGCACTTGAGCTAGACTCTATTACATTTAATGAAGCTGAACGTTTGAAAAATGCGTTTAAGGATTCGGAGATTGTTGATGGATCACCAGTATTAAATGCAGCGCGAGCCGTTAAAACAGCTTTTGAAATTGCTAAAATTAGGGAATGTGGTATTCATCATGATATGACATATAGTCGTATTCCTAAGCTGTATCGTGAAGGAATGACAGATAAAGAACTGCAGATTGAGCTAGAACGTCAGTTAAGGCTTGATGGATGTTTGGGCCTATTCCGCATTCATGGACAATCAATGGAAATTTTTATGGGAAATCTGATTAGTGGCGAGAATGCTGACATACCTTCTCCTTATGATTTTACAATGGGGGGAGCAGGATTGGATGAATCTTTGCCAATCGGGTGCAACGGGACTACGATACTTCCCGGAACTACGGTGATGGTGGATATGAATGGCAATTTCAATGGCTATATGACTGATATGAGCCGAGTATTCTATGTGGGACATCTAGATGACAAGGCGCGTAAAGCGCATGAGTTATCAATCGCTATACACCATCGTTTAGTTAAGGATGCGCATTCAGGAGTGCCGGCAAAGGAATTGTATGACATAGCCCTTGAGATGGTGAAAGAAGCAGGCTTTGAGGAATTTTTCATGGGACACAACCAGAAAGCAGGTTATGTGGGTCATGGACTTGGAATTGAAGTGAATGAGCTTCCTATACTGTCGCCTAGAAGTAAAGATATCCTTCAGGAAGGTAACGTTATTGCTATAGAACCAAAGTTCGTTATTCCACATATTGGTGCTGTCGGTATTGAAAACACTTATGTGGTGAAAGCAGATAGATTGGAAAGAATAACTAACTTCCCAGAAGAATTAGTAGAACTCTATTAGGATTATATATGAAAGAGGATATGGACTCCCTTATTAAAGAACATTTATCAGACGAAATCTTCCATCTAGTTGGAAAAGCAGCAGATAATCTTAATCGCGAATGTTACGTGGTTGGAGGATATGTGCGCGATATTTTTTTAAAAAGGCCATCAAAAGATATCGATTTTGTTACGATAGGAAGTGGGATTGAAGTAGCGGAGGCTGTAGCCAAATTACTTGGTGACCATACATCGCTTGCTGTCTTTAAAACTTTTGGTACTGCACAAGTAAAGAGATACGACACTGAACTTGAATTTGTAGGTGCTCGTCGTGAGTCATATAGTAGTGATAGCCGTAAACCTATTGTGGAAGATGGCACTCTTGATGATGATCAAAAAAGGCGCGATTTCACCATTAATGCTATGGCTATTTGTGTGAATAAAGACCGATATGGTGAATTGTTAGACCCATTTGATGGAATTGGCGATATGTCTAAAAGGATAATTAGGACTCCGCTTGATCCTGATATTACATTTTCAGATGATCCTCTTAGGATGATGCGTGCGATACGTTTTGCAATACAGCTGAATTTCGACATTTATGATGACACCTTTTCAGCTATTGAACGTAACAAGGATAGAATAAAGATTATATCTAGAGAACGTATTATGGATGAGCTCATGAAAATAATGAAAACGCCTGTGCCATCCCGTGGATTCCTGTTATTAAATAATTGTGGGCTTCTTGAGCTTATTTTCCCTGAGCTAGCAGCTATGAGGGGCGTAGAAATAGTGAAGGGGAGAGGGCATAAAGATAATTTCTATCACACCCTTCAGGTGTTGGATAATTTGGCTTCCAAGAGTGATAATGTGTGGCTTCGCTGGGCTGCATTGTTGCATGACATTGCAAAACCTGTAACTAAATTATATGATCCGAAGATAGGTTGGACTTTCCATAATCATAATTTCATTGGAGAAAAGATGGTACCGCGTATATTTAAACGCATGAAGTTTCCCCTCAATGAGAAAATGAAATATGTACAGAAGCTTGTAGGCCTTCATATGCGTCCTATCGCATTAGTTGAGGACATTGTGACTGATAGCGCTGTAAGAAGACTCCTATTTGATGCTGCTGATGATATCGACGATTTGATGACGCTTTGTGAAGCTGATATAACGTCTAAGAACCAGGATAAAGTTAAACGCTTTAGAGAAAATTTTGCGCTTGTCAGAACAAAACTAGTTGAATTGGAAGAAAAGGATAGAATCCGCAATTTCCAACCACCAGTATCTGGAGAAGAGATAATGACAACCTTCAATCTATTACCTTCCAAGCCTGTGGGTGACATAAAAGAACAAATTAAGAATGCAATTCTTGATGGTATCATTCCTAATGAACATGATGCTGCTTTTAAATTTATGTTGTCGGTGGCTAAAGAAATGGGACTTAAACCACATGAAAAAAATGACAGTATATAGTGCAAAAATAGATTCACCAATAGGAGTCTTATATACGGGTGCTAGTGAAAAAGATGTTTTAGTTCTAGCCTTTTCTGAACAAGAACTACTTTCGTTTGCTCACAAGTATTCTTATAGTGTTGTATGGGAGAAAAATCATATTATTGATATGACTGAGAAGCAATTGAATGAATATTTTGATGGCAAGAGAAAATCTTTTGATATTCCATTAAAATTTGAAGGAACTCAATTCCAAAAGAAATCATGGAATGCATTGTTATCTATTCCTTACGGACAAACAATAAGTTATAAGGAAGAGGCTATAAGAGTAGGAAATAATAATGCCGTTAGAGCTGTAGGAACAGCTAATTCACGGAACCCAATTGCAATTATTGCGCCATGCCATAGAGTTATTGGGATTAATGGTAGAATGGCTGGCTACGGAGGGGGTATTTGGCGTAAGGAATTTCTCCTGAAGCTTGAGAAGGGGAATATTTAAGCTATATATGCCACGCTTAGGTGTCCGTCGATATATCCTGTATAAAGAATTATTGCAGCAAGATATATAGTTATAATATTATAAAGATATCTATTATTAGATCCAATATCTCTTTTATTACGCCATAAGGAATATAATCCTCCGAAAATCCATATTAATACAAATATCTGCCAGAATGACCATCCTGGAGTAATGGAGAATGCATAATTATATATAATTATGCACGCTATACTTTTTAGGAATATAAATATAATTGCTGCCGAGCTAACAATTATAGCGCAAATCATACCTGTTATGCGCCACACATATGGATGATGATTAAATTGAGTGAGTAAATATTTGCCAATTAGCGGCATATTAAAGAACATGGTAGTGATAACAAATACCACTGAAATAGGTGTTACAAAAAACAGTGTAGGTATTGAAAGTATGAAAATTACTAATCCAAATCTTTCAAGAAGAGTCAACTTAATGAATTCATCCCATGTGGTGTGAGGATTTCTTGCAAAAGAATAGCATGAAATTATCAATGGAACAGACCAAGGGAATATTGCGAATATAAGATATTGTAGAAATACAATAGCCGAATTAGATTCAAAAATAGAAATGAATTGTGGTTCTATTCTAAAAATCTGCATGGTTGCATTCTTATCTCCCAAAAGCATGTATATGGCTAAAAAGGCAATAATTACCCCTAGGGCTAACGAAGATATAACTGCTAAATAGCTTTTGACAGAATATCTTTTTGATGAAGCAATAAATACACATCCTATCAGCAATAAAATAAATGGTGCAATTACACCTATAAGTATTGTTGATATTGCGCATGAGCCCACAAGTAATGAGAAATATCTTCTATTAAGATGATGTAGCCAATGATATAAACTCATCAGTGCAAATATAAAAGCGGCAGCTGGGAAAATTAGCGGTGTAGCATGGAATGTAAACTCAATGGTAAGACCGCATGTCAGAAACAAAAGAGAGGCAAGGAAAGAGGCATTTAGCTTCTCGCTCGAGCCATCAAAGTTGAACAGGCATACTGTAAGAAATGTAATAATTATAGCACCTGGCAATCTTAATATTAATACAAGATTTGCATTTGGAAAGAAATTAAGAATAAGTCTTGTAAAATAGATATATAAGTTGTCAGTCAAATTTAAGTTATCCTTCATAAATATAGATGCCAGATCTATATTAGGTGCGGAAATTAAAGCCTTGATTAGCTCTCTTTCTGAAGAATTTGAAGGTAAATTAGGGAGAATCGGAAATATTACAAGAACAGCTATAATCGCTAATACGACTATTAAGGCTATGTTCGATGTAATCTTATTATTCATAATTTAATTTTTAAAAGTTACGCAGCGGTTGTAAATGAAATTGCTCACTGTGTAAACAACCATTCCTATACAAACTGCTAAGTATTCACCAATAGTATCAGATGAAAATGATAGAATACTGATGTCAAGTGCTTTCATAGGATTACGCAATGCTACTACTGTGATAAACTGTAGCCCAAAGCATAAAAGAAATCCTATGACGAAAAGAGACATCTCAACTTTTAACTTCCTATTATGTGATTTAAAAACCCAATTCTTGTTCCATATAAAGCTGTTAATCAAACCTGCTACATAGCCAATAACGTCTGCAAGCATTAATTTTAATCCCAGCACTTCATTACAAAGAAAAATCACAGCAAGTGTAATAAGCGAATTACTTACACCAACCAGTCCGTATTTGATAAATTGAATGGACGTATTTTTCGTCTTTTCCTTCATGTGATTATTTATTTTTTTCTGGATAGATATTTAAAATTGGAATCGACCAGTCATAGCGGACGGCACAAAATCGAAGAATTATTATGCAGGCAGCGCATGCTATTTGCTGCATAATGGTACTTCCTCCTATAAGATATATTACCCAATAAACAAGTCCTCCCGCAATACAAGCCGTTCCATAGATGTCTTTTCTAAAAATAAGTGGTACTTCATTAATCAAGATATCTCTTAACACACCACCAAATGCTCCTGTCAAAGTCCCCATTATTATTGCAACCCAAAATGGAAAATCACAAGCTATAGTTTTTTGAACTCCAATAACTACAAATAAAGCTAGCCCTATTGTGTCGAATATAAAAAATGTATTCTCAAGCTTCACAAGATACTTTTTGAGTATAATCACAACAGCTAAAGAGCAAGCTGTTACACCGAGATACCATCCATTAAGCATCCAAAAGGGAGTAACATCCAAAAGTACGTCGCGCACAGTACCTCCTCCAATAGCTGTTACTAATCCCACAGTGTAGGCACCGAACCAGTCAAATTTCTTTACTGCAGCAAGTCTTATACCACTTATGGCAAAAGCAAGCGTGCCTATAATCTCAACTATGAGAAGAAATGTTATCTCCATTTGTCGTTTGCTATAATTCAGGGATATTCTGTGTGCAAAAGTAATAAAAAATAACAGAAATGTTACACCTAAATGTCCAATATGAAATTCAAAACTTTATTTGATTGTTTAATATGCTATCTATATTTGTGTTTAATATAAATAATAGGAGGTCATTATGAGATTATAAAAAGTCATGTATTCTCACAAAATTTATTTTGTTAAGGTATCTTTTTTTGTCACAATTTAGCTGATTACCTGTGCATAAAAATTGAGATATAATGAGAATTAAGAAATATCATATACTTAAAAATATAAATATGAAAAAATTTAGTCTTATTTTTGCGTGTTTTGCTATCGTATTATGCGCTAATGCTAGTGATAAGCTTTCTTTTGGAGTGAAAGCAGAGTTTAATTTTACCAATTTCTGGGGAGTGGGTTGCTTACATACGATGAAGCCAGGATATCAAGCTGGATTCTTTGCTGAATATAAGGTCTGTCCTAAGTTTGCGATAGCACCTGAACTAATTTTCTCAGCGCAATGAGGAAAAGGGAACTCTGATATAGAGTAGGTGGATGGCGTAAGTGCTAAAATCACGGTACACGAAAACTATATTAAAGTCCCCATAATGGCTAAATTATATGTTACGCCAGATTTTAGTATAGATTTTGGCCCCCAAATTGCTTTTAATGTTTACTCGAAAGCTACTTTGAAAGCTAAAATGGGATCACAATCTGCGTCTGAAACTGTGTCATTATCTGATAATACTAATGTTGTTGACTTCGGAGTAGGACTCGGTGCTACATATAATATCACAGAGAAGATTTTAATTCAAGGTCGTTATACAATGGGCGTAACTCATGTAATTAATAATGCTATTGCAAAGAATGGTGAAATCTAACTTTCTTTGGGTTACAGATTTTGAATATAAGTAATTCTATAATAAATCAACAGATTCAAGGTAATTCGATATTAAGGATAACGTATTAAAATGCTATCCTTTTTTTATGTATAAATTTTGCAGATTCAAAATGTGTAAACACATTTGTAATATATGAATGTAACGATAAACAGCCGGTTTGATAAAAAAAATATAAAAAATTAATTAATGCGGTCTCCATATAAAAAATATGCGCTATCTATTTAATAATCTGTGTTTAGAACTCTGTACAATTTTAGATATTCAAAGTAAATTTATCGATAAATATAGCTTTTTGAACAAAAAAATTCATTCTTAAATAAACCTTTTAAATGTTCACTAGTCTATATATTGTAATTTGATTTAATGAATATCTTTCATATTAGAAATTTATTTCAGTCAAATTTGAAGATGTAAAAATTTAATATTTTATTATTTTAATATTTTAAATTATGAAAAAAGCGTTTTTGATCATTGCTTGTTTATTTATGGCAGTGGGAGCTTATGCTCAAGAGGGATCCTTAAAATTTGGAGTTAAAGCAGGTGCAAATTTCTCAGGATACTGGGGTGACGATGCAAGTGGTTCAAAAGGAAAATTTGGATACCAAGGAGGCTTAATCGCAGAGTACCGTGCTTCTTCAATGTTTGCAATCGCTCCAGAGTTAATTTTCACTTCACAAGGTGCAAGATTAGGCGTTGACGGAATTAATGGTGGAAGAAAATGTAATTATTTGAACTATATTGCTTTGCCTATCATGGGTAAAGTTTATACTGGCGACAACTTCAGTGTTAACTTCGGACCTGAGTTTGGTATAGCAGTTTTCGATCACATTGCAGGAAATAAAGTTTCTAATTACAACAAATTCAATTTTGGCATTGCAGTAGGTGCTACTTATTATGTTGATAAGAACATTTTCGTAGATGCACGTTATACAATGGGTGTAACTAATGTTTACAAAGAAGGCAGTGTGAAAAATTATAATGTTAGCCTTGGTTTAGGATACTTCTTCTAAACAATAGAATAACATAATAAAAACTAGGGGAGAATTTCATTGAAATTCTCCCCTTATTATTTAGTCATGTTTATTATTCAGCTTTTTTAGTTTTTTTCTTTGCAGGAGTTTTTTTCTTCTTAGGAATCATCACTTCATCTTCATCAACTGTATTCTCATCGTCGGCTTTCAAGATGTTATTACGCATCATCGCCACTTCTCTATGAAGTTCTTCAATTTCTTTTGATTGATTTCTGATTGTAATTAACAGAGAGTTAAGCTCCTCATTCTCTATGGAAAGCGGATATTGTTCCTCAACTCTTACTATAAAATCAGAAAGGACGTTCATGTAATTAGTAAAAGCTTGATATGGAGTTTCATAAGGGCTATAGTGTGAGTGAATACTACCATCGTTTTGATGCTTAGTCGACATGTAGAAGAAATGGTCTGACGTTTGAAGATAGTACCAATCCTGCTTTAGTCTTCTATCGTCGCAAAGATGTATTCTTTCTGAAAGAGCGTAGAGCTTTTCAAAAGCTTCCTTCTGAAGGTCATTACCTAGCCATGCACTAGTGTCACGAGCTTCATCAGCCCAAGATATTGGATATGGAACAGCAAGCTCTCCAACTAATTTAAGATGCGATAAAGTTTCGGATGGAGTCCAGAATGACACCCCGTGTTCTTTTGCAAATCTTGGGAGTGCTTTCATAAATTCAAATATACCAGTTTCTCGCGACTGAAGTTCACCAAAGGTATCATAATTCATAAATAAGTTTACAATCTGTTCCTCTTCAGGAAGTTCTGCAATCCAGTTAATGAACTTGTCGGCTGTAAGCGGGAATTCTGACCATTCAGTGTTGCTGAATCTGAAAGAAATATCGTCACTCAGTTTTGAATTCTTTAATATTAGCTTTAATTTAGGTACAGCAGCCGATGAATAAACATAATTTGGTGACTTCCAGCCGAGAATATGCTTAGCCCCATCAATAATTGCTCCCTTGAATCCCATCCCATGAATCATTTGGGAAATGTCATCACTATAAATAAGCTCCGTGTTCCTGAATACCTTAGGTTTTACTCCGAATATTTGGAATATCTTATCATCATGGTCCTTTACCTGTTGAGCAAATTCTAAAGGATCCGTTAGTGAGGCAAGTGAATGAGAGTAGGTTTCAGAAAGAATTTCAACACATCCAGTCTTTACTAATTCTTTCATTGAATCAATCCATTCAGGTACGTATAGCTCAAATTGCTCAAGCATGGTCCCAGTAATAGAAAAAGCGACTTTGAAATTCTTACCATTTTCCTTAATCATGTCAAGAAGCATCTCATTTGCCGGAATATAAGAACGCTCTGCAAGATGTGTAATGATGTCTTCATTAGTGAAATCAGCATAATAATAGTGATCATTGCCTATATCTGAGAAATGATATGTTTTCAAACGGAATGGTTGGTGTATTTGAAAATAAAAACAGATTGCTTTCATTATATTTAATCTTTTGTGTTATTAAAATGATGAATGTTATCCAATTATCGGGATAATAAATTTTTATAAATATCAATTACTTTGGCTCCAGCTTTAGTCCAAGTGATTTGTTCGATTTCTTTCAAACCCTCTTCTCTAAGTTGGTGATACATTGCTGGGTATGTTATAATACTGTAAATGGCATCGGCCATAGAATCAATATCCCAATAGTCAGTTTTAATTACATTCTCTAGAATCTCAGCGCATCCTGATTGCTTAGAGATGATAGAAGGAACACCCATTTGCATAGCTTCAAGGGGTGATATGCCGAAAGGTTCGCTGACAGAAGGCATCATATAGACGTCTGAGGATTTCAACATTTTATATACCTCAATCCCTTTAAGAAAACCCGTGAAATGGAATCTGTCGGCGATATCGCGCTTAGCGGCTAAATCAATCATCTTTTCCATCATATCGCCACTTCCAGCCATCACAAAGCGCACATTTTTTACCTTTTGAAGTACTTTACTCGCTGCTTCAACAAAATATTCTGGCCCTTTTTGCATTGTAATACGTCCCAAGAAAGTTACTACTTTTTCTTTCTTTTTTGGGACTGCTACATTAAGGATGTCTTGGCTCAATGGTTCTACTGCATTATGTACCGTGGTAACTTTAGCTGGATTTATACCATATTTTTCGATAACAGTTTTCCTGGTAAGGTTACTAACCGTAATAATATGATCTGCTTGCTCCATCCCATCTTTTTCAATACTAAAAACCGTTGGGTTAACATTCCCCCTGCTTCGATCGAAATCTGTGGCATGGACATGGATTACGAGAGGTTTGCCTGTTACTTGTTTGGCATGAATCCCAGCTGGATAAGTGAGCCAGTCGTGTGAATGAATTATATCGCAAGGAACAGTTCGTGCTATCACACCAGCTACAATAGAATAGTTGTTTATTTCCTCAAGAAGATTATCTGGATATCTTCCAGAAAATTCAATACAACCCAAATCATTTGTGCGCATATAGTTGAAATCAGCATATATGTGGTCACGTAGATTATAATAGGTCTGTGGATCCATTACGTTCCCAATCCTATTCTGAACATAATCCCAATTTACATCTCTCCACGCTATAGGGGTTGTGTTCGCTCCAATTATATGGGCAAAATTACGGTCTTCATCGCCCCATGGCTTTGGAATGACAAATGTGATATCCATATCACCATTCTCAGCCATACCTCGAGTAAGTCCATAGCTAGCCGTTCCTAAGCCTCCTAAGATATGAGGTGGAAATTCCCACCCGAACATTAATGCTTTCATTTTATTTAGAAAGAAGTTTTATCATGGTTAGACATTCAAATTCTTTAGTAGTCGGAGTACGCGTAGAATACCACCCACATTTGCTGCAAAGCTCACAGCTCCTCTGCCTGTATATGGAGGATTACCGTCGTAAAGCTCTGAAAGCGAACCTATGCACCCTTGGGACATTTCATCCTCGAAGCCAATCATCATTCTTTCGATAAATGATATTCCGCTCATGCCGAATACCTTGAGATAAGCATCGGCATAAAATCCCATTGGCCAAGGACGAGATGAACCTTGATAATAGGCATATTCTCGTTGCTCTGGAGTTCCAACATAAAATGGATTATACCCATAACTTTTAGGGCTGAGAGTACGCAAGCCTTTAGGTGTGAGTAATTCGCGCGTTACTACGTCAAGAACCGATTTGCGCTGACGTCGATCTAATGGAGAGAAATCTAAGCCGGCAGCAATTATCATATTAGGTCTTACACTTAAATCAGTGAAAAGACCGCTAACATAATCGTATAGATATCCATAATCATTCAGGAAAGTATCTATGAATGAGTCTTTGCATTGTAAGGAAATGCTTTGCCACTTACTTACATTAACTTCTGCCTCAGAATCATTTTCAAATAAAGATTGAGCAAACATCAATGCATTATACCAAAGCGCATTGAATTCAACTAAGAATCCAGTACGAGGAATCATTGGTTTTCCATCTGGGTAAGAGGAATCCATCCATGATATAGGCTTATCTTTTCCGTTAGTAGAAATCAAGCCACTATCACTGAGCTCAAGCATTGGATGCTTATTTTCAATGATATATGTTAATATATTCTTTACTAAATTCCCGTATCTTTTCTTTGCTTCCGGCAGACCAACTTCTTTGCCATATTGCTGAATTGCCCATATAGCCCATAAGGGCACATCAGGCAAGTCAATCCCTTGCATATGCTTATCGAGTGCTCCAGTGGACATAAATGCTTCAAGAGCCTTGGCAGATGTATCCATTATGTCTTCAAAATCCGGACGATGGTGAACAGATAATGTTGTACCAGGAAGAGCTAAAAATTGGTCACGAGCTCTGATCTTGAACCAAGGATATCCAGCTAGAAGATATTTCCCGTCTTCATTCTTAATATAAAATTGCTTTGCGCAATTTTTCATGCAATTATAGAAACTTGAACGAGGGGTGCGAAGTTGGATTTCTTCTTCGTATAACTTATGGAAATTTCTTGGATTAGATTTTTTTGTACTAGCAGAAAGGATAATACTTTCTCCTTTACGAATCTTTATTTGGAAATATCCTGGCTGATACAAGTCTTCTTTATAAGGAATACCGCGCTCTTTGTCTTTTATATATTCAATCCCCTTATACCAGTTTGGCTCAAAAATAAAATCAGGTTTATGGCTGAATTGTATAAAAAGCTCTGGGTAGGAATTATACATTTTAAATCCCATGCCATTAGTCACTTCCCAATATTCTCTACTTGCCACAGGATTCTCTTGGCATAATGAATTTGCATTTCGGAAGGCTAGGAATGGACGGAATAAGAGTGTCGTAGGGGAGTGTGCGTCTACTAGTGTATATCTAATAAGTATACGATTTTCATTAGAGATAAAAATCTTCTCTTTTGTAAGAATGACTCCTCCCACTCGATAAGTGCATCGAGGAACTCTTTCGCAATCAAATTCGCGGATATATTTATGCCCGTTTGGGCTGAAACAATTCTCGCCATATTGATGTAATCCTAAATTGAAAGGCGCTCCATGCTGGATCACAGTCTCATCGAGCGATGACAATATCACGTGCGATTCATCATCCATATCAGGAATTGGTATTACTAATAATCCGTGCTGCTTTCGAGTATTACATCCAGCCAGAGTGGTGCAATGATAAGCTCCGGATTGATTAGTTCGCAAGAGTTCCTTTGGAAGTGACTGCTCGAGGTTAATCATCAAGTTCTTGTCAAATTTTAGGTAGCTCATTATTGTAGGTGTTTATAATGTTATTAGTGCTTTTGTTATTATAATAGGTGCATAATGCAATAGCATTCGTTACGAATTTACTGAAATATTAAACTAAAAGCAAGAAATAAATGTAAAAAAATGGCTATTAGTTCCAATTTCTTGGAATTAATTACGCTTCAGAGTTCCGCCATGATTAATAAGATGTTTAAGAGCAGCAGATTTATATATTCAGCTCGTTTCTTACGGTGCTGATAAAATCCCAGAAATAGGATTCAATTGGAGTGAGGATGGATTTTTTGATTTCTGATTCTTTAGGCAGAAAGATTTTGATGCCACCTTTATGACATTTTATATTTAAATCGGCCTGCATTATTATTGGTTCACCATCAAGGTGTGCAATACCATGTTTTGTTCGCTTTATGGTTAATTCCGATGTGCGGAATGAATTTATATTGATATCTTGATCGATATGGCGAGTAAACAATAATATTCCCAACATTGCGGTGTCAAGAGGTGTGAATGGATGTATCACAGTAACATCAATCAGACCATCTTGCATACTTGCCTTTGGTGTTATAAAGGCATTGTTGCCGTATTGTGATGCGTTACCGCATGCAATTAGGAAAGCTTTCTCAGTGAATACCTTATTGTCCATCTCAATTGTATATTCTTGAGAACGGTATTTTAAATACTCGATTAATGTATTCTGAACATAAGTAAGTGGACCTCTTTTATTGCCTTGGGCGAACTTCTCACTGACATGAGCATCAAAACCAACACCACAAGTACAAAAGAATGGTAATTCATTAGCGGTGCAATAATCAAGAACATCTACATTGTCTTCATTAATAATAGCTAATGATTTTTCTAGGTTGATAGGGATATTTAAGTGTCGTGCGAGTCCGTTTCCAGAACCGTTTGGAATAATGCCTAATGCAGTATCAGTGTCGCGCAGGGCAGATGCTATTTCATTTACAGTACCATCACCACCAATTGCGAGAACTGCATAGGTTCCTCTTTCGCATGCTTCTTTTGTAAGGATTGTTGCATGACCTGGTCGCTGTGAGAATCTCACATTAATATTAAACTTATCATGATCAATAAGTCTATTGATAGTTTCTGGGACATATTCTTTCTTTGATGTTCCAGAGATAGGATTAATTATTGCGAGTATTTCTTTTTGCACGACTATTACAAATTATGGAATGCAAAGATAATAATTATTTGCATTTGACTAGTTATGCTTTGGCGATGCTTTTTGATGGTGTAGAAATATTCGCTATTTCGTGCGTAATTTTATATATGAAACGATGATATCTGCAATCTCTTCTGAGGACAGTTTAGAGGAATCTATTGATAAATCATACGATTTTGCGTCTCCCCATGCTTTGTCGGTATAGAAATTATAGTAATTTTCTCTTAATTTGTTTTTTTTCTGTGCCAGAGATTTTGCTTCATTTGCATCAGCGCATTCGCCTCTTTGCATAATCCTCTTAACACATGAATCAATTGGAGCATGTATGAACACGCTTATCAGATTAGGAAAATTGCGTAATACATAATCAGCGCTTCTTCCAACTATTACACAAGATGATGCTTCTGCAAATGATTTAATTGCTTCAGATTGAGCCCGATATAGGCTATCGTCGGTTAATGGAGAATCACCTATAAAGAATGCTCCTACATTGTAGCCAATATTGAATGACCATAGATTGGAGTTGTTAAAGAATTTTGGAGTTCTTTCATCTGTTGCCTCAAAGAATTCAGGCTTTACGCCTGATTTGCGAGCAGCCTCAGCAAGAACTTCTTTATCGTAATATTTAATGCCAAGCTTATCCGCAATTAATTTACCGATTTCTCTACCACCACTTCCAAATTGGCGGCCTATTGTAACAGCAAAATTCTTATTTACGCTTTCCATATCTAATTAAAGGTGTTAATTGATTTACAAATATAACCATTTCGGCTATTATTTGAATCAAATATTACCAGTGAGGTTTATTAAAAAAATCTTTAATAGCATCAAAGGTAGTATCTTTTAATATAACATTTTTATCGGCATCAAGGAGATAAATAACAGGGAATTTCTTTAAATCATAAATATCATTATCCATAACTTTAGACTTGTCGTCATATCCATTAATCCAATTAGGATTAGCTGTTTTAACATCCTTCTCCCATAGCTCTTTATCATCACCGGGATATATAGCTATGATTTGGCAATTGGTCGGTAAGGCCGCTTGACTTATTTCTTTTTTAAGTTTAGTGCAGTCATCGCAGTCTGGGTCAACGAATAATAATAATATATAATCTTTAGAAATCTGGAATAGACTGTCTCTTGTGTTATCACTGTTAACCCATTCAAAGTTAGAGGCTTTGGTGCCAATATTGTTTTTTGAGGAAAGCTTTAATAGCCTTTCCCAATAATATCTATGTGGTTCATCAAGACGTGTAAAATCAGCTCCGTTCAAAAAGTGTGAGAATGTTTTATCGTCATGATAAGGCGATTCCTTTTCATAAAAATATTTTTCACCGAGAGATAATATATATTGAAGCATATCAGCATAGGGTGCCGCAGATTTCATTAAATGCTTATATCCCGCTTGAACAGAGTCCATATCGGCTATTTCAAATATTGAGATAAGATTAACAAACGATTGTTCAGTTACATTCTCATTGTTTATTAGAGATTTGTCATCCGGGTTAAAATTGTCCCAAAAGTGTACCGCTAGATAGTTGGCCCTTTCTTTTGGATTTATAAGAGTATTAGGAAGTGAAGGCATTAATATAGTGCCTTTATCTTGTGCATTAACCGACTTAGATTGCGTACCATATGCGTATCTAGAGGGTAATATGGCAATAGCTAGCAAGAATATTATTAAGATATACTTCTGCATATCTACAAATATATAATTTTTTATTAATAAATCTGAGAAATGACCGTTATTGTTCTTAGAATTGATAAACAATGTTCACTGCAGTTTTGTCAGGACCCATAAAATGTTTAATCTCATGAGCCTTCTGGTTTCCGCACGTCGAGCATTTGTATTTTTTGTAGTTGAATTCAGTCAGTCCTATCCCTAATTCAAATTCTGTACTAAAGTGTTTGGTAATAGGAAGTCTATATCCAAATCCAATTCCAGCGCCCCAGAGAGAACCCTGATATCTAAAGTTTTTTAAATCGGGCATAATACCAAAAATTACTTTGGTTTTTGCTAAATTATAAATACCCCATTGAGCATGAATACTTCCAAAAAATCCTTTATGAGAATCATTTAACCAATAGCGGAATGAAGGCTGAAGGATAAATGCTTTCCATCTCTTGTTCTCACCATATTTAAAGGGGGAATAAGAAACCATTAGTTCGATAGAAGTATAATTACCTGTATTTATTTCAGCATTAAAGGTGGGAAGCTGAAAAGCAGCGTCATATAGTGCATTTGTTTTTATAGCTATTTTTTGAGCGGGTGTATTGAAATTAAAAAATAGACAAGATAAAATCAATAAAAAGATGTGCTTCATATAAAGGATTTATAAAATCAATTTAAGTGATTAAATAATTTATGCAAATTTACCCAACTTATTGAAATAAAGAACTATTTATTAAAAAATACTAATTTAAAGATCAGAGTTTTACGTAAATTTCTAATATGATAATTGAATATATGAGTTTATATAATAATAAGAGCGTACATACGGTATAATAGATTGTATTATAAATTGTTATATACTACTATTTAAACTATTTATTTAGTAAAATGATATCTATTTATGATGAATATTATTACCTAATAGTGCTCATGTAAAAATAGAATTATTTATTTCGGAAAAGTCTGGCAGTAATATTTCAAGAATAACTTTAAATAAAGATAGATAATATTGATGATAAATAAATGATTAGTATTAAAAACGATTGGTATAAATTACGAAATATTTAACAAGTCGCTAAATCGATTATCTCATAAAGGGTTAAATTAATTCAATAAAATTTTATTATATCAAACATGATAGATAAAGCTTGAGTCACAAATGTTTTAATATAAATATTTTCAATAATTGTGGACAGAAATGGCTAATTTTAGAGTACATTGTTAAACTTCCAGCCATTCAAAGATAAGAGGGTGTAATAAATGTAACAAATGTTTAAAGAAGAAATAAAAAGTATTATATTTGCGGTTGCTAAAAACTAAAGTTAGCTTATATATTAATATAAAGTTACGATGGACGAAAATTTAAAGAAAAAATTGGCGAAAGATCCCAATGGATTAATGACTTATGAATACATAGCGAATAATATTGGATTGTTGGATGATATTATGCCAGAACTAGTTTCAAATATTATAGCTGTAGATAAGACTGGCCAATTCACAGTAAGTGCTGCGCGCTACCTTCATGCCATTGATAAAGATAAATATGCTGAATGTATTGATTCTTTAATAAAGGCTGCTATTGAAAAGGATAGAGAAAGAAATTATTTAGCTGATCTGATAGCAGGAATTTGGGGCGAAGATTATAAAAATCACGTGGAAGAATATATCACTGATGACAATTTCAGACGTATATACAAGCGTTTATTTCCAGTAGGTATTTAATTTTATCTTTTGTATGAAAAATACTTTCTGGATTGTTATTTCTTTATTAATGATTGTAACAGCTTGCAGCGGCCGACCAGCCAAAAAGCATTCTACAAATAAAAAACTTATGACAAATACTGAAAATATGGTTAGGGTAGAGGTTAAAACCTCTCTAGGTGATATTGTTCTTGGACTTTATAATGAGACTCCAAAACATCGTGATAATTTCGTCAAACTTGTTAAGGAAGGCTATTATAATGGAGTATTATTTCATCGTGTGATAAAGGATTTCATGATTCAAACCGGTGATGGTGATTCTAAAACAGCAACTTCTGACCAAATGCTTGGAAGCGGAGACCCAGGATATACTATAGAAGCAGAATTTGTGTATCCTAAGTATTTTCATAAGAAGGGAGCTTTAGCAGCAGCCCGTACAGCCGACCAGGTAAATCCAGAGCGTAGATCTTCAGGCTCTCAATTCTATATAGTTACTGGCAAAGTGTATAAGCCAGAACAGCTTTCTATGATGGAAAAGCAGATGGCTAGCCAGCAAATGCAAGATATCTTTCAACGTCTTGCATCGACTCATCGCGATGAGATTAAAAAAATGATGTTGGCCAAAGATACAGCTGGGGTAGAGAAGCTTCGTCAAGAAATAATAGCTCAAACTGAAGTTGAAGCTGCAAAAAATCCAGCAAAATTCACTGAAGAACAGAAAAAAGCTTATACAACGGTAGGTGGTACTCCCCATTTGGATGGACAATATACCGTTTTTGGAGAGATTTTATCTGGAATGAATGTTGTTGATGCCATACAATCTGTTGAAACGGGAAAGGCTGATCGTCCTAAAAAAGATATCAAGGTAATATCAATGAAGATTCTTAAATAAATTCTTGGATGATAGAATTCAATTCCGATGTCCTAGATAACGGACTTAAATTGCTTCACCATAAAGACGCCACCACTAAAATGGTGGCGTTAAACATTCTATATAAAGTCGGAGCGCGCAATGAAGTTGAAGGAAGAACCGGGTTTGCGCATTTATTTGAGCATCTGATGTTCGGAGGATCAGTAAATATACCATCATTCGATGAAAGCTTGAACGCTGCAGGAGGAGAAAGCAATGCGTGGACAAGTAGCGATATTACTAATTTCTATGATATTATTCCTTCACAAAACGTTGAAACAGCTTTTTGGCTTGAATCTGATAGGTTGCTTCAATTAGCATTCTCGCAGCAAAATCTAGATACTCAAAAGAGTGTAGTGATGGAGGAGTTCAAGCAAAGATGTCTAAATGTTCCATATGGCGATTTACATCATATTATAGCTGATAATGCTTATAAAATGCATCCATATAGGTGGCCAGTAATAGGCAGAAAATTAGAAGAAATAGAGTCCGTTACACTTGATGCAGTAAAAGACTTTTTTTACTCGCACTACGGTCCTGATAATATAATTATGTGCGTAGCTGGAGACATTTCGTTTGAAAAAGCCATAGACCTTACAGAGAAATGGTTTGGCCCAATTCCATCGCGAAATATTCAAATTCCTGTTATACCTCAAGAACCAATGCAATCGTCACCACGAATAAAGAGAGTGGTGAAAGATGTGCCTAATGATATGATAGTAAAATCATATCATATGTGTTCTAGAGGAGATAAAGACTATCAGACATCTGATATTATTAGTGACCTTCTAGCAAATGGTAATTCTGCAAGGTTCTTTAAGAATATTCTAATGAAGACTGAGGTATTTGTTGACCTTGATGCCACCGTTGGTGAACAGATTGATCCCGGTCTGTTAAATATCAAAGGACGATTAAGAGATGGAGTATCATATGAAGAGGCAGAAGTGGTTATAAAGAATGAGCTAGATGATTTTATGGCAAATGGAGCATCAGAGTATGAGATTACCAAGTTTGTGAATAAGTGGGAATCTACGAGATGTTTTGAGAATATTAGTTACTTTGAAAAGGCAGTGAAACTTTGCTATTATGATTTAATATCTTATGCAGATGATATTAATAAGGAAATAGACAAGTATAGAGCAATAACACAAGATGATGTTGTGAGAGTCGCTCGAAATTTATTTAGGGAAGATAATTGCTGTACAGTTTATTATGGTAAGAATGCTTAATGGAGTCGGCGTTTAACTTCATTTAGCAAAATGTTAGGATTATCTCGATGAACGTATCTTTAATTACTATTATTTGATATAAATTGAAGTTTTTTAGGCCTTTTCTTTTTGAATTGGATAAAATCTTCGTATATTTGAGCGTTAATGTGGTGTGGTGGCAAGGTTGCTACCGCATTTAAATAATTGATGAATATGGAATTGCGTGAAATGTCCCAATCTGACGAAAATCAAGAAAAGGATGTAACCTTGAATGAAGAAACTGCTACTGCAAAGACTGAAGCAGAATCTGTGAATGTAAAACCCGAGGAAACGACTTCGGAAGTTATCACCCCAGCTACTGATGCATCACCAGAAGCCTCCACAGAAGGAATAGATATTACCATGGAGCAAGTGCCTGCAGATGAAACGGTAGTAAATTCAATTGATTATAGCGATAAAGATAAAGGAGAGCTCGTAGAAGCTTTGGCTGCGTTGCTAGAAAAGCCTATTGATACAGTTCGTGATGAAGTCGCACAAATCAAGATGGCTTTCTATGCTATTAGAAAAGGTGAAATTGAAAAAGAAAAAGAAGAGTTTTTAGAAAAAGGAAATGAAGAAGCTGCTTTTGCTATTAAGGAAGATGCCGATGAAGTTAAATTCAAGGATATTCTTAATCAAATTAAAGAAAAGCGTGCTGAATACAATAACAACCAAGAGGCTTTACGCCAGAAAAATCTTGAGCGCAAACGCGAAATAATTGCAGAAATTAATGCTATTACTAACGAACCAGATAGCATAAACAAACAATATAATCATGTTCAACAACTTCAACAAGAGTTTAAAACTCTGGGAGAGGTTCCTGCAACAGAGGTTACTGATTTGTGGAAAGCATATCAGTTAGCCACTGAGAATTTTTATGATTTATTGAAAATGAATAAAGAGCTTCGTGATTATGATTTCAAAAAGAATCTTGAGCTAAAGGAACAGCTTTGCAAAGAAGCTAAGGCTCTTGAGGAAAGTGAAGACATCATTGGAGCTTTCAAAAAACTACAAGAATTCCATAATTTATGGCGTGAGATTGGTCCAGTAGCTAAAGAACTTCGTGAAGAGCTTTGGTCAAAATTTAAGGAATCATCGTCAGTCATAAATAAGAAATATCAGACTTTCTTTGAAGAACGTAAGGAAAAAGAGAAAGAAAATGAAGTGGCAAAAATCCAAATTTGTGAAGAGATAGAATCCATTGATTTAACTACTCTCACCACTTATGCTTCTTGGGATGAGATGACTAAAAAGATTATTGCTCTTCAGGAACAATGGAAAACCCTTGGTTTTGCTTCAAGAAAGATTAATGCTGAACTCTTCACACGTTTTCGTAAAGCTTGCGATGAATTCTTCGCAAAAAAAGCTGAGTTCTTCAAAGCAATGAAAGATGAATTGGCTACTAACCTCCAAAAGAAAGAGGCTCTTTGCGAAAAAGCAGAAGCTCTAAAGGATTCTACCGATTGGAAAAAGACTGCCGACATACTTATTGCACTTCAGAAGGAGTGGAAAACAGTAGGTCCTGTAGCTAAGAAGCACAGCGATGCTGTGTGGAAGAGATTTATTGCTGCTTGCGATGCTTTCTTTGATGAAAAAAATAAGCAAACAACAAATGTTCGTAAAGTTGAGCATGACAATCTAAAAGCAAAGAAAGAAGTTGTTGCTGCAATTTTAGCGGTTCTTGCAGATGAAAATGAAACTGAAGGAGGCAAGAAGGTGCGCGAACTAATGAAGCAGTGGCAAGGAATAGGCCATGTCCCATTTAAAGAAAAAGACAAGATTTATGCTGAATATAAAGCAGCTATAAATCAAGCTTTCGATAAATATGATATGAAGGAAGTTAAAGCTTCATTAAATAATTTTGAAAGTAGCATTGACCAAATTTCTGATAAAGATAAGATTTATCGCGAACGTGAATATCTTGTAAGAAGTTACGAGCAGAAACGCAATGAATTGAAAACTTTTGAGAACAACATGGGTTTCTTCAATGCGACTTCAAAAAATGGTAATTCTATGGTGAAAGAAATGGAACGTAGAATTCAAAAGATTAAAGAAGATTTAGCTCTTATCGAGAAGAAAATTGAAGTTATAGATAGTAAATTATAATACATAATATCTAATCTGATTAATACTGGCTGTATGTGCTAAATGTGGTTCGTGCAGCTGGTATTTTAACGTTAAAAAACTTTTAGTATAAGTGTTGAAGAAGGGCAGATATGGTCAATTCCTGAGTGGTCTCCTAACAGTAGGTGACTTCTTAGTCCTTAATATTGTATATATTTTGGTCGGCGAATTTGGAGGAGGTGGTCCTATGTTCTTCAGTAAGATAAGTTGGCTAATAGTAAATTTTTCATTCTTCATAGCAATTTATCTTCTTCCATCTATCCATAATAGACGTGTTGTATTTGCGGATCAAGTGGCTCTGCAAGCCATAAAATTAGTGTTTATCCATGCTTTTATATTCATTTCGGTCATTTCTTTTCTAGGGACTGGGGATGTAGGTATAATCATTTATTTGAGGTTCTATTCAATATTTCTCCTTTTTCTTAGCTTTTGGTGGATTTTATCAAGGAAATTGTTGAAACGCTATAGAACAAAAGGATTCAACTTTAAGCGTATAATCATTATCGGTGGTGGTACAGTGGGGATAAGATTGCTGGACGAAATGGACTCTGACCTCGGATATGGATATAGGGTGATGGGATTCTTTGATAATGATAGGAATGCTCGCACTGTTAAGAATTATAAAGGGACTCTTAATGATATAGAGAATTTTGTTAAGGAGAATCTTATTGATGAGATGTATTGTGCATTGCCAGATAATGAAGATGTTTCAAAGATGATTAGGATAGCGGAGAATAATGCTGTTGATTTTTTCTTTGTACCTCAATTTGGACGAAATCTAACGCGTAGATTTGTACTTAATTCAATTGGGAATGTTCCAGTTATGGCTATTCGACCAAATCCGTTAAACTTGACTTACAATAAGTTAGTTAAACGAAGTTTCGATGTATTGTTTTCCTCTGTTGTATTAGTGCTATCTCCAATAATCCTCATTCCTGTGGCAATAGGGATAAAGTTATCTTCACCAGGCCCAATATTTTTTAAACAGAAACGTACTGGCTATAGGGGAGAAGCATTTTCATGCTATAAATTTAGGACTATGAAAGTTAATAAGGATAGTGATAAGGTTCAAGCTTCACGAAGAGATCCTCGTAAAACTAGATTTGGAGATTTCTTGCGCAAAACAAGTATTGACGAGCTACCGCAATTCTTCAATGTGTGGCGTGGAGATATGTCAATAGTTGGGCCTAGGCCTCATATGCTTATTCACACTCAAGACTACAGTCAGCTCATAGATAAATACATGGTAAGGCATACCATTAAGCCTGGAATTACAGGTTGGGCGCAAGTGAATGGATATAGAGGTCAGACAGATAAGTTGTGGCAAATGGAAAAACGCGTTGAATTTGATGTTTGGTATGCTGAAAATTGGAATTTAATGCTAGACTTGAAGATTATGCTCTTGACGGTAATAAACGTCTTTAAAGGTGAAAAGAATGCATTCTAAATTAAATATATAAAAAAAGGACTGGCAAACTCCAGTCCTTTTTTTTATGCTTAATGATTAATTCTTAAACTTTGCCAATACGGGGCTTGGTACAGCATCTTTGTTCACCAATATATTCAGCGTTTTAGCAAGGAAGTATGGCTCTGAAACATATAAAAATCCGTCATATAGTTGGTTGGTATCCCATGAATTCTGGACCTTGTAATATTTATTTCCTTTTTGATCCACAGCCTTACCTACAATAACCATTCCGTGGTCATCTGTAGTTTCGTGATTGTCGAACATTTTCTGACGAACTTCCTGAGTAACTTCTAATTCTGGGACAGGACCGTCGAAATCGTATTTTTCTTTTTCACGGTCACTATCTGAAAGTTTTGTCCATCGAGCAAGTTCCGTACCTTCAAGGTCAGCTTCTGGCTTTTCTTTCGGTAAAACAGCAAATCCGTTTTTCCACTGAAATCCACCTTCGCTCACATCTGCAGCCCATTCAACAGTGTATCCTTTTTCTATCGCATTATCAACGATAGCCTTAAGCTCATCTAATTTTACATTCTTATATGTTCCCCATAGCCAGTTATCAGCTACTTCGATAGGAACTTCAGTATAGAATGGATGGTGGGTGAATGAAGTGAAAGCTAAATAATCCTTCATATCTATACCTAACGATTTAGCATAGCTTTCTGGAGTGTAGGTCTTACCTTCATATGTAAATGTAGCAGGTATTTCTCCTAAATATGCATTAAGAATGCCTTCTAATCCCTTATACCATGCTGTAGTTAGCTTTTTGTTAGGAAGAGCTTTAACTCCATCCATATAATTCTTTAATACTGAAATTAATTCTTTATGATTGTGTTTATCTTCTCCATAATTAAGACCAGCATACGCCTGTTCAGGCATCATGCCATAAGTTTTCCATACGTAAGGAACATCAAGAGCACTACCTCCTTCAGCAAAATTAATAGCGCCATCCATACGAATATATTTCATTGCCTTGTCAAGATAGCAGTGATGCACTACGAACATCTCAGATAAGTTTACTTCCTTGCCTGTTTTTTTTAATATTTCATTTTCAAAGAAAGTATTAGTAGAGAAACACCAGCATGTTCCAGTTTTATTCTGGTCGGTAACTGGTGTAGTTTTAGCTACTTTAATATCTGTGAACTGGAATCCAGTGCTATCTGGCACAATGATTTCCGTTTTTTTCTTTGCACCTGCGCTTAAAGCTATAGCAATGGCAAGAGAAGAAAGAAGGATTAGTCTCTTCATTTTGTAGATGAATTAATTTAATAGTTATATATTCTTTATCACAAAAATAATAAATAATAAATTCTTTATAGAAGAATATAAATTGAATATTCAATTTATATTAATTCTTGCGCTCAAGCTCTTTTAGATTCTCTAAATGCTTGTTTTTAAGGAATTCGGAAATGCCTTCTGGATGTAGCTGTACCTTCTTATTTCCAAATTCATATATATTTCCTACAAGACCATCAAGAAAATCACGGTCATGTGACACAACGATAAGAGTGCCATCAAAATTGATAAGAGCGTCTTTCAATACATCTTTGCTCTTCATATCCAAATGATTAGTTGGCTCATCGAGAATTAACAGGTTGACTGGCTCAAGAAGCAATTTGAGGAGAGCTAAGCGTGTACGTTCCCCTCCGCTTAGAACTTTAACCTTCTTCATAGATTCTTCTCCTCCAAACATGAAAGCCCCTAGTAAATCTTTAATCTTATTCCTAATTTCACCTTTTGCAATATCATCGATTGTTTGGAATACTGTTAGCTCTTCATCAAGCAGTGAGGCTTGATTTTGAGCGAAATATCCAATCATTATATTATGCCCGAGGGTAAGGTGCCCATCATATTCTATTTCGCCCATTATAGCTTTCACAAGAGTAGATTTTCCTTCTCCATTTTTACCGACAAAAGCTATTTTTTGGCCGCGTTCAATCATAAAGTTGGCATTACTGAATACTTCATGCTCTTCATAATGTTTACCAACATTCTCAGCGATTACAGGGTAGTTGCCTGATCTGGGTGCAGGTGGAAACTTTAATCTCAGAGAAGAACGATCCTCTTCATCAACTTCTACTAGTTCAAGCTTTTCAAGCATTTTTACACGAGATTGTACTTGGAGCGTTTTGCTGTATGTACCTTTGAATCGCTCAATGAAGTCTTTTGTCTCTTGAATCATTTTTTGTTGAGTCTCATATTGCTTCATTTGTTGGGTTCTACGTTCTGCCCGTAGTTGAAGATAATGAGAATAAGAGGCTTTGTAATCATATATTCTGCCCATAGTAACCTCGATAGTACGTGTTGTTACATGGTCCACGAACGTGCGGTCATGTGATATAACCATTACAGCTTTCCCGCTCTGCATAAGAAAGTCTTCAAGCCATTGGATTGATTCGATGTCAAGATGGTTGGTAGGCTCATCGAGGAGTAGGATGTCAGGGTTCTTCAGAAGCATTTTAGCAAGTTCAATTCTCATTCTCCATCCACCAGAGAACTCGGCCGTAGGTCGAGAAAAATCATCGCGTACAAATCCAAGACCAAGAAGCGTTTTTTCTACGTCTTCTTCAAAATGAGTCATGTCTATGGCATAGAATTTTTCGCCAAGAGTGGTTACTTCCTCAATAATTTTCATGTAGCTTTCACTTTCATAATCCGTTCTTGAAGCTAGCTCATCATTAAGGGCGTTTATGCGTGCCTCTATTTCAAATAAATGAGAAAATGCTTGAGATGCTTCCTTAAAAACGGTTCTTGAGTCAGTGGTGAGCATATGTTGTGGTAGATAGGCAATTACTGTGTCCGCTGGGAACGACACTGCTCCTCTTGTAGGTTTGCGTACTCCGGCTATAATCTTAAGTAGTGTTGATTTTCCTGCACCATTTTTCCCCATCAATGCGATTCTATCGCCCGGATTAATGAAAAAAGAAATGTTTGAGAACAAGGTTGTGCCTGAAAATTCAACAGCGATGTTGTCAACTGATATCATTAAATATTTTTATAATGTGAAATTTTATTTGAACAGTGCAAAGTTACGAAATTTAAGCCGATTAGAAGGAGGTGAGAGGGACCATTAAAAAAAATTGCTAAAAAGAGGTTATATTTAATTGATTTTTGTGTCCTAATAAAAATGATATAAGGGAAACAATTCTTAAACTCGTTAAAAAGTCATTATTATTTATGAGCACACGAATTATTAGACATTTTTTGTCATTTCTAATCGAGAATATTAAATTTGTAAATTAGAAACCTAATATCAGAATGTTTAGATTAATATTCTTTTAATAAATGATAAAATGAAAAAGATTCTATGTATTTTCATGAGCGTTGCTTTATTAGTAGGCTCAACAGGTTGTTCAAGTTTGAATAATACTACAAAAGGTGCAATGATTGGAACTGGTGCTGGAGCAGGACTAGGAGCAGGTATCGGAGCATTAATCGGTGGCGGAAAGGGTGCAGCTATTGGCGCTTTGATTGGAACAGCAGCTGGTGCAACTACAGGTACTTTAATCGGGAAGAAGATGGATAAACAGAAAGCTGAATTGGAAAAAATCCAGGGAGCCAAAGTTGAAACTATTACAGATCCAAACAATCTTGAAGGAATTAAGGTTACTTTTGAGAACGGTATCCTTTTCAAAACAGGTAAGAGTGATATTAGCCAATCAGCAATGCAGTCACTTTCAGAATTTGCTAATTCTTTGAAATCGAATCCTTCTACAGATGTAACAATTCTAGGATTCACTGATAACACAGGAAGTCTAGAAATTAATAAGAAGCTATCTAATGAACGTGCTCTAGCAGTTCAAAATTATCTTTCTACATCTGGTGTTCCTTCTAGCCGTCTTACAGCTAAAGGTTTAGCTTGGGATAATCCAGTAGCAAGTAACGATACTAATGCTGGCCGTGCACAAAATCGCCGTGTTGAAATTTATATCACAGCAAATGAGCAAATGGTTAAGGATGCCAGCAATGGTACTTTGAAGTAAGTTTAAATAAAATTTAAATTTTATATTGGAAAAGGGCTAGATTATTTATCTGGCTCTTTTTTGTTTAAAATATTTATTATAATAAAAGTGAATTTTAAGAATTGCCATATTTATTTGAGAACAATAAATTGTTTTATTGACTATATTTGTGTCAATATATAATATTAGTCTTATGAATAAAAAGATTAATCTCATATTATCGTCAGTTCTATGTTTGATATTAATGACGAATTGTTCTTCTTGGAGCAATGCTTCAAATGGAGCTCTTATTGGGAGTATAGGCGGAACGATTTTAGGTGCTGGTATAGGCGCTGCTGTTGACGGTGATTGGGGCGCAAATGTAGGTAGTAATTTAGGTATGACAATTGGAACTATAGCTGGTGCGTCAATTGGTGCTCAGATGGATGAGGATAATGCCAAGAAACAAATACAGCAAAATAATAGTCCTGCTCAGACCGAAGATGATAATGTTTTTGTTGATGAGAGTACGGGTAAGAAATATCGTAGGATTACCCAGCAAAATGATATAGTATTTGAATCAAGAAGTACCAATCTAGATCAGGAATCAGCTCGCGCTTTGCAAGATATTGCTAGTTATCTAGTGCAAAACAACCAAGAAATTTATATTTATGGTAGCACAGATGATATAGAAAGCCGTGACCACTCAATGCAGTTGTCGCAGGACAGAGCACGTGCAGTGGCAGGATATCTTTCGGCTCTAGGTGTAAATGTTGTAAGAATGCACATACGAGGACTTGGATCCACTTCTCCTATTGCAGATAATTCTACAATGGACGGGAGGGCTATGAATCGATGCGTTGAGATTTATGTGGCGGAGTAGATGATTGAACGTCACCAATAAGCTGATTATATAGAGCCGTATAAATAGGCTTTGTGGACAATAGTTGGCTTATAAAATATGTCATGCCCACGAAAATAATTGAGGGGAAGAATGCTCCGAATTGGCGTGTTATTTCTATTGTGAATATAATGGCTGTTACTGGAGTACGTACGCTGGCTGCAAAGAATCCGGCCATTCCTAGAATCATAAAAAATCCATAATGAATCGATTGCCCGCAAAATCCAAAATGGGCCATCACCATTCCATAAAATTCACCTGTCAATCCACCAATAACCAGAAGAGGAAGGAAAATACCACCTGGGAACCCTGGTGCATAACTAATTGTAGTAATAAGGATCTTTATTATTATAAAAAGAAATATTAGCATTATGCTTATAGAAGTGGTTCTTTCGCTCAATAAAAAAGGCTCTCCGTCAGCGATAAGATTTGGAACCCAAGCACCAACAAAATAAATGGATAATACCGCGATAAGAATTTTTATAGATAATGGTAGCTTGATTTTGTTGAAAGTCGATTGGCTGCGGAGTAATAGCATATTGAATATTTTGCCAAGAACTGCGACGAATATTGCGAAAATGAACAATGAGACTGCAATTTCAATCATATTCATTTTAGCTGGTGAGGATACATCAATGGATTGATACAAATTATTAGGATATGTAACCAAAGCAATCCATCCTGCAGTGCCCGTTGCTAGAAGAAGAGATACTGTCATTTTCGAAGAAATCTTATGTGTGATACCTTCAATTACAAATAGTGTGGCAGCAAGTGGTGTAGTGAAAGCTGCAGCTAATCCTGCTCCTCCAGTTACGACTTCTAAGCGTCTTTGCTCAAGTGGCGATTTATTAAATGATTTTCGAAACAAACCTCCGATAAAACTTCCCATTTCTACAGCTGGACCACCTCGGCTTAAAGAAAACCCCATTCCAATGCTTACGATTCCTCCTATGAATTTCACAATTAGATTTATTAGTGGGTGCAATAATCTGAGATGCTTTGTAGCTATTTCTGTTGTTTCAGGAATTCCACTCCCAGATGTAAGAGGAAATTTTTTTGAAAACCTGTAAATAATCATAGCTATAATCCACATTATTACAACCAATGAAATATGTATATATATTGATTGATTTGATTGTAATATAGCAGTGCGGTATATCTGTATTTCATTCAATATCCACCTGAAACAAATTATTATTGGTGACACTAAGGCACCCAAGATAATACAAAATATATATAATTTGATATTTCTGAAATTCATGAGTTCCTGAATTATTTGTTTAAAACACTTCATACTTATTAAAGTTTCGAGCTAATATCGTGCTTCAGATATCATTTGTGCTACTCGAATAATATGGCTATCTTTACATGTCTAATAAAAACAACCTTATAATATGCGAAATCTTAAAAACATAGTCCTTCTTGGATTTATAGTGTGTATTCTCTTTTCATCTGCAAACATGTTGAATGCTGCAGATAAAGCAATCCCATTAAAGTATGTTGATGTTCTAAATCTTAGAGTTATTAATAAAGGATTTAATGATAGCGAAAAGCCTTTTTATAGGATTCCTGCTTATTTAAAAGATAGTGTCCGAACCGATTTGTGGAACAGATCGCAATGTAGTAGCGGAATGGGTATTAGATTTGCGACTGATTCCAAAAAGATAGGAATCCATTATAATTTATTATGGAATACTCATATGGCACATATGGCAGATACTGGATTAAAGGGTGCGGACCTCTACCGATTGAGTGATGATGGTGTGTGGGAGTATGTTAATACTAACCGTCCAACTAAGGATTCAATACAGACGAAAACTTTTGTGGAGAACCTAACTGGAGATATGAGAGAATATATGGTGTATTTGCCGTTATATGATGGAGTGAATTGGATGGAAATAGGAGTTGATAGCTCTGCTGTTATAACTAAGCCTAAACTTGATAATCCAAGAGCTTCTAAGAAGATCGTGTTTTATGGGACTAGTATTCTGCAGGGTGGATGTTCTACGCGCACAGGGATGGTAGCAACTAATATGATCCAGCGAGATTTGAACGTAGAATGTATTAATCTAGGGTTCAGCGGTGAAGGTAAAATGGATTTATGCATAGCAAGAGCTATGGCAAAAATACCGGGGGTGACAGCTTATGTGCTAGATCCTGTGCCAAATTGCACTGAAATGATGTGTGATACATTAACTTATGGATTTGTAAAGACTCTAAGGACATTGCGCCCAGAAGTGCCAATAATTATGGTTGAAGGGCCTATTTATAGCTATGCAAAATTTGACTCTTTCTTTGCTAAGTATCTTCCGAAAAAGAATGCAGCATTCAGAAAGAATTATGAACTTCTCAAGAAAGAGAATCCTAAGGGTTTGTATTATGTTACAGCTGAAGGATTGTCTGGGTCAGATAATGAAGGCACCGTAGATGGGATACATTTTACTGATATAGGTTTTCGCAAATATGCCGACAAATTAATCCCAGTCTTAAAAAAGATTGTGAAATAAGAATAATAATGATATTTTGATGAGCTGTGAATGCAATATTTCGCAGCTCATTTTGTTTTAAAATTATATACTAGTTAGTGTGTGATGGATTCACTTAATGAAATAAAGAGCAAGCACTTTATTCAAGATTTGATTGAGGAAGGTGAGCATGTGCAACAGGATTTCAAGTTCCAAATCTCCGACGCAAGGAAAATAGCTCGGAGCATTTCAGCTTTTGCCAATAATAAGGGTGGACATCTTTTAATTGGGGTTAAAGACAATGGGAAGATTGTGGGAATTGAAAGTGAAGAGGAAATATATATGATAGAACAAGCGGCATCAATTTATTGTAAGCCTGAGCAGTATGTGAAATGCCAAATATACAGAGTAGAAGGGAAAGGCGTTCTTAAAGTGGATATAGCTCCCGCCATAAAATTACCTGTTAAAGCTCAAGATGAAAACAAAAAATGGAAGGCATATTATCGTGTTGCTGATGAGAATGTTTTAGTTAGTCCCCTTCATGTAAAAGTGTGGAACAATCATTCAAAAGAAAAATCAGCGCTAATTAATTTAGGAGAAAAAGAGCAAACTCTAATAAGAATTATTTCAAATGAAGGCAGGATTACACTTAAAGACTATATGGTTAAGGCTCATATTTCAAAAAAGGAAGCAGAAAATATTGTCATAAATCTCTGTTCAATGAAAATGCTGGATTTTGAATACAAAGGGGGAGAATGCTACATAGTACTTGCAGAAGACTAAATTTTTCAGATATAAATGCTCTTAGTGTATATACACTAGGAGCATTTAATTTTTTATTTATTATATATAGGCTTTGGCTCTTTTTCCTTGATTAGTCCACTATGATATGCGTAGAGTAATTTCTTCAAGTCATCAATTTGGCATCTTAATTCTTTACCTATATCGGTGTCTTTTACCATCATCCGTTGTAGATTCATCTCAACAATTTGCGTCGTAGATTTAATGTCGAGACCTCCTTCCACGGCTTCTGTAATAGAAGTGAATGGTTCATGTTGTACCAATTGAAAACCACGTGAATGGTAAACAAGTGTATATCCTGCAATACCAGTTTCTGGTTGGTATGCTTTTGAGAATCCACCATCAATCACCATCATTTTGCCGTTGGCTCTGATTGGGCTTTCACCTTGTGTAGCTTTTACGGGTACATGGCCGTTAATGATATGTCTATGAGTTCCAGTTACCCCAAATTCATCAAGTATCATATCACAAATTTCCTCATTATTTCGAAGCTTGTAATATGCCCCCTTTAATTCCTTACGAGCTTCCTTCTCTTTGATAAAATATCCTTCGAAAGTTGCCATTTTATCTTTATCAAATAATGGGGAATTCTTTCCACACCACAAATACCAAATATAGTCAAGGGCAAATTTATAATGAGTATCATGTTTATCCCCAAAATATGCTTCACGAATTAATGCTCCCACTTTCTTTAATAGCTTCTTTCCTTTGTACCCTTTGCCATTTATCATGATTTCTTTAAGTGAGCCATTATTGTTCAATGGAATTGATGCGTGATATAGAAGATTAGAGTTTGCTATCTTATAAATACACCCATTGCGGAATAAGCAAATCATATGCCTTTTTAGTTTCTCGCTCGTTTTGAATGTATTGTGTAATTTAGTTACCAACTCTAGTTCCTCGTGAGTCAACTTATATGGGTCATTAGGATCTATTGTAGGAAAGTTAGTGTCCGTTAGTTCGTATTCTTTTCCATCTAAGATAACGGTCCCATTATCTAAGTCCATCTTATGGAGCAGAAGTCTGTTCTCCATTTCAAATTCTGGATGCTTTTTTATCGTATTGGCCTCTAATTTGAATTGGATAACAGAGATAGCCTTATGCATTTGTGAAATCAGCTTAAGGGTTTTATCGCTGTATGGATGGCTGCCATTATATACTTTAGGCATGAACTGTGCACATTCGTCGTCGGCATAAGTATCCATTGCGAAGGTAGCCAATGGAAGTATATTTATCCCATATCCATCCTCAAGAACACTTTGGTTGGCATATCTCATGGCAATTCGGATCACATTTGCAATGCAACAGTCATTTCCAGAAGCAGCTCCCATCCACAGTATATCATGATTTCCCCATTGTATGTCAAAATCATGGTATTCGCATAAAATATCCATTATTTTGTCAGGACTTGGTCCACGATCGAATACATCGCCAAGAATATGTAATCTGTCTATCACAAGACGTTGGATTAGTTTGCTCATAGCAATGATAAAATCATCTGCTCTGTCGGTAGAAATAATGGTCTTTACAATTACATCGACATAGGCTTGTTTGTTTGGCTCTACTGCTGTTTCATGAAGTAACTCTTGGATTATATAAGAGAAGTCATCTGGAAGCGCTTTACGCACTTTGGACCTTGAATATTTAGAAGAGACATTGCGTGTTATAAGTACCAACCTGTTGATTGTTACAAAATACCAATCGTCTATGTCATCTGTTTCTCGTTTTACTATCTCTAGTTTTTGTTCGGGATAATAAATTAGAGTGCATATTTCCTTTTGATCTTTTTGTCCGAGGGTGTCTCCAAATATTTCTTTTACTTTACGTTTAATGGCCCCTGACGCATTTTTAAGTACATGTTGGAAAGCCTCATATTCACCATGTAAATCAGCTAAAAAGTGCTCGGTGCCCTTAGGCAGATTCTGAATTGCTTCAAGATTTATTATTTCTGTACTTGCCGCAGCAATTGTTGGAAAACTGCGTGATAAAAGTTGGAGATATCTTAAATCTTCAAGTACGATATCATCATTTAATTCTTGTCCCATTAATTGGTTATTCTGTTGGATTACTATTTCTATATTCTTGTGGAGTCATGTTTGTATATGTACGGAAATACCTGTTAAATGTCGTCGGAGTAGGGAACCCCAAATATGACGCAATTTTGCTTACAGGTAAGTCTGTGCCTTTAAGTTGAGTTTTTGCATCCATTACAATCATATGCATTATTATTTCCTGCGGAGTCATATTTGTCGTCTTGCTTATAACGTTGCAGAAGTGGGAAAGGGTCAGATTAACTTCTCGTGCATAGAAAGAAATTTTATGCTCATCACGATAGTTCTCAAAAGCGAGTTGTAAAAATTCAGACAATATAGTATGATCACGAGTCGTATGTGGTTTCGCTTTTCCAGAATTTGCATGATTGTATGCTTCAGCAAGTGATTCTATGAAAATATTCATTATTCCTGTGGCTATGTGTGGCGTGATGATTGCCTTTTTTATTGAACTTGCTTTTGTTAAAAGGCTCATTGCTTCACTGTAAATCGACCCTAATTCAGGATCTAATGATAGAATCGGATTTTTGAATAGTGGCAGCATTAATGGAGAAATTGTTTTCCAAAAATTGATATTTTTCAAGTAATTGGAAGAAAAGCCCACGAACGCAATTTTAGTGTTGGGGGTTGAGGAGTGGATTTGTATGAAACTTCCTGGAATCACTATCACCATATCATTTTTAGTAATTGTATGGTCCCATAGGTTTATCCTGGCTTTAATTTCGCCTTCTTGAATGTATGCAAATATGCATGCCTCGATTTTACAAGGAAAGCTTCCATAAAAATTCAATAAATCTGAAGTTATATTATCATAAACTATAAAATCAATAGGTAAATCAAATTGTGGAAGTTTTTTTGTCTTATCAATTGTCAATTCACTTGCAGCCATAATTCTTTATCTTTTAAGCTAGCTATATATTTTTATGCAAAACTAGTAAATTGTTATGAAGAAATGAACATTTTCAACAAATTTGTAGATAAAATAGCCAAAAAATTCTTTAATAATGCTTGTCATTAGTGAAATTTTGAACACAAGATATTATGATGACTTATAATCAATATGAATGTAATTAATTATTATTAGAAAAATAATATCTGCAATTACTTTGGAATTAAAAAAAGATATGTACATTTGTACTAACAATATTGTTAAATAAATATGTTAATAAAACTATGGCGAGTGAAAATACAGAGAAATTAATTCTTGAAGCGGCAGAAGAAGAGTTTATGTTGAAGGGGTTTGATGGTGCAAAGACTACAGCAATTGCTGCAAAAGCTGGCGTAACTCATGCTATGTTGCATTATTATTTTCGCACTAAGCAGAATATTTTTGAAAGGGTGGTTTCAGAAAAACTCCGTCTTATGAGTGAATCAATCATTGATGCATTTAATAAGCCTGGTGATAGTTTTGAAGAGAAGGTTGTGAATGGAATTCGTGCTCATTTTGATTTTCTGAAAAAGAATGCTTCGTTACCTCGATTTGTGGTAAATGAATTAGTATCAAACCCAGATAGGCGAGTAATAGTAGAAAAAATGCTTGGCGGTTTAGGAAAAATAGTTATTGCAACATTGCAAACAGCAATTGATGCCAATGTAGCAAGCGGAAGATTCAAGCCAATATCGGCATTAGATTTGATCGTTGATATAGTTTCATTAAATGTTTTCCCATTCATTACTCTTCCGATAATAATGACTGTTGCAAGCGATACGTATAAATCTCAGGAAGAATTTCTAGAAAATAGAAGGAGAGAAGTGGAGACAGTTATTTTAGATAGATTGATAAAACAATAAAATATTTATATATGATGAAAGGATATAGATATATATTTTTAGTTGCGGTTTTATTTGGAGGAGTTAGTTTAAGCCATGCTATTACTATTGAGGAATGTCAAAAGCTGGCACTAGAGAATTATCCCCTGATAAAGCAGTATAATCTGATTGCTCTTTCTGAAGCTTATGATTTAAGTAATGCGTCAAAAAACTATCTACCTAATATCACAGGCAGTGCACAAACTACATGGCAAAACCATGTATCAAAATTCCCTGATGGGTTTTCTGATATGACCTCGAAACTTGGAATTGACATGAAAGGGACAAAAAAAAATCAATATAAGGTAGGAGTTGATGTAGATCAATTAATTTGGGACGGGGGACAGACAAAATCGGCACAAGATATAACAAAAGCATCATCAGAAGTTGCAACAAAAGAAGTTGAAGTAAACCTATATGCTGTACGCAAAAAAATAAATGATTTATATTTCGGAATTCTTCTAATTAATAGGTGTTTACAAGCTAATGAAGAGCTTCAAAAGGTGTTAGATAGTAATCTTAGCGTTGTTAACTCTGGGGTAAAGAATGGAATTGCTTCGGAGAGCGATGCAGATGCTATTGATGCTGAATTGCTTTCAGCAAAACAAGATAGAATTCAGCTTGAGCAGCGTTCTGATTCTTATTGTAAAATGCTTTCTCTGTTTATTAAACAGGATATTAAAGCTGCAGAAATTGAAATGCCTCAAGAATTGATTGATTTAAAAATCACAGATAATAATAGGCCTGAATTATTGTATTTTGAAAGTAGAAAACAATTGCTTGACGCGCAGAAAAGAAAAGTTAATTCGTCGTTAATGCCACAAATAGGGGCTTTTGCACAAGGATATTATGGATATCCAGGCCTAAATATGTTTGAAGCTATGACTAATTCTAAATGGTCATTTAATTTTATAGCAGGTGTGATGTTGAGGTGGAATATAGGAAGTTTATATCGGAAAGATAATAATCTGAAAAATATTGATAATGAAATGAATATGATTGATATTCAGCGAGAGACTTTTCTGTTTAATACCCAACTTCAACAAACCCAAATTTCTAATGAAATTATTGCTAAAAGAGCAGTGATAAAAGATGACTCAAAGATTGTAGCGTTGAGGAAAAGTGTTAGAAACTCAAGTGAAGCCAAACTTCAGAATGGAGTATTTACTATAAATGATTTAATTCGAGATATATCAGCTGAGAATAATGCCATAATTAAAATGGCAACTCACAATGTGGAACTTCTACAAAGTATATATGATTACAAATTCACAGTAAATAATTAAGATATTATGATAAGAAATTTATTTATGATATTGCTATGCGCAATGTTGTTTACTTCATGTAGTAAAGATAAGAAAGCTGATGCCACTGGTACTTTTGAGACCACTGAAGTGGTGGCTTCATCTGAGGTTGCAGGCAAATTAATTTCCTTTAATGTAAATGAAGGTGATTCATTAAATGCGGGACAAGAAGTTGGAATTATTGATACGGTCCAATTATACCTGTCTAAGTTGCAACTTCAAAAGCAAGTACGTTCAATTGTTAGTAATAAACCTAATGTAAATACTCAGATAGCATCTGTAAATGCTCAAATAGCAAAGCAATATTTAGAAAAGAAACGTATAGAAAATTTGATTAAATCAAAAGCTGCCCCAACAAAGCAACTCGATGATGTAAATTCATCGATAAATGTGCTTGAAGCCCAACTTAAAGCCTTACAGTCCAACCTAAGTAATAACATCAATAGTTTGGATGCTCAAGGTTCTGCCACTGAAATTCAAGTCGCTCAGATAAATGATAAGCTTAAGAAAAGCCACATTACATCTCCGTTAGACGGTGTGATAATAAGTAAATACGTTGAACCAGGTGAAGTTGTTGCACCAGGGCAGCCGCTTTTTAAAATTGCAGATTTGAATAATATGTTCCTGAGGGTATATCTAACTTTTAAGCAATTAAAGACATTAAAACTTGGAGACAAGGTGAAGGTATCCATTAATGGAGAGAATTCTAAAATTTATGATGGCAAAATTACATGGATATCACCAAATTCAGAATTTACCCCCAAAAACATACAAACTACGGAGGAGAGAGAGAATCTAGTGTATGCGGTTAAAATATCCGTAAAGAATGACGGATGGATAAAGATAGGTATGTACGGTGATGTATTTTTAAAATAATGAATGCTGATATTGTCATAAATGGAGTTTCTAAAAAATTCAATGAAATAGTAGCAGTAAAAAATGTTTCATTGGAGGTGGAAAAGGGTGAGCTATTTGGACTCATTGGACCTGATGGCGCTGGCAAAACTACTCTGTTTAGGTTGATGTGTACGCTTTATCTGCCTGATGAGGGAACAATATCCATTGGAGGAGCTGACACTGCTAAAGACTACGATAAAATACGATCTTCTGTAGGATACATGCCGGGACGATTTTCATTATATCAAGACCTCACAGTGGAAGAGAATCTTAGTTTTTTTGCTGCAATTTTTGGCACTCAGATTAAAGAGAATTATGCCTATATAGAAAGTGTCTTTGAGAAGTTGGCGCCATTTAAGAAGCGAAAAGCAGGAGCTTTATCTGGTGGAATGAAGCAGAAATTAGCTTTATGTTGTGCACTTATACATAAACCTTCGGTTTTGTTCCTTGACGAACCTACTACTGGCGTGGACCCTGTGTCGCGCTACGAGTTTTGGCAGATGCTTTCAGAATTAAGAAAAGAAAAAATTACAATGATTGCTTCTACTCCTTATATGGATGAGGCCAAAATGTGTGATAGAATTGCTCTTATGGAAAAAGGCGAGATTATGTCTATATCTACTCCTCAGCAAATAAATGATAATTTTCATGGTAAATTATGGAGCGTACAAGGCGAAAATATCTATTCCTTGCTACTAGATATTAGAGAATTCAGAGAAACAGATTCATGTTTCTCATTTGGGAATTGTTTGCATGTTTCATTTAAGAATTCAGATGAAGATGTTGTTAATGCTCTGCGTGTCTATTTAAATGATATAGGTCATAATGCAGTAGAAATAAATGAGATTGAACCATCAGTAGAAGACTGCTATATTAATCAGGTCGAAAAATGATAAGTGAAGATACAGTTATAAAAGTTGATAATCTCACAAAGAGATTTGGCTCCTTCACAGCAGTTGATAATATATCATTTACTGTGAAGAAAGGTGAGATATTTGGATTCTTGGGTGCAAATGGTGCAGGGAAGACCACTGCCATGAGAATGCTGTGTGGACTAAGTTTCCCTTCGTCTGGAAGTGGTACTGTGGCAGGATATGATATTAATACTGACTCAGAAAACATAAAAAGAAATATTGGCTATATGAGCCAAAAGTTTTCTCTTTATGGCGATCTTACTGTAAGTGAGAATATAAGACTTTTTGGAGGTATATATGGATTATCTGATACCGAAATAAAAGATAAAACTATATGGCTTCTGGATAGATTAGGGATGAGAAGTCATAAAGATACATTGGTAAATAGACTTCCATTGGGGTGGAAGCAGAAACTCGCTTTTTCGGTAGCAATTTTCCATAATCCGCATATGGTATTTCTTGACGAGCCAACAGGTGGCGTAGATCCAATAGCACGCCGACAATTTTGGGAGTTAATTTATGAGGCATCTAAGAAAGGAATAACAGTTTTTGTTACTACTCACTATATGGATGAGGCTGAATATTGTGACAGAGTGTCAATTATGGTGGATGGTAGAATAGAAGCACTAGGTTCTCCATCTTATTTAAAAGAGCATTTCGGAGAATCTTCTATGGATGGCGTCTTTAGGGCTCTTGCTAGAAAAGCAAAGAGAGGAGAATAAAATTATGAAAATGATGATATCTTTTATCAGAAAGGAATTCTTTCACATCTTCAGGGATAAGCGCACTATGCTTATTCTTATTGGAATACCTATTGTGCAGTTAATCCTGTTTGGATTCGCTATTTCCAATGAGGTTAAGAATGTGAAATTTGCGGTGCTAACTCCTCATTATACATCTGATGTTTATATGCTTATAGAAAAAATAGATGCAAACGACTATTTCAAATATGTTGGTGCTTGTGAAAATATAAATGAAGCCGAGAAACTTTTGACTAATGATAAGGCTGATGTGGTAATACAGTTTGAAGATAAATTTGACAAAAAAGATTATAGAAGTTATCTAAATAACGTATCTCTTATAATTAATTCTTGTGACCCTAATATGGCTTCTTCCGAGGGAAATATGTTGAATAATATAATACGCAGCTATTTCAATGATGGTAACTCATCTCTCAATATCTCATCAAGACTTTTATATAATCCGAGAATGGAGAGTTCTTACAATTTTGTGCCCGGAATTATGGGTATGATACTCATGGTGATTTGCGCGATGATGACATCAATTTCTATTGTTAGAGAAAAGGAAACTGGCACTATGGAGGTCCTTCTGGTATCACCAACAAAACCTCTAAGTATTGTTTTCGCTAAAATGGTGCCTTATTTTGCGCTTTCATGTGTGAATCTTGCCACAATATTATTGCTATCAGTATTTGTGTTGAAGTTACCTATTGCTGGGAATTTTGTTCTGTTGATTGGTGTTTCAATGCTTTATATTTTATTGGCATTGTCTTTTGGCCTTCTTATATCAACGCTTATGGATAAGCAGGTAAATGCAATGCTTGCATCTGTGATGATATTGTTGTTCCCCACAATATTGCTTTCGGGATTAATGTACCCGATAGAAAATCTCCCAGAATTTTTCAGGATTATTTCATCAGTGATTCCTGCTAGGTGGTATATTTCTGCGATGAGGAAAATAATGATACAAGGGCTGTCAATTGAGTTTGTATGGAAGGAAATTGTAATCCTGTTAGGAATGTTTTTGTTGATAACCTCGGTAAGTATTGCAAAATACAAGAAACGTTTGGAGTAACACGAAATAATACATTATGAGATTAAAATATTTATTAGAAAAGGAGTTTAAACAGTTTCGGCGTAATCCAATTTTTCCGAGGCTTGTATTTATATTTCCTGTAATCATTTTACTCATATTCCCATGGGTAACGACTTTTGAAGTTAAGAACATTATTGTCACTGTGATAGATAATGACAATTCTTCATATTCCCGTGAGTTGGTAAACGAAATAAAAGGATCAAAATATTTCATTTTAAATTCAGTGGATAATTCATACTCGCAAGGATATTCAGATATAGAGAATGGCAAATCAGATGTAATATTTACTATACCTAACGGGTTCGAGAAAGATTTACTTGCTAAGAAAACTGATTTGCAGATTTCAGCAAATGCTGTTAACGGAATAAAAGGCGGACTTGGAAGTGGCTATTTGAGTCAGATAGTGCAATCATTCATAGAAGGCAAAATGGCGGCACATGGCATTACTATGGCAAAACCTGTAAATGTTATTGAACAGAATTGGTTTAATCCATATTTGGATTATAAGGTTTTTATGATTCCGGCTTTAATTACAATGATTATAATTATGCTTTGCGGATTTCTCCCAACGCTTAATATTGTGAGTGAAAAAGAAGTGGGTACAATTGAACAAATTAATGTAACCCCTGTGGGTAAATGGGAGTTTATACTTGCAAAGCTTATCCCATATTGGATTATGGGTCTAGTGGCTATTACTATAGGGTTTATTATTGCGTGGCTAGTTTATGGATTTACTCCTATTGGAGGATTTGGTACTATTTATTTGGCGGCTGTTTTCTTTATATTAATGATGTCTGGAATAGGGTTGATTATATCAAATTATTCACAGACGATGCAACAAGCAATGTTTGTGATGTTTTTCTTTGTTGTGGTATTTGTCTTGATGAGTGGCCTTTTTACGCCAATTAGTTCCATGCCTGTTTGGGCTCAATACATAGCAGGTTTGAATCCTCCTAAGTATTTTATAATAATAATGCGCTCGGTGTATCTTAAAGGTACAGGAATAATGGAGAATGGCATTAATCTAGCCATTCTCGTTATATTCGCTGTTATAATTAATGGGTGGGCAGTTATTAGTTATAGAAAACGTAATAATTAATCCTGCGGATAGCTGAGATTTTCAGGCTTAATGTTGTTTAATACTTCAACTAAAAATTTACGGGCTTCCCATTTTGCCATTGGTAGATTGTTTAGAGTATAATTTCCGCAATCTCGTGGAGAAGCGCCAGGAATATTATCGTCGAATTCGCAAATAAAGTTGAAAGTTTCTTTCATTAAATCAACGATATCTTCTGATTTCAAATCTCCTTCTATAATTAAATAATTTCCAGTGCAGCACCCCATTGGCCCCCAATATATAATGCGATTGCCCCATATAGGATGATTGCGCAAGAATGTTGCAGCAAGATGCTCAATAGTGTGAAGAGCAGCTTGGCCTAGTACTGGTTCGCGGTTTGGCTCTTTCATGCGGATATCGAATGTAGTTACCACGTCACCTTTTGCTAATGTATCTTTTCTTGACACATAAATACCTCTCAATAGATTGAGATGATTGATTGTGAAGCTTGCTATTTTCTCCATAGGTTACTTCTTTATAATATTTTATTTAGTAATTCACTAACTAATAAGAATGTGTGTTCTGGAGCACTTTCCCAAAAGTCATTATATTGGGCTGTGTTATCTTTTGAAGCTCCGGGAGAGTCACTTATGACCCTCATGCAGAGGAAAGGTACATTTCTCAAATAACATACTTGCGCTATTGTGGCAGATTCCATATCTACAGCCAGCACCTGAGGAAAAGCTTTTTGTATAGTATTTACTTCTTCTATGGAGGCTATAAATTTATCTCCCGAACATATTAATCCTCGCTTAATGTCGTTTCTGCTTGGAATGAGGGCACTAAATTTTTTGTCGGAAGTGAAATATAGAGGATAGCCTGAAGCTTCGCCATATTCTGTTCCGGGACCGCACCACACATCGTGATAGGCGATATTTTCGCCTATGATTACATCCATTACATGAGAATCTTTTGACGCTCCTCCTGCAACTCCGGTGTTTATTACCAAATCAACGTTGTAATTATTTAGTAAAGTAAGAGTGCCAATAGCTGCGTTCACTTTTCCAATACCGCATTGCATGGCTACTATTTCATTTTTACCGATTGTTCCTGAGTGAAACTTGAATCCGTCTTCTTCCTTGGTTGACAAGCCTTTGAGGTGTGGCAGCAAGAGTCGTAATTCCTTTGACATTGCTACAATTATACCTATCTTCATTTATTTTCAGATTACCTAATTAATAATTGCAGTAAAAGTAATAAATTTCTTACTTTTGTCAAATTCAAATTTTGAAAGAACGTGCTACCAGATATTAAAATAGACGAACATATTATTAAGGCTTGTCCCGATATAAGAATAGGATTGATTCGAGCTACGGTTAAAAATGAGCCCACATCGGAAGCTCTCTGGAATGAAATAGAAAATGTCTCTGACTGGGTAAAAAGTAACTACGAACTACTTGAGATAAATAAACGTCCAGCTGTGGCTGCTACGCGTGCTCTCTATCGCGCTTTAGGGAAAGATCCTAACAGGTATAGGGTTGCAAGCGAAGCATTGTGTAGAAGAGTCATAAGAGGTCTAGGCTTGTATCGTATAGACACACTTGTTGACTTGATAAATTTAGTGTCGATTAAGAGTGGATATGCAATTAGTGGGCTTGATGCAGATAAGCTCCAGGGCAACACTCTAACTCTTGGTGTAGGAGAAGATGGTGAAATTTATAATGGTATAGGACGCGGGCAATTAAATATCTGTGGAATTCCTGTATATCGTGATAGCATAGGAGGAGTGGCCACACCCACGAGTGATGAGGAGCGCACTAAGATTACCCTTGACACCCATACTATTCAAATGAATATTAATGGTTTTGGCCCTGAGATGCCTATGGAAGAAGCTGTGGAATGGAGTGTAGAGCTTTTGTCAAAATATGCCTCAGCAACAAATATAGAAATAAATATCATTTAACTTTATGAAGATTCTCAAGACACTAGATAAGAGTCCCAATGAACGATATGTTGATATAGCCGTTGAGGCTTTGAAGGATGGAGAAATTATAATTTATCCCACAGATACAATTTATGCTATGGGGTGTGATGCTTTAAATAATCAGGCAATAGAGAAAATATGTAGAATCAAAGGCATAAATTCTGATAAGACAAACCTCTCTATAATTTGTCATGATATATCTCAAGTCGCAGAATATGCCAAATTTGATAATGATGATTTTAAAATAATGAGAGCTAATTTCCCCGGGGCCTTTACTTTTATATTTAAAGCATTATCAAAGCTTCCTAGAGCCTTTAAAGGGCGGAAGACGGTAGGAGTAAGGATTCCAAATAATGATGTCGCACTTATGATTGTAGAAAAATTAGGGCATCCCTTATTGACAAGTTCTATTGATTGTAGTGATGAGGATTTTGGGTGCGAGCCAGAACTTATGGCTACCAAATATGGTGAAGATGTGAGTGTTATTATTGACACCGGAAGGGGTAATACAGTGCCTTCTACTATTATAGATTGTACGGGAGAAGAACGCGAAATAATTCGCCAGGGAAAAGGCGTTCTTGATTTATAAAAAATTAAATAAATTATATATAGAAAAATTTCTTTAATATTGAATTAATCCCTATTTTTGTGGGAGTTTTACAACGTTAAATTTAAGGTAAACAACTAAATAATTTTCAATTATGTCTAAAGTAACAGTTATTGGTGCCGGTAATGTAGGCGCAACTTGTGCTAATGTATTGGTTTGCAAAGAAGTTGCAGACGAAGTAGTACTTCTTGATATTAAAGAAGGCGTATCTGAAGGAAAAGCAATGGATATTATGCAGGCTGTAAGTATCCTTGGCCTTGATACAGTGCTTACTGGTGTAACTAATGATTATGAGAAGACAGCTGGTTCTGATGTAGTAGTTATCACTTCTGGTATTCCTCGTAAACCAGGTATGACTCGTGAAGAGCTTATCGGAGTTAACGCTGGTATCGTTAAGAGTGTTGTAAGCAACGTTACTAAATATTCTCCTAACGCTGTTATCATTTGCGTAAGCAACCCTATGGATACTATGACTTATCTTATCCACAAGACAAGCGGTCTTCCAAAGAACCGTATCATCGGTATGGGTGGAGCTCTTGATAGCGCTCGTTTTAAATTCTATTTATCAAAAGCATTAGATGCTAACATCAATGATGTTGATGGTTTCGTTATTGGCGGACATGGTGACAAAACTATGATTCCTATGAAGCGTTTTGCTGTCCTTCGTGGTGTTCCAGTATCTGGACTTATGAGTAAAGACGATCTTGATAAAGTTGCTGCTGACACAATGGTAGGTGGTGCAACTCTAACAGGCCTTCTAGGAACAAGCGCATGGTATGCTCCAGGTGCAGCTGCAGCTCAAGTTGTTGAAGCTGTTCTTCACAACGAAAAAATCGTTCTTCCATGTAGCGCTCTTCTTGAAGGCGAATATGGCGAGAAAGATCTTTGCATCGGTGTTCCTTGTGTTCTTGGTAAGAACGGTGTTGAGAAAATCGTTGAACTAGATCTTAATGCTGAAGAAAAAGAATTATTTGCTGCTAGTGCTGCTGCTGTTCATAAAACAAATGCTGCTCTTGCTGACGCATTGAAATAATTCTTTAAATAAAGAAATCACATAACACTTTAGCCATCTGCTTTATTGCAGGTGGCTTTTTTGTTAATATAACTTTGCAATTATTATTTATATTGTGCTTTTCATTTGTTATTTGGTAAGTTTGTTATCTTTGTAAACTACATTTAAAACTAAAAATAGAATTATGAAAAAAATTATTTCTTATGCTTTGATAGCATTCTTTGCATTCGCTATGTTCTCTTGCGGGAATGAAAAGAAGGCAGAACAAAAGGCCGCTCCTGACACCGTAAAGGCTCCTGCTGTGCAGAAGGCTCAACCTACTGGTGAAATGGCAACTGTGATTGATTTTTATGCAACATGGTGTGGCCCATGTAAAGCTTTTGCTCCTACTTTTGAAAAAATGGAAAAGAAGTATGCTGGTAAAATCAATTTTAAACGCGTAGATGTCGATCAGGACCCGGCATTAGCTAATAAATACAAAATAGAGGGTGTACCAACGATTATTATATTGCCTGCTCAAGGTGAGGTTAAGAAATTTGTAGGTCTAATGCAGGAAGGTGAATTTGAAGCTGAGCTAACAAAGTTGTTGCCAGCTCAGACTAAATAAGATTTATATTTCAGCAACAGATATTCTTACTTTCTTATTCTTTATTTTTAAAGGCGAGAGACGGTTAAGAATATCTGTTGCTTTTGAAGCAGGTACGGCAACTAGAGCATAATGGTCTTTTAAGTCTATTTGGCCTATTTCACAGGCCTCAATTCCGCCATTGTTGCTAATAAAGCCAACAATATCTCCACGAGATATTTTTTCCTTTTTCCCGGCTTGAAAATATATTGATGCCATTGGCGCTTTCACGTGTCCAGTGGCATTTTTATCTAGCTCTACATGGCCTTCAAAACGCATATAACCAGGCACTTTTTCTTCTGGGCCAATTAATACATATACGTTACCAGAGGCGCTTACACGTGCTGTACGCCCATTTCTATGGGTATATATTTCTTCTGATACTGGGAAGTGATAATGTACTATATTCATTACTTCTGCTATGTCGAGTCCGCGTGACCCAAGATCGGTTGTAAGCATCACAGAATAACTTCCATTGTTAAACATAGAAATAGCTTTTTCTCGTCCTATTTGGTCTAATCCTCCATGATATACACCTACGCTTATTCCCTTTTCTTTGAGATAAGAGTATATTCTATCAACAGATTCGCGATAGTTGGCGAAAACAATAGTTCTGCCTTCTGGGATATTGTTAAGTAGCGTGTTTAAAGCATCAAGTTTGTCCTTACTTTCAGACTTGACAGCTATGATGTTCATACGCTTCTCAACTTCCTTTTTCTCTTTAAGAAAATCAAGTCGAATAGGGTTGTTGATTCTAACATAATCAGGTAATTGGTCAATGTCGGTAGCTGAAGTAAGAAATCGTCTTGAGATATTTGGCATTCTATGAAGAATCTTTTTCATTTCATCTTCAAATCCTAGTTCAAGAGCTTTGTCGAATTCATCTAATACTAGAAAAGAAGTAGTGTAAACGTCTATATTTCCGCGATTTATGTGGTCTAATAGACGACCAGGTGTGCTTACGATTATAGATGGCGTTACTGATAATGATTGTTTCTCGTCGAGCACATTATGACCGCCGTAGCAGCACGTAACTTTTATTCCAGTTGCAATATTACGTACAACATTGTAAATCTGCATCACCAATTCTCTTGATGGTGCTATAATCACAGCTTGCAATCGCCCGGGTTTGTCCTTAAATGACTTAAGTAGTGGAATAACAAATGCAATAGTTTTCCCACTCCCAGTCGGCGATAGTAAAATCATATCTCCTTTTTCGGTAGAGCGAGCAAGCATAGCCTTTTGCATTTGATTAAGCTCTTCTATATCGTAGTGCGCTGTAATAGCGCTTAGTATCTCTTTTTCTTTCATAATTACAAATTTGTTACAAAGTTAACACTAATTTAATCATTTAGTTGTCTTATTTATCAACTTATGTATAATTGATAGCAATATTGTTATATAAATTAGATAATATTTTTGGGAGTAAAAATTAAAATGAGTAACTTCGCACACAATTAGCTAAGTTGTGAAAAATCTACGAAGGGTTGTATTTGGTATAATTCAAAGGGATCTCAAGTATGAACGCTGTAAGTAAGCGTATGTTATAACTTGTTAAGGTTGAAAAGAAATAATTATTTAATAGATAACTGATTATGAGTAAAGAAAAGAAATTCTTGACTTGTGATGGTAATCAAGCTGCAGCACACGTGAGCTATATGTTCACTGAGGTTGCCGCTATTTATCCTATCACACCATCATCAACTATGGCTGAATATGTTGATGAATGGGCCGCTGCTGGTCGTAAAAACATTTTTGGCGAAACTGTTTCTGTTCAGGAAATGCAATCTGAAGGTGGAGCTGCTGGTGCAGTTCACGGATCTCTTCAGGCTGGCGCTTTGACTACTACATATACTGCTTCTCAAGGTTTGCTCCTTATGATTCCTAATATGTATAAAATAGCTGGAGAGCTTCTTCCTTGCGTTTTCCACGTATCTGCTCGTACATTAGCTTCTCATGCACTTTGTATATTTGGAGACCACCAGGATGTTATGTCAGCTCGTCAAACTGGATTTGCAATGCTTTGCGAAGGCTCAGTTCAAGAAGTTATGGATCTTGCTGGTGTATCTCACCTTTCTACTATAAAATCACGTGTACCATTCGTTAATTTCTTCGATGGTTTCCGTACTTCTCACGAAATTCAAAAAATAGAAGCTCTTGATAATGATGATTTAGCTCCTCTTATTGATCAAGAAGCTCTTACAGAATTCCGTAACCGTGCATTGAATCCAGATAGCCCTGTAATGCGTGGTATGGCTGAAAATCCAGATGTTTTCTTCCAGCACAGAGAGGCATCTAATGAATATTACAATGCAGTTCCTGCTATTGTTGAGGATTATATGAATAAACTCAGCGAAATAACTGGCAGAAAATACGGCTTGTTTGATTACTATGGAGCTAAGGATGCAGAACGTGTAATAATTGCAATGGGTTCTGTAACTGAAGCTATCCGCGAAACAATTGATCATCTTACAGAGCAAGGCGAAAAGGTAGGTCTTGTTGCTGTTCACCTATATCGTCCATTCTCAGCTAAGCATTTCCTTGCAGCTGTTCCTGAAACTGCTAAACGTATTGCAGTTCTTGACCGCACAAAGGAACCAGGAGCTACTGGTGAGCCTCTTTACTTAGATGTTAAGGATTGCTTCTATGGAACAGAAAACGCTCCTCTTATCGTAGGAGGTCGTTATGGTCTAGGTTCTAAAGACACTACTCCTGCACAAATCCTTGCTGTTTATGAGAACTTGGCAATGCCAATGCCTAAAAACCAATTTACTATCGGAATTGAAGATGATGTAACATTCACTTCACTTCCTCAAAAAGAAGAGGTAACTCTTGGTGGTAACGGCTTATTCCAAGCTAAATTCTTTGGATTAGGTGCTGATGGTACTGTTGGTGCTAATAAGAACTCAGTAAAGATTATTGGTGATAATACAAATAAGTATTGCCAAGCATATTTCGCTTATGATTCTAAGAAATCTGGTGGTTTCACTTGTTCTCACTTGAGATTTGGAGATGATCCTATTCGTTCTACATATTTGGTTACAACGCCAAACTTTGTTGCTTGTCACGTTCAAGCATATCTTCATATGTATGACGTAACACGTGGTCTACAAAAGAACGGAACATTCCTTCTTAACACAATATGGGAAGGCGAAGATCTAGCTAAGAATCTTCCTGCTAAGGTTAAGAAGTATTTTGCTGAAAATAACATTACTGTTTATTATATTAACGCTACTAAGATTGCTCAAGAAATTGGTCTTGGTAACCGTACAAACACTATACTTCAATCTGCATTCTTCCGTATCACTGAGGTTATTCCAGTTGATTTAGCTGTAGAGCAAATGAAGAAATTCATTGTTAAGTCTTATGGCAAGAAGGGTGAAGATGTTGTAAACAAGAACTATGCTGCAGTAGATCGCGGTGGCGAATACAAGCAACTTACTATCGATCCAGCATGGGCTTCTATAGAAGTTGACTCAGATATACAATCTGATGCTCCTGCATTTGTAAATAATGTAGTTCGTCCAATCAACGCTCAAGACGGAGACCTTCTTCCAGTTTCTTCATTTGTAAAAGTAGCAGATGGTACATGGGAAGCAGGAACTGCTAAATATGAAAAACGTGGTGTTTCAGCATTTGTTCCAGAATGGAATTCTGAGAATTGTATTCAATGTAACAAGTGTGCTTATGTTTGTCCTCATGCTTCAATTCGTCCATTTGTGATGAATGAAGAAGAATTCAAGAATTCTCCATTCACAGAAAGCGATTCTCTACCAGCAATTGGAAAATCATTTGCAGGCATGCGTTTTGCTCAAGTAGTTGATGATTTAGACTGTCTTGGTTGTGGAAATTGTGTTGATGTTTGTCCAGGTAAGAAGGGAGTTAAGGCACTTGAAATGAAATCTCTTCAAACAGAACTTGGTGCACAAGCTAAGTGGGACTATTGTGTAAGCCATGTTTCTTCTAAGCAAAATTTAGTAGATGTTAAAGCTAACGTAAAGAACTCTCAATTTGCCACTCCTTTATTTGAATTCTCTGGAGCTTGCTCTGGTTGTGGTGAAACTCCATATGTAAAACTTATCTCTCAATTATTCGGAGATCGTCAAATCGTTTCTAACGCCACTGGATGTAGCTCAATCTATTCAGCATCTGTTCCTTCAACTCCTTATACAAAGAATGAGAAAGGACATGGACCTGCATGGGCAAATTCATTGTTCGAAGATTTCTGCGAATTCGGTCTTGGTATGTCAATGGCATATGATAAGATGCGTGATCGTTTGATTTCACTTGTACAAGAGGCTGTTGCCGGTGATTGCTGCTCTGCAGATGTAAAAGCATTATATTCTGAATGGCTTGAAAATAAAGAGGATGCTGATAAGACTCGCGAGTTAGCTGATAAGATTGAAGCTGCTATCGCTGATTGCCAAAATCCTGTTTGCGCTCAGATTAGAGAGCTTAGCCAATACTTAGTAAAACGCTCACATTGGATCATTGGTGGTGACGGTGCTTCGTATGATATCGGTTTCGGTGGTCTTGACCATGTAATAGCTTCTGGCAAGAATGTAAATCTGTTAGTACTTGATACTGAGGTATATTCTAATACAGGAGGTCAAGCATCTAAGGCTACTCCAATTGGTGCTATTGCTAAATTCGCTGCTTCTGGTAAGCGTGTACGTAAAAAGGACCTTGGACTTATCGCTTCAACTTATGGCTATGTATACGTAGCACAAATTGCAATGGGTGCAGACCAAGCTCAAACTCTTAAGGCAATTCGTGAAGCTGAGGCTTACGACGGACCATCATTGATTATTGCTTATTCTCCATGTATCAACCATGGTCTTAAGGCTGGTATGGGTAAAGCTCAGGCTGAACAGGCTAAGGCTGTAGAATGTGGATACTGGCACCTATGGCGTTATAATCCAGAACTTGAAAAAGAAGGAAAGAATCCATTCTCACTTGACAGCAAAGAACCAGATTGGGAGGGATTTATTCCATTCTTGAAAGGTGAGGTACGCTATGCATCAGTTATGAAGCAATATCCATCTGAAGCTGAGGAATTATTCAATGCAGCTAAAGAAAATGCGCAATGGCGTTATAACAATTATCGTCGTCTTGCTCAACAACAATGGGGTGTAGCTCCTGAAGAAAAGTAAGATAGTCGTTAGATTATATTATAAAGGCACTGGATTTAGTCCAGTGCCTTTTTTATTGTAATTATTCAGGATATTTGAATAAGAAGTGAAAGTTAGTGAGAAAATGTATTGATTAAAAGGTGGTTACAAGTTCTCCCTAAAAAGAATATCGATATTATTTGTTAAAGAGATAAATATGACTCTTTGTTTTCTAGGAATCTTTGCACAAGAGCATGAGAAACGCTTCCAGCAGGATGTACCATATTAATAGCAGTCTCTATCTTTGCCCATTCAGCGTTGTCAACCTCACTAGAAAGAGAAAGAGTTTCTTTATTCACTTTTACAAAAAATCCCAGCATTAGCATATCTTTTTTGCCAAACCACCACGTGCCTACTGGTTCTACAGACAATGCTTTCATACCGATTTCTTCTTCAATTTCTCTTATAGCACAGTCTTCTGCACTTTCGCCAGGCTTCATGTACCCAGACACTAAATTGCGATATTTAGTAGATATATAGTTTTGCTGAAGAAGGGCTATTTCCCCTTTTTCATTATATACTAATGCGATTATACAAGAAGAAAACATATCAAACCAAGGTTTCTCACACTGGTCGCACCATGGAACCAATCCTTCGTCACCAAGTTCTCTTTGAGAAAGGAGCTTGCCACATTCTGGGCAATATTTAAATTTCATTTTCTTGTTCTTTTATAGTAATAAGTGCAGTAGCAAGTTGGTCAGGGCAAGAAGTTGTTTTTGTACCGCAATGGATTCCCTTTAGTTTTGTTATGACATCATCAATTTCCATACCCCTGGCTAATTGAGAAATCCCCTGTAAATTTCCGTTACAGCCGCCAATAAAACTAATTTCATTGAGCTTTCCGTTTTTGGTTTCAATTAATATTTGTGATGAACAAGTGCCCTGGGTTTTATAAGTATATTTAGCCATAAATTATTAAGTAGTGTGATATTGAATTTTAATTATTTTTCCTCTGTTGTTTCCTCTATAAAGTATCGGGGTCTATTCTTTACTTCGAGATAAATTTTGCCTATATATTCCCCTATGATACCTAATGCGATGAGAAGAAGGGAGCCGATAAACCAAAGTGACAGCATCAATGATGCCCAACCTGGGTATGACCGACCTAACAATATTGCAATGACAACATAAATTGAAATAGATAGTGTGAAGAATAAAAAAATAATCCCGATAATGAATATAGAGCGTATTGGTTTTATTGAAAATGAAGTTATTCCTTCAACCGCAAAGTTTAGCATTTTAGCGAATGGATATTTAGACTGTCCATTTTTGCGAGGCTTTCTTTCGTAATATACAATTGAAGAATTGTAACCTATAAGAGGGACTAAACCTCTAAGAAAAATATTCCTTTCATTAAATGACAACAGCGCGTTTACAGCTCTTTTGCTCATCAAGCGAAAATCTGCATGATTGGGGATTGTATCTGTGCGTGACTTACGCATTAGTGAATAGAATATATTTGCAGTCTTTTCTTTTATAAATGAATCCGTTTCTCTATTAGACCTAACCCCATATACTATTTCAGAACCATTATTGAATTGTTCTATCATTTGAGGGATTACACTTATGTCATCCTGCAAGTCAGCATCAAGCGTAATTATTGCATCAAAATATTTTGATGCATATTCTATTCCGGCCAGTAGGGCATTTTGATGTCCTGAATTATGAGATAGTTTTAACCCTTTTATTGAGTATGAGTCTTTTTTTGCAAATTCTTTTATAATCGACCAAGTCTTATCTTTACTACCATCATCTATACAAATAAATCTATATTCCGATATTTGGCCGCTTCCAAATAGATTTTTCATTAAAGCGTCAAGAGTCTGAAGACTATTTTCTAGAATATCTTCTTCATTATAGCATGGTATGACTATTCCTATGCTTGGCGTCATTTAATTATAACTTTATTCCTCGGAATGTAATATATCTAAGAGTTGGTCTCTGTTATTAACGATGATTTCAGATAATGAGAATTCAATTACGCCATCTTCTTGCATTTTGTTTAGCGCATTAATAAGAGATGAGCGTTGTGCGCCTAATATTGTACAAAGGTCCTTTTGCTTATAAACCATCTTAATTTTAATGCTACCTCGCTGTGTTAATGATGTTATTATAAACGAAAGTCTTTCAGCAATTGAGCCAGTGGAAAGAGCCAGAATTCCTGATACTGTTTTCTGCGCATTGCGAGAAAGCATATTGAGCATATTAAATAGGAAAACTTTATCGCTTTGAAGAATGTTGACAAAGTCAGCTTTTACTATTTGGAGTATTCCACATTCAGTTTCAGCTGTTGCACTGAAAGGATAGGTGGTGTCGCGTCCAAAGAGGTTATCTGGACCAATCACATTCGGGCCGCTTAGAGTTTCTGAGATACTCACTCTTTTGTTAATACTTGAAATTTCTAGTCTCACATCGCCTGAGATTATAAATCTAATATGAGTACAAAAATCTCCAGCTTCAACAATTTCTTGCCCCGGCTGATATTTAATAAAATGGAAAGGCGTCTTTTCGATTAATTCAGATAATTTATCGCGACTCACCCCTTGAAAAAGAGGTAACTCCATCAATTTTTCATACATGCTCTCCATAACCTTATCTTCCTATTTATTTGTTTTTGTCTATCTAATTAGTTTTTATTGAAAAAAGTTTACTTCGTATCAACAAATTAGCACAAAGATAACTATTTATCGTAAATTAAGTTAATAAATTAGCCAAATTTGATGAGATTCAATTATTAAAGCATATTATTTCTTTTGCGCCATAATTGCCAGCTGTTTATAATATTCTGCCATATTATATATGTTGCTGGAGCAGTGGAAATTATTGGGTCAAGATATGTAAGTGATATCCATAAAGCAAGAATTGTATTCTTTTGACCAAGTCCTTGCGCGCCTGCAATTTTATCTCCTAACTTTCCTCCGATTTTACGTCCGATATAGAATTGAAGTAGGCAAACCACAAGAGATATACCAGCAAGCATGATCATAGTGTTTACATTTGATACAGGCTGTCTAATCATAAAACTAACTGCCTTACCCATAACTATGAATAATGCTACAGCCCATAGCCAGAATGATATGGTTTGATGAGAAGAAATAGCGCTATGGAGTTTCGGCGCAAAGTATCTAAGTGCAAAAGCCAATACCAATGGTAAAAGTAGGAGTGGTGCAACTTGGGTGCATATTTTCACGAATGAATCTATAAACTCAATATTTGAGCCAACAGAGATCCATGACAGGAAGAATGGAGCAGTGATGGCAAGTGTAATATTACTTATTAGGGAGAATGTGGCTAGCCGTGATACGCTTCCGCCAAGCATTCCTGTGATAACCGGTGCGGCTGTGGCAGTAGGAATGAAAATGCATAAAAAAGCTCCTTCTGCTACAATGGGATTAAAAAAATATATTGAATAATATGCTACCCAGCAACCTAGATATTGTGCAGCTAGCATAACCCACTGAAACTTTGTTATCTTGAATTCACTTGGTCTTATTCTAGTGAATGTAATCGTTAGCATTAAGAAAATCAGGTAGGGCGTAAGCCATCCTAATAAACCAATCCATTGGTTGAACAATATGCCACTAATCATGGAGATTGGAAGCATCCATGTCTTGAGAATTTTAATCATTGGCTATCTTCCAATATAATTATTCCCCAATATGTAATTATATCAGGGAATAAAATTAATTTCTTATGAAAGTTTGTTAATCACTTCAGAAATAGCAAGCATTTCTTGCTCACCAGATAACATATTTTTCAAAGTGATTTTATCTTCAGCTAATTCAGTCTCACCAATTATGGCTACAAATGGGATTTTCTTTGTGTCGGCATATCCCATCTGTTTTTTCATCTTAGAAGATTCAGGGTAAAGCTCTGCCGATATATTAGCTTTCCTTAATTGCATTATATATTTTAATGACTGCTTGGCTTCTTTTTCTCCGAAATTTGTGAAAATGACTTTAGTAGAAGCGCAAGTGTCAGCGGGATATAGATCAAGAGTGTTTAAAACGTCAAAAATTCTATCTGCACCGAAACTTATTCCAACACCAGACACGCCTTCCATTCCAAAGACACCTGTAAGATTGTCGTATCTGCCTCCGCCGGTAATACTTCCAATTGCCACATCCATCGCCTTTACTTCAAGGATACTTCCCGTATAATAGTTTAATCCTCTAGCAAGTGATACATCAAGTTCGAGAGCGGAATTAATCTCCAAAGAATCTATATTTGAAATAACATATCTAAGTTCTTCTATGCCTTTCATTCCAATTTCTGAATTAGAAAGCATTTTTTCAAGAGTTAGAAGTTTTTCTTCGTTAGTGCCAGATAGTTCGAGAAGTGGACGAATCGTTTCGATGGCTTCATAAGTGATTCCTTTTTCCGTTAATTCAGCATTTACGTTGTCAATACCAATCTTATCAATTTTATCAATTGCAACAGTGATATCAATAATCTTTTCTGGAGCGCCAATAATTTCGGCTATGCCACTAAGTATTTTTCTATTGTTGAGTTTTATTGTAATATTTATTCCGAAACGCTTAAACACTTCATCTATTAAAGTGATTAATTCTATCTCGTTTACCAGTGAATCAGATCCTACTACGTCGGCGTCGCATTGGAAGAATTCACGATAGCGTCCCTTTTGAGGCCTATCTGCACGCCATACGGGCTGTATCTGATATCTTTTAAATGGGAACTGGATTTCGTTTCTATGCTGGACTACATATCTTGCGAATGGCACTGTCAAATCATAACGGAGTCCCTTTTCACAAATCTTAGAAGTTAGATGTAGGCAATCTCTGTCAGCTAGCATTTCATCAGGAGCATCCTTAAGAAAGTCTCCGCTGTTTAATACTTTGAATAAAAGTTTATCTCCTTCTTCTCCATATTTTCCCATTAGAGTAGAAAGATTCTCCATGGATGGAGTTTCAATTTGTTGGAAACCGTATAGTAGAAATACTTCTTTTATAGTGTTGAAAATGTAATTGCGTTTCGCCATTTCTTCAGGCGAAAAATCACGTGTACCTTTTGGAATTGAGGGTTTCTGTGCCATTATTCAATAAATTTTGTGCAAAGTTAATCATAAAATTCTATATGGAATAGGTATATCTTAATCTTTAAATGAATTATAATTAATAATTAAAGGATTTGTTAATTGCATAATGGCATCAAAAAAATAGCGAAAATGAAGATTGATTCATTCTCGCTATGATATCTTTAATAAGAAGCTTAATATATTATTAATTTCTTGAACGTCCCATAAATATCATAATATAGTATATCAAAGTTGCAAGAGAGCTTATAGCAGCCACTACATAAGTGTATGCTGCTGATTTTAGTGCATCTTTTGCATATTCGTGAGATTGTCCTGTAGCAATTCCAGATGTATTGAGCCATAGAAGAGCTCTTTGGCTAGCGTTTATTTCAACTGGAAGTGTAATGAAGCTAAATATAGTGGTAAGAGCAAATAAACAAATTCCAATCCCAAGAATTGACGGCATCGTTTGAACTAGGAGTATTCCGGCTAGGAGAATCCATGTCATCCATTGGGATGCGAAGCTTACTATAGGGACTAGATTGGATCTCATTTGTAGTGGTCCATATTGCGTGGCATGCTGAACAGCGTGTCCACATTCGTGTGCTGCAACAGCCGCGGCAGCAATACTATTACTTGCATATACACCTTCACTGAGATTTACGGTATTATTAGCTGGGTTATAGTGGTCAGTCAACATACCTGGTGTGCTTGTTACACTTACATCATAAATACCATTATCATGCAGCATCTTTTCTGCTACTTCCCGTCCTGTTAATCCAATGGGGATTTGAGAATATTTGTTGAATTTGCTTTTTAATGAAGACTGTACGATAAAACTTACTACAGCCATCGCGATGAAAATCACATAAATCATATTTCCGAAATTTTATTTAGTCTAAAACATAATATTTTCACTATTACAAATATCGCAAAAATTATGCCATTAATGTAATTCAATTGTTATTTTATGAGTTTATTAATTGTTTAAGACATTAATTAGCAAAGCGATAGCTTTTTAGCCATTAATTTTATGAAAATAAATACCTTTGTTATGTCTTAATTGATATATCATATGGAACGTATAACTAAAGCACAACGGCATAAATGCATGGTGGCGAATAAGAGTAAAAATACTTGCCCCGAAATGATTGTGCGTAAGTTTTTGTGGAATAGAGGATTCAGATATAGAGTCAATGTTAAGAGATTACCTGGTAAACCGGATATTGTATTGCGAAGGTATAGAACAGTTATTTTTATAAATGGATGTTTTTGGCATGGTCATGATGACTGTAAGTATTATAGTGTGCCAAAAACTAATGTTGAGTTCTGGCGTAAGAAAATAGAACGTAATAAGGAACGAGATTTAGAAACCCGCGAGAAGTTAAAAAAGATGGGTTGGAGAACCATGGTTGTGTGGGAATGCCAGCTGAAGAATGACAAACGTCAGAATACTTTACTTGAAATAGAACATATATTATGTGAATGCCTTTTACACGACTTGACACAGAAAAGCCTGCACCAAATAGAAGACTTAGATAATATGTCTATTGCAGCTGAGGAATCAACAGGATATAATACTGAGAATAATTAATTAGCTTAATTTCTGGAAAATAAAAAAGGAAGCCTAATAAGGCTTCCTTTAAGTAGCGGGATCGAGAATTGAACTCGAGACCTCCGGGTTATGAATCCGACGCTCTAACCAACTGAGCTATCCCGCCATCTGTTTCGCAATTGCGAGTGCAAAGATAGAACCTATTTTTTAAATTTGCAACTGTTTCATGTAGGTTTTTTGAAAATTAATTTGATTACATTTGTGCTAAAGATTGCGTGTGAATCAATCATGGAGACTATTTTAATTGTAATTTGATGTTAACTAGGTTAGTATATGAGTGACAAGAACGAAGAGAAACAAGAACTTAAAAATCAGACAAAGATAAAAACGTACCAAATCCTAATTCCAATTATTATAGGGATAGGAGTGGTAATATGGATTTTTCTTAATGAGTTCAAAAATGCTGATTTTGGTAAATTGCCTTCTTTTAATTTTGCGATGATCTGGGCATTATTTTTGGGCCTTGTCAGTGTGATAGGCAGAGACTTTTTTATGACATTGCGGTTTAGAATAGTGACAAATCATGATCTATCCTGGAAGCAGGCGTTGAGAGTATGCCTTTTGTGCGAATTTACGTCGGCAATAACGCCAAGTTCTGTTGGAGGTAGTGCAGTTGGTATGATTTTCATGAGTAACGAAGGCATAAATATAGGCCGAGCCACTACATTGATGTTAATTACAATATTTCTTGATGAGTTGTTTTTTGTTATTAGTTGCCCCTTGATTTTAACCATTACACCGCTAGAAGAATTATTTGGAAGCTTAAATAAAAATTTCACAGAAGGTATTAGAATTGCCTTCTGGGTAATCTATAGCGGTATAGCTCTATGGACGGTTCTTCTTTTTATGGGTATAATTTGGAAACCGAAATTTATCAATAGGATGATTAAAGTTATTTTCAAATTGAAGATTTTGAGTAAGTGGAGAGAAAATGCAACTGATTTTGCGAAAAATATGATTGCCGCATCAGAGGAATCAAAAAAGATGAATGTCTCCTGGTGGATAAAGAGTTTTTTATCAACAGCATTATCATGGATATCTAGATACCTGCTAGTGTGTGCATTATTCATTCCATTTGTAACATTCGATAATCAATGGTTGATATTCGCACGCCAATGTGTTATATGGCTCGTATTAATGGTGAGTCCAACACCAGGTGGAAGCGGCTTAAGTGAATGGATATTTACTCAATACTATAGTGATTTAGTCGTGGCGGGTGCAATTACATTATTGGTAGCACTAGCTTGGCGCATTTTAAGCTACTATTTATATCTTTTGATTGGAGTAGTAATTATACCCTCGTGGTTTCGAAATTTTAAGAAAAAGAAAACTAGCGATAGTCTTTCAAAATAAATTGCAATCTTTGTCGTGCAAAGAAAATTCTGCTCTTTACAGTACCTAATGGTAGATTCATTTTTTCTGCAATTTCATTGTACTTAAAACCCGCTACATGCATTGAGAATGGTATTCTATATTCGTCGGAAAAGCCATTAATTGCTTTTGTTATCTCTTTGGCATTGAATGAACCTTCTGGAGAAGAAATGCCGGATTCTTGAGGTAAGTTTAAATGATAAAGGTCTTCGGTCTTATCAACTATTGTTTGACTTCTTACTATCCGCCTATAGTTGTTAATGAAGATATTACGCATAATAGTGAATACCCATCCCTTGAAGTTTACGTTATCAATGTATTTGTCTTTGTTATCCAGAACTTTTAATGTTGTATCCTGCAATAAATCTTTGGCTTCTTCTCGGTCGGAGGTTAAAATAAATGCAAAATTCAGCATGTTGTCTTGAAGTTGCAGAAGACGATCTTGAATAGATGTCATTCCCATGGTGTTCATAGTTATCAATTTAAAAATAAGATTGGTTATACATCGTGCCCTCACTTTTAGTGTTTTAAGTGGTAAAAGTTGGACAAATTTATCTTTTAAAATAAAAATACAGTCTGAAATTTATTATATTGCGTATCATTTTAAGATGATATAAATTTACGAAAAAATATTTTCATTTTAAAAAGACATCAATAAAACATCGCTAAACCGGGAAAGTTTATGAAGTTTGTTACTTTTTTATTTTTTATGATTTGTAGCATTTTTTCAGTTAATGCTATCAATAAAGTTTATATAATTGAAATTAATGATGAAATTGGTCCAAAAACATGGCGATATGTTGACCAAGGAATAGATAAAGCACAAGAAGGTAAATTTTGTGGAATTATACTCCATTTGAACACTTATGGGGGCACATTGGAGCACGCAGATTCAATTAGAACCAAGATATTAAACTGCAGTTTACCAGTGTATGCTTTCGTAGATAATAATGTTGCATCTGCTGGAGCATTGATATCAATTGCTTGTGATAAAATATTTATGAGGGAAGGTGCTAATATAGGCGCTTCTACTGTTGTTGATAAAAATTCGAGAGCACTTCCTGATAAATATCAATCTTATATGAGGTCGATGATGCGCTCTACAGCTGAATCTCATGGTAAAACTCTGAGAAAAGATATAAATGGAAGAGTTGTAAATTGCTGGGTGAGAGATCCAATTATAGCAGAAGCTATGGTTGATCCTAAAATTATAGCTTCAAGCATAGGTGATGATTCATCTAGTGTGGTGACTTTAACTGCGCAAGAGGCTCTACAGTGTGGCTATAATGATGGAATGGCATCTTCGATAGATGATGTGTGCTCAAAATATTTCGGACTTAAAGGGTACGATATTGTAGAATACCATCCTACATGGATCGATTTTTTGATAGGATGGCTCACCAATCATTTTGTTCAAGGGTTGCTAATAATGATAATAATTGGAGGGATATTCTTTGAGTTGCATAGCCCTGGGCTAGGCGTACCACCTTGCGCGGCACTTACTGCAGCAGTGTTGTATTTTCTCCCATTATACATTGAAGGATATGCAGCTCCTTGGGAAATAATAATGTTTGTGGTGGGATTGATATTGATTTTTATTGAGATTTTTATAATACCATCGTTTGGTATCGTAGGTATATCGGGTATTATAATTATTTTTGCATCATTAATGTTTTCAATGCTTGATAATGTATTTTTTAATTTCGAACTAATAAAGGAAGGAGATATTGCCATGGCAATGTTTATTGTAGCAGTAGGCCTTTTGCTAGGCGTAATAATAGTTCTCTATATTTCTCATAAAATAGGAGGGAAAGGTATTATGGCAAAATCTGCATTACAACTCGAACAGAAGATAGAGGATGGGTATGTAGGGGTGCCATCGGATATGCAAAAATATGTAGGGAAAACAGGCATAGCTTTGAGTGTCCTTCGCCCGTCAGGTAAAATTAAAATAGGCGATAACCTTTTTGATGCAGTTTCAATAAATGATTTTATAGAAGCCGGTGAGTCTGTGAAAGTTCTGAAATACGAGAATACACAACTATATGTATCAAGAACTGAAGAATAATAGAAAAGATATATCAATTCATTAAGATGAAAGATTTAAAATATATATGTTTTATTCCAGCTAGGTTTGAATCATCTAGATTTCCAGGAAAACCATTGGCAATGATTGGAGATAAGATGATGATTCAAAGAGTATGGGAAAGAGTAAGTAAAGTGCTTCCTAACACTTATGTAGCCACAGATGATGAACGTATATCATCGGTAGTGGAATCTTTTGGAGGGAAAGTAGTGCTAACAAGTAGAAACCATAAAAGTGGAACTGACCGTTGTCGTGAGGCCTTAGATAAAGTGGGTGGTGATGTAGATGTTGTTATTAATGTTCAAGGAGATGAACCATTCATTATGGAAGGACAGATACATGCCATCATGAACTGTTTTGATGATGATAATACTCAAATAGCTACTCTTGCCCGGCCTTTTGATTCGTCACGCCCAATGAGTGAACTAATAGATCCAAGCACGCCAAAACTGGTTGTAGACAATGATAACTTCGCATTGTATTTTTCACGCTCAATAATTCCCTATCTAAGAGGACAGAATGAAAATGAGTGGGCAAAGAAACATGACTTTTTTACTCATGTAGGGATGTATGCATATCGATCAAGCGTTTTGAGAGAAATTTCAAATCTTCCTCAATCTTCATTAGAGTTGGCTGAATCTTTGGAGCAGCTGAGATGGCTGCAGAATGGGTATAAAATCAAAGTTGGCTTTACAAATTGTCCCACTATAGGTATTGACACACCTCAAGACCTTCAGTCCGCTATCAAAATGCTTGACAAACTTGAAAAATTATCATAATGCTAGATAGAACGCAACAACCAGAAATTTCAAAATTCGAGGACTTCTCTTTCGATTTCCCTAAGCCGCTTAAATTAAGTAATGGAATTGATATTTATGTAATTAATTCTGGGGATCAAGAGTTAAATAAGATAGAGTTTATTTTCCGTGGTGGAATTTATGAGCAAGACATTCCCCTACAAGCTATGGTTGCGTCAACAATGTTAATGCATGGTACAGTGCACCATTCCTCTTCTGAAATTTCAGAATTCTTTGATTTCTATGGAACGATTGTAAATACTAGATATATTGATAATTTCACTACCGTGAGCGTGATGTCATTGAACCAAAATATGGAAGAAATACTCCCAATGGTTCATGAGATTATTTATCAGCCTGAATTTCCCGAAAAAGAGTTCGAATTATTAAGAGAACAAATCAAGGGAGCTTATAAGAATGTCAGGAAAAGGGTGAAATATATATCGCAAGTTGCTGCTTCACAACTTTTGATGGGTGATGATCATCCGTCAGCACGTGATGTTTATGACTCTGAAATCGAAGCTATAACTAGGCATGATGTTAAGGAATTTCATAATAAATGGATTAGACCTGAAAATTGTGTAATAGTGGCTTCGGGAAAGGTTGATGCAAAGCTTTTTGCATTTATAGATAAGTTCTTTGGGTGCGATAGAATCACATCCTCTATGTTAGATTGTAAAATAATTCCATCGAATCCATCGGATATCCATTTCAAGGTTGTTGATAAAGATGATGCAATGCAATCCTCTGTAGTATTTTTACAGAATTCTATAATGCGGAATCACCCAGACTATATAAAATTAAGAATTGTAATAACGGCTTTGGGAGGATATTTTGGAAGTAGATTGATGAAGAATATTAGGGAAGAAAAGGGATATACTTATTCCATTGGGGCTTCATTGCTATGTACAAAAAATTTATCGTATATAAATATCAGTTCTGAGTGTGATACTGCATATACTGCTGAACTTATAAAGGAAGTTAAAATTGAGATAGAAAAATTACGCGCTCAAGAAATGGATAATGAAGAATTGTCAACACTAAAAAATTGTATGTTGAGTGATTTGGTGAAAATTCTAGACACACCATTGTCGATGGCTGGATTAGTGACATCGCATTTGTTTTATTCCACAGGAACTGATTATTTTAATAAACAGCGTGAGATAATAGAAAATATTACAGCTAAGGATATCAAGGAAATAGCTTTTAAATATCTAAATATTGATAACTTTTATATAGTTGTGGCTGGAAATGAAAAACTTATGAAATTAGAATCATTATAATATTGTCAGACTCATATTTTTTTGCGAAATTTGCAGAAACTATAAAAACGTAAAATAGAAAATTTAATTATTATAAATCACATGACTAAAAAAAGCGCTTTGCAAAAGGCTCGTGCTGCTTATCAGCCCAAACTTCCATCAGCATTATGGGGAGCTGTAAAAGCCGTTGAAGGTGACGCTACTCAATCAATTGCTGACCAAGAAGAAATTAAGAAATTATTTCCTAACACTTATGGTCTTCCTGTTTTAACTTTTGAAAAAGATTCAAAGTCAACTAAAGGACGTGCCCCAATTAATGTTGGTGTAATCCTTTCTGGCGGACAGGCTCCTGGTGGACACAATGTAATCAGTGGACTTTTCGATGGTATTAAATCTGTCAATAAAGACAGCCGTTTGTTTGGATTCCTAATGGGTCCTGGTGGCTTGGTAGATCATAACTATATGGAACTAACTGCTGATATCATTAATGATTATCGCAACACAGGTGGTTTTGACATCATTGGATCTGGTAGAACAAAACTTGAAACGCCAGAACAATTTGAAAAAGGTCTTGAAATTTTAAAAGAATTAAATATTTCTGCATTAGTTATTATCGGTGGAGATGATTCTAATACTAATGCTTGTGTTCTTGCAGAGTATTACAAAGCTCACAATGCTGGCGTACAAGTGATTGGATGCCCTAAGACTATCGATGGTGACTTGAAAAACGAAGTTATTGAAACTTCATTTGGTTTTGATACAGCTACAAAAGTATATTCAGAAGTAATTGGTAATATTGAGCGTGACTGTAATTCTGCAAAGAAATACTGGCACTTCATTAAATTGATGGGCCGTTCAGCTTCACATATCGCTCTTGAATGTGCTTTACAAACTCAACCTAACTACTGTATCATTTCGGAAGAGGTAGAAGCTAAAGGAATGACTTTGAAGGGTATTGTTAATGATATCGCAAATGTAGTGGCAAAACGTGCTGCTAAGGGAGATAATTTTGGTATTGTTCTTATCCCGGAAGGACTAATTGAGTTCATTCCTGCAATGAAAGCACTTATTGCTGAGCTCAATGATCTTCTTGCTGAAACCCCAGATTTTGCAAAACTTGGAAATGCAGAACAAAGAGAATTTATCATATCTCATTTAAGCAAAGAAAATGCTGAGGCATATGAAAGCCTTCCTGAAGGTGTTGCTCGTCAGCTTTCTCTTGACCGCGATCCTCATGGAAACGTTCAAGTATCTCTAATCGAAACCGAAAAGCTCCTTAGCGAAATGGTAGGTAAGAGATTGAAGAAAATGAAGGCAGCTGGTGAATATACTGGTAAATATTCAGCTCTACACCACTTCTTTGGATATGAAGGACGTTGTGCTGATCCATCAAACTTTGATGCGGACTATTGCTATGCATTAGGATATAACGCTGCTCAATTGGTAAATTGTGGTGCAACAGGTTATATGTCTTCAGTTCGCAATTTAACTTGCCCATCTGTTCAATGGATTGCTGGTGGTATACCTATCACAATGATGATGAACATGGAGCGTAGAAATGGTGAGATGAAACCAGTTATCCAAAAAGCTCTTGTAGAACTTGATGGAAAGCCATTCTTATATTTTGCTAAACATCGTGAAGAGTGGGCTATGAATACTTGTTATTCTTATCCTGGCCCTATCCAGTATTTCGGCCCTGCTGAAATTTGTGACCAAACTTCACGTACATTGTACTACGAAAAAGGTGGTAAATAACTAGAAAATTTCATCCTCATTAAAGAGGACGATTATAAACCTAACTCACAGCTTGCAATCCCCTGGATGAATTTCATTCGGGGGATTATTATTTTATTATAAGGTTTACGATTTGGAATAAAATCCTATAAATAAACGGGATATTGTGATATTTAAGTATATACTTATTAGTTTCAGGATATGTGTTTTTCCATCGTCTATATTGACGCGGATAAGTACGGAGCATTTTTATTTTGGCAGTGAATTTGAGGAATTTAATGAAGAAATCATAATTATGATAAAAACAGCTTCCGTGAAATTTAAACCAATTATCTAGGAAATCTGCATATATTAGATGGTCTCTTAATATTTCGTCATGGCTTGAAGTAGATAACGTTTTTTCCTGCTGTTTACGATAGTGATATAAGGGCTTATTTAATAATACTATTTTGTGATTTTCAGCGAAAACTCTTGCTATAATAGACAAATCTTCCCAACAGTCAACATGGGGTATGGGATAATATTCCTTATTCTTAATTATATCACTTTTAAATAATTTATTACATAATGAAAAATGTAGAAAATCCAGTGGAATATTGTTTAAATCGCAAATATCCTCGCCTTTTTTAAATTCTAGAATTTTCTGCTCGGTGGCATAATTAATGAAGAATGGTGTGGTTACTATATCGGCTTTTTCTTGTATGGCTTTGTTCAATAGTAATTCAATAGCATTCCGTTCGATCCAATCATCACTATCGCAGAATGTAATGTATTCACCAGAGGCTGATTTTATCCCTTTGACCCTTGCACATGATGACCCTTCATTTATGGCAGAATTAATGACTATAATATTTCTTGAGCCATATGGTTTTATTGTATTATGAAGTATTTTAAGAGATTCATCAGTTGAACCATCATTTATGAAGATATATTCAATATTATCATAAGTTTGATTCAATAATGACTCAAGGCAATACTTAATATAGCATTCGGTATTGTAGATAGGGACTACAATACTTACAAGAGGCTGGCTGTTAACTGATGATATATTAGGCATTATTATTAGAAAAGATACCCTAATCCAATGAAAAATCCTCCGGAATCATGACGCTTTATCCATGAATAATTTCCTTCAAGTGTGACTTTTAGGGATGAAGTTGCCATGTATTCTAAACCTGCTCCAATATTAAACCCGAATTTATTATAAGTGTAAGTATCTTCACCCTTAATTCCTGTGCGCCAGCTTTGATATGAAACTCCGGCTAGTGGATAGAAATTAAGCTTAGTGTCTAGTGCAAATGGTACGTGAGCATTAAGATTAATTTCATATGCGCTTATGGAATTGTTTTTAAACACATACTGAATATTAGGAGATATTCTGAAATATTTTGAGAATCTATATTGAAATGCTATACCTGCAAGCGCAGATTTGTTTTCAGTGTTATATCCAGCTAAAATTCCGATTAATTTTTCCCCTTTTTGGGCATTTGATATATTTGGGATAAGAGATGATATAATTAAAGATATTATGATAAAATATTTTTTCATTATTAATGATTATTAAAAATTATATTATCCTCAAAGATAATAAAACCATAATTATTTATGAAAAATTGAAATATCTATTTTAATCATGGAACCTTGATATATCAAGAATAAATCACTGAGAGCTATTTTTCTTAGTATTAAGCAGCTTATACTCCTCTAATTCTTTATGGTGAAGATATATGTCAGTTACGTCTTTATATACACCTACAATTCTATCGATTGATGAATCTTCATTACATATGACAGACATTGATGTTTCAAAGTAGATATATTCATTCTTATTTTCACGATAAAATCGCGATACGAAGTAAGCTTTTGTCAATCTCTTTGAAAGTATTTCAGAAATTATATCTTCAGCTTTTTTCCTGTCATCAGGGTGAAGGCGCTTGAAGAAATAATCTAGACCGAATTCTTTTGGAACGATATCGGAATTTAGTAATTTGAAGGTCCTTTTATCAGGGAAATAATTCCATAAAATATAATTACCACTGCTAATAGCTAATTCCAGCTGCATTTTTATTGATTCGACTTCCTTTTGTTTGTTTTGGTCAGCATCAACGTCTGCGAGTGTCTCTACAATTCCAATTACATTGTTTTCATCATCATATACTGCTAAAATTGAAATCATATAGAACTTATATATTTCGGTGTGTGGATTGTAAACTGAGAACGTCTCTGAGTTTTTCTTTCTTTCACCGTTCTTTACTGAAAGGAAAAACTCATTAAAAGCTGCTTTATGCAGTGGATGAACGAGGGAAATGGCATCATTAAACCGCCTCTCAGTTTTGCTAAATTCATTATCATTCACCACGTAAAAAGAATCTTCTGAGATATTATAGTAGTATACAATAATTCCTGCAACACTCGTCGCTTGTCGAAGAATTATTGATAATTGCTTTAGATGTTTTTCTTTTACTTTCTCAGTTGTGATATCATTTATTATTGCCACAAAGTATTCAGTCTTACACTTGTCAATTACAGCAGGTGAGATAGAAATCCTCAAAACCTTGTCGGCGCAGATATCTTTTAATATAAGATTTTTAGATTCATAGTTGATACTATCATAAATAAACGAAATACCCTGGTGGTTTTTTAGTATTTCTATTTGATCATTAGTGAAAAAATTATTTTTGAAAAGATTTGTCTTATGAATCGGGATGTTGAGATTGAAGAGCTTCTTACAATTTTCATTATAGTAAATAGCATTTCCATCCTTGTCAAAAATTGTAGCGGATATAGGCAGATTCGAATAAATTAAAGATAAGGTTTAAAATACATTGTCAATATTATCATGGCCAATGTCTTGTCCTATGGAAAGCCTCTTGAGTCCTTTTTTGTATTTATAAAGAAAGAAGGATAGCAAAAATAGGCCTATTGCTAATATAATATAAATGAATATATGATAATATGATACAATGTCCCCATCATTAGAAGGTAAGAACCATTTTGAATATATTTTATCATAGGTACCGTTAGCCCGAATGTTAGATATCCCCTTGTTTAAACTATTAATAGTTGCCGCATTTTTTTCATTTTTTTCCATAGCAAAGCATATGGGAAGAGGTTGGCAAAACAATGAATTTACAGTGAGGTCTAATGAAGACTTTTCAATATAAAAATATGCCACATCATTACTGCACAATACGGCATCATATTTGCCAGAAGCGAGCATTAATAATGCATCGGATATGTTGTTAAAAATTATCACATCAGCCCGAATTTTATGAGATTTCATAATATTTAGCGCTGGAGATCCGGCCTGGATTACGATCTTCTTATCATTCATATCTGACCATTCGTCAATAACAACATTCTTTCTTGTTACGATGTCTATATCAATATATCCGAAGGGTTTTGTAACGATAAATTTTGAGGTGTCATTTAACTCTCCCAGAAAGGTTATTATCTGATTTGAACCATTTTCTGCTTTAATTCTGTTTAGAGTTCTATCCCCTCCCAGTATATTATAATTTAAATTGAAATTATTGGCGATACTTTTAAAAATATCCACACAAAAACCATTAGGTTCCTTTTTGTTGTCAAGATATTCAAATGGAGCGTAAGAATTATTTATTCTATAGGTATAACTGTCGCTAGCTTCTATTGATGAAGTTAGGCAGCAAAATATTAAAGTTAATATCAAAATAAGTTTAATTTTCATACTCTCGATTTGGTATCCATAAAGTGGTGTTTCTATATGATTATTTCTAGGACTTAAACTAAAGGTAATATTCTTAAATCGGTCTTAATCATTAAAATAATATAGGCAACGAGAAATCACTATGGATTATAAATTAGTGCATTAATATTACAAAACTACAATTATTTATAATAATAATCAAAATTGAAATATTAATTTTCAGACGGATATATGTTTTCAGTAATTAATCTTGACGGGGAGATAAGTATAAATCTCAATAAATTCTTACATTTGTAATAATATATAAATTCATAATATGGAATTAGGATTTTTAAGAGTGGCTTCTGTCATACCTAGGACAAATGTGGCAGATTGTGATAGCAATACAACTGAAATAATTGGAACTGCTATCTCAGCTGCAAATTTAGGCGCAGAAATAATTTTATTCCCAGAATTGAGCATAACTTCCTATACTTGCGGTGACCTTTTTGCGCAAGAATTACTTATAAGCAAATCTTTGGATAGTCTAAAACAGATTAGGACTAAGTCATGTGATATTGAAGGAACAATAGTGGTAGGTGCTCCAATATTAAATGGGTCTTTATTATATAATTGTGCAGTTGTGATATCCAAGGGACATATTTTAGGCATAGTTCCTAAAACATATTTACCTAATTATAAAGAATTTTATGAAAAGCGTTGGTTTGCATCATCTAAATCGGCGCATAATAAATATATACAAATATTTGATGAAACAGTGCCTTTTGGAACTGACATCATTTTCAAGGGGAACAATTATGGATTTGCAATTGAAATCTGTGAAGATTTGTGGGCGCCAATTCCTCCAAGTAGTCTTGCGGCTCTAAAAGGAGCAAATGTGATATTGAATTTATCTGCTTCAAATGAACTAATAGGAAAACACAACTATTTGTTAAGTTTGATAAAGCAACAATCAGCCAGATGTATGGCAGCCTATATATATTCATCAGCAGGATTTGGCGAGTCTTCTACCGATATTATATTTTCTGGGAATGCTATTATTGCAGAAAATGGAAGTATACTAGCTGAGAGCGAAAGGTTTTCTTTGGATAATCAGATTGAGATTGCTGATATTGATGTTTCAATTCTTAATTCAGATCGTAAAGTAGTTGGAACTTTTGGAGATAATGCTTCTGATTTTGTAAATGAAGAATTTAGGGAAATACAACTTTCAGAATCAAAAAATAACTCTAATGGAAAATATAGGACAGTTAATAGATTCCCATTTGTCCCATCTGATGATAAGATGCTTAACGACAGATGTGAGGAGATTATAAATATCCAAGTAGAAGGATTAATGCGCCGATTAAAATTCACGAATATAGCAAAGGCTGTGATAGGTGTTTCTGGAGGGTTAGACTCAACTTTAGCATTGTTGGTAATCCATAGAGCATTTATACGATTAGGCCTTGATACTAAAGGAATAATAGGTATTACTATGCCTGGATTTGGAACCACAGGACGAACATATAAAAATGCTATTGATTTAATGAAAGAACTGAATATAAATTCAGTTGAAATCCCCATATCCAAATCAGTAATACAACACTTTGAGGATATCGGACAAGATATCAATGTGCATGATATCACTTATGAGAACGGCCAGGCACGTGAGCGGACTCAAATACTTATGGACTATGCCAATAAGTGTGGCGGATTAGTGATAGGAACAGGAGATATGTCGGAATTGGCCTTAGGGTGGGCTACGTATAATGGCGACCATATGTCGATGTATGGAGTGAACGCAAGTATCCCAAAGACGTTAGTGAAATATTTAGTTCGTTGGTTTGCTCTAAATGGTGAGGATGAGGTTAAAAAGACGCTTTTGGATATAGTTGATACTCCAATAAGTCCTGAACTTATTCCTGCTTATAAAAATGGGGAGATCAAGCAAAAAACTGAAGATTTGGTGGGGCCATATGAACTTCACGACTTTTTCTTGTATTATATTCTTAGATATGGATTCTCTCCAGTGAAGATCTATTATTTAGCTAAGATGGCATTTAAAGATTTCTATGAGGAAGATGTGATAAAGAAATGGATGAAAACCTTCTATCGTCGTTTCTTCCAACAACAATTTAAGCGTTCTTGTTTGCCCGATGGCCCTAAAGTGGGAAGCGTGAGCCTTTCTCCTCGGGGAGATTGGCGAATGCCTAGTGATGCGTGTGCACATCTGTGGCTATCTGAATGCGATAAACTATAGAAATCATACTATATAATTATCAATCTCGGCGAATGAATTATAGGCATAATCGCTGAGAATTAATGTGGAATTCTTACCTTTGTATAATTATATGAAGGCAGTTATTACTAATATATATCGAGTACTACGCACAATTGTCGTTACTGGAATAGTAACAGTTTTGTCCGTTTATGTGCTTGCATATCTTTTTTTGGTTATACCTAAGGTTCAAAATGAGATTAAAGGGATAGCTGAGAAAGAGCTAAGCGCTCTGCTCAACACAGATGTGACGATAGGAAAGTTAACGATTTCACCATTTAATCAAGTTGTACTTTACGATGTAACTGTGCCTGACCAAACGAAGGCAACCTTAATGCACGTTGACAAACTTGGAGCAGGGATGAGTTTGTATAATCTAGCTGTAAATCGAAAAATTGTCTTTACATATGCAGAAATAGTAGGATTAGATGGGCATATTACGAAAGAAACACCAGAATCAAAGCCCAATTATCAATTTATAGTTGATGCACTTTCTCCGAAAAACAAAAAGACCCCACCAAAGAAATTTGACATAAAAATATATAATATAGTTATTCGCAAAAGCGCAATAACATATGATGTATTTTCAGAATTACATAAGACAACTAAGTTTGATAAGAACCATATATCAATTTCGAATTTAAGGTCGGATATAGCATTACCAAAACTTAAGAATGATGACTTTATTATTGATATAAAAAGATTATCATTTAATGAAAGGAGTGGCTTTGTGCTGAAAGATCTGACGGCAAATGCCACTATTAAATCGAAGAATATAGGAGTAAAGCAACTAAGGGTAGAGCTTCCCAATTCATTAATAACTCCAGAAGATATGGAGATTAACTTTTCAAGTCTTAAAACTCTTGGAAAGGAAATAAAGAATATTCCGCTAGAATTGAATATTCCTAATTCGTATGTTACACTTTCCGACTTTGCGTGTTTTGTCCCTGAATTAGGCAAATTCCACATTCCATTTTATATAACTTTAGCGACAAGAGGAACACTGCATGATTTGTATATTCCAGTTTTGTCATTAAAGACTGAAAACGAATTGTTGTCATTGGATATCAGTGGAAGAGTTTCTAATATACTCAAGAAAGATGATTTATCTTTCAAGATACCACATATTCAGGTTAAAGCAAAGGCAGAGGAAATTACCAAGATTACTTCAAACTTCGCACATCTGTCAGCTCAAGCTGACCGTATTATAAAAAACTGTGGAAACGTTTATGTAGATGGTTCTGTGAAAGGAAATTTACGAGATGTCAATTTTAATGGCTTGATAGCTACATCTCTAGGTCGCGTTACGATAGATGGCGATTTCTCAAATCCCAAAGGGAAATCTGCAAAGGGATTTAGAGGCCTTGTAAAAACAGATAATTTCAAACTCGGCAATCTTTTAGGGAAAGAACCATTATTAAATGAAGCTGCATTTGATATTAAATTGGTAGCCCAGATTATTAACGGTAAAATCCAAGGTAAAGTAGATGGTAATATTGCATATATTGATTTTAAGGGCTATAGATATAACAATATTATAGCAAATGTTGATGTGAAGCCGTCACATTATGCCGGGTCAGTTAGTATTGATGATAAAAACGTTAAACTTGATATTGAGGGAACCGCTGCATTGGCTGGTGCAGATTCTCAATTTGATGTGAAGCTAATAGCAAATGATATAAATTTAGCTAATCTGAATTTATATTCTAAATATCCTCATCACACAGCATCGCTTAAAGTAGATGCGTTATTTTATGGAAATAATCTTGAAAATGCTAATGGAAGTCTTATGCTTCATGATTTAGCTTTCGTTGATGAAAATGGGAAAGGTATAAAATTGGATAATTTTGATATTATAGCTGACAATCATCATGAGCCTAATCAAATAGAAATTAGTTCGGATGTGTTAAATGGTAATATTGTAGGTAAATACGACTTCAAATGTTTAGTAAATTCCTTTAAGGACATTCTGTCTCCAATATTCCCAGCGTTGATTAGTAATACCGAAAAGCATAGACACTATGCGTCACAGCCAATAAATCAGTTTGAATATTCTCTAAGGGTGGAAAATAATGACCGAACAGCAGATATCCTTTCGTTTTTCAAATCGCCTATAGAACTACTATATCCGGTCACATTGTCGGGACATGTTGATGAGTCAAATCAAACGTTTAGTACTGTCCTAGATGCACCATATTTGGCGCAAAAGAATAAATTGATAGAAGGTAGTCGATTAGAAGCATATATTAATCCTGAATCACATAATTTAGTAGTAAATGCCCAAACTACTATGCCGACTAAGAATGGTAAGATGAAATTGGAATTAGCGTGCAACGGTGTGAATAATAGGGCTGATACAAATCTATCTTGGAAAATTGATAGAAAAGAAGATTTCCATGGAGACTTGAACTTCTCGGTGGGACTTGATAGGGCCACAGATGATAATTCATTGTCGGCATTAGTGGATATTAATCCTACACAATTAGTATTTAATGATACAGCTTGGCAAGTATTACCTGCAAAAGTAAACATAGACCATGGGGTTATAAATGTGGATAATGTCAAAGCAATATATGACAAGCAATTTATATGTATTAATGGAACCGCTTCTAAGAACAGTACGGATCAATTAAAAGTAGAATTAAAAGATATAAACCTTGACTACATATTCCAAACATTAGCTATAAGCAATGTGCAATTTGGCGGAAGCGCAACAGGAGTATTCTATGCGTCGGATTTATTCTCTAAAATGCCAGTTCTTTCTACTCCGAATTTACATGTAGTCGGATTCAAATATAATCAGGCATTACTTGGTGATACGGATATATCGAGTCACTGGGATAATGTCGGAAAATTTGTAGCGATTGATGCCGTAGTGTCTCAGCCTAATGGATATAAGTCAAAAATTAATGGAGAGATTTATCCAACGATGGATTCATTGCGCTTCGATTTTAATGCGCAAAAAATCAATGTGCAATTTATGAAGCCATTTATGTCGGCTATAACATCTGATATTCAAGGTGAGGCATCTGGACATGCAAGATTATATGGCAACTTTCATAATATAGATTTATACGGGGATTTATTTGTTGAGAATCTTAAGGTGAAAGTAGATTACACAAATGTTTACTATACCACTACAGACTCAATTAAAATTGTTCCAGGTTTAATAAAATTCAAAGATGTTAAGCTACGGGATAGAAATGGGCACGTGGCTAATATGACTGGATGGGTGCGCCACAAATATTTCCATGATGCATCCTTTAACTTCTCAGTTACTGATGCTAGAGATTTCTTGTGTTATGATATTACGCCAAAGATGAATCAGAGATGGTATGGTACAATCTATGGAAATGGATCAGCATTTATTTCAGGAGAGCCGGGCCTTGTAAATATCACTGTGAATATGTCCACTGCAGAAAATAGCAAATTTACTTTTGTGCTTTCAGATTCCGAAGCGGCAACGGAATATAATTTCATTACATTCAATGATAGGAATAAAAAAGAAATAGTAGAGGAGAAACTTGATGAAAGAGAGCAAATAGTGCGTAGATTTACGAAGAAACAAGATGAGATAAATAAGAGCGCTGCTACTGTTGTAAAGATTAATTTACTTGCAGAAATTACTCCACAGGCTCAAATGGTTCTAATAATGGATCCAGTGGGTGGGGATAAGATTAAGGCGACAGGAAGTGGAAACCTTAAGATGGTGTATAATAGTGCTGATGATAAAATGGAAATGTATGGTAACTATATGCTTCAGAAAGGTTATTATAATTTCACATTACAAGATATAATAATAAAAGACTTTACAATTAAAGAAGGTAGCCGCATTACTTTTGACGGCGATCCTATGGCAGCTAAAATTGATATAGAGGCAATTTATGGATTAAATGCTAATTTGCAGGATTTGGACGAATCATTTGCTACAGACAAGGAAATGAATAGGACCAATGTACCAGTTCATGCTTTATTAAAAGTGGATGGAGACATAAAACAACCAGCAATTTCATTTGACCTAGAATTCCCGACCCTAACTTCTGATGCTTATAGGAAGGTTAAGAGTATTATCAGTACTGATGATATGATGAACCGCCAAATTATATATTTGCTTGCTTTGAACCGCTTCTATACCCCGGAATATATGGGGAATACCAATAAGAGTAATGAACTTGCATCAGTGGCTTCATCTACTATTTCATCACAGCTTTCAAATATCTTAGGACAGCTTAGTGAAAATTGGAGTATATCGCCAAACTTCCGCACGGATAAGGGAGATTTCTCGGATGTTGAGGTCAATTTAGCGCTTTCTAGCCAGCTATTGAACAATAGATTATTATTTAATGGTAATTTTGGATATAGAGATAATGCTTTGAATAATAGAAATTCTACTTTTATTGGAGATTTTGATATTGAGTATCTATTGAATAAAAATGGTAATATAAGACTTAAAGCATATAATCACTATAATGATCAAAACTACTATGTCAAGAGTGCTTTGACAACTCAAGGTGTTGGAGTTACATTCAGATATGATTTTGATAGGCCATTTGATTTCTTGAGAAAGAAGAAAAATTCATTTAAACTTGATACCGTTACGGTTGTAGAGAAAGACACTCTTCAGCTACCAATAAGAATAAACAAACCTTAATGATATGAGTGAGACCTTAGTAAAATTGCTTGATAAAATTAATGAACCACTGGGATTGATATTGGTGACAATATTAGCTATATCAGGAATGTGGTTCACATATAAAACAAAATTTGTCCAATTCCGCCTTATCGGAAATATGTTTAAATTATTGGTACTTCCTGACAAGGTAGAAGGTGGAAAGCAGATATCATCATTTCAAGCTTTTGCAGTATCAATAGCCAGTAGAGTAGGAACCGGAAATTTGGCAGGGGTAGCAACTGCGATTGTTATTGGAGGTCCAGGCGCAGTGTTTTGGATGTGGGTAATGGCCTTGATTGGAAGTGCAAATGCGTTTATTGAGTCCACATTAGCACAATTGTTTAAGATTAAAGGGGAAGATTCATATATAGGAGGACCCGCATATTATATTACTAAAGGATTGCACAAAAAATGGATGGCCTATATATTTGCTATAGCAATTATAGCCGATTTTGGACTGACTAACAATATGGTCCAGAGCAATACGATAAGTTTGGCTTTTTCTTCAGCGTTTGGAATAAGTACTGGATGGATGGCAATACTATTGGCTGGGTTGTCTTTGATAATAATTTTCGGAGGAATACAAAGAATAGCGAAGGTAAGCTCCATCGTAGTTCCTGTAATGGCAATTGCATATTTAATTCTTGCAATAGTGGTAGTGGTTATGCGATATGATAGAATACCAGAAGTAATATCTCTAATAGTTAAGAATGCTTTTGGATTCGATCAAGCACTTGGTGGAGGTGTGGGAACAGCTATCATAATTGGATTTAAACGAGGTTTGTTCAGTAATGAAGCAGGAGAAGGATCCGCTCCAAATGCTGCTGCCACAGCTACTACATCGCATCCAGTAAAACAAGGCTTAATTCAGGCTCTAGGAGTCTTTACTGATACGTTATTGATATGTAGTTGCACTGCATTCATAATTCTTTGCAGTGGAGTTTTCAACAATGGTTCAACAGGGATTGAACTAACCCAATTAGCGTTAACGAATGAAATAGGACCAATGGGTTCAGTGTTTATTGCAGTTACAATTTTCTTCTTTGCATTTACAAGTATAATAGGTAATTATTATTATGGAGAAAATAATTTGTATTTTATGACATCCAGCAAGAGAATTTTGTTCTTATATAGAGTCTCAGTTGGATTATTGGTATTAATCGGGGCGGTCGTGCAGTTAGAAATTGCATGGGGATTTGTGGATTTATGCATGGCCATTATGACATTATGTAACTTAGCCGCAATTTTATTACTAGGCAAATATGCAATTAAATGCTTGGATGATTATATGGAACAGCGAAAAGCCGGAAAAGATCCCGTTTACAAGTCATCTACGATACCAGAAATTGCGGATGAAACAGAATGCTGGAAATAATAATTATTAAAATCATTAATGAAGAATTATATAAGTAAAATATTATTCTTTTTATTATTTTATTCTTTCACTTTTGCAGCCGTTTCGCAAGAGAATAAGGACACCATTCCTATGCCAAAGAATGGTGAACTAAAATGGTATTCCAATTTAAAGCGGGACTATAATAAAAACAGAAAATTAGATGAACATGGAATGGATTCAGTGATGAATCTAATGGGAAAAGACTATTGGAAATGGGCGGCTGTGCATGGCCGATTAAACTTAAAAGATAGTGATATTGAATATCCTAGCTTTGTGAAGCTCTGCGTAGATGTATATAACTGGGGAGACAGGACATTTAACTCATATGATAGCGCTTATGTGGTAGGAACAGGATATAAATGGAAAGCTATTATAAAGAATGATAACTGGCTTGACAATTACTGGATGCGCGTACAGGATAAGACAACAATTGGTATGCTATCGAACCTAAACAGTAATATAGGTTTTTCTTTAGCATTTATGGCTGTGAGTGCTGGGTATATGTTTGATTTTGATAACATTTTTGCAGGGAAGGCCGTAACACACAAAAGATGGGATTTTAATTTTTGTTGTTCGCTAATAGCTTTTGACTTATATTATTCCAAAAATAGAGGTGGAACAAATATCGTCAAGTTTGGTGATTATGGGGATAATGATAAAAGGTTGGATATGCCATTTAAAGATTTGCGACTAGAATCATATGGAGTAGATGCTTATTATTTCTTCAACAATAAGAAATATTCACAAGGAGCGGCCTATAACTTCTCAAAGTTCCAGAAGAAAAGTGCTGGTTCTTTTATAGCCGGTATAACGATATCGGCACAAGATGTGTCGATGGACTTCAGCCAACTTCCTCAGGAAATGATAGACCAATTGCCTAATAAGTCAATAACCAGTTATAGATTCAGATACAATGACTATTGTTTTCTCCTTGGCTATGGCTATAATTTTGTATTATCTAAGCATTGGCTTCTAAATCTTTCTGGATTACCGTCTATTGGACTAAAACATTGTATGAAGACTTCTATAGAAAACAGAAAGAAATTATTTTCATATAATTTAAAAGGCAAAATGTCTATAATATATAATCGTAATCGGTTGTTTGCGGGATTTGTAGGTAAAATTGATGCGCATTGGTATTATTCAAAACAATATAGTTTGATAAACGCGGTGGAGAATCTTAATGTGTGCGCCGGATACCGCTTTTAATACTGGTTATACATTTTGACAAATTCACGTTTTTTGTGTCTGAATTTATAGTAATTTTGTGCAATAATTAAAAGAAAGATAGAAATTATGAGTATAATCATATTAGGTATAGAATCATCATGCGATGATACATCAGCAGCAGTCATAAAAGATGGTGTATTGATGTCGAATGTTATAGCTAGTCAGAAAGTGCATGAGGCTTATGGAGGTGTGGTTCCAGAACTGGCTTCCAGGGCACATCAGCAAAATATAGTTCCAGTAGTTTCAGAAGCAATAAAACAAGCAGGAATAGACAAGAAAGATCTCAAAGCGATTGCATTTACAAGAGGACCTGGTTTGCTTGGTTCGTTGTTGGTGGGAACTTCTTTTGCAAAGGGGTTGGCTTTGGCCTTAGATATACCATTGCTAGATGTTAACCATCTTCACGGCCATGTATTATCTCATTTCATAAAGGAAGATGAGACGACAGAAGTCCCTGCATTCCCATATTTATGTCTTTTAGTATCAGGAGGTAATTCGCAGATTATAAAAGTGAATTCAGCATCTTCAATGGAAGTTCTTGGCCAAACTATTGACGACGCGGCAGGTGAGGCATTTGACAAGTGTGCGAAAGTAATGGGTCTTCCTTATCCAGGAGGACCTTATATAGACAGACTTGCGGCTGAGGGGAATCCAGAAAGATTTAAATTCAGCAAACCTCACATACCAGAATTGAATTATAGTTTCAGTGGATTAAAGACGTCATTCTTGTATACATTAAGAGATGAGATAGCGAAGAATCCTAATTTTGTGGAAGAAAATAAAGCGGATTTAGCCGCTTCATTGCAAAAGACTATTATTGATATTTTAATGGATAAATTCGCGAAAGCAATTAAACAGACGGGGATTAAAACTGTGGCGATAGGCGGTGGAGTTTCTGCAAATTCAGGTGTAAGAAATGCAGTTGCAGAATATTGTGAAAGGAATAATATTAAAGCTTTTATCCCAAAACGTTCATTTACTACTGATAATGCTGCTATGATTGCTGTGGCAGGGTATTTCAAATACCTTGATAATAATTTTGGAAAGATGGAAGATACACCGTTTGCGCGTATCACTGTTTAAAGATGCTTACTCTTATAATTATATTTGCTGCATTTGAATTTATTATAAATTCTACGCTCACTATCCTTAATTATAAATCTATGGGTAGCAAGATTCCAGATGAATTATTCGGAATTTATGATGATGCTACATATGCAAAACAGCAACGATATTCGAGCACTATCACCAAACTATCTTTGTTCAAAGAATCTATTGGTTTTGGATTAATAATAATAATCTTGCTAGGGGGATGGCTAGGATGGTTGGATTCAATTTGCCATTCTTTTACCGATTCCTCCTTGTTGCAGACAATAATTTTTGTCGCCATAGGAATCGTGGTAATGCAATTGGTAGATATTCCAATGAGCTATTATTCGACATTTGTAGTAGAGGCACGTTACGGATTTAATAAATCAACCAAAAAGACATTTTGGGGAGATACAATTAAAAGCATTATATTAGGAGTAGTGCTAGGATGTGTGTTAATAGGCGCAATTGCATGGCTATATGATGAATTAAAGCAAGAATTCTGGATTTATGCATTAGTGGTATTTGTTGCTTTTATCCTTATAATTAATACATTCTATTCACAATTAATAGCCCCATTATTTAACAAACAAAAACCATTAGAGTCTGGCAGTTTGCGAAATTCAATAATGGAATTTGCTCAGAAGTGCAATTTTCCAATAGATAACGTATATGTGATTGATGGGTCCAAGCATTCCACTAAAGCAAATGCTTATTTCACTGGATTAGGAAAGACGAAGAGAGTAGTTTTGTATGATACTATCATCGAACAACTGTCACAAGAAGAAATTGTAGCAGTGCTAGCTCATGAAATAGGGCATTATAAGCACCATGATCTATGGAAATCGATAGCGTTTGCTATTGTGTATTTTGCTATAAACTTATATGTATTCTCTTTTTTAGCCGATAGTGAGACTCTTCCAACGGCCCTTGGTGGAGCAGGAAAATCTTTTATACTGGCACTCGTAGCTTTCTCGCTTCTATTCACACCTATTAATTTATTGTCAATGCCAATTTCGAATTTCTTTACCCGTAAAGCAGAATATAAGGCTGATTTATTTGCATGTGAAAATGGCGAAGGAGATAATTTGATAAGTGGATTGAAGAAACTTCATGCAAATAGCTTGAGTAATCTAACGCCACATCTATTATATGTGTGGTTTAACTATTCTCATCCTACATTGTTGCAAAGGATAGTGGCGATAAAATGCTATTTAAATAAGTAATATTAAACAATTTAGATATGGATGTTTCTATTATAGCTATTGGCGATGAATTGCTGATAGGGCAAGTAATTGATATAAATTCTGGCTGGATTGCCAGACATCTTAATCCGCTAGGATGGAACGTTAAGAGTGTCAAGGTAGTGGCTGACGATAGCGAAGAGATATTTAAGGCTATAAACCAAGCGTTCGAACAAACTGATATCGTGCTTACCACTGGTGGTCTGGGCCCGACGAAAGATGATATAACAAAACCAACTCTTTGCAGATATTTCGGAGGCGAGCTGGTTTATGATAAATCAGTTGAAAGAAATGTGCTTGAAGTGGTAGAAAAACGCCATTTGAAAATAAATGCTCTAACAGCAGCACAGGCTTATGTGCCATCATCATGCAAAGTGATACAGAATATTGTAGGAACCGCGCCATTGATGTGGTTTGAGAAAGACGGAAAAGTGCTAGTGTCTATGCCGGGAGTGCCATTTGAAACAGAAACGATGATGGAAGTAAGCGTTATTCCAATGCTGCTTTCTAGGTTTGCCGTAGATGATCACATAGAGCATAGAACTTTTATTGTAATAGGATATAGCGAATCTTTATTGGCAATGAAGCTTGACGATTTTGAGAAAGAAATGCCCTCATATATACATTTAGCATATTTGCCAAAGCCTGGAATAATAAGGCTCCGTTTGACGGGTATATCAAAAGATTCCAAGCAGATTAATAAAGATATGCAATCTTTATCTGATAAATTAGACTTGATCTTAGGTAATTCAATTGTAGCTCACGAGGATAAGCCTTTGGCTGCAATAATCGGATATAAGTTAAGAGCTAAAAAGCTGAGCTTGGCAACGGCAGAAAGTTGTACAGGTGGCAATATTGCACATTCAATAACAGAGATAGCAGGAAGCTCTGATTATTATGTGGGATCTGTGGTGTCATATACCAATGGAATCAAAACAAAGCTATTAAATGTGCCAGAAACAGTTTTAAATAGTGTAGGTGCAGTCAGTGAGGCAACTGTGAAACAAATGGTGTCTGGAGTATGTGATTTGCTCGGAGCCGATTGTGCAATGTCAACTTCGGGGATAGCTGGCCCTGGTGGCGCCACGCTAGATAAACCTGTCGGTACTGTTTGGATGGCAGTGAAAGTGGGATCTAAAATAGTGGCACAATGCAAGCACTTCCCCGGAAATCGAAGTAGGGTAATCGAACGTGCTACAATGGAAGTGATGATGCTCTTTCTGCATCTGCTGAATGAAGAATAATTGAACCATAAATAGTTAGGCTCGGGTTTAGTTAAATGAAAAGAATTATTATCATTTGATATTTTAAATTCAATCATATAAATATACTCTAAGCTTCTAAATAAAAAAGGAAATAACCATTAAAATCTGCGCCAAATGCTTGTAAATTAGGTCGTAAATACTTATCTTTGCACACAAATTGGCAGAGAAATTTGGCATTTGCCTTTTTTTGAGCTAAAATGAATATGTCATTAATTGATTATGATGCTAAAATCGGTTATTGGCATGTGAGATTTAGTTAAGTAACTTTTGGAAGTTTGTCTTCGGAAAAAACAGTAATCTGAACAATTCGTTTTTGAGAATACAGTGGATAAAAGTTGCGAGTTTTTTTGTGCGAACGTCAAAATAAAGCGTGTTATATTTGGGTTTTTGCCCAAAAATAGCTTACTTTGCACTCTGTTTTTAGAAAATTATTAGAAACAAATAAAAGAAATATAGAGCCATGTCAAAAGTTTGTCAAATAACAGGCAAGAAAGCGATCACTGGAAACAACGTATCGCACTCTAAGAGAAGAACTAAACGTAAGTTCAATGTGAACTTATTTAATAGAAGATTCTTCTGGGTTGAACAAGGTCAATGGATCCGTTTAACGGTATCAGCATCAGGTCTTCGTACAATCAACAAAATCGGCTTGGACGCTGCTATTAAGCAAGCTGCCGAAAAGGGATTTATAACTACTATTAAAACTGTAGAAGAATAACAAAATGGCAAAGAAAGCTAAAGGTAATAGAGTTCAAGTGATTCTTGAATGCACTGAACAAAGGGCTAGTGGTGTGCCAGGAATGTCGCGTTACATTACCACCAAAAACAGAAAGAACACCACAGAAAGATTGGAATTGAAAAAGTACAATCCTTATCTTAAGAAAGTAACAGTTCACAAAGAAATTAAATAATTGAGTCATGGCAAAGAAAACCGTTGCAACGCTACAAAAAGGTGAAGGTCGTACGTATAGTAAGGTCATTAAAATGGTGAAATCGCCAAAGACCGGTGCTTATACTTTCAAGGAAATAATGGTTCCTAACGACCAAGTAAAAGCTATCTTGGAAAGCAAATAATAGAGTATTTACTCTAATAAAAATATTTAAGCTCTCTCTTCTATGAAGATGGAGCTTTTTTATTTATAGTGGTGCCCTTTATTTGTGAATTATGATTTGATGAAATTTAAACGATCTTTGGAGCGTACTGAAATTTAAATAGAGATGCTGGATTATATAGATTGAGCATTCAAGACATTGTGAGTTAATCATAATAATATCAATAGATACTAGTTGTAGTGGGTTTAATAGTGGCGATTTGCGGCTTTTGCGTGGGGTTGCACACTTAGTTTTGCGTGGGTGCTAATTGCAGAGATACTTTAGACTGTAATTTTATTATTCTTAGGCAAGGCTCTAAGATTCGATATAAAAAATGCGCCCGTTATAGAAACGAGCGCAATATATAATATTTTGTTGGAATCTGTATTCTAGAGTAGATTTAACAGAGGACGTGCTTTGTGTTCAGTCTCTTGCCACTCTTTTTCGGGGTCTGAATCAACGGTAAGACCTCCACCAGTATAAACGCAATAGCGTTCACTATCAAATTCAAGAGACCTAAGATTTACGAAGAAATCAAAGTTGCCCCAAGCATCGACTGGGCCAATATATCCGCCGTAATATCTTCTGTTGTGATTCTCTATATTCTTTATATACTTTACTGATTCCTTAGAAGGAAGCCCAGCTAAAGCAGGAGTGGGGTGAAGATAACTTTTTATTTTGTCAACTTGTGATGGGGTGTTGACTCTTCCATCAAAGTCATTACAAAGATGTTCGACATTGCCAGCGTTACGAGTATATAGCGGAGACATAGAAAACTCTATTTTAGCAGTATTAAGCTTCTCAGCAATATAGTCGGCCACAATTTTTTGCTCTTCAATTTCCTTATCTCCCCAGGGACCAGGAGTGTTAGCTAGACGTGTGCCTGCAAGAGCCATTGTGGCTAGTTTATTGCGATGAAAGCTCAAATATTGCTCTGGAGATGCACCAATCCAACAACCTGCATCTTCAGCATGGAAGATAAAGACAAACGCATTTGGATTGTTTTCAAGGAGTTTGCAGAAAACTCTTTTCCAAGAGATAACAGAATATTCAGATTCAATAACGCGAGAAAGTACTATTTTTTTTAGAGTTCCAGCTTTTAAGTCTGATATACATTGTTCAGCCTGTTTAATATAGTCCTCCTTTGTGGTCGATTCCACAGAAATCTGCCGGCAATTAGTAGTGGGTAGTGAGGCAAAAGGCAGTTTCAGAAACTTGACTGCATCAAACTGGGCAGAAATGTAGCTAATAGGAGTATTAGAATCCTCGGTGAAAGGATGAACTAGGAATCCGATAGGTGTATGTTGCTCGATAATTTGAGCCCCGAAATGTAGTTGTGTTTCGCCGGGAAGCCTATAGCAGTAAAAATGCGTTTTATGATTCACAGCCTTTTCTACGGCTTCCAAAATAGTATTATTGTCGTTAATATTCATTATCAAGTTCTCCTATTAACTCAAATGGTAAAGCGCTAGTGATTTTTACATTATAAAAATTACCGATTTTAAGTTTCTTATCTTTATTGATTAGAACCTCAGGATCTACCTCAGGCGAATCAAATTGAGTACGTCCCACATAGCTATCGCTTTCTTCGCGGTCAATAATGACCTTCTGAATAGAATTTACTTTCTCTTCATTTAAAGATAGCGCAATCTCAGATTGTATATCCATTAATTCTTCAAGACGTTTTTCTTTTACTTCCTGAGGAATAGAGTCTGTATAATGTTTAGCTCCATAGGTGTCCTCTTCTTCGCAATAAGCAAAAGCACCCATACGGTCAAACTTTGTATCTTTTATAAACTGCTTAAGCTCTTCAAATTCATTTTCTCCTTCACCAGGAAATCCTACCATCAAAGTGGTTCTTATATGAATGCCCGGAACTTCTTTCCTAAGCCTCTTTATAAGTGAAATGGTTTCCTCCTTTGTAATGTGGCGACGCATGTTGCTTAAGACATTGTCGCTGATATGTTGAAGAGCTATATCCAGATATTTGCATACATTGTCATGACTAGCCATGACCGGTAAGATTTCATATGGGAATTGTGCAGGGTATGCGTAATGAAGTCTAATCCACTCAACGCCAGGTATCTGAGCCATTTTGTCAATCAGTTCAGGCAATGCCATTTTGCCATAAATGTCTAATCCATAAGATGATAAATCTTGTGCAATGACGTTGAATTCCTTAACGCCTTTTTCTACTAGGCTTTTAACCTCTTCAAGAAGTTGCTCAATTGGAATGGATTTATGACGGCCAGTAATTAAAGGTATTGCGCAAAATGCACAGAACCTATTGCAACCTTCAGAAATCTTTAAATATGCATAGTGGGAAGGCGTAGTAAGTACTCTTTCGTATGGTTTAGTGGGAGGATTGATCTGCTTTAGGTCAGTTATAAGTTTATCCCAATCAAATTTTCCATAGAATTTATCAACTTCTGGAATCTCCATTTTGAGGTTTTCAAAATAGCGTTCAGAAAGACATCCCATTACGAAAAGGTGCTTAATTCGTTTCTCTTTCTTTGCTTCTACAAATTGTAGTATTGTATTTATCGATTCTTCTTTGGCATCACCGATAAATCCGCAGGTATTAATAACCACAGATTCACCAGTTACGTTATCAGAGTCGTGAGCTACCTCATAGCCCACATCCTGGAATCTTTTTAGTAAGCGCTCTGAATCGACTAGGTTTTTTGAACAACCCAGCGTTATTACGTCAATTCTATTTTTTTTCATTTAAAGGGCGTTTATTTGCCAAATAAAGATTTAACAAATTCTTCTTTACGAAATACTTGTAGGTCTTCCATACCTTCGCCAAGACCTATATACTTTACGGGGATTTGGAATTGGTCGCTAATGCCGATTACAACACCGCCTTTAGCCGTTCCATCAAGTTTTGTTATAGCCAACTCATTTACCTCAGTAGCAGCTACAAATTGCTTAGCTTGCTCAAATGCATTTTGTCCGGTTGAACCATCCAACACTAAAAGGACTTCATGAGGAGCGTCAGGGATAACCTTATGCATCACGTTCTTAATCTTTGTTAGCTCATCCATTAGACCCTTCTTGTTGTGAAGACGTCCTGCAGTGTCAATTATCACAACGTCCGCACCGCTAGCTTTAGCTGATGATACAGTATCGAATGCCACTGATGCAGGGTCGGATCCCATTTGTTGCTTTATTACAGGTACACCAACACGTGAACCCCATATGTCAAGTTGCTCAACCGCAGCAGCACGGAATGTATCAGCAGCGCCAAGCACTACTTTATTTCCTGCTTTCTTGAATTGATATGCCAACTTACCAATGGTAGTAGTTTTGCCAACACCATTAACTCCAACTACCATTATTACATAAGGTTTCTTATCTTCTGGAACTTGGAAGTCGGGACTGTCAGAATTATTATTCTCGGTAAGAAGAGCAGTTATCTCTTCGCAAAGTAGGCCATTCAGCTCGTAGGTATTTACGTATTTGTCGCGAGATACTCTATTTTGAATTCTATCAAGGATTTTCAATGTGGTATTAACTCCAATATCGGATGTGATAAAGACTTCCTCGAGATTGTCAAGGACGTCGTCGTCGATTGTTGATTTCCCCGCAAGAGCGCGTTTTATCTTATCAAAAACACCTTCTTTGGTTTTTGACAACCCTTTATCTAAAGTCTCTTTTTTCTCTTTTGAGAAGAAATTGAAGAATCCCATTGTAATTTGTTTTATTTATATGCAAAGATAGTGCAAATGGGCACAATGAAAAATAATGTAAGCGCTTTTTTAATGATTTCGTCAGCCGATTTTGTGCATCTTTGCGAAATGGATATATAATTCTTTTAAATGGTATATTACAATGCCTAATCCGATATGTATATCCACAAATTATTAATAAATAAGAAAATATACTTAAATTTGCATCTTGATGCATAGCACTAACAAATTTAATCGATGAATAAAGGCGAACGTATTTCTACAGACCATTATGCATGCAATGCGATAGTGGATATTTTATTGGCAAATGGGGTGTCGAAGGTTATCGTTTCTCCTGGCTCGAGAAATGCTCCTATGATAGTGGCATTATCAAGATGCGATGCCATAAAGAAATATGTAGTGGTGGATGAGCGCAGCGCAGCATTTATGGCCGTGGGCATGTGCCAGCAAGCAAATGAGCCAGTAGCTATTGTTTGCACTTCTGGAACGGCAGTGTTGAACTATGCTCCTGCAGTGGCAGAAGCCTTTTATCAGAGATTGCCGCTTATAGTTATTTCTGCTGACAGACCAGAAGAGTGGATTGACCAAAATGATAGCCAGACTATAGTCCAAAATGGAGTACTTTCACCGATAGTAAAAGGTACATTTAATATACCTGCTAGGTTTGAAGTAAACATTGAAAAATGGTATGCTAATAGGCTGGTAAATGAGGCTGTTATGCTATCTAAAAATTTACCAAATGGGCCAGTGCATATTAATTTACAACTTCAAGAACCTTTATGCGGAACTGATAAATATTTATCGGATACAAGGGTAGTTGAGGATGTGCAAGTGGAGCATAGATTGTCGGATGAAACGGCAAATAAGTTGTCTTCAGAAATCTCCAGGCACAAAAAAGTTATGGTTTTAGCTACCATGACAAATGGAAATACGGATGTACTCAATAATGCACTTATTGAGTTTTCTAGAAGAAATAATGTTATTGTATTAACTGAGACTATTTCCAATTTAAAGTGCGTGGATTATATACCTACTATAGACCGTACGCTATCTGCAATGCAAAAGGAAGATAGAGCGGATTATGCTCCTGATTTATTGATTTCATTTGGTGGAGCTCCAATTACAAGGATGCTGAAGCAATATTTGCGTCAGTACGAGAATATGGAGCAATGGTATATTGATGACAATCCCAAGGTGGTTGATACAATGCAACATCTGACAAAGAAAATCAAAGTATCTCCCGAGGAATTATTTAAGGCAATCAATCAGTGCGCAAATAAAGATATCCCTTCAAACTACAAACAGATGTGGCTTGAATTAAAGAAGAGGTCTACGTTGTCACATCATAAATTTGTGGATGACGTGCCATGGAGTGATTTAAAAGCCTTTTCGGTGATACTTCCATCGATACCCGCGGATTGTAACTTGCAATTATCAAATGGTACTTCGATAAGATATGTGCAACTTTTTGATGTGCCTGAAATAAGGAGATCAAATTGCAATAGAGGAGTAGCAGGAATTGATGGGGCTACCAGTACTGCTCTCGGTGCCTCGTTAGCGAAAGCGGAAAATACTATCTTGATTACAGGAGATATGAGTTTAAGTTATGATTTAAATGGAATGTCCTCACAATATAATAATCAACACTTTAAGATAATAGTAATATGCAATGGCGGAGGCGGAATCTTCAGATTTATAAAAGGTCCTAGTGATTTAGATGAACTTGAAGATTATTTTGAGGTTCATAGAGAAATACCTGTGGAGGGTTATGCATCGACATTTGGGTTCGATTATTTTAAAGCTGAAAATGAGGCACAGTTGATAGACAAACTGCCTAAATTCTACAACAATGATAAAGCATCAATTTTGGCCGTTTATACTCCCCGAAAATCGAATGCCAAAATTTTGAGAGAATATTTCAAAAGAGACAGATAAGTAAATAAAAAACAAATAAATATATGAATACAAGAGATTGGAAATCAATCAAAGAATACAAGGATATTCTTTTTGAACAATATAAAGGAATCGCTAAGATTACGATAAATCGTCCGGAGGTATATAATGCATTCAGACCGACCACAAATTTTGAGATGCTCGAAGCAATGTCAATTTGCCGAGACAGAACAGATATTAGAGTAATTATTCTAACAGGTATCGGTGATAAGGCATTTTGTTCGGGAGGAGACCAACATTATAAGACCAAGGGTGGGTATAATGATGAAAATGGCGTCCCAAGATTGAACGTGCTCGATTTGCACAAAGCCATACGCTCTATTCCCAAGCCGGTTATCGCCATGGTGAATGGTTATGCCATTGGTGGGGGGAATGTACTTCAAGTGGTTTGTGACTTAACTATTGCTTCTGAAAATGCAAAATTCGGTCAAACTGGGCCTAAAGTTGGAAGTTTCGACGGAGGATTCGGTTCTTCATATCTTGCGCGCATAGTTGGGCAGAAGAAAGTGCGAGAGATATGGTATCTCTGCAAGCAATATACTGCGCAAGAAGCATTGGAAATGGGGATGGTGAATAAAGTCGTGCCATTTGATATGCTTGAAGATGAGACCGTGGAATGGTGTGAGACAATTATGGAAAGAAGTCCTTTGGCAATACGCATGATCAAACGTTGTCTTAACGCAGAACTTGATGGACAACGCGGACTAATGGAACTTGCTGGTGACGCAACGATGATGTATTATACAATGGAAGAAGCGCAGGAAGGGAAGAATGCTTTCCTTGAGAAACGTAAACCAGATTTTGACCAATTTCCAAATTTCCCCGGATAATCAATGAAAGCGACGTATGCACCATATAAGTTACACTTTATCACTCCTGGAGGAACTTCCAGGGGAGTGCTTCATGATAAAGACACTTATTTTATAAAAATATGGGATGAGAATAACCCCGAGAAATATGGTATAGGCGAATGTCCGCTTTTCAAAGGTTTATCATTAGAAGATGATGAACATTATGAAGATAAACTGAGAGAATTGTGTAAAAACATAGAAAGTGATACGGGGACCGATTTATCGGGTCATTCCTCAATCCTTTTTGGATTCGAAAGTGCTATTTTGGATTTTACAAATGGCTGTAAGAGAGAATATTTCCCTACATCTTTCTATGAGGGTAAAGATAAGATTTTAATCAATGGCCTAGTCTGGATGGGTAGCAAAGATGAAATGATACAGAGAATAGACGAAAAGATTGCTGCAGGATTTAGAACTATTAAACTAAAGATTGGAGCGATTGATTTCAAGTCAGAGCTTGAGATGATAGACTATATACGATGTAAATATTCACCTGCAGAATTAGAGATAAGGGTAGATGCAAATGGGGGATTCACTCCAGAAAATGCCATAAGCAGACTTGAAAAGCTGTCGCTATTTGACATTCATTCCATTGAACAACCAATCAAGGCTGGAAATTGGAACGAGATGTCGTATCTCTGTGCTAATTCACCAATTCCAGTTGCCCTTGATGAGGAATTGATTGGGATTACAAATCCAATGACTATGATGGAGCTTTTAAAGACCATAGCGCCACAATTCATTGTTTTGAAGCCATCGCTCATGGGCGGCTTCTCCGGCTCCTTAGAATGGCTTAAAATGGCTTCTCAGTTTAATATTGGAGGCTGGATAACCTCGGCTTTGGAATCAAATATAGGTTTGAACACATTGGCACAGTGGGTTTCTACTCTCCAAGTTGGAATACCTCAAGGTTTAGGAACAGGAGGCTTATATACTAATAATATAGAGTCGCCACTTACTCAAGAAAAAGACTATCTGTATTATGACACTCAGAAGAAATGGAATATTCCAGAGTTGCCATGGATAAACGTGTGAAAACATGAACATAACTATTGACGGACATAAATGTACTTCTTTAGAAGAGATAAAATCATTTGCATCAGAAGATGTATCTGAATTTATTCAGGAATTCTACAATGGTAAAGAATATATAGAGGCACATACATCTGGCTCCACAGGTGAGCCGAAATTAATTCACTTGTTTAAAAGTGATATGAAAGAATCGGCTAAATTGACAAATGATTTCTTCGGTTTAAATGAATACTCTGTATTTTATCTGAATCTTTCACCATCATATATTGCCGGAAAGATGATGTTGGTTAGAGCTCTTGAACTTGGTGCTTCTATATTCACAGAGAAACCGTCGAACGAGCCATTATCAAAGTATGATTCAAATGAGCATATAAGTCTTGGAGCATTTGTGCCATCGCAAGTAAGCTATCTAATTAATCATCCTGAGAAGCTCCAATTAATAGATAATATCATTATAGGAGGAGGGCAGTTATCGGAACGAGTGGAAAGATGGCTAGCCGAAAAAGGAGTAAAAGCATATAAAACATATGGCATGACAGAGACCTGCAGCCATGTGGCACTTGCAAAAGTAGGCGTGAATGGTAATCCATATACAGCGTTAGGTACTATTACATTTGAAAAGGATGATAGGGGTTGCTTAATAATAAATCATCAAGGTTTGTTGCAGAAAAGGTTCTTTACTAACGACGTTGTAGATTTAATTTCAGAAAAAGAATTTTGTTGGCAAGGACGTATTGATAATGTAATTAATACGGGCGGAATAAAAGTTTTTCCTGAAGAGGTAGAACCAAAGATAGCAGGCATATTAAGAAAGGCTAGATTTTTTATAACTTCAGCGCCGTCAGAAAAATGGGGACAAGAATTATTGTTAGCGATAGAATATTCTGGTTTACAGGAAGGTGAAAAAAAGGAGGGCCTGATATCGCCTAATACCATTGAAAAAATGAAGGCTATTCTTCCTGAATATTCAGTGCCAAAAAAATATATAGCAGTCAAAAAATTTAAATATACTACAAGTGGCAAGATAATTCGAAAAATCTAAAAATATTATATCATGAAAGAAGCACATTTAAGGGAATCTAATATCGAGATACTGCGTATACTCAGTATGGTTATGATATTATGTGTGCATTTTGATGGAGCAGCTTTAGGATTGGAGAATCCAATGACTTTAGCAAATATAGGCAACTTAGGCGTGGTCTCAAGGCAGTTGGTTGAATCAATAACGATAATTGGAGTAAACTGTTTTGTATTGATTTCGGGATATTTTGGTATAAAGGTAACAGTGAAGGGATTGGTGAATTTCTTGATGTGCTGTCTCTTTTATTCTATAGGAATATATGGATTGAAAATGATAGCTAAACCAGATACTATAACTCTAAATAATATATGGCAGTCGGTAGCTATCCTTACGAAAACTGATTTGTGGTTTGTTCCGGCTTATTTTGTGTTATACATTCTCTCTCCGATGATAAATAATGGGTTGGAGCGCTTTTCAAATAAGATATTTACCATCTTCCTCATAGGTTTAGTGTTTATTAATATCTATCTTGGATGGATGGTGGGAGGAAATGTAAACCCCACAGGATATAATGCCATGCAAATGATATTTATCTATGTGATAGGGAGGTATATTGCTAGGTATAACGAAGAATTGTCAAATTGTAGATTTAGGAAATACTATATTTTGGCTTTTGTAACGAGTGTAATGTTAATATTCATGTCCACATTCTTGATGTCATCAAGAGAAGCATTTGCATATAATTCACCTTTTGTGGTCCTGTCAGCTGTTTCATTCTTTTTGATTTTTACCACATTCAAGCTTTTTAGCGTGAAGATAAATTACATAGCGACAAGTGTGTTTGCTGTTTACTTGATTCATAAAATGCCGCCGGTGTGGGGCGAATTGAGACATCTTGTGGTATATATGTCAAATAACTACCAAGTATTTGTATTTGCTTTACTGTGGATTGCTTTATTAATATTGGTATTTGCTGTATGTATAATGATAGATAAAGTGCGATTAGCAATGATGACGCCTATCCAAAATTGGGTTGCCGATAAGATTGGACATGCCATCGAGAAATAAATTATTTAGAACAATTATAAATAATATCAATAAAATATGCCCATGTATTCATAGTATTTATTTATCTTTGCATTCTATTAAAAGAGATAGAAGTGATAAAACTTTCGGATTTAAAGACAGGTGAAGAAGGGACTATAGTAAAGATACATGGTCATGGAGCTTTCCGTAAGAGAGTTATGGAAATGGGATTTGTGCGAGGGAAAGACATTAAGGTTGAATTAAATGCACCACTGCATGATCCTATTAAGTATAAGATTCTTGATTATGAAGTATCATTGCGTAGAAGTGAGGCTGCCTTAATTGAAGTCGTCCCGATTTCAGATAGTATAGTAGATTCCAAGCACGAATATAAAGGGATTAATGACAATGACCCAGTTACGATAGCCCAAAGAGAAGAACGTACCATAAATCTAGCACTTATAGGAAATCCTAATTGTGGAAAAACCTCCCTATTTAACTATTTAAGTGGCTCACATGAAAGAGTAGGAAACTATAGTGGAGTGACAGTAGATGCAAAGGAAGGAAGCTTTGAATATAAAGGATATAGATTTGTTGCTGTTGATTTGCCTGGGACTTATTCCCTTTCGGCATACTCTCCAGAAGAGTTGTATGTAAGACGATACCTAAAGAATGAAATACCTGACGTAATTGTAAACGTAGTCGTAGCTTCAAATCTTGAGCGGAACCTGTATCTAACTACAGAGCTGATAGATATGGATAGGAGTATGGTTATAGCTCTTAATATGTATGATGAGCTCGAATCATCTGGAGCTGAATTGGATTATCAAGCGTTAGGTAAAATGATTGGTGTGCCTATTGTACCCACCGTATCTAAAACGGGGCAAGGAATTCATGATCTTTTAGATGCTATAATTAAAGTTTATGAATATAAACATGATGCAGTGCGTCATGTGCATGTAAATTTGGGCAGTGAAATAGAAGATGCAATAAAAGAAATAAAAGACGGGATAAAGAAGAGTGGGCAACCTGTTCAACAATTTTCACCCCGCTATCTAGCAATTAAATTACTTGAAGGCGATAAAGAGGTAGAAGGAATGCTTAAATCCCAACCTGAATATGAACAATGGAAATCTATGAGAGATAAGTCTGTTGCTCACATAGAATCTGTAGGTCAGGAGGATATTTCATCGGCAATAGCTAGTGAAAAATATGGATTTATTTCTGGAGCACTTCGAGAGACTTTAAAGGATGGAGAACTTTCACACAGTGTGAAAGGTACGGATATAATTGATGCACTTGTTACCCATAAACTATTTGGATTCCCAATTTTCATCTTGATAATGTGGTTTATGTTTTGGGCTACATTTGAAGTGGGTGCTTATCCTATGGGGTGGATTGATGCAGGAGTTAATTTGTTGTCAGACTTCCTTCGTTCACATCTTGCCGCAGGGCCACTTAAAGATATGCTTATTGACGGAGTGATAGGCGGCGTAGGAGGAGTGATTGTATTTCTACCTAATATTCTTATATTATATTTCTTTATATCCTTTATGGAAGATTCTGGCTATATGGCAAGAGCTGCCTTCATAATGGATAAGATAATGCATAAGATAGGCTTGCATGGAAAATCATTCATTCCATTAGTAATGGGATTTGGCTGTAATGTGCCGGCAATTATGTCAACTAGAATTATAGAAAGCAGAAGCAGCCGATTAATAACAATGCTAATCAATCCTTTCATGTCATGTAGCGCAAGGCTGCCGATATACATACTTTTGGTGGGAATATTCTTTCCAAAGCATCCAGCCTTGGTATTTATGGGATTGTATTTATTAGGAATTATAGTAGCTATTATAACAGCCAAGCTTTTAAGAAAATTCCACTTTCATAAAGACGAGACCCCTTTCGTAATGGAATTGCCTCCCTATAGAGTACCTACACTTCGTGCATCAATGCACCATATGTGGGAAAAGGGGGAGCAATATTTGAGAAAAATGGGAGGAATAATCCTAATTGGATCAATTGCAATCTGGTTGCTTAATTATTTCCCAAGAGATTATGAAAAGAGTACAGAACAGATGACGCAGCATGAAATAATAATGCAACAGCAGAATTCATATTTGGCACAAGTAGGACGGTTTGTTGAACCGGTGATGGAGCCTCTTGGATTTAATTGGAAAGTATGTATTGCTTTGATTTCGGGTACGACAGCCAAAGAAATCGTTGTATCAACTTTAGGCGTACTTTACAGCAATGAATCAGATGCAAATAGACCTTTGTCTCAGAGACTAATGGCAGATAATCATAATACAGGAAAGCCAGACTTTACCCCTCCAATGGCATTGAGCTTTATGGTGTTTGTCTTATTATATTTCCCGTGTATAGCCACAATTACAGCTATATCAAAAGAATCTGGCAGCTGGAAATACGGGATGTTCTCAGTGGTGTATAACACGTCTGTGGCCTGGATTTTAGCTTTTATAGTTTTCCAAGTCTCATCATTGATAATTTAGTATAACGTATTATAAAATAAGATAGCCTCAATGTGATTCACATTGAGGCTATGTAGTTATATATATATTTCTAGAATTCGCTCGTGAAATGGAATTTTATTTTTGGAAAGTCACTTTGAGCCATTTGAAGGACATAGGAGGAATCAGCTAAGAATACATCTCTACCTTCACGGTCAAGAGCCATAAACTGATGTTTTCTACGTTTGAAAGCTTCTAATGCATCGTCGTCATCGCTTTCAATCCAGCATGCTTTATATAAATGTATTGGCTCCCAACGACATTGAGCATTATATTCGTGAAGAAGGCGATATTGAATTACCTCGAATTGAAGTTGGCCTACGGTTCCAATTATCTTTCTTCCGTTGAACTGGTTAAAGAATAACTGTGCTACACCTTCATCCATCAACTGTTCAACACCTTTATTAAGTTGTTTAGTCTTCATTGGGTCGATATTCTCAATGTATTTGAACATCTCAGGAGAAAAGCTTGGAAGTCCTTTGAAATGAAGTTGTTCTCCCTCAGTTAGGGTATCTCCAATTTTAAAGTTTCCATTATCTGGAATACCAATTATATCCCCAGGGTATGCTTCGTCAACTATATCCTTCTTTTGAGCCATGAAGGCTGTAGGAGCAGAGAATTTAAGAAGCTTACCTTGCCTAACGTGAAGATAGTTTTCGTTTCTTTTAAAGCATCCTGAACATACTTTAACGAATGCAATGCAGCTGCGGTGATTAGGATCCATGTTAGCATGAATCTTGAATACAAAACCAGTGAAGGGTTGTTCGCCAGGTTCAACAGTCCTTTCCTCAGCTTTAACTGGTAGAGGAGATGGAGCTATTCTAACAAAACAGTCAAGAAGCTCTTTTACTCCAAAAGTGTTTAGAGCAGAGCCAAAGAATACTGGCGCAGTTTTAGCATCAAGATAATCGAGTTCGTTAAATTCGGGATAAACGCCTTCTATTAGCTCAAGATCGTCGCGTAGCTTCTTTGCATCGCGTTCTCCTACATTAGCATCTATTGTCTTGTCGTTAATATCTTTTATTTCGATGCGTTCAGTTATTTTCTGCTTATCAGGCATAAACAAATCGAGCCCCTTCTCATAGATGTTATAAACTCCTTTGAAATGGGTACCAATATTTATTGGCCAACTAAGAGGTCTAACATTAATTTGAAGCTCCTGCTCTAATTCATCAAGAATATCAAAGGGATCGCGTCCCTCGCGGTCAAGTTTGTTTACAAAAATGATAACTGGAGTTTTGCGCATCCTACAAACTTCCATCAATCTGCGAGTTTGTTGCTCAACACCTTTTGCTACGTCGACAACGATAATAACGCTATCAACGGCAGTAAGAGTTCTAAATGTATCTTCGGCAAAATCTTGGTGACCAGGTGTATCGAGAATATTTATTTTATAATCTCCATAATTAAATCCCATTACAGACGTTGCCACAGAAATACCTCTCTGCTTTTCAATTTCCATCCAGTCGGATGTTGCAGTTTTCTTAATTTTATTTGATTTTACAGCACCTGCCACATGGATTGCACCTCCAAAAAGAAGGAGTTTCTCTGTTAGAGTAGTTTTACCTGCGTCTGGGTGAGATATGATTGCAAAAGTACGACGTTTGTTTATTTCTGTTGTTAAGTTATTTGCCACGATTATTAAGTGAATTATATGTGGTTTATATTATTTTTAATTAAAGCAATTAAGTGCTTTTAGACATTTCTCTAAACTATCCATCCAAAATGGGATCTCAATTCCAAATGATTTTTTAATTTTTCCTTTATCAAGTACTGAATAGAATGGTCTCTTTGCCTTTGTAGGGTACTCACTTGATGGAACTGGAAATACCTTGCAGTCTTTAATACCTGACATATGGTGTATCACTTTAGTGAAATCATACCAAGAACAAGCTCCTTCATTTGAAAAATGATAGATTCCTGGAATCCATTTCCCTGAGGAGATAATCTGATAAATTGCTTGTGCTAAGTCGCCCGCATAAGTAGGAGTACCCACTTGGTCTGCAACTACTTTTAAGCTCTCTTTAGTTTTCCCGAGCTCAAGCATAGTTTTTACGAAATTCCTGCCATGAACAGAATATAACCATGATGTGCGTATAATGATAGCATTTGGCAATATACTCTGGATTGCTCTTTCTCCTGCAAGTTTTGTTGAACCATAAACAGAATCGGGATTTGGAATATCATCCTCATTATATGGCTTATGGTTCAGTCCATTGAATACATAGTCGGTGGATATATGGATAAGTTTTGTACCATACTTTAGAGCTAAACTTGCTAGATTTTCAGGTGCCTCTATGTTAAGCTTTGTGCATAATTCAATATCGTCCTCAGCTTTATCCACGGCCGTATAAGCAGCGCAGTTAATGATTAGTTTAATGTCATTATTTTGGATGTATCTATCAATAGCACTTTTGTCTGTAATGTCTAATTCAGCAACATCTGTTGTAAAAAATTTGAAATCGGCATTATCTTTTAGCACTAATTGCATCTCATTCCCGAGTTGACCGTTAGCGCCAGTAATTAAAATGTTCATAGCCATAATTTCTATACTTGTTAGCAAAAAGTTAGTTTGGCAAATTGTCATCATTATTAACCTCATCCTCAGCGAATAGAGGTTTTTCTTCATCCTTTTTATATAGTGATGATAACATTGCAAGAAACTTTGATATTTGTTTGATAGCCTTCTCAGTGTCTTCACTGATAGTATGTTTCTGGAGCTTCAGCATTAATACACCATAAAGAGCGTTAAAGCAGGTTTCAATCTCACCAACTTTATTGTTGCCAGCTTTAGCACGAAGTTCTACTACATAGGGAAGTGTGCGATAGAATTCCGCTCCATATTCAGGAAATTTCGGAGACTCAAGGAGTTGGTGATGAAGATCAGCTAAACGTATTATTACATTCTTATTAATTTGTAGATGACCTTTTTCACGCACATCTTCGAGCTCCATCATTTTGATAAGTGATTCATACCACTCCTTTATCTCTTTTTTTGTTGCATCGTCTACCTGATAAAGAGATATTAGATTCTTATCAATTTTTTCAATATCAAGATTGTTTGCACGAATCATATCCTCAATCTGCCACATGTAGAGGAGGTATTCAGCAATATTTTCTTTACGTTTTATCTGACTGATTATCATTAAGAAAAGTCTTTTGTTATTAGTTTAGCCGAATTTGCTAATCTTGCGAAGCATTTGTTCGTTTATAATCTTAATACGACGACCATCCACAGTGATTATCTTTTCTGAGACGAATGTTGACAATGTGCGAATAGCATTTGAAGTGGTCATGTTAGATAGATTTGCAATGTCTTCTCTTGCGAGATAGATTTTGATTGTCTGTCCGTCTTCCTCAAATCCATAATTGTCAATAAGGAGAATTAGAGCCTCTGCAAGACGACCTCGAATATGCTTCTGAGTGAGATTAACAATCTTAGTATCAGAACCACCTAAATGCTTAGAAAGTTCATGAATAAAGAACCAAGCTAAGGCTCGGTTATTGTTAATTAATTCTTCGACAAGTGTCATTGGAATTGCACCAAGTGTAGAAACTTCAAATGCGCTTGCACTAGACACGTATGGCTCTTTGGCGAAATAGGCTCTATATCCAAAGTATTGAATAGGGCGGTATAGGCGGAGAATTTGTTGGCGTCCACCTATGCCATCCTTAAACATCTTAACTTTGCCTTTTAACAGACACCAAAGATATTCTGGTTGATCACCCTCAGCATAAACAATTTGATTACGCTTGAAATTATGTATAACGAAATTATCAGCAATACTATGCTTTTCGTCAGGCGTAAGTAACGACCAAATATCCGCTAAGTCTTCGCTTATAATTTTCTCTAAAGAACTTTTCTTTAACATAAATATATAACTATGTTATAAAATATACAAAAGTATATAATTCTCTAATTTTCAGCAAGAAGAAGATACGAAAAAATAATTAAAATGAGTGATTATTAGCTTTATAAATAAAAAAGAGGCATCGGAGATTGTCCGATGCCTCTGAATATTAAGTTATTGGATTATTATTTCTTAATAACTTGGATAGCTTTTAGATTGTTAACCTTAACAAGATATATACCAGAAGCCAAGTTACTCATATCAACATTAGCATTGTTTGATTGTGCAACTAAAGCGCCAGTAGTGCTAAATACCTTAACAGAAACTATAGCTTCAGGAGCAGTAACAGTAATAGAGCTAGTTGTTGGGTTAGGATATGCAGCTAACTTAACGTTATCGATTACATTCTCACCAATACCAGTAGCAGTACCTGTTAAAACTAGTGATTTCTTTGCAGGTGTAGTAGCTCTGTTATCTGCCTTAGGGAATGAAACTTCAGTAAGGGAAGTGTTAGCTAAATAAAGGTTACCAGCAAAGTCCCAAGACATTTGATAAGGTTCAACATCACAACCAACCTTGTAATTTAATTTAAGTTCAGGAGTGTCTTCTTCTGTCCAATTAATATCAAATACGCAAAGTTCTTTAGACGCGTTGTTTATGATTAATTGTTTTTCATCAGGAGAAATGGCGAATCCACCATTGTAAGAGCCATCAAGTACATCTGCAAGAGCAACGCCAGAATTGAATGTTACTTTGCCAGAAGCATTAACGTAAATCAAAGAAGGAACGCCTGCAGCATTATTTCCAGAACCACGTACTTGAGATACCCAACATCCGCCAGTGTAATCTGCAATCACATTACCATTAGTGTTGGCCTGTAATGATCCAATTTCATAAATGGTATTTGGAGCTTTGTTCCATGATTCTGCGGTACCAATATTATATACGCCAACGTTGTTTCCAAAATCTTCTAGATATGCATATAGCTTAGTGTCATCACCTGATCCAAAGAAACAAATACCAGGAGTAGAACTACCAATAGCTTCATTAGCTGTATTGAATAGTTTACCATCAGAGTCTTTTGTTGCAAAGTCAAAGAAGTTTGCAAAATCTGCAGATAGATTGCTAGGATCTACAATCCAAATTCCTGAATTTGCATCTGCCCATTCTGCAATACAAGGTTTTCCTGAAGGCATCATTGCCATACGACCAGTAGAAGACATACGGCCTGTTCCACCATTATAAGATCCAATTAGAGAACCATCAGGGTTGTATGCATACAGTAACTTACCTTTATTATCAGCAACGTAAATTTTGCCAAAATGATCAGTTTCTGGTAATGCGTTTACAACTACACCACGAGCACGAACATAAGTATAATTAGATGGATTATTTATAACCTTAATTCCTGTTACAGGATCAGCAGCTAGTTCAATAGCCCAGTTCAAACCAGTTGTTGGAATTTCTTGTTTGCTAATATTAAATGTGTTAGAACCAGCAACTACAGAAGGTATTGCGACCTTCTTTATTACATTCCCACTAGTTGGATCTTTAAGAACTAGATATGCCTCGGTAGCATCTGAATTTGCATCAAAGGTGATATCATAGCTGTCAGCCTTATCTGTCATGTTAAGGTTATATGCATAAATTGCAGGAATCTTAGGTTGCTCAACGTCCTTAGTTGTGAATTTGCTTATAGCATCATTATTCGTTAAGTATATTGATAGATCTACTCCATCAACTAGACCTGCTGCCATTAATGAACCAGCATCTTTTGGATCAATAGTAGTGTTTGTAGTTTTAACAAGCACAGCTTTGTCTAGACCATTGGTAATATCAAATAACTTGACTCCAACATTTTTTCCATTAGCATCACATTCCGGAGTTGCCATCATGCTATGTTTTCCATACTTGAAATAAGTGGCACCAGTTGCAGCTGCACTAACACTGCTATCAGCCATCTTACTTACTATAGGAGCATCAACATTTTGACTAGCAGAATGGAATTCAATAGGAGTGGTCTTGTTACCATCAATAATGTACTGGTCGGCATCACGAGGAGATACATTTAATTTAAAGTCATTTCCAAGTTTTGTCTCAGTATAGTTACTTTCAGTAGAAATAGTATTATTAATGAATGCAGATGAAGCTACAACATTATTTACTATATTAAATTCGATAAATCTCATTGATGCAGATGACCCAGTCGTTACTGCTGTAGTCATAACTTTGCAATCGTCAGAAGCTCCAGTTACCGCTAATGTTTGACCTATATTTACACGATAGTAGTTGCCTGAACTTTGAGAAGTGAACCATTCAGCTGGATCACCATCGGGAGCTCCATTAGCGTCTTTAGCCCATTTATAAGCGCGGAAAGTACCTCTTACTGTACCTGCGTCAACCTGGCTGTCGCTATATTGATTTAAGCCCTTATTACATCCAATTAGATAATTGTCGGCAGTAAATGCAATATCTGAAAGGCCGTAAATTGAACCTTGAGTTCCTGTAGTAGGGATTTCTTTAACGATTGCCTGAGTTTCAGGATTGATCAAATATATGTAAGGATTATTTGTAGCATCAAGAGCTAAAACATATAATGAATCACCTCTTAATATAGAGCGGCGAATAATCTTTCCTGTAAGAGCAGCAGCACTATTAATAAATTCCTGTTTCATATTGAATTTGGCAGGAACTGCTGTTCCAGCTGGCTGAGTTGGGTCTGGGTAATCAGTGTATACAACCTTTGGAGGTTCATATGTTACAGATTCCATATAAACCATTGGGTATGTGGTAGAGTTAGCTGTTACAGTGTATGGGCCTTTGTATTCATTAGTAAGGGCTTTATAACCTGTAGCTGTTATATCAAGAGTATAGTCAGACCCTGGTTGCAAATTCTGGAATACAAATACACCGTTGTAATTGTTATCTACAGTATAGTCTGCAACTTTTGTGCCTCCCTTATAAAGAGTAACTACAGCGCCATTTAGAGGTACCCATTGGTCATTTGTTTTAGGAGTATATTTGAATAAAGTATTAGACATTTTCTCATGTAAATCCTTTACAGTTCCCATAATATAACCAGTAGTTTCCGGAGCAATTCCGAAGTATTGAGCTATACCACGAGCGTATCTAACACCTTCTTGTCCGCAGTAGTCAGAATTTAATGCACGGTGACGAGCAGGTTGGTAAGTGTGGAAATAACCTTCAATAAGCATACCTGGAGTTCCATGTTTCAAAACACCAAGATATCCAGAATAACTTTTACCACTATTAGGATCAGTGCGAGTACCTTCAGAGCCGTAGAATGATACGTCACCACGAAGATTAATATCTGTTGGGCTGTAGTAGCTTTGAGGGTCTATTTGGTTAGTATAGAAAATAGGCCACATAGCAGTTCCCATGGCTCTACTTCCTGGAGCATAATCATTTCCATCGCCATCTTTACCGCGATATATAAATAGAGGGTAATTTGTAGTAGTTCCTTCAGAAGCCGCGTTGGAGTGGACTGAAAGGAACATATCCATATTGTTGGCCTCTACTTCTGTACAAATTTCAGAAAGGTTTCTATTGAAAGCATCTTCGTCTGTAGCACCACTTACATAGGGATACGGACCATTCTTTACACGAGAATACATAATATTCTCATGCTTGATACCCATTTTCTCAAGAGTAGCACCTAATTTAAGAATTTTCCAAAGGTTTGTATTAGATTCATAGAACCCGCATGTATCGGGTCTTCCTGAAGCTAGTGCAGGATAAGGGATGGTTGCCATTGGACGGTCTCCAGGGCCCCAACTACCGTGACCTGCGTTTAAGTATATACGAATTTCACTGGCATCTTTGGCGCTTGCAGCACCGATAGCCATGAATAATGCTATTGCGATTAATAATATTTTTTTCATGGCTTTCATCATTTAACGTTAATATTAATCATATAAGCCTCGCCAGATGGATTAGAGCAAACAATCTTTGAACCGTCAGCAGAAGCATATGGATACATAGCAATGCAGCTGTTATCTGTTAAAGTTTGTTTAACACCATTAAGAGTAGTTGCAACGATAGAAGAAGATAATACTACATCACCATTGTCAATATCATTCATACCGATCACGATATCATTATTGTACCATTTAGGAGCGCGAATTTTTCCTAAACTTTTTACGTTTGTACCATCAATGTTGCATACGAATGCGCCTACACCGCAAATGTAATAAAGAGCTTTAGAAGCGTCAGGAGAAACAGATTGCCAGATGTAGCTAAATTGTTTTCCATTAGGAGAAAAGTCCTTCGTATTACCATTGCGAGTAATCATTAATTTACCATTGTTGATTGAAAGAACAGGAGCATTAGCTTTAACTTTTTCAGTATTTAGTGATTTTGCTATTTTCTTTCCTTTGTTAATTGAGATTAGAGAATTGCCGTCCATAGCAACTGCTTGAATATCTCTAGAATCGCTAAGAATGGTAGCACTTTCGCCTGTGCTAAGATTCTTAGTCTTAAGAGAAGCTTTGCGAAGATGGTTTGCTCCGAATGAAGTTTCTCTATAAACGATGGTGCTGCCATCATTAGAGATTTGTGCACCGAAACCAGCTCCAGGGGCTGTGGTTACGACTGATGATTCTCCACTTGAGAGATCATACTTTGTTAGTCCAACGTTTTGAGCCGTAGAAAGAAGAATAAAATCTCCTTTCGGACTAATGCCAACGACGGTATTGTCAGTATTTGACGGTGTGTTCAGCTTTTGGACAGAAGCCACATCCAATACTTGTGCAAAACCGGTAGAACTAACACAAATTGCTAAAGCAAGAAGTAGTTTTTTCATGCGTTGTTTTGTTTTTTTTGTTAAAAGATTAAGTAACTTGTATTTATATAAAAGATTATCTCGAGCGGAATGTCTATTAGATTGTATTTCTCATAAGGCAAAGGTGTGAGATAATGTGTATTTGCTCCCAAATATTTGTGTAAAAATAATTATTTGCTAATAGATAAACAAATTAAAATCAGATTAAATTTGGGCTAAAAATTAAAAAGTCCGACAGAAATGTTCTGTCGGACTTTTATATAGGGAATTATTTTAATGCTATTTAATCAGATATTGTGAACTTATAGATTGATTTTCATGAACACGACGAAGTGTGTCTGCAAATAAGTTTGCAATACTTAATATTGTTGCTTTTTTGCAATCCTTTGTAAAAGGAATACTATTTGAGAAAATCATTTCGCTAAGCGGACTTTCATCAATTCTTTGAGAAGCGGGATCGCTCATTATTGCATGAGAAGCTAAAGCTCTGACACTCTTTGCGCCATTTTCTTTCATAATTTTAGCAGCTTTGCAAATTGTACCTGCAGTATCGACCATGTCGTCAACAAGAATAACGTCCTTATCTTTGACATCTCCAATTATTGTCATATTCTCAACAACGTTGGCTTTTGCTCTTTGCTTGTGGCATAATACAAGAGGTGCATTGAGATATTTAGCATAAGAGTTAGCTCTTTTTGCACCACCAACATCGGGAGATGCGATAACTAAATCTTTAAGCTTTAATGATTGGATGTAAGGAATGAAACAAGATGAAGCATAAAGGTGATCAACTGGAACGTTGAAGAACCCTTGGATTTGGTCAGCATGAAGATCCATTGTGATTAGACGGTCAATACCTGCTGTGCTAAGAAGATCAGCGACAAGCTTTGCTGCAATAGAAACACGTGGCTTGTCTTTTCTGTCTTGCCTTGCCCATCCAAAATATGGAACCACGGCAATGATTGATTTTGCAGATGCTCTTTTAGCTGCATCAATCATAAGAAGGAGTTCCATTAAGTTGTCAGTGTTAGGGAAGGTAGATTGAACGAGATAAACTTCGCATCCGCGAATAGACTCTTCAAAAGAAACTTCAAATTCTCCGTCGGCAAAATACTGGATATTCATTTTACCTAATTCTACACCAAGATCTTGACAGATTTGCTCGGCAAGATAGTGAGATTTCGTACCAGAGAAAATCTTAAAGGGGGGTAATGAATTGCTCATAACGTAATAATAGGAAATGATTATTTTTCTACAAAGTTACTATAATTGATTGTTTGCACTACGATAAAACAAGAAAATTATTTATTTTTTATTGATTTTGTTTTGAATTTCCATATTGTAGCACCGAGTGCATCTACCTTAGTTATCAATGGCACACCTACTTTTAGAGGTAATTCTCTATTTTCTGATGAGATTAATTCTTGGGCAGAATATGTACCTTGTTTGATGCCCATCAATTCAAATGCTAAAGGAGGAATATCAATTTGTAATGTTGCATCTTGATTATTGAAATTCGCTATAATATATAAAACCTCATTCTTGTAATATCGAAGGAATATATAATGCCTATGTGGATCAAGATTGTTGTAATTGACATACATTAGGTCAAAGAAACTACCCTCTGAAATTGCTTTTTCCTTATTACAGATATTCAAAATATTCTCATATAGTCCTCTTAATCTTACTTCTTCTTGTGTGAGGTTATCGGAGTTGCACTTACCATTATTATACCATCTGCGTAAAGTAGGAATGCACCAATAGTCAAAAATAGTAGTGCGACCATCGAGGCCACTAAATCCTTCGGCTTCATGAGCATTCTCTCCCAATTCTTGCCCCTGGTATATAAGCATAGGACCAGAGTTTATCGTGGAACTTACCACAAAGGCTGGAATAATTGGAGCTGAACTACCTGCGAATTGTTTAGAAGCAAACCGTTGTTCATCGTGATTTTCAAGGAAATTGAGCATATGTGAATTAATTCCATCAATAGATTGCCAACAATCTGTAATTGAAGCAGCAGAGAAGTTATTACAAATTATGCCCCGAATTGTGTCGTATAAACCTACTTTATCATATAAGTAGTCAAAATGGCCATTAAATATATAATTACGGTATAAACCCTTATCGTATATTTCAGCTATGAAAATAGTATCAGGATATTTTTCTTTAACCAATGGGATGGCCCAATTCCAGAAATCTACTGGTACCATATGTGCCATATCACACCTAAATCCATCGACTCCTTTAGATGACCAAAAACGGAGAATGTTAACCATTTTATACCAGGTGCCAGGAATCGGAGAGAAATGCTTTGACATATCGCTAAAGTCTATTCCATAGTTTAGTTTCACTGTCTCATACCAATCATTCTGATTAGGAAATGCCGAAAAACAATCATTTCCAGTAGCTTTTGCTGGAAATTCATAATATGAATCTTTTCCAGAACCTAGGTCAACACCGGGTGAAAATAATTGATGTGTTATATAATAGAAGTTATTATTAGGGGCAAAAGAGCGAGATGTATCATCGCCTTCTCCTAAATCTTCGATGCCCGCTGGCTTCACTTCAGAGTGATATTGGCGTGACACATGATTGGGAATGAAATCAATGATAACTTTCAGTTTATTTTTATGAGTGCGAGTAACAAGTTCTTCAAATTCTTTCATTCTTTCAGGCACATTTACGGCTATATCAGGGTCAACATCGTAATAGTCTTTTATTGCGTAAGGAGACCCCGCATTCCCTTTGACAATGTGTGAATTGTCAGGTGTGATGCCATATTTTGAATAGTCAGTTTTAGTTGCGTGTTCAATTATCCCTGTATACCATATATGAGTTACTCCTAAATTCTTAATTGAAGAGAGAACTGTGTCGTTAATATCGTTCATTTTTCCAACGCCATTTTCTTCTATTGAGCCATTAGGAATGCAATGATTACATTTATTGGTGAATAGACGAGGAAATAATTGGTATATAATTGGTTTCATAAGGATATTTGTTGTGATAAGATTTTTTCAAAGGCAGGATTTTCTTTTAGTACAGCCAAAGCATCTTTGTAGCCACTTTCAGCAATGTTATACATTGATTTTATTTTAAAAGTGCCTTCTTGAGCAATACTTTTTGTTTGGATGAGAACATCGCAAAGTTTCATGTCGGGGATGGCATTGTTCTTTGCCATTAATTCGTAGGAACGGTGTGCTATTTCAATCAGAGATTGTTTATATGCACGTTTTACCAATGGGCTCACATTTACTCCAATAAGAATATCGCATTTTTTGCGTATAGCCCATGCAGGTAAATTGCGTAACACGCCACCATCCACATAGTTAACGCCTTCAATCTTTATTGGTTTAAATACAATTGGAATGCTACAAGATGCAGTGACTCTCTCAATAATTGAGCCCTGAGAAAAAACCACTGATTTACAATTATCTAAATCCGTTGCACAAATTAATGTCGGAATTTGTAAATTTTCAATTAATTCAGTCTTTATAGATTTTTTCAAGAATCGCTTAAATCTATCAAGCTTGAAGAAACCATCTTTTGGTACACTAATTTCAGCCAAATCAGAGAATTTGAGGTCTTTAAACAACTCCAGAATTTGATCTGGAGTGTACCCAGAAGCATAGAGTACACCAATGATAGAACCGGCACTTACGCCTGAGATTATATCGGGTTTTAGACCTAATTCTTCAAGTGCCTTAAGAACTCCAACGTGAGCGAAGCCTCTCGCGCCTCCACCACTTAGCGCAAGACCAATCCTTGGTCGGCTTGAAGATATATCGTTCATAAATATTCGAATAACTATACTACAAATGTAAGACAAATAGTGAAATTTCTCAAAAGAGAAATTAAAAATAAAGATATTTACAATCTAAGAATAATAGAAAATGGAATATTAAGTTTAATTATTTTTCAACAAAGAGAAAAGATATTATCTTTGTTTTTACAAGTTTAAATTTTAACACAAGTTGTCTAAGGCAACATATATTATGGATTCAATAGAAGAGGAAATAAAAACCTGTTTGGACATATTGAATAAAGGTGGTATTATTCTTTATCCCACAGACACAATTTGGGGCATTGGATGTGATGCTACAAATGCAAATGCTGTAAAGCGCATTTATGAATTAAAGCAGCGGGAGGATAACAAGGCAATGCTTGTGCTTCTGGATAACGACTGTAAATTAGAAAGATACGTAAATGACGTACCAGAAATAGCATATGAGTTGATGGATGTAGCAGACAAGCCATTGACAATAATATATGATAATGGGTATAATCTAGCTTCAAACTTAATGGGCGATAATAACAGTGTGGGTATCAGAATAACTAAAGAAAAATTCTCAAAGACATTATGCCAGCGCCTCCGTCGTCCATTAGTATCCACTTCAGCGAATATAAGTGGAGAGCCTTCTGCTCAAACTTTTAGCGAAGTGTCCGAGAAAATAAAGAATGGCGTTGATTATATAGTAAAATATCGACAGGATGACAAGAATCCTCATAGCGCATCGAGCATTATCAAACTTTCGGAAGACGGAACCATAAAGATTTTAAGAAAATAATGATAAGTGCAAATCGACAACGATTAAAATACATATTTGGTGATTATATTTCGTCAAATATAGCATGGCTTATATATAATTGTATTCGATACGAAGTCGTTAACGGTTTGCGCAGCGAGGGATTTAAGTCATTATCATCATATCTTAGTTCTGACAACGTGGTTTTAGGTCAGGTTGTATTTCCTTTGGTTATGATGATGATATATCTCATTTCGGGATATTATAATGATATTTTTAGAAAATCAAGGGTCCAAGAATTTCTGACCACTCTATATACTACATTTATTAATACACTGATTATTTTCTTTGTGGCATTAATAAATGATATGATTTATGGGGCGAGGATATATAATTACGAACTCTTCTTTTTACTCTGGGGAGTGTTGTTCTTTATAATTTATCCGGTCAGGGTAATTATAACAAATTTTGCTAATAAGAATATTCATAAAAGAAAATGGCAGTTTAACACCCTTATTATTGGAGCTGGCCCAAAGGCTATAGAATTTGAGGAACAACTTAGAAAAATGAAAGATTCTCTAGGTTATAACATCGTAGGATATGTTGGGATACCTGGAGAAAGCCAATGTGATATTAAGAACTTGAATGTCTATGATATTTCAGAACTCACAGATGTTTGTGTAAAAGAAAATATTTCAGAGTTGATCGTGATTCCGTCTACAAAGGAAATGCCTCTAATTCTAAATGCAATCAATAAATTATATATATTAAATCTTCCAATTAAGATTTCGCCAGATATGTATAATATATTATTGGGTAAGATGAGACTGGCTAATATTTGTGGAGAGCCGTTGATAGACATTTCAGGAAGCAATATGACAGCATGCGAGCGAAATATAAAGCGTCTTATGGACCTATTTGTTTCAGGGTTTGCTTTGTTAATATTATCGCCTATATTTGTTATTGTTTCAATAATGATTAAAAAGGATTCAGAAGGACCAGTGTTTTATAGTCAAAAAAGGGTAGGTTATAGAAATAAACTATTTACTATATATAAGTTCCGCACGATGGTAAAGGATGCGGAGAAAGACGGTATTCCTGAATTAGCTACAGATGGCGATACTCGTGTAACTGCAATAGGCCGTTTCTTGAGAAAATATAGAATAGATGAATTTCCGCAATTTTATAATGTATTCATGGGAGAGATGTCGTTGGTCGGGCCGAGACCCGAAAGAGAATTCTATGTTAATCAAATAGTGAAAATAGCCCCATTCTATAGCTTGCTTCATCAAGTAAGACCTGGTATAACATCAATGGGAATGGTTAAATATGGATATGCTACAAGTATAGACGAAATGGTTGATCGCTTGAAATATGATCTTTTATATCTTGAGAATATGTCGATAGCAAATGATATAAAGATTATGATATATACGATAAAAACAGTGTGCACAGGTAAAGGTTTATAAGAATTATATAGAATGAATAACGTTAAGACAAATATTTCACAAAGTTGGTTTCTTCAAATGCTTCAATGGAGAGAAAAGCATATCAAAGAAAAAAACTTTGTATTGATTTTGGCTTTATTTGTAGGTATAGCGGGCGGATTTGCGGCATTGTTGCTGAAGTTCCTAATTGAGCAATTAGCTCTGTTATTGACAGCTCATATATCTATCAGTAACGGAAACTACCATTATTTGATTTTCCCAATTTTAGGAATTCTGATTTCTGGACTTTACGTGCGTTATGTTGTGAGAGATAATATATCTCATGGCGTGACAAGAGTACTGTATGCAATTTCGCAGAATAAAAGCCGACTTAAACTTCACAATATTTATACTTCAATAGTAGCCAGTTCCATAACTATTGGATTTGGTGGTTCTGTAGGAGCAGAAAGTCCGATTGTTTATACTGGGGCAGCTTTAGGTTCTAATCTTGGTAGTGCATTTCGAATGTCTCCTAGGATATTAATGATTCTTGTGGGATGTGGTGCTGCGGCTGGAATTGCCGGTATATTCAAGGCTCCAATTGCCGGTATGCTTTTCACCATTGAGGTACTGATGATAGATTTAACTGCAGTGTCAGTGATGCCGTTGTTGATATCGTCAATTGCAGGTGCTACAGTAGCATATGCTTTTACCGGCTATGAATTGGAATTTTTCTTTTCGCAAAGTGAGCCATTTTACACGGCAAGAATACCTTATGTGATTCTTTTCGGAGTTTTTTGTGGATTTATTTCATTGTATTTTACCCATGTGATGAATTTCATGGAAAAGATGTTTGGAAAGGTCCATAATCCTTGGTTTAAGTTTGTTATTGGTTCTTTGATTCTAAGTTCTTTGATTTTTTTGTTCCCTCCGTTATATGGTGAAGGATATAATTCAATGAATTTGATGTTAGACGGTAAAATATCGCAAATTTTTGACGGAAGTATCTTTTATCAATTTAGAAATGAGACTTGGTTTGTAATTGCATTTATTGGAATGATATTATTCACCAAGGCATTTGCTACTAGCGCTACTAACGGCGGTGGAGGCGTTGGAGGAACATTCACCCCATCGTTATACGTGGGCTGTATGGCTGGATTTTTCTTTACATTAGTATTGAATAATATTGGTATCGTTGATGGACAATTATCCACAAAGAACTTCGCATTAATGGGAATGGCTGGAGTGATGTCAGCTGTAATGAATGCTCCTTTGATGGGAATATTCCTTGCTGCAGAGATGACAGGAGGATATCAATTATTTTTGCCGTTGCTTATTGTTTCTACAATATCTTATGGGACATTTAAGTTGTTTTTTCCTTATAGTATTTATACAATGCGTCTTGCACAAAAGGGAGAACTTCTTACGCATGAAAAAGATAAAAGCGTATTGACACTTTTGAAGATGGATAGTGTTATAGAAACCGACTTTAAAGTGGTTCATCCAGAGATGAATTTGAAAGAGATGGTTGACGTGATATCTATTTCTAGCAGAAATCTTTTTCCAGTAGTTGATGCTAATAATGTACTGCTTGGAGTAGTACAATTAGATGATATTAGAAATATAATGTTCCGTCCCGATTTATATAGAAAAATGTATGTAAGAAAGTTTATGGCTGTTCCACCTGCAAAAATTGAACTAGGGCAACCAATGGACCAAGTGATGAAACTTTTTGATGATACTAATGCTTGGAATCTACCTGTTGTAGAGAGAGGCAAATATATTGGATTTGTTTCTAAATCAAAGATTTTTAATTCATATAGGCGGGTATTGAAGCATTACACTGATGATTAGAAAAAGTTGAATATAGTTATGATAAAAGATAAAAAAGATTTGAAAATCGTATTCTTTGGCACGCCAGAATTTGCAGTTGAAAGTTTGGATAAATTAGTGCAAGGCGGATACAACATAGTAGGAGTTGTGACTATGCCCGATAAAGAAGCGGGGCGCGGACATAAACTCATACATTCGGCCGTTAAAGAATATGCACTCGTACATGGGCTCAAGCTGATGCAACCTGTGAAATTAAAAGATGCTGAGTTTGTTGAAGAACTGAGAAGTCTAAATGCAGATTTGAATATTGTAATTGCATTCAGAATGCTTCCAGAAGTGGTGTGGAGTATGCCACCTTTGGGTACTTTTAATCTTCATGCCTCACTTCTTCCAAAATATAGAGGCGCAGCTCCAATTAACTGGGCGGTAATTAACGGTGATAAGGAGACAGGAGTAACAACATTTTTCTTGAAACATGAAATAGACACCGGAGATATTATACAACAAGAAAAAGTGGATATCGATATTTCTGATAATGTGGGTGTAGTACACGATAAATTAATGTATCTTGGGTCAGAAATGGTGATAAAGACTGTTGATGCAATAATTGCTGGTACTATTAAGCCAATTCCTCAAGAAGAATATCTTAATAAAGATACTCAAGCAACGCCGGCTCCAAAGATTTTTAAAGATACCTGTAAAATAGATTTCACGCACAATGTGGATAGTGTATACAATCATATTAGAGGGTTGTCCCCTTATCCAGCTGCATGGACTGAGATAGAGGATGAAGAGGGTAATTTACATTCAATAAAGATATTTGAAACAGGATTGCCAATTTATGATATGGTTAGTGAGCCTGGAACTACAAAATGTTTGAAAAATAAATTATTCTTTGCGTGTTCAGATGGTTGTCTGGAAGTGAAATCTGTTCAACTCGCGGGCAAAAAGAGAATGTCAGCTTCAGAGTTCATGAGAGGATTTAGATTTAAATAAAATATTTAAATAAATATAGATAAGTATCTTTTAGATAGATTGATATAAAAATAAGAATGGCATCCACTAGTGGATGCCATTCTTTTCGTATCGTTAAAGTTTTGCTTTAATCAAATATTAATTTTGAGTCTTTTCATATACTATTGCATCAATAACTGCTACAGTAGTTAGATTTACTATATCTCTTACAGAAGCATTGATTGAAGTAAAATGAATAGGCTTATTCAACCCAATTTGGATAGGACCAATCAACTCCGCAACTCCCATTTCGTGCATCATCTTGTAAATGGTGTTGGCAGCACTCAAATTAGGGAATACTAAAGTATTTACATCTTTGCCTTTTAAAGCATTGAAAGGATAAGTCTTATCACGAAGTTCTCTGTTCAATGCATATTGTACTTGCATTTCTCCATCAACTATCATATTAGGATATTTCTCATGCAAAATATCTACGGCTTCGTGGACTTCCTTTGGTCCATGTTCTTTGTTTGTTCCAAAGTTGCTGTAAGAAACCATTGCCATAACTGGGTCATGAGCAAAATATTCAACTGCACTTTCGGCCAAGCGAGCTATATCAACCAAAGTTTCTGTATCATTGTCTTGGTTGATTGACGTGTCAGCTAAGAAATAAGTACCATGCTTAGTGTTCATAATATGCATAGTAGCAAAGTGTTTGTAATCAGGACGAATTCCAATTACTTCTTTTGCTATCTCAGTGGTATGGTGATGTCCGCCAGAATAGGTTCCAGTGATAAATGCGTCAGCCTCACCCATCTCTACCATCATCATTCCGAAGTAGTTGCGATCGAACATCTTTTCAAGAGCGCCAGAATATGTTAAGCCATCGCGTTGCAATTTTTTAGCCAAACGTTCAGCATATCTATTTCTTCTGTCAGCTTCTCTATCATGACGCAAGTTCACTATTTCTATGTTGGAAATATCCAATCCAAGTTTAGCTGCACGTTTTTGAATCATCTCTTCATTACCAAGTAGAATTGGAGTGCAAATTCCATCATTAAACGCGGTAACAGCAGCCTGAAGCATATTGTCTGTATTAGCTTCTGCGAATACCACACGTTTTGGATGACGTTTAGCCTCTTCTGTGAATCTACGCATAAGTTTATTGTCTGAGCCCATAAGTTTTTTAAGTTTGAGCTCGTATGCATCCCAGTCTGTAATTGGACGTTTAGCTACTCCTGAGTCCATAGCACCTTTAGCAACAGCTGGAGATACCCATGTTATAAGACGAGGGTCAAGAGCTTTTGGCAAAATATAGTCTGGTCCAAATTTCAAACCAGTCATGTTATATGCAGCATTAACAACAGATGGGACAGGTTCTTTTGCAAGGTTAGCAATGGCCTTAACTGCTGCTAGTTTCATTTCTTCATTTATAGTAGTAGCACCACAATCTAATGCACCACGGAAGATGTATGGGAACCCAAGCACATTATTTATTTGATTAGGATAATCAGATCTTCCTGTTGCGAATATTAAATCTTTCCTTGAAGCGATTGCTTTGCTATATTCAATTTCAGGATCAGGATTAGCAAGAGCAAATACGATAGGCTTTTCAGCCATAGATTGGAGCATTTCAGGAGTTACAACGTCTTTAACAGATAATCCAAGGAACACGTCTGCACCTACCATAGCTTCAGCAAGTGTTGTGATATCTCTGTCGGTAGCAAATTCCTTTTTCTGAGAATTGAGATTGGTCCTCTTATTGTTAATGACACCTTTGCTGTCGCACATTACGACATTTTCTTTTTTAACACCGAGTGCAATATATAATTTGGTGCAAGAAACGGCAGCAGCGCCAGCTCCATTAACGACCAATTTAATTGATCCGATTTCCTTTCCTTGAATTTCAAGAGCATTCAGAAGACCTGCACCTGAAATAATTGCAGTCCCATGCTGGTCGTCGTGCATAACTGGAATGTTGCATTCTTCCTTAAGTCTTTTCTCAATCTCAAAACATTGAGGAGCCTTAATGTCTTCTAGGTTGATGCCACCAAATGTTGGAGCTATAGCCTTAACTGTTTGAATAAACTTTTCAGGATCTTTCTCGTCAACTTCAATGTCAAAACAATCAAGACCTCCAAAAATCTTAAAAAGTAATGCCTTACCCTCCATAACTGGTTTGCCTGCTAATGCTCCGATATCTCCAAGTCCGAGCACTGCAGTACCATTAGAGATAACTGCAACAAGGTTTCCTTTATTAGTAAATTCGTAAGCATCTTGTGGATTCTGTTCTATTTCGAGACAGGGATACGCAACGCCAGGTGAATAAGCTAATGATAAATCACTCTGAGAAGAATAGGGTTTTGTGGGAATAATTTCAATTTTGCCTGGCTTGCCATTCTTGTGGTAGTCTAGAGCCATTTCCTTTGTAATCTTTGCCATGTTTTAAAATCTAAGAACAACAAAATAATTATAATTTGAGCGAGGCAGCCAACACTGGCTATCTACAAAACAAATTCTAGCACACTTTTGTGAGTGCTCATGCAAAATTATAAAATAAATTGAGTATAAACCTATTTATTACTACTAAATCTAAAATTTGTTTGTGAAAATATGATATAGGTTACGAATTATAAGTAAAACATATTAATATATTTCTATTTGTAAGTGAAAAGAAAGTATTGATTAACAAATTATATGTTAAAGGTAAGCGTTTTTAAATATTTAGATTCTATATGAGAATTAAAAAATCATATTTCAAATTTATACCATATAGTGTAGAAATTAATTGTGAAATGACCTAAAACATTTGTATATTTGTAGCTCAACAAGTAAAGATGAAAGGAAATTTATGAGTACAAGTAATATTATTCGATTTAGTTGCGTGACTTTATTGTGGTTGTTATTGTGTTATTTACTTATCTCTAGAGCAAGAGAAATAAATTTCATGGTAATATTTACGATTGTAGCATCGGGAATAATTATTTTTGTACCCCTTTATAAAAAATATATAAAAGGGAAAAAGTAAATTTAAAGAGAGTCAAATTGTTGTTTTGTTATTAAGAGTAATTTAAGTATAAAACTAAGTGTCCGATAATAATAATATAATTGAGAAATATCCTTTGCTCTGTCATATCGATAGCCCGAAGGATTTGCGTAAATTGCCTATAGGTGAACTGCCCGAAGTGTGCAGCGAATTAAGAAAATTTATTATTAATTCGCTTTCAAAGAATCCAGGGCATTTTGCATCAAGCATGGGGACTGTTGAAATTACAGTGGCTCTTCATTATGTGTTTAACACTCCTTACGATAGAATTGTGTGGGATGTTGGACATCAGGCATACAGCCATAAAATTCTGACTGGTAGAAGAGATAATTTTGTCACCAACAGAAAATTTAATGGATTGAGTGGGTTCCCAAACCCAGATGAAAGCGAATATGACGCATTTATTGCAGGCCATGCTTCCAATTCAATTTCTGCTGGTCTTGGTATGTCTATTGCTTCAAGGGTAAAAAAAGAAAAAGTAAGAAGAAATGTCGTTGCTGTTATTGGAGATGCTTCAATGAGCGGAGGTTTGGCATTTGAAGGCTTAAATAATGCTTCGATTAATAAGAATAATCTTCTTATTATTTTGAATGATAATGATATGGCTATTGATCAAAATGTAGGTGCGTTAGGCGATTATATGACTCATATCACTACATCAGCGAGCTATAATAAGCTAAGATACAATGTGTATAAGTTTTGTAAGCGTTTCCACCTTATTGATGAGAAGCATAAGGATATAATACTTCGATTTAATAATAGTGTGAAAGCTTTACTATCACATCAGCAAAACATATTCGAGGGTTTAAATATCAGGTATTTTGGACCATTTGATGGACATGATGTTGAAAGAATTGTCCATGTGCTTAATGATATCAAGGATATGGAGGGCCCAAGATTAATACATTTACGCACACGAAAGGGCAAAGGTTACGAACCAGCCGAGAAAGATCCAACCACTTGGCACGCTCCAGGTAAATTTGATCCTGAAACTGGAGAGAGAATTATATCGTCAAATGAAGGGAAACCTTTAAAATTTCAGGATGTCTTCGGTCATACTTTGGTTGAATTAGCTAGTATTAATTCCAAAATAGTAGGTATCACAGCTGCTATGCCTACAGGATGTTCTATGAGTATGCTTCAAGAAGCTTTCCCTGCTCGAACTTTTGATGTAGGGATTGCAGAAGGACATGCTGTAACGTTCTCGGCAGGACTTGCTAAAGATGGTCTTTTGCCATTTTGCTGCATATATTCAACATTCTTGCAACGTGCTTATGATGAGATTATTCATGACGTAGCAATACAGAAGCTTCCAGTTATTTTCTGTATAGATAGGGCTGGAATTGTTGGAGAAGATGGAATGACTCACCAAGGGGCATTCGACTTAGCATATTTAAGGAGTATTCCCAATTTTATAATTTGTTCGCCGATAGATGAACGTTGGCTTAGGAATCTAATGTTTACATCGCAGCTAAAAGATTTTGGACCATTTGCAATAAGATACCCTCGTGGTTCGGGAAAATTGATAGATTGGCATAATGAAATGCATGAAGTTGAAATCGGCAAAGGTTACAAAATTAATGATGGAGAGGATGTCGCCGTATTAAGTTTGGGTCCTATCGGTAATTTAGCAAAGTCTGTTATAGCTGATTTAAAGAGCCAAGGTGTTAATGTGGCTCATTATGATATGGTATTTTTGAAACCATTAGATAACCAACTTTTACATGAAGTTGGCCAAAAATATAAGAAGGTTGTTACTATAGAAGATGGAGTTATAAATGGAGGCTTAGGGTCTGCAGTTATGGAGTGGATGAATGATAATGGCTATTCCGTTAACGTAAAGAGAATAGGCATTCCAGATGAATTCGTACCACAAGGTACGATTCCGGAACTATACAAACTTTGTAAGATGGATTCAGATTCAATTAAATCTGTAATTCTTGAATTAATAAACAGATAAAGAACCATGAAGATTATCATAGCTGGTGCTGGTGAAGTAGGAACACACCTCGCTAAATTATTATCTAAAGAGGAACAAGATATTATTGTGATAGACCAAGATGAGTCTAAGCTTGTTGATCTTGAGATGTATAATTTACTGACGTTTACAGGCTCGCCGAATTCTTTTAAATCATTGAAGAATGCGGGTGTTGAGCACGCTGATTTGTTCATTGCAGTGACACCTTATGAAACAAATAATATAATTGCATGCTCAATAGCAAAATCACTTGGAGCTAAAAAGACCGTTGCTAGAATCGATAATTATGAATTTCTTAAAAGAGAAAACAGAGCATTCTTTAATGGACTAGGTGTTGATGAACTAATTTATCCTGAGTTCTTGGCAGCTGAAGAAATGGTGATAGCTTTAAAAAGGAATTGGGTGAGAAATTGGTTTGAGCTATGTGATGGAGAGCTAGTAATTGTTGGTGTAAAAGTGCGTGAAAATGCCAAAATAGTTGATTTGCCATTAAAAGATTTGTATAGTTTGTCTAATTATGCCCACATATCCGCTATAAAGAGAAACCATGAAACAATTATTCCTCGTGGAAATGACTTTATAAGGAGTAATGATATAGTGTATATGGCTACAACTAATGATGATTCAGAAGATCTTTTAAAATTGTGTGGCAAAGAGCAGCTAAATATTAAGAAGGTTCTTATTATGGGCGGAAGTAGAATAGCTGTGCAACTTGCTAAAATGGTCCAAAACAGGATTAAAATAACAATTATTGAAAGTGATTTGGAGAAGTGCCATATATTATCTGAGAGGTTGCCAGAATGTAATATAATTCATGGTGATGGAAGAAACTTTGAAATATTGGAAGAGGACGGTATTGGGGATTACGATGCATTTATTGCATTAACTGATAGTTCTGAGACAAATATTCTTGGATGTCTTGCGGCAAAAGAATATGGGGTAAGAAAAACTATTGCTGAAGTTGAGAATATTCAGTTCATTTCAGAAGCTGAAGGATTAAATATAGGTACTGTAATAAACAAGAAACTTCTAGCATCAAGTAGAATATTCCAGATAATGCTTGACACAGATTCATCTAATGCAAAATGTTTGGCATTAGCTGACGCTGAAGTAGCGGAACTTGTAGCTAAGCCCCATTCAAAAATTACTAGAGCAAAAGTTAAAGACTTGAATTTAACTTCTGACCTAACTATTGCAGGATTGGTGCGTGACGGTAAAGGTTATTTGGTTCAAGGCGAGACACAAATACAAGATGGAGACCATGTGGTGGTATTCTGTCTTGCAGGGGCAATACACAAGGTGGAAAAATTATTTAATTAATGTTTGCTAGAAAATCTAATATTAATTCGGCAATGGTGCTGAAAGTCTTGGGATGGCCTCTTATGATTGAGGCTGTCTTTATGATTTTGCCGTTATTGATATCGTTATTATATGATGAGGTATCTATTGCTAAGGAGTTTCTGAAAGCAATTATAATTACTGGAGGAGTAGGGGCTTTAATGGCAATGTGTATAAGGCCAAAAAGCGTTGAAATGCATAAAAGAGAAGGATTTCTTCTTACAGCTATGGTGTGGATACTGTTTACGGTATTCGGTATGTTGCCATTTATGTTCAGTGGATGCATTAATAATGTTGCAGATGCCTTCTTTGAAACAATGTCAGGTTTCACAACCACAGGTGCCACTATCCTCAGCGATGTTGAGAGCGTGCCTAAAGGGTTGTTATTCTGGAGGGCTTTAATCCAATGGATTGGAGGTATGGGAATAATATTATTTGCTTTAGCTGTGATACCAATGCTAAACCATGCAGGTGGCATTCAATTATTTAACGCCGAAGTAACTGGAATTACCCATGATAAATTGCGCCCGAGAATAAGCCAGACGGCAAAAGGATTATGGCTTGTATATATCATTTTATCCATATTAATGATTTTACTATTATGGGCGGGCCCAATGAATTTGTTTGATTCAGTTTGTCATACTTTTGCGACACTTTCGACAGGGGGCTTTTCAACAAGCAATAGTAGCGTTGGTGGTTGGAATTCTTATTATATAGACTCAATAGTGATATTGTTTATGTTTTTAGGCGGAACTAATTTTTCCTTGTTATACATAGCCTTTCACGGAAAGCCAAAACAACTCCTTAAAAACAATGTTTTCCGAGCTTATTTACTTGTTAATATTATAGCTACATTGTTATGCTTTGCAGGCCAATATATAAACAATCCAAATATAGATTTGACGCGAGGATTCATGACCTCTGCATTTCAGGTAGTTTCGGGTTTTACTTCTACCGGTTTTGTGATTGATGATTTTGGTGCTTGGGGCCAATTCCCATTAATGATACTGATGCTATTGATGTTTATTTGTGCATGTGCTGGCTCGACTACTGGAGGGGTGAAATTAGATAGAGTCATGGTTCTAATGAAACATGTGAAAAATGAAATAAACCATGTGCTTCATCCAAATCTAATCACAACAGTGCGCTTGAACGACAAAGTGGTACAATATGAGGCTGTGCAAAAGATCATGGCATTTTTAAGCATATATGTGATTATTCTTTTACTGAGTGTAACGATTATTACAATCTATGGAATAAGTTGCGTTGATGCTACTTTCATGACATTGTCAGCATTAGGAGATGTGGGGTATGGCTATGGCGTTACTAAGGGTGGCTTGTATGTGACGCTTCCAGATTTAGTTAAGTGGATAATGTCCTTTGATATGCTAATAGGACGTCTTGAATTATTTACTGTTCTTATTCTGTTTACTAAAGGATTTTGGGTGAAATAGAAACTGATGTTTTTGAATATATATTCAAAGAGTTTTTCTATTTTTGTAAATTATTACTTTTAATATTATTATTGTGCAACAAGAAGATTATAACACATCATTTATAGATCCTTCATTCAGTGGTAATGAAAAAACAGAAGTGCAACCAAAAGGTGATGAGGAAGAAGAACAGCCTTCATCGTTTTGGTTAAAGATAAAGTCTTTCTTTTGTGATGATAGGACTAGATTTGCATTTGGAGCATTATTAGCTTTGATAGGTGCATATCTGCTTATTATTTTTATTTCTTATTTTATGAATGGAGAAGCTGATCAAAGTAAAGTCTTGAATCAGACTGTTATGGAGATGGCAAACGCAAAAGATAAAGTGTCTAACATGGGCTCGTCGCTAGGAGCCAAAGTATCCAATTATTTTGTTGCAGATGGTGTTGGAGTTGCCGCAATTCTAATTGTAATCTGGTGTTTTGTACTAAGTTGCAGATATATAATGCACAGTAAAGTCTATTTTTTTACATTTACTGTTACAACTTTAGTAGGAATTTTTGCCTGTTCCATGATTATCGGGGCTTCAACATTAAATTATACAGATTTCTTTTTCCCAATAGGAGGACGTTTTGGAAAAGAAACTAATATATTCCTAATTAATCTGACGGGATTTCCGGGTATGATAATAACCAATGTTATGTTGGGTATTATATGGATTTTGCTATGTTATAAGACAATAAAGAAATTATTTAGTAAAATAAAGAACCTTATTCCTGAAAGGCAAAAGCCAATAGATGATAGTGATGATGAAAATTCTGATAAGAGTGATGCTAAATCTGATAAATTAAGCACTTTTGGACTAGAAGAAGAACCTGTTAAGGAACCTGCGATGGCCCCTATTAAAGAGAAAGAGGACGTTTTGCAACCAGTTGTACCTGCGGTTGTTCCGGATGTATTTGAAGATGGAGTAGAAAAAGAAGTGACATCGGAGCCAGAGTCTGAGATTAAAATATCAGATGAGATTGAAAAAGCCAGGGTGAGTACACAACAGTCGTATGATCCTACGAAGGAACTCTCAAAATATAAATTTCCTCCTATCAGCCTACTTGAGGATAGGCCAGTAAAAATCAAGAGCGTTGATATCAAGGAACAAGAAGAGAATAAGACTCGAATCACGGAGACTCTTAATAATTATGGCATTCCTATCAAGAAAATTGATGTGTGCGTAGGACCTACTATTACCTTGTTTGAAATAGTTCCAGCAGATGGAGTACGAATATCTAGGATTAAGAATCTCGAAGATGATATAGCATTAAGTCTTGCCGCGCTTGGAATACGTATTATTGCACCAATACCTGGTCGTGGCACAATTGGTATAGAAGTGCCAAATAAAGAGCCTCAGACTGTATCTATGCGCAGCGTCATAGAATCTAAGAAGTTTCAAGAATATAAGGGTGAGTTACCAATGGTACTAGGATGTACCATTTCTAATGATGTATATATTGTGGATTTAGTAAAAATGCCACACTTGCTCGTAGCTGGTGCTACTGGTCAAGGAAAATCTGTGGGACTTAACGCTATAATAACGTCATTGCTATATAAGAAGCATCCATCGGAATTGAAATTTGTACTGATTGATCCAAAGATGGTAGAGTTTAGTCTTTATGGTATGCTTGAGCATCATTATTTGGCTAAATTGCCAGATGAGGAAAACTGTATTATAACAGATCCATCTAAGGTGGTAGCAACTTTGAATTCTCTTGTCGTAGAGATGGAAAATCGTTATAAATTGCTTCGAGATGCAAAAGAGAGAAACGTTAAAGACTATAATAAGAAATTTATAAGTCACAGATTGAACCCAGAAAAAGGTCACTATTATATGCCATATATTGTTGTAATCATAGATGAATTCTGTGATTTGATAATGATGGCAGGAAAAGATGTCGAAATGCCAATTGTGAGAATTGCGCAGAAAGCACGTGCGGTGGGTATTCATATGATAATTGCTACTCAAAGACCTTCTACTAACGTCATTACTGGTATTATTAAAGCAAACTTCCCTGGTCGTATGGCTTTCCGTGTAACTCAAATGGTGGATAGTAGAACTATTCTTGACTGTTCTGGAGCGCAACAACTAGTAGGCAAGGGAGATATGCTGTTCTCTGCTAATGGAACAATGGACCGTATCCAATGCGCATTTGTCGATACTCCCGAAGTGGAAAGTATATGTGAATTTATAAATGACCAAGTAGGATACAGCGAAGCTTACGAATTACCACCATATGTGCCTGAGGAGAGTGGCCCTGAAGGAGATTCTAGTGCGGTTAACCTAAACGATAGAGATACATTGTTTGAAGAAGCTGCTGCATTTATAGTTGCAGGTGAGACTGCTTCTACATCTTCACTACAAAGAAGATATGGAATAGGTTATAATAGGGCTGGAAGAATTATGGATCAAATGGAAGCTGCTGGTATTGTGGGCCCGGCGCAAGGAGGAAAGCCTAGGAAAGTACTTATTGATTCGATGCAATTAACTCAATTAATTTCAAAATAATTATAATGAAAAAGATCCTATTATTTGCTATTATTTTAGTTATTGGTGGCGTTTTTGTGAAAGCGCAAAATGCCGAAAGTATAATATCAAAGACAATATCTCAGTATAATAAGAGTGGCGGAATCTCCGCTAACTATCAACTTAGTTCGAATCAAGGTCGCGATTTCGGCTCTATTATCATGAATGGAAAGATGTTTAGGATTCTTTCAGATAATCTGAAATGCTGGTATAATGGGAAAACGATGTGGTCATACTCTAGTGCGAGTGGAGAAGTAAATGTTACGAATCCGACAAATGATGACCTTCAAATGACTAATCCGTATTCGGTTGCAATGTCTGTTAAGTCAAGCTATAATGCTACATTGATTTCTAAGACAGGTAATAAATATGTTCTAAAATTAGTCCCTAAGAAAAATAACAGTAATGTTTCTCAGATAATTTTGACTGTCTCTAACAAATATTTTATAGAGAAAGCTAATATAACTATGAGAAACAGAACAAGTGCAAATATATCCATAACAAACTATAAGGTAGGGGGTAACTATAATGGTACAGTTTTTGTTTATAACAATAAAATGGTGCCTAGAGGTACTCATGTTGTAGATTTAAGATAATCACTAATAAATAAGAATTAAGAATATGGAAATAGAAAAAGTTAAATGCCTAATTATAGGTTCAGGCCCAGCAGGATATACTGCAGCAATATATGCCTCAAGAGCTAACATTAATCCTGTGTTATATGAAGGATTACAACCCGGAGGACAGTTAACTACTACTTCCGAGATTGAAAACTTTCCAGGATACCCTGAAGGAATCAATGGCTTTGATATTATGGCAGATTTTAAGAATCAAGCTATGCGTTTTGGCGCAGATATTAGAACTGGGATTGTAAACAAAGTGGATTTTAATACCCACCCATTCAAAGTTTTCATTGATTCAGATAAAGAATTAGAAGCAGAATCAGTAATTATCTCTACTGGGGCTTCTGCAAAATATTTGGGCCTTGATGATGAAAAGAAATATTCTGGTATGGGAGTGTCAGCATGTGCCACTTGCGATGGCTTCTTTTATAGGAAAAAAGTAGTTGCAGTAGTGGGTGGTGGTGATACAGCTTGCGAAGAAGCTGTTTATTTGAGCAATATAGCAAGTAAGGTATATCTAATCGTGCGTAAAGATTATTTGAGAGCATCTAAAGTTATGCAACAAAGAGTCTTTAATAAGGAGAATATAGAAGTGCTTTTCAATACTAACACATTGGGCTTATTTGGTAATAACGGTGTTGAAGGAGCTCATTTAGTTAAATTTAAAGACACACCACAAGAAGAGAAATTCGATATAACTATAGATGGTTTCTTCCTAGCAATTGGACATACTCCAAATACTGACATATTTAAAGGACAAATTGACTTGGATGAGCAAGGATATATTAAAACTGATGCTATAACTACAGCAACAAATATACTAGGAGTATTTGCGGCAGGAGACGTTGCTGATCCGCATTATCGTCAAGCTATTACTGCTGCTGGAATGGGATGTAAGGCTGCTATAGATGCTGAAAGATTCTTAGTTGACAAGGGCTTGAAATAAATTAATATTATATATCGAAAAAAGAGTGGCCTTTGGTCACTCTTTTTTGTTATTTCTTTATAAATCTAGCTGTATTGTTATGGTTAGTTTGAATAAAGTATATTCCCGGACTAAGGGTTGTAATATCAAGACTATTCTTATTCCCGAGATTATCATTTAGGTTTATAACAAGCTTTCCTGTGACATCATAAATTTGTAGAGTTGAGATTTCTTCTTGCGAAGCAATATTAATGGAGCTAATTGCAGGGTTTGGATAAAGAGTTATGGAAGAACTTGAATTTGTCCCAATATCGTAAACTCCACTTGAACTTGCATTGCTGATTTGATAAGCTGCATAGCCGTTCCCCATGCAGTATTCATATAAATTTACTGTGTTTTCATCAACTTGTTCGGCCTTAAAAAATTCTCCGCATGATGGATTGCCAGAATATCCAACTGTACCAAGAGGGCTTGCGGTATATAACTCGGCATTCGCGGCTGACATATCTTTTATACTGAAGCCACCATTATAATTTGAGCCAGAAGGGTGGACAAATATTTCATGTCCATTTATAGTGAAAACGGCTCCGCCTACACTTGAATTTCTTGCAGGAGCTGTAGTACTGGATGATCCCACCAAATAGGCTCCTTTGTCCGTCACATTGTAGTAGTAGAATCCTTGATTTCTAACTTGATAAATAAAATTATCGGGATCGTTTCCTATTGGTATTATAATACCTGCTGTACTTCCTGAAATAGATAGGGAACCTGAACTTTTTACTTCTACCAGTTTACCGTCGGCAATTTTTAAATAATTCATTAGTTTCTGTCCATTTGGGAAAAAGTAAACATAACCTCCCTCGGTAGAAAAGACATCTCCACTAGCACTTATAAAATTTGTTTGTCCTGGGTTTAATAGAGCGAACGATATGGAGATAGGAGAAGTTGAACCTTTCTTATATAAGATTAATTCTGATGGATTCGCAGTTATACCGTCATTCCTTAGAATTAAGTTCCCAGCATCATCACAAGTTATACCATGTGCATTTGTGCCACTTAGTCCTGTATCAATCTTGCCAGTTTTGTCGTAGGTTAATAAGGTCGATGTTCCATAATCGTTAGTGTAGAAGATGCCGTCAACATAAGTGGCTTGTTGAGCCGTTTTAAATGTTGTACTTGTTCCAACTGGAAAGTTCTCAGGAAGATTGTTGGCAGATGCTGAATATTTATATAATGTCTTTACATTTATAGAAATTGGATCAGGAACTTCTTTAATAGCATCCCAATCAATATCTTGAAGCTCTTTAAGATTGGCTGGGTATAAATAATTTGTAGTTATCATATATACGCCCATATTTCCATATAATTCGTAATTGGCTTCAGAATCGACTGTCCAGACAGCAACTTGTAAGCCAATGTCATGGAATTTCTTGACCGTTTGAATATCGAAACAACCGGCTTGAATAGATGGATTTATCATCCATTTCTTGCACCATTCAAAGTTTGAATTCCAATTAGTGCTACAAAGGAATTGGCCCTTAGCAGTAGGATAGTTTGTCCTGATATATTCTAGGGAAGCCTTCATTGAAGTAAGGAAAATGACTTTATCCTCCATGGCTTTGCTTTTAATTAAATCATAAAGGCCTGGGAAGTTGCTCATATCATTTGAGTTGATACCAGTCGACCACTTTAGTTCAATAAGGGGAAAAACATTGTTAGCCTTGCAAATATCCAGATATTTAGAGATAGTGCATATTTTACCCGTATATGCTGATCCACGTGTTTGTGAATAAGTTTCAGCTTCAAGTTCTGCAAGAGTTGCATCGGCAATTGTAAGCGAGCCGCCAAGGCGGGTTGTAGTTTCGTCATGCGAGATAACATATTGTTTATCTTTGGTAACTCTCACATCACATTCAAGGCCAGCATATCCATATTTTGTTATTCCATTAAGATATGCTTCTTCTGTGTTTTCAACACCAGTGTAGGAACCACGATGACCAGCAAATATTGGCTTCCAGGCTTGCGCATTTAGGGCTAAAATTATAAATGCGGAAAAAAGATAAAATTTTTTCATATATAAGAATAAATAAATTGTGTATTTCAATATTACAAAAATATATATAAAAATTGGATTTAAACTACTAATTGAAAGTAAAGTGGGCTTATAAAAAATAGAATGAAATTTAAACGTTGAATTAGACTAACATTTAAAAATTGTGATGTATTAAAGTCATTTTCTGGGATTGCGAGAATATCAATATAAATGTTATATTTGCAATAAGATTAACCTTGTGGAATATCAAAAAACAATGATATTCTCATACCATAAAATAGATAGAGACTTTATATCTAAAACTTAAATTGTCATAATATGAAATACGTAAGTTTACCTTGTAAATCCGTAAGAGAGCTTCCATTTTATTTATCAATGGAAGAATATGTTGCGAGAAAATTTAAAGGCGAAGATCTGTTTTTTATGTGGCAAGTTGAACCAACAGTAATTTTTGGGCGGAATCAGCTCATAGATAATGAGGTAAATATAGAATATTGCAAAGCCAATAATATAGCCACATACAGACGGAAAAGTGGTGGTGGGTGCGTATATGCGGATATGGATAATATCATGTTCTCTTATGTCACAGATTCTGAAAATGTTACTTTGACTTTTGATAAATATATCTCTATGGTAGTAGCTTTTTTACAGGGAATAGGAGTAAACGCTGTAAGTAATGGGCGCAATGATATTCTCATAGACGGGAAAAAGGTTTCAGGAAATGCTTTCTATCATATTCCTGGGCGGAGCATTGTTCACGGAACTATGCTTTTCAATACGCAGATGGAAAATATGGTAAAAGCTATAACACCATCCAATGCGAAACTAATCTCTAAAGGTGTAGAATCTGTACGGAATCATATAACAACTCTAAATAGATATCTTACTATTGATATTAACGAATTTAAAAGAAGAGTAAGATCTGGACTTTGTGATGGAGAAATAATCCTTGATAAAAATGATATAGAAGAAATTAATGAGATAGAAAAAGAATATCTTACAAATGATTTTATATATGGAATGAATCCAAGATTCAGAATGTCTAAGAACATTAGATACGATGGCGTGGGTGAATTTATTGTCTATATCGATATATCCAAGAATAGGATTAAAGATATCAATTTTGTAGGAGACTATTTCTTAGTTGGAGATATAGGCAAAGAAGTTTTCGAAAGACTTATTGATATTAACTATGACGAAGATTCAATAAGAAAAGCTCTTGAGAATGTAGTAGTAGAAAACATTATTCTAAACCTAAACAAAGAACAATTAATAAAATTAATCATCTAATAATATGGAAGAAAATAAAAGGACTTGCCTTTATGACAAGCATTTAGCTCTAGGAGCATTAATGAGCCCATTCGGAGGCTTTGATATGCCAATTCAATATTCAGGTATCGTAGACGAACACCAGTCGGTTAGAAATGATTGTGGAATATTTGATGTGTCTCACATGGGTGAAGTTCTTATCACTGGAGAGGATGCTGAAAAGTTTGTCAATTATATCTTCACTAATGATATCAAGGATGCCCCCAATGGTAAGATATTCTATGGCTTAATGCTTTATCCTACTGGAGGTGCCGTTGATGATCTATTGGTATATAAAGTAGATACTAATAAATTCTTCCTGGTAATTAATGCTGCCAATATTGATAAGGATATTGAGTGGATTAGAAGTCATAAAGATGGATTTGATGTAAACATCCAGGATCAATGTGACTATTATGGAGAGGTTGCGGTGCAAGGTCCTAATGCGGAAAAATATATCGAAGAATTTCTTGATTTGAAAGTTGCGGATTTAGAGTTTTATACTTTTAAAGAAATTCAAGTTGGCGAGGAAATTATAATAGTAAGTCGCACTGGCTATACTGGTGAGGACGGATTTGAATTATATGGAAGCCATAAATTTATTAATGATGCCTGGGGCAAACTAATTGATTCCGGAAAAGTAAAGCCATGCGGACTTGGCTGTCGTGATACATTAAGGTTTGAAGTAGGACTTCCTCTTTATGGAGATGAATTAAGTGCAGAGATCACTCCTATAGAAGCATGTCTAGGCATATTTGTGAAACTAGATAAAGATGATTTTATTGGCAAAGATGCGATAAAGAAGCAAAAAGAAGAAGGTGCGCCTCGTAAATTAGTAGGCATAGAATTAGCCGATAAGGCAATCCCTCGTCATGGATATGAAGTCTTATCAGGAGATACTGTTATTGGATATGTTACCACAGGATATCATTGTATCTCAGTCGACAAGAGTGTGGCACTAGCATTGATTGATTCTTCTTATGCGAAAATGGGCAATCCTGTTAAGATTCATATAAGAAAGAAGTTTTTTGACGGCACCATAGTGGGGCGTCATTTCTATAAGAAAAGCTACAAAAAATAGACTAAATATAAACTAACTAAATAATATTACTATGAGCAAAATAGAAGAAGGACTTTATTACAGTGAATCACACGAATATGTAAAAGTCGATGGTGAATATGGTTATGTAGGTATAACCGACTATGCACAAGAACAATTAGGAAATGTTGTTTATGTAGATATGCCAGAAGTTGACGATGAAGTGGCTGCTGGAGATGATTTCGGAGCAGTAGAAAGTGTAAAAGCCGCTAGCGACCTTATAAGCCCGGTAAGTGGAACTGTAGAAGAAATTAATGAAGAACTAGAGGCAAATCCTGGAGCAATCAATAAAGATGCCTATGCAAATTGGATCATGAAAGTGAAACTTTCAGAACCTACAGAACTTGAAAATTTGATGAGTGCATCTGATTATGCTAAATTTATAGAACATTAAATTCGTGATAATATGAATTACAAATATTTTCCACATACTCCAGAAGATATAAACGAAATGCTTGAAGTGTGTGGGAAAAAATCACTAGAAGAATTATTTGCCGAAATCCCTCGTGAAATAAGATTTGATAAAGAATACAATCTTCCTACTCAAATGAGCGAGATTGAGATTCGCAGATTCTTTAAGGATTTAGCATCAAAAAATAAATCTTTAATATGTTTTGCTGGTGCAGGTTGTTATGATCATTATTCTCCTGCAGTTATAAACCAGATTATTGAGCGTGCTGAGTTCTTAACATCATATACTCCGTATCAGTCAGAAATTTCTCAAGGAACATTGCAATATATATTTGAATACCAATCCTTAATGTCGGAATTGACTGGAATGGAAGTGTCGAATGCATCAATGTATGATGGTACTACTGCTACTGCTGAGGCAATGCTTATGGCTGTAGCTTCAGCTAAAAAGCGAAACAAAGTGCTAGCATCAGCTACAATTAATCCAGCTGTAAAAGCCGTAATAGAAACTTATGCTCATTATCATGGCATTGAAGTGGATTATATATCTGAAGAAAATGGTGTGACAAACAAAGATGAATTTAAAGCAAAAGTTTCTAATGATGATATTGCAGGTGTTATCGTCTCTTCTCCTAATTATTACGGAATAATAGAAGATTATAATGATTGGGCCGATATAAGCCATGCGCATAAAGCTTTATTCATAATGAATTGTAATGCTTCAAATTTGAGCGTTATAAAGACACCAGGTGAACTAGACGCCGATATTGCAGTAGGCGACGGACAAAGCCTTGGAATTCCTATGGGATTTGGAGGCCCTTATGTGGGATTTATGTGTACAAGAAAGTCTTTGATTCGTAAGATGCCTGGGCGAGTTGTGGGCATGACAAAGGATATTAATGGACAACGTTCATTTGTTTTAACCTTACAAGCGCGTGAACAACATATCAGGCGTGAGAAGGCTACAAGTAATATATGTTCTAATCAGAGTCTAATGGCTCTGTATGTGGTTATATATATGGCTTTAATGGGAAATAAGGGTCTAAAAGAAGTAAACGAAATTAGTTTTGGTGCGGCGCACTATCTTGCAGACTCTCTATGTGAAACAGGAAAGTTTTCTATGGCATATCCATCTAAACCTTATCTTAATGAGTTTGCTGTAAAAACTACACTTGATATAGATAAATTGCTTTCAAAGTGTGAAGAATGTGGGATATTGGCTGGTATAAAGATTAATGAAGATACATTGCTAATGTGTGCAACAGAACTGCGAACTAAAAAAGAAATTAATAAGTTAATCGAAATCATTAAACAACTAAATTCATAAGGAAAATGAATAGTACATTTTATGGTAAATTGATTTTTGAAGAAAGTCATGAAGGCAGGATAGGCTATTCTCTTCCAAAAAATGAATTTGAGAAGTATAGCATAAATAGCCTACCTGTTGGACTAAGAAGAAGCGAAGATATGATAATGCCGGAGGCGGACGAATTGTCTGTTGTTCGTCATTACACAAACATTAGTAACAATAACTTTGGTGTAGATACAGGCTTTTATCCTTTGGGTTCGTGCACAATGAAATACAATCCAAAGATTAATGAAGAAATCAGTGCGATGGAAGAATTTAATTTACATCCACTTCAAAATGAAGGTTCTGTGCAAGGAGCCCTAGAAGTATATTATAACCTTCAGCATAGTCTTTGTGAAATAGCCGGTTTGAGTGAATTTACTTTAAATCCTTTTGCTGGTGCCCATGGTGAATTAACTGGCCTAATGGTGATTCGTGCTTATCATGAAAGCCGTGGCGATATCAAAAGGCATAAAGTAATTGTGCCAGATTCTGCTCATGGAACAAATCCAGCCAGTGCTGCAGTTTGCGGGTTTGAAGTGGTTCAAGTAAAGAGTCGCGAAGATGGAACGATCGATATAGAAGATCTGAAACCATTACTTGATGATAGTGTGGCTGCAATAATGATGACTAACCCTAATACGTTAGGCATATTTGAACGCAATATCCCAGAAATCGCTAAGTTGGTACATGCTTGTGGAGCATTGATGTACTATGACGGAGCAAATCTTAATGCACTTCTTGGTGAATGTCGCCCTGGAGATATGGGATTTGACGTGATGCATATAAATCTCCATAAGACATTTTCTACACCTCATGGTGGTGGTGGTCCTGGTTCTGGCCCAGTTGGAGTAAGAACAGGTCTAGAACAATTCTTACCAAACCCTAAGGTCTATAAGAAGGAAGATGGAACATTTGGTGTAACTAAATCACCGACTGCTCTTGGTTCTATTTCAGGATTCCTTGGCAATTTTGGAGTTATTCTTAAAGCTTATACTTACATTCTAAGTCTTGGTAAGGAAAATCTCAAAATGGTAGGCCCTCTTGCTACATTAAATGCTAATTACATAAAGGATTCTTTAAAGAGCCATTATCTTTTACCAATAGAAGGAGTTTGTAAACATGAGTTTGTATTTGATGGTTTGAAAGATAAATCGACTGGAGTTACTACTCTTAATGTAGCAAAACGATTGCTCGATTATGGGTTTCATGCACCTACAATCTATTTCCCGCTATTGTTTCATGAAGCAATGATGATAGAGCCTACGGAAAGTGAAAGTAAATCAACACTCGATCATTTTATTGATGTTATGAAGGTAATTGCCGAAGAGTCTGTATCTGATCCTGAGATGGTTAAGACTGCACCTCATAATACACCAGTGAGTAGGCCTGATGACACATTGGCCGCTACACATCCTATAGTAACTTACAGAGAGCTAATTAATGATAATGAATAATGTCATGAAGACCGATTTAATTATTATTGGTAGTGGCCCTGGAGGTTATACAATGGCTTTTGATGCCGCTAGCCAAGGATTGGCAGTAACCATCTTTGAAAATGATAAATTAGGTGGTACATGTCTAAATAGGGGTTGTATTCCTACTAAAACACTTTGTCAAAATGCTTCTATAATTGAACGCATTAAAGAAAGCAGCCTCTACGGAATTGAAATCGATGGTTTTAAATTTGATTTCAGTAGAATGATGGCCCGTAAAAATGACATTGTATCTCAGTTGCAAGATGGCATTGGTATGCTTCTAAAGCATCCAAATATCAATCTTATACACGGTGAAGCTGAAATTATCGAAGATAGGAAGGTAAAGTGTGGAGATGAAATTTATTTGTGCGATAATTTAGTTATAGCAACTGGGTCAGAGCCCAAATTTCTCCCAATTGAAGGAGCTCACTGTTCTACCGTTTTGACAAGTGATGAAATATTAAACCTAGCAGAACTACCCCACAAACTAACAATTATTGGTGGGGGTGTTATAGGAATGGAGTTCGCGTGCATATTCCATTCGCTTGGAGTAGAAGTAAGTGTAGTTGAATTCTGTAAAGAGATTCTTCCAACACTTGATTCAGATGTAGCTAAAAGATTGAGACAAGCTTTGACAAAAAAGGGGATTGCTATAAATGTCAATTCACAAGTAAAGGGTATAAAAGAATTAGATGGCAAAACGCAAGTACTTTTTGAACAAAAAGGAAAAGAGCTGAGCTTAGAAACTGATATAGTCCTTATGGCTGTGGGGCGTGCACCAAGATTCCCAAAAGGTCTTGATAAGATAGGTGTGGATTATTCAGGAAAAGGAATAAAGACTGATGATTCTATGCAAACAAATATTAGGCATACCTATGCTATTGGTGATGTAAATGGAAGGTGTATGCTTGCGCATGCAGCTACATTTCAAGGCAAAAGAGCTCTAAATGCAATTTATAGCGTATCTGATGATATTATGCTTGATATTATGCCTGCTGCAGTGTTTACTCAGCCAGAAGCTTCTTCTGTGGGTTTAACAGAAGACCAATGCAAGGCTGACGGTATTGATTTTGTTGCTAAAAAATCTTTTTTTAGAAGTAATGGCAAAGCTATGGCAATGAATGATACTGATGGAATTATAAAATTAATTGCAACTAAGGATAACGGAATAATTCTAGGGTGCCATATTTTAGGCCCTCATGCTGCTGATTTAATTCAAGAAGTAACTACTATTATGAACAAGAAAGGCACAGTTTATGACTTAAGGGCATGTATTCATGCGCATCCTACACTTGGAGAAACCCTAGAAATGGCTGCTGACCAATTCTAAAAAATCCTATATAAAATAATAAGAGGCATCAAATTATTTGATGCCTCTTATTTGTTACTTATACTTGTACTGGAGCTTTTTCTCCAGGTTTAAGCCATTTGTCGAGCCATTTGAAAAATTCTCTTTGCCAAAGCATAGAGTTTTGTGGCTTTAATATCCAGTGATTCTCATCTGGGAAAAGAATCATTTTAGTTGGAATGTCGCGAAGACGTGCTGCATTAAATGCCATCATTGCTTGAGATGATAAGATTCTATAGTCTAAATCACCTGCAGTAATCAAAATAGGAGTATCCCAGTTTTGAACGAATTTATGAGGTGATGAAGCAAAAGTTTTTTGAGCAATCTTATTATTTTTATCCCAGAATGGGCCACCAAGATCCCAATTTGCAAACCACATTTCTTCAGTTTCAAGATATTGAGCTTCAGTGTTGAATATACCGGCGTGTGCAATAAAGGCTGCGAAACGGTGGTTATGGTTCCCTGCTAACCAATAAACCGAGAATCCTCCATAGCTAGCACCTACTGCACCAATATGCTCTCCATCCACGTAACTTTCTTTCTTCATATAGTCAACGGCTGAGAAGTAATCTTTCATATTTTGGCCACCGTAATCTCCTGAGATTTGAGCATTCCATTCAGTACCGAACCCTGGAAGACCACGTCTGTTTGGAGCAATAACAATATAACCGTTTGATGCCATTAAACGTAGGTTCCAACGAGAAGACCAAAATTGACTCACTGGTGATTGAGGGCCACCTTGGCAATAAAGTATAGCAGGATATTTTTTGTCAGGATTGAAATTTGGCGGGAATACGACCCAAGTTGTCATCAACTTGCCATCAGTAGTTGGAACCATAACCTTCTTAACTGTAACAGGCTTAATTTTAGCAAGTAGTTCGTCGTTGACAGATGTAAGTTTTTTAACGTTGCCATTCTCCACACTAAAAATCTCATTTGGTTCACACATTGAATGACGCAATGCCAATACTTTATTGTCGTTGACTGGTACCACAGCAGCGTAATCATATTGGCCAGCAGCAATAGTATCAATCTTTTGGGTTTTAATGTCAATTTTAAACATTGGGATAGTTCCTTGGAATGGGGCGGTGAAGAATATGTTCGCCTCATTTGGAGACCAAGCAAAATTGTCTGCAGCATAATCCCAATTAGCAGTAATGTCCTTTTTCGAGCCATTTGTCAAGTCCATTACAAAGATTCTATTCTTATCACTCTCATATCCGTCGTGTTCCATAGAAAGCCATGCAATATATCTTCCGCTTTTAGAGAACTTAGGATTAGTATCATAACCCATCATTCCTTCTGTAAGATTCTTAGTCTTTTTATCAGCAAGCGTATATTGATAGAGATCAGAATTAGTTGATAATGCATACTCTTTACCAGTCTTTTTTCGTGATACATAAACTACGCTTTTTCCGTCAGGTGCCCATGCAAGAGATTCAATCCCTCCAAAAGGCTTCATAGGTGCTTCATATGGTTCATCCTTAAGCATGTCAATGATGTTTTCTAACTCTTCACCATTGAAGTCAGCAACAAAAGAATGAGGAATAGTGGCAACCCATTCATCCCAATGCTTATACATCATATCATCGATAATTCTTGCACTAGATTCTTTTAAATCAGGATAGATATTTTCAGCCGTTTTAGCGCTTTTAATTTGAGATATAAATGCAACTTTATCTTGTTTTGGGGATAAAACGAAGCCATCAATACCGTTCTCGACTTTAGAGACCACTGATCTGCCACTTCCGTCAGCATTCATGACCCACATTTGAGGTTTCCCGTCTTCAGGATAAATGAATGCTATTTTGTCACCATTGCCAAGCCATACTGCATTTTGCTCAGAAGATGCAGTTTTTGTAATTCTTTGAGGTTCACTGCCGTCAATGTTCATTACCCAAAGTTCGCGATTTGATTTATTGTCAGCAACGCTTTCATACTTTATACCAAATAGCACCTTTTTGCCGTCAGGGGATATTTGGGGATCGGTAACAGCACCCATTGCCATTAAGGCTTCTGGTGTAAATTGACCATTCTCAATTTTAACGACAGGCTGCTCGATGATTTTCTCGTCTGACTCCGGCTTGCATGCCGCAGTTCCTGCAAGAAGTAAAAGAGAACCCATAATTGATAATTTTGATAGATTCATAAATGTGTGAATATTAAATTATTACTTTTTATATTTTTTATTTCTGTTATTGTTTTGGGGTTTTATTCTATTTTTATTAGGTGAGTTTTTGGTGAAAATTCTACCATTATGAGATGGATACAATTGAGGAATAAGATCCTCCAAGTGAAGTTTATATAATGATCTAATTATTTCTTGTCGATATTCTGGGTCATACCAGAAGAAAAATTTTCTTTGAGCAAGCTTTTCCTCTTTAGTTTTTGGCGTATATACTTGTTTCAATGTATAAGGATCATATCCGGTATAATATATCTCTGTAGATACAGTCATTGGAGTAGGTGTGAAGTCTTGTATTTGTTCTAAGTGGAAATTAAGTTCTTTGGTTTTAACCGCCAATTTTGCCATATCTGCTTCTGTGCATCCCGGATGTGAGGAAATAAAATAAGGAATTAATTGTTGGTTAAGACCTTTCTTTGCATTTACTTCATCGAATATCTTTTTAAACTCAATAAATTGAGTAAACGAAGGTTTACGCATTAACTGAAGAACGTTATCTGAAGTGTGCTCAGGAGCTACTTTCAGACGACCAGATACGTGAGATGTGATAAGTTCTTCATTATATTTTCTATTTGCTTTATCCACTTTAGGGTCTCCAGAAATATGCATTGATAAATCATATCTCACACCACTTCCAATAAATGATTTTTTAATACCGGGTAATGCATCTACAGCATGATAGATATCGAGCAATGCTGAATGGTCATTATTAAGATTTGGGCACGGTTTTGGATGTAGGCATGAAGGACGAACACATTTCTTGCATATGTTCAAGTCTTTTCCGCCAAGTTTATACATATTAGCAGATGGTCCACCTAGATCGCTTATATAACCTTTAAAATCGTCCATTGTCTCTATTTGGCGTACCTCTTTAAGAATAGAGCCTTTACTTCTAGATGCAATGAATTTGCCTTGGTGGGCAGATATTGTGCAGAATGCACATCCTCCAAAACATCCCCGATGCATATTCACCGAATGTCTAATCATCTCGTAAGCTGGGATGCGTTTCCCATTATAACGTGGATGTGGAAGTCTGGTGTAAGGCAAGTCAAAAGATTCATCTATTTCGGCCTCAGTCATAGGCTCATTCATTCTATTGACTTTAATGGCAAATTTGTCTGTTATTTGCCATAAAGTTCTACCTGCCCATTTATTTGATTCAATTTCTATATGTTTGAAATTTTCAGCTTGATTTTTTTTGCTTTCCAGACACTCCTTGTAGCTATGCAGTATAAAGTCAGTCTCAGTATCAAGTAAGGGCGGTACATCACTTATATCTACTCTAATGGCAGTCTGTGGAATGTCTTTTAATGTAGAAATATCTTTTCCATTATTCAGCGCGTCGGCAATTTCAACGATAGGTTTTTCACCCATACCGTATATCAACATATCAGCTTTGCATTCAGCTAAAATGGACGGCCGAAGTTTATTTTGCCAATAGTCATAATGTGATAGACGCCTTAAAGAAGCTTCAATACCACCTATAACTATTGGTGTGTCGGGATAAAGTTCTCGGAGAATATTTGTATATTCAATTGTAGGATAGTCTGGGCGCATGCCAGCACGGCCATTTGGCGTGTAGGCGTCATCACTACGTCTTCTTCTATTTGCTGTATAGTGATTAACCATTGAATCCATGGCACCAGCTGAAACAGCACAGAATAGGCGTGGCTTGCCTAATTTCTTAAAATCTCGAAGGTCGTCCCTCCAATTAGGTTGTGGGATAATTGCCACGTTATATCCATGTGCTTCAAGAGTACGTCCTATGACAGCAGCTCCCATTGAAGGATGGTCAATATATGCATCACCGGAAAAAATAATGACATCGATATGATCCCAACCAAGATGATCTATTTCTTTCTTTGTAGTGGGAAGCCATTGCTTTTTTATTGTATGTTCAGTTTTTGATATCATTATTGTTCACTTAAAGTTTGTTCCATTTTCAATAATTCATCGCGATATTGCGCTGCTTCGATGAAATCCATTCTTTTGGCTGCCTCAATCATCTGCACCCGTAACTGTTCGATAGCTTTCTTTTTATCATTGACATTCATATATTGAACAACTGGGTCGGCAGCAATTCCTGCAGCATGGTCGAATTCCGATTCACATTGGCGCTGTAAGGAAGGATTAATGCCGTAACGATCGTGTAAATGTTTGCGCTTGTCTTGCTTTCTTGGACTTTCTTCCGATTCTTGACCTACAATAAGATTACGTGCCTTATTTATTGCTTTAGGGGTTATATGATTATCTTCGTTATATTTTAATTGAAGAGCTCTTCGACGTTCTGTTTCGTCTATAGTCTTTTGCATAGAAGCTGTAATCTTATCAGCATACATTATAACTAGACCATTAAGATTTCGAGCGGCACGTCCTGCCGTTTGGGTAAGCGAACGATGCGAACGTAAGAAACCCTCCTTATCAGCATCAATAATAGCTACTAGTGATACTTCGGGCAAGTCGAGACCTTCACGCAATAGATTTACACCAATCAAGACGTCTATTTCACCTGCTCTGAGCTGATCTAGAATTTTTATTCTATCCATTGTCTCAACATCAGAATGGATATACGCGCAATTTATATTTAGTTTGGCTAAATAATTTGTAAGTTCTTCAGCCATTCTTTTTGTAAGAGTAGTAACGAGAGTCCTTTCGCCAATTTCGATTCTTTTTTGTATTTCCTCTATTAAGTCATCAATCTGTCCTCGCGATGGGCGAACAACTATCTTAGGGTCTAGAAGGCCTGTAGGACGAATAATCTGCTCTGTAACGACGCCTTCGCATTTTTCTAGTTCGTAATCAGCAGGAGTTGCGCTAACGTATATAGCTTGGCCGCTTACTGATTCAAACTCTTCAAATTTAAGAGGGCGATTGTCAATAGCGGCTTGTAATCTGAAGCCGTAATTTACAAGGTTGCTCTTACGTGAAAGGTCGCCTCCATACATTGCACGAATCTGAGGAATTGTAACATGACTTTCATCGATGATTGTAAGATAGTCCTTGGGAAAATAATCAAGAAGACAGAAAGGGCGCATGCCTGGTTCACGTCCATCGAAATATCTAGAATAATTTTCTATGCCGGAGCAATAACCAACCTCCCGTATCATCTCAACATCGTAAGTAACACGTTCATTTAGTCTACTTGCTTCTATAGGTTTGCCTTCATTAATAAACATTTCACGCTGGGTACCTAAATCAACCTCAATTTGGCCTATAGCCGAAGCCATTCGTTCTTTTGTAGTTACGAAAATATTGGCAGGGAATATTTTGAAAGCTTCGACATTCTCTATAGGCATTTGTGAGTCAAGGTCCATTATCTGTATTGATTCAATCTCGTTACCCCAGAAAATCACACGAATCATAATCTCCTCATAGGCTAAACGGATATCAACAGTGTCACCACGAACGCGGAAAGTGCCTTTGGTTAACTCTGTTTCATTTCGTGAATAAAGAGAAGCTACTAGAGTGCGCAAAAATGTATCACGGCCAATTTTATCGCCACATTTTATATTTATAATGTTTTCATCGAAATCTTCAGGATTTCCCATGCCATATAGACAAGAAACAGACGAAACGACAACAATGTCGCGTCGCCCTGAAAGAAGTGATGCTACAGTAGCTAATCTTAGACGATCAATCTCCTCATTAATCATTAAATCTTTCTCAATATACTTATCGCTTGAAGGGATATATGCTTCAGGTTGATAGTAATCATAATAGGAGACGAAGTAATGAACTGCATTGTCAGGGAAAAAACCTTTGAATTCAGAATATAATTGGGCTGCTAGTGTCTTATTGTGAGAAAGAATGAGTGTAGGACGATTAGTTTGCGCAATCACATTTGCCATTGTAAAAGTTTTACCCGAACCAGTAACTCCAAGTAGAGTCTGGTAGGGTGTTCCGTCATTGACGCCTTGAACTAGTTCATTTATAGCCTCGGGCTGGTCACCAGTAGGAAGATATTCTGAGTGTAGTTTGAAATCCATATAAAAATCTGACTGCATATAATATCTGCATATAATACAAAAATACGAAAAAGATTTTATTGTTATAGATTATTCCTATAAATAAGACTATAACAAAATATACATATGAAAGGAAAGAGTGGGGAATGATAAATATTTGCACAAAAAGAACGTTTTGTGCTAAATTCTTGAATATTTTTACACAAGTTAAGATTTTATTTTGTAAATTTGCAGCCTGCAATTTACGATAGAAGTCTATCTAAATTAGAATTGCAGATAGTTTATAACAACAAAGAAAATATTTACAATAAACTATGAAGCTATTACAAGCTAAACTTTCGAAGTACACAGAGCCACAAAAGGCTAAGGCAGCTGGTATTTATCCTTATTTCAGAAAGATTGAAAGTGAACAAGATACCGAGGTGATAATTGATGGAAAGAAAGTATTAATGTTTGGTTCCAACAGTTATATGGGACTAACAAACCATCCTAAAGTAAAAGAAGCTGCTATCGAAGCCATAAAAAAATATGGTACAGGTTGCGCAGGATCACCATTTTTAAATGGTACTCTTGATATTCATAAAGAACTAGAACAGCGTTTGGCTGCCTTCGTAGGAAAAGAAGACGCAATGCTTTATTCAACTGGTTTTGAAGTTAACTTAGGCGTTGTTTCCTGCATGACGGGAAGAGAAGACTATGTTATCTTAGATGAGCAAGATCATGCTTCAATTATAGAAGGAAGAAGGTTATCCTTCTCAACAGCTCTAAAGTATAAGCATAATGATATGGCTTCGCTTGAAGAGCAATTAGCAAAATGCAAGCCAGACAAGGTTAAGCTTATTGTTACTGATGGTGTTTTCTCAATGGAAGGTGATGTGGCTATGCTCCCTGAAATTGTAGCTTTGGCTAAGAAATATGATGCTACTGTGATGGTTGATGAGGCTCACGGTATCGGAGTATTTGGTAGACAAGGAAGAGGAACATGTGATCATTTTGGCGTTTCTGATGATGTTGACTTGATTATGGGTACTTTTAGTAAGTCATTTGCTTCACTTGGCGGATTCATCGCTTGTGATAAGGAGATAACAAATTTCCTTCGCCACCATTCTAGAAGTTATATTTTTACTGCAAGTATCACTCCGGCTTCTACAGCGGCAGTGGGTGCAGCATTAGATATCATGATGAGTGAACCTGAAAGAATGGAAAATTTGTGGGATTTAACTCATTATGCATTAAACGGCTTCAAAAGCATGGGTTGCGAAATAGGACATACATCTACGCCAATTATTCCTTTATTTATTCGCGATAACAACAAGACGTTTGCGATTACAAGAGATTTGCTAGATGAAGGAATATTTGTAAATCCAGTGGTTTCTCCAGCTGTTGCACCATCAGATACTTTAATAAGATTTAGTTTGATGGCTACCCACAATAAAGAACAGGTGACAGTAGCTCTAGAGAAGATACACAAAGTGTTCAAAAAATATGGATTGATAGATTAATCCTTATTCAAATATTATAAAAAAGAACCTCAGTATTAATTGAGGTTCTTTTTTTGTATTTACGTAATCAAAACTGCTGTAAAATTGTTTGAAAATCGAATAAATATTGGTTCAAATTTTGGCATTTTGAAATTTTTGTCCTTTATAAAAAACTTTCTATTATTGCAAGAAAAAAAAGTGGATATATGTATATGGATAAATATATTTAATTACTAAATTCGCAATCAATTAACGAATAAATTTAAAAGAAAAAATATAAGAAAATGGTTTATAAGTTTTGTATAGTATCAGATGAAGTTGATAACTTTAAACGTGAAATTGCGATTGACTCTGATGACACTTTCTTACGTCTTCGAAATGCTATATTAGACTCTGTTGGTTACACAAGAGATCAGATGGATTCATTCTTTATTTGTGATGACGATTGGAGCAAAGAAAAGGAAATTACATTAGAAGATATGGACTCAGATTCATCAGAAGATGTTTGGTTAATGGAGGATACTCCTTTGAGTGAACTCATTGAAGATGAAGGCCAAAAGATAATTTTCACTTTTGATTATATGACAGAAAGAAGTTTCTACATGGAAATGAAAGAAATGATTCCTGGTAAGAGTCTCAAGGATCCTTATTGCCAAAGAAAAGAAGGTAATCCTCCTCAACAATTCATTGATATAGATGACATCGCTGAAAAAACGCCAAAGATAATTACGCCTAGTGTAGATGATTTAGGTGAAGAATTTTATGGCCAAGATGAGTTTAATGATGATGAATTAGATCTCGATGGATTTGATGATGTGAATTTAAAGGACGAATAAATTATTCTTATAAAAATAATAGAACTTCGGGCAGAAATAAAAGGCTGTCCGAAGTTTTTATTTTTTGTATTTAAACAACTTATATTTGAGCCTTTGGATTAATGACGGGTTCTGAAAATTTATATGAACGTCTACTCCAGAATCATCTTCATTTAGAAAGATAATACTATTTCTTAGTATAATGGCAATCTTTCCGTCGATCTCTTTTATCCCCGAAATATTCCTAATAGGAAATTCATGAAAGGGGCTGGTCTCATTTACTGTGTTAATTCGCACCATTCCCTCAGTGATGACAATATTATGAAAAGGTACTTTAGCACTATCAAGAAGTCCTAAGTTTAAGTTTTTAGTTTCAGCTGGCGGAGAAGGAAATCTTTTATACAAACTCAATATATCTTTTTTCGTTATCATAACAGTTTGAATGAAAAAATTATGTTCTATTCCTAAATTTAATTACAAAATACAAAATTATACCCCAAAATTTTATGTGACTACAATAAGAAACATTAAAATCAAACGATTTGTTTGTGAAATATACTAATATTAACATTTAGTATTAAAATCAATATCTAGTCGTAATTTATAGAAAAACAAAAAAGCCGGTAAAAAAGTTACCAGCTTTTTTGATATTATGTGAGATAGTTATCCCAAGAATCCAAGAAGGACACCAGCTGCAACAGCAGAGCCGATAACACCAGCAACATTAGGACCCATAGCATGCATCAAAAGATAATTTGATGGATCATATTTTAGTCCTAAATTGTTAGATATACGAGCTGACATTGGAACGGCTGATACGCCTGCATTTCCGATAAGAGGGTTAATCTTATTTCCTTTTTTCAAGAATAAGTTAAAGAACTTAACGAAAAGAACTCCAGACGCAGACGCGATAACGAATGCCATGAAACCAAGTGCAAAGATGAAAATGGTTTCTTTAGTAAGGAATTCAGAAGCTTGAGTTGAAGCACCAACTGTCATACCAAGTAGAATGGTAACAATGTCAGTTAATGCATTGCTTGCAGTCTTAGCGAGACGAGTGGTAACGCCGCTCTCACGAAGAAGGTTTCCGAAGAATAACATACCAAGAAGTGGAAGACCGGAAGGAACAAAGAAGCATGTAAGAAGTAGTCCAAAAATAGGGAAAAGGATTTTCTCATTTTGTGACACTGCGCGTGCAGGCTTCATCTTAATTAGTCTTTCATTTTTAGTTGTAAATAATCTCATTATTGGTGGTTGGATAACTGGGACCAAAGCCATGTAGGAATATGCGGATACAGCAATAGCTCCCACTAGGTTTGGCGCTAGTTTTGAAGATAAGAAGATCGCCGTTGGGCCATCTGCACCTCCAATAATAGCAATAGCACCAGCTTGGTCAGGTTCGAAGCCTAATAGTAATGATACCATGTAAGCACCGAATATACCAAATTGAGCTGCAGCACCAATAAGCATTAGTTTTGGATTGGCAAGCAACGAAGAGAAGTCAGTCATTGCACCTATGCCTAGGAACACCAATGGGGGATACCATCCAGCACTAACTCCACTATATAAGATGTTGAGTACTGATCCCTGTTCATAGATGCCAATTTCATTTCCTGGCGCAAAAGGAACGTTTCCGATAAGAATACCGAATCCAATTGGCACAAGCAACATAGGTTCGAAATCTTTCTTTACTGCTAAGTAAATAAAGAAACAACCTATGACAAGCATTATCAAATTAGGAACTGTGACATTGTAAAAGCCAGTAAATTCCCAAAATTGTACTAGGTTATCTGAAAAGAATGATGTAAAATCCATGTGATTAACCAATTACGACGATTGGGGTTCCTTCTAGAACGGAATCGCCTTTGTTTACATTAATAGATTTAATAACACCAGATTTTCCAGCATTAATATTATTCTCCATCTTCATAGCTTCAAGAACTGCAATTACATCGCTTGGAGCTACAGTGTCGCCAACCTTAACTTTGATTTCAAGGATAACACCAGGAAGAGGAGAGTTAACAGGAGATTCTCCTGCCGATACAGTTGGTTTGCTTATAACTTTTGCTCCAGTCTCTGTGCGAGGAGCAGATGATGGGCGAGGAGTCTTAACAACTACAGGAGCAGCTGCTTTGGTCTCTTCGATTTCAACCATATATGGCACACCGTTAACCTCAACTTGTGCTACGTTATTTTCTATATCGCCAATTGCAACATTGTAGTCGTTGCCATTGATTTTATATTTATATTCTTTCATTTAAGTCTGTCTTAATATTTGATTTAATGTCTATTTGGATTTTCGCGTAAAGTATATATTTTAGAGCTCCAAGGAGAATATGCCCTACGTACTTTATTGATAGTAAGGATTGTGTCCTCAATATCGTGTGCGTTAAGGTGTTGATAAAGAGCCATTGTGATGGCTGCAATTTCTTCTCCAGAATCTTCTTTAATAGAGGTAATCTTATCAGAAGAAACCTCATCTCCCAAATGAGCCATAGCTTTATTGCGCTTAGCTGCATGCTCATTAATCTTTCCGAAGATATAGAAGCATAGGCTTAGTAGTATTAAAGCACAAAAAACGATTCCCATAGCCATTAATGTAAGAACTATACCATCAGGGTCGTGAGCTTTGAATTTCACGATGTTCTCGTTCTGGTCAATGATGATATTGTTGCTGCTCGGTGTGATGTACTTCTCCGCGCTGCCGTCGCGTATTTCCCAGAAAGAAGGGTCAAACTTACCGTTCTTAGAAGTTATACCATCTGCTTTTAATGCGAAAGTTGCGTTAGAAGGCAGATTAGCAGGGATAGTTACTTCATCAATTAATGTTCTTCCGTCAGCATCATAAAGACCAATCCAATTTTCCACTCCTGGTTTCAGTGTGAAGTTTACATGGAAGGTTCCTTTATTTGGTTCGTTGTCAGTAAAGAACACCACGTGTTGCCTTGATGGAATATTAGTTTTAATATCACCACGAGGTATAGGATATTTGGTTGGATTGTTTTTGTCATTAGTAAGGAACATACTTTCCATCTTCATGACATTGTATGTAGAATTATACAATTCAATCCATCCGTGTCTCATTCCGTAGTCATCAACATAGTTACTGTCGTTCTTAACCATGACTTCATTGATGCGCAAACCTTTGTGGCCTTGCGCGAAAGAAGTGAAAGTCAAAGCTAAGCAAGCCAGTAATAAAACGATTCCTTTTCTATTCATTGTAATAAAGCTATTAGGGATTATAAAGGAATATTACCATGCTTCTTAGCAGGGTTGGTGACTTTTTTAGTTTGAAGTTGTTGAAGTGCACGAATAACGCGGAAACGAGTATTACGAGGTTCAATAACGTCATCAATGTAGCCATATTTAGCTGCTTGATAAGGATTACAGAATAGCTTGTTGTATTCGTCTTCTTTATCCTTAATGTAAGCCTTGAAGTCGTCCATAATTTTCTTAGCTTCCTCTTCTTTTCCGGCTTCTTTAGCTTCCTTGGCAGCAACTTTGGCATTCTTAGCTTCACGAGCATAAAGAACTTCAGCAGCACCAGCAGCACCCATAACAGCAATTTCTGCAGTAGGCCAAGCGTAGTTCATGTCGCCTCTAAGTTGCTTGCAACTCATTACGATGTGGCTACCACCATAGCTCTTACGAAGAGTTACCGTAACTTTAGGAACAGTAGCTTCACCATAAGCATAAAGCAATTTAGCTCCATGAAGGATAACTGCGTTATATTCTTGTCCTGTACCAGGTAAGAATCCAGGAACGTCAACAAGAGTTACCAATGGGATATTGAATGCATCACAGAATCTTACAAAACGAGCAGCTTTGCGAGAAGCGTTGCAATCAAGCACACCTGCTAAATATTTAGGCTGATTAGCTACAATACCTACTGATTGTCCATTGAAACGAGCAAAACCGATAATAATATTCTTAGCATAGTCTCTAGAAACTTCTAAGAACTCTCCATTATCAATGATGGCTCCTATAACATTATACATATCGTATGCCTGGTTAGCTTGTTCAGGGATTATTTCGTTCAACGCATCTTCTAGACGGTCGATAGGGTCGTTGCATTCAGCAAGAGGAGCTTCTTCAAGATTGTTTTGAGGAATAAAGCTCATCAATTTGCGTACTATGCGGATAGCATCTTCACCATCTTCAGCAGCGAAGTGTGCAACACCAGATTTAGAAGCATGAACTTGAGCTCCACCAAGAGCCTCTTGTGTTACATCTTCACCAGTAACTGTTTTTACAACCTTAGGACCAGTAAGGAACATATAAGAAATTTCCTTAGCCATGATTGTAAAGTCAGTAAGTGCAGGAGAATAAACAGCACCTCCGGCGCATGGGCCTAAAATTGCAGAAATTTGAGGTACAACTCCAGATGCAAGAATGTTGCGTTGGAAAATCTCAGCATATCCGCCAAGAGCGTTGATACCTTCTTGGATACGTGCACCACCCGAGTCATTAAGACCGATTACAGGGGCACCCATCTTCATAGCCATGTCCATGACTTTGCAGATTTTTTGTGCCATAGTTTCTGATAGAGAGCCTCCGAATACTGTAAAGTCTTGTGCGAACACATAAACTAAACGTCCTTCGATAGTTCCATAACCAGTAACTACACCGTCACCAAGATATGATTTTTTTTCTTGACCGAAATTTGTACATCTGTGGCGTACAAACATATCAAGTTCCTCAAAACTTCCTTCGTCAAGTAGTTGGGCTATTCTTTCGCGAGCAGTATATTTGCCCTTTTCATGTTGCTTCTGAATAGCTTTCTCACCACCACCGATACGTGCTTCTTCGCGCAACGCAATCAGTTCTTTTACTTTTTCAAGTTGGTTACTCATCTCAATATATTATTTATTAGGATTTTCGCAAAGTTCAGTTAATGCACCGCAAGTAGATTTAGGGTGAAGGAATGCAATGTTAAGGCCTTCAGCACCTTTGCGAGGAGCTTTGTCAATAACTTGAACACCCTTAGCTTGTACCTCATTAAGAGCGTTAGCTACGCCGTCTTCCACTGCAAAAGCAATGTGTTGGATACCACCACGGCCGCCGTTTTTCTCAATAAATTTAGCGATAGCACTTTCTGGAGCAGTTGCTTCAAGAAGCTCTATTTTAGTAGCGCCTACTTGAAAGAATGCGGTTTTCACTTTTTGGTCAGCTACTTCTTCAATAGCAAAACATTTAAGACCTAAGATGTTTTCGTAATAAGGAATAGCTTCATCAAGACTCGTGACAGCTATTCCGACATGTTCGATATGAGAAATGTTCATAATGTATTTATTAAAAAATAGTTTAATGTTTCGGTTGTTAATTATATACATGCAAAAATAATATAAATTGGCTAAATGCACTATTTTTAATAAGAAATTAAATCAGAGATGAGTAATAATAAATGTAAAATGGGAGGAGCGATAGCCATTTTATGGAAAAATGTAATAGGGACGACGGAAAACACTCTGCCATTACGTCAGTATTTTTGGCGTATTTTTGGCTTTGGAATATAAGTAATTACAAAGTCCAACTTTTTGGCATAACATTTGTTTTTCCAGTGATAGTATTAATTAATAAACGAAAATTATAAACATAAATAATAGAATTAAATTATGGGCAAAATTATTGGTATAGATTTAGGAACGACCAATTCATGTGTCGCTGTTCTTGAAGGAAATGACCCAGTGGTAATTCCTAATAGCGAGGGACGAAACACAACACCTTCAATTGTAGCTTTTGTGGATGGTGGGGAACGTAAAGTAGGAGATCCTGCAAAGCGCCAAGCTATCACAAACCCAACTCGTACGGTTTTCTCTATTAAAAGATTTATGGGTGAGAGTTACGATCAAGTTCAAAACGAAATTGGCCGTGTACCTTACAAAGTAGTAAGATCTGACAATAATCAACCACGTGTGCAAATTGACGGTAGAGATTACACTCCTCAAGAGATTTCTGCAATGGTCCTTCAAAAAATGAAGAAAACTGCCGAGGATTATCTTGGACAGAGTGTTACCGAGGCTGTGATTACGGTTCCTGCTTATTTTAACGACTCACAACGTCAAGCTACTAAAGAGGCTGGTGAAATTGCCGGTCTTACAGTAAAACGTATTGTAAACGAGCCTACAGCTGCCGCTCTTGCTTATGGCCTTGATAAATCTAAGTCAGATAAGAAGATTGCTGTATTCGACCTTGGTGGAGGTACATTCGATATTTCTATCCTTGAATTAGGTGACGGAGTGTTTGAGGTGAAATCAACTAATGGTGATACACACCTTGGTGGTGATGACTTCGACCATAAAATTATAGATTGGCTAGCAGAAGAATTCCAGAAGGAAGAGGGCATAGACTTACGTCAAGATCCTATGGCACTTCAAAGATTGAAGGAAGCAGCTGAAAAGGCAAAGATTGAATTGTCAAGCACTACAAGTTCTGAAATCAACTTGCCATATATTATGCCAGTTAATGGAATTCCAAAGCACTTGGTACGCACATTGACTCGTGCTAAATTCGAACAACTTTGCGACAGCTTGATTCAGGCAACTGTAGCTCCTTGCGAAAAGGCTCTTAAGGATGCTGGTATGTCAGCTTCAGATGTTGACGAAGTAATTCTAGTAGGTGGTTCAACTCGTATTCCTGCAGTTCAAGATAAAGTACAACAAATCTTTGGCAAGGCTCCTTCAAAGGGTGTTAACCCTGATGAAGTAGTGGCAGTGGGTGCTGCTATCCAAGGAGGTGTGTTGAGTGGTGATGTTAAGGATGTATTGCTTCTAGATGTTGTTCCATTGTCAGTGGGAATTGAGACACTTGGTAACGTAATGACTAAGTTGATCGATGCTAACACTACAATCCCAACAAGAAAGAGTGAGACTTTCTCTACAGCTGTTGACAACCAACCATCAGTAGAAATCCACGTTCTACAAGGAGAACGCCCAATGGCTAAAGATGACAAGACTCTTGGTAAGTTCCATTTAGATGGAATCGCTCCTGCTCCACGTGGTGTACCTCAAATTGAAGTGACATTTGAAATAGATGCTAATGGTATCTTGAATGTATCTGCTAAGGATAAAGCTACAGGTAAGGAACAAAGTATTCGTATTGAAGCTTCAAGTGGCTTAACTGATGCAGAGATTAAGAGAATGAAGGACGAGGCTGAAGCTAATGCAGCTGCAGATGCTAAGGAAAAAGAGAAGATTGACAAGATTAATCAAGCTGATTCAATGATTTTCCAAACTGAAAAGAGTTTGAAGGATCTTGGTGATAAGCTACCAGCTGACAAGCGTGCTCAAATTGAAACTGCTCTTAACAAGCTGAAGGATGCACATAAGGCTCAAGATGTAGCTGCTATCGATGCTGCAATGAAAGAAGTTGAGACAGTGTTCCATGCAGCTTCACAGGATATGTACAATGCTCAGCAGCAGGCTGGTGGTCAAGCAGGTCCTCAACCTGGAGCACAAACTAATGCTCAACCAGGAGCTGGACAATCACAAGGCGGTGATGACAATGTGACAGATGTTCCTTTTGAAGAAGTGAAGTAAAAGACGATTAGAAATAATCAATAACTAATATAAAATCCCTGTAAACAAATAGTTTACGGGGATTTTTATTTTTATGCATTTGTAAATAGCTATTGTTTTTGATAGTTTTTTATCATACATTTGTACCATTATTGTACCGGAACTTATTTAGTGATGAAGTGGAACTTATGAGCACTTATGACTACTAATGAGTACTTAAATGGCGATAAAGATACCGATGAATAAGATTCAGAAACAATGTGCAGTGTGTGGACAGCCTTTCGTTCCGAAGACGGTTGATTCTGTTTATTGCTCTAAAACGTGCGGTAATGCAGCATATCGTGAAAAGAAACGGCAAAAGCGAAAAGAAGAAGAAAAGCAAGCGGTCGTAGCTAAAATACCAGATGACCGTCTCTATATTTCCGTTCCTGAAGCAATTGCGCTTTTCGGTGTTGCCAAGAGTACGCTCTATCGCCTTATTCGGCAAAAGCGAATTCCTGCTATCAACTTAGGGGCTCGTCTTGTTCGGATTGACCGAGCAGCGATAGAGGAAATGTTTCCTATTCGCCAAACACCTCTTAAAAAGGAGAAACTGACAACAAAGCTTTATAGTCTTGAACCGCAAGATTGTTATACAATCGGCGAGATTGCCAAAAAGTTCGGCATATCGGATAGCACTGTATATAAGCATATCCGTAAATACTCTATTCCAACTCGACAGATTGGTAACTATGTTTACGCTCCAAAAACTGAAATAGATAATTTGTATAATCAATAACAATATACCACATGAAACAACTCTCCAATACAAAAGTTACTGTTCGGCTTCGTAAGGCGGAAGACACTAAAGAGTGGTATGTTTATATTGAAAGCTATCCGGTTTATGTTCCCGGCAAGCAAACACCACAGCGTGTTCGTGAATACTTGAATCGTTGTATTACTACGGTTGAATGGGATAAGAAGCGCACCGCCCGCACCGATGCAGACGAAACAAAAACCTACAAGCCCAAACGTGATGATAATGGAATAATCGTTTGCCGAAGTGAGAAAGACCAAGAAACGATGCTGTATGCAGATGGAATCCGTAAGCTTCGGCAACGAGAATACGACAATACTGACCTATATAGTGATACAGAAAGTGCACAAGTGGAACAAAAAGAGCGTGCGCAACAGAATTTCATAGAGTATTTTAACGCCACAGCAAAGAAACGCCACGCACAAAGTTAGGACTCTATCCGTGTAAACTGGAAACGAACCTACGAATTAATAAAGCTTTTCGCTGGAGACACATTGCCTTTTGCCAAAATCGACAATCGCTTTGCCGAAGATTTTAAGTTATATCTGTTGTCTGCTCCCTGCGGAGGGAATAAAAGCGGAACTATTTCTCGCAATACTGCCGTAACCTACTTCTCTATTTTCAAGGCGGCATTAAAGCAAGCTTTCATAGATGGATACTTGACAACAGACTTGTCAGCGAAAATCAAAGGCATACCAGAACAGGAGTCAAGGCGTGAATATTTGACCGTTGAAGAACTTAACATTCTTGCTGGTACACCATGCGAACGCGATGTTCTTAAACGCGCAGCATTGTTTTCTGCTCTTACCGGATTACGACATTGTGATATTCAGAAATTACGATGGAAAGAAATCAGCATGAATGGCGACCAAGCGCAATTGCATTTCACACAACAAAAAACAAAAGGTGTGGAATATATGCCTATTTCGCAACAGGCACTTGATTTGTGTGGCAAACCTCGTGAGCCGGAACAACTTGTCTTCGAAGATTTACCCGATCCTGCGTGGATTTCCAAACCATTGAAACGTTGGATAGAAGCCGCCGGAATCACGAAGCGGATTACATTTCATTGCTTTCGGCATACATATGCGACCCTCCAATTATCCAGTGGTACAGATATTTATACTGTTAGCAAGATGTTGGGGCATACCAATGTAAAAACTACCCAGATTTACGCAAAAGTTGTGGATGAAAAGAAAAGCAAAGCGGCACAAGCGATTCAGTTGAACACTCTTAAAGATACAGAATCATGAAAAACAACATTCTGGAATACATTATATTATACGTGATTGTCGCTTGTACGGCTCTGGTCATTGCAACATTGGCACGCATGTTTACTGTTTCGGTTGGCTTTGATAGTTTTACAGCTTTCATTGTCTTTATTGTGATATTGGCTATTCAGGCGGCAGTATATTTAAGTATCCATGTGGCACTTCAAAATATAATGTTGCCGTGGATCGGAAACGGATTGGCAAAGATCCCCTATTTCCGCAAGAAGATAGAACAAAGACAAGTTTCTCAGATTGTTGCTGAACCACAGATAGAAGAAAAGAAATTTGAAATTGATATACCGGAATCGAATGTCTCTTTAGACGATATTCGGAACGAACAGCAGAAAAACATAGCCAAAGAACAAGAAGAAATACTGGATGTCGCTCTGGACTATACTAGAAAATCTTTTGCTCTTTATCTTTCCGATGAAGACCTTAATGTTCTTTGCCGGAATGTCCGTGCATACATGAACAAGTTAGAAGAGAGAGAATTGAAGCCGGTTAAAGTTAAAGAACTGACAGCCATCGACCTCCGCCATTTCGGGTGGAATATCTGGAACTACTTCAAGCCAAGAAATCAGATGGATATTGCTAACTTCCTAAAAAACGTTTTTCCTGATGTTTTCAAGGGAGTAGAAGAGAAAAGTATCAAACGGCATTTGAAGGATGATGAATTGAAGGGAGTAATCAAGATACAGGAGATTTTAACATAACAATAGACAAAAAATGGATGAGAGAACCATCAAATTTCAACAGATAAGTGACACTATTTTTGAAGATGACAATGCTGCATTAAAACTAATCTCATTATTTGAATCTGGGAAGGTTGATTTTAAACTTGCGACAGCTATAGATAATGTAATAATGGATGCAAATATGCTCCGAGAGAGTAATGGGGAGTTTTTAGTTCATTTTAATTTGCTTCCAGAATGGGAAGATAAGTTCAGAATGGATTATTTCTTTGAGAAGCCAGCAATACTCGCAACACATGGAGTTAGAATATTAATAAACAATACAGATGTTACCGCATTCAAACAATCAATTGGAGAAGGGATAAAACAAGCATCTATAAAAATCAATGCATTTCGAGGAGATTTAGATGATAATAAATGGAAAAACTCCAAACAATCAGCTTATTATCGATATGATTGTGATGAATTCAAGGCTTATTCTTGTGGTGTATTTTATGATATGACAACGAGTAAGGATCAAAATTCTTCGTGGAAAAATTGCGTTAAAATAAAAATTGACAATCGAACAATATTGTTTTTTCATGTAAGAATCGAAGATAACTTTGGATACTTTGTATTCAAAACAAATGATCCAATTAATCATGATGATTTTCTACACATTATTAATGCAATAAGAGCAGCATTTTCTCTAATCTCTGGTTTTTATATTGCTGATAGTGCTTATTTCTTTTCTATGCAAAAGGGGAAGAAAGATACCTTAACCTATCGTTATGAAAATTTTAATGAGACAATACATACAAAAAGGCCTCTACTAGACAATCATTCATATCAAGATATCTCTCGAGAAGAATTGCATTTGAATTCTGATCAATTCGCATATCTTGTAAAGTTGCTGTATGAGAATGAAGAATTACTTCGCTCCTGTATATTACTTACGCAAGCCAGTAATATAAATGGTTTACCTAAAGGATGTCTGGCTGCAGTTGCATTAGAAACTATTACCAATGTAATTGTACCTAAAGATAAAATTGCTAAACCGTTAATAGAAGATACGGAAATCAGTAGTCAACTAAAATATGAATTAAAAAAAGCACTAAAAAAAATCAAAGGGAAAGTGACAAAATCTACATACGATTCCTTAGATAGCAAATTGGGTAAAATAAATGAACGGTCAAACTCTTCGAAACTAGGCTCCCCTTTTGGGGCTCTGAGCATTAATTTAGATGAAGAAGATCTATACTGTATATCGTGCAGAAATCGTTTTCTGCATGGTTCTTTACCTACACCGACGACAGATTTTTTCAAGTCATTAACGGATGATGAATTATTGAATCTTGTCTGTAATCGTTTGATAATGCTATCCACTATGCTTATTTTGAAAAAGATAGGCTACGAACATGATGTTGTTGATTGGGGATATACAGAAATTGCAATAAGAAGAATGATGATAATGGGAGAATCTGTTAGTGGGATAGGTCGAGCGCATAGAACAATTGGCAATTAAAACCAATAACCATACTTTTATCTTTTTTATGATTTGCATCTACCAATAACCAAAAAATATCAGCACTTTTAGTGTTTCCAAGGTGTTTCTCTAGTGTCGTCTAGACACCGCAGAAACACTATTTTTATTTGCACCGTAACAATTAAAATCAACAGTTATGGAAGTAAATGAAATTTCTTTTGAAAACCTGCCCAAGGCAGTAGCACATTTAGTCAGCGAGTTGGCTGAGGTCAAATCATTAGTAGAAAAGGGGCAAGTTTCTATTGTTCCTCAGAAACGAATCCCGATTGACATTGAAGAAGCTTGCCGGATTATCGGCAAAGCGAAACCTACCGTGTATGCTCTTGTTCGCAAACGAATGATTCCTTGCTATAAGAATGCAAGAAGCTCTATTTCTTTGAGGAGGAACTATTGGAATGGATCACTAAAGGCAAAAAGAAAACCCTGCTGGAGATAGAATCCGAAGCAGAGGCGGAATATAATAAGCGTAAAAACATACAAAGATGAACCTGTTCGACTTATTAGCCAATTTCTGGCGAGTGGACGAACAGGAGAACTTCAGCGGAAATGATACTCGATTGTATTTCTTCTTGATTCATTTGGCTAACCGCTCCTATTGGGCGGAATGGATAGAGTGTTCCAACAAACGATTAGCGGCCAATGCGAATATATCTTTGGATGTTCTGAAGACTTCACGCGACCGACTAAAGGTAGCCGGTTTGTTGGATTATGTTTCAGGGGGCGGACATAGGGTTAAAACTAAGTATCAGATTTTAGCACCTAAGTCCGACCTTAAACTTCCTCCCTACAATATAAAGACTAAAGACAAAAACTCTAATACAAATTCTTATGGAAAAAGGAAAGGCTCAGTCTTTACGGGAAGTGATTTCGACTAATCAACAATTCTTTCAGGCATTGCAGAAAGATGCTCAAGAGATGGTCGCCCATGAAAAAGAAAAGATTCGGCGACAACGTTTGCCTTTGCCGCTGGCTTATGCTGACTTTCGGAGTTTGTTTTGCGAATTTGGTACAATTTGTTTGCACAACCGCAATCAAGCTAAAGATTTTGTTATTGACAAAAACAACGAACCTATGATAGAGCAACTCTATTGCTACATAATCAACGATTCTGCATTCTCCGGAGATTTGAATAAGGGCATCATGCTGCAAGGGAAATATGGTTGTGGCAAAACTATTCTACTGGAGACATATTCATTGTTACATAATCATATTTCGAGAAGGTTCTTTTTGAATCAGCCTTTGTTTACGTTTATCAAGTCTGTGGAATTGCAGGAGCAAATTGTAAAGCAGTCGCCAAGCGTATTTGTCCGGCGACCATTAATCATTGATGAATTTGGGAGGGAATCCAAAACAGTTCAGGATTATGGAAACATTAGCCGACCTATTTCCGAATTGTTAAGTTTGAGAAGTGACGTTGGAGTCGTAACACATGGCACTACAAACTTTACTTTTGCTACACTTGCGTCCGATGAGTTCTATGGTGGCATGATTGGCGACCGCCTCAAAGTGATGTTTAATTTTATCACTTTGAATGCTGAAAGCCGTCGAGTTTAAGCTTTCATTCTAATGGCTCACTGTTCGCGAGCAATGTAGCAAGAGGGAACTGGACAAGTCCTGTTTTATCCCCTTGCCCTACGGGGTTACTTGCTGTTAATCAGCAAGATATTAAAAGCGAGTTTTATAAAGACTCGTATAAATAAAATAGCTAATATCCTATTGATTAAGCGATTAATAAAATGAATTCTTATAAAAGAGTTATAATATGGCACAAAATAAGAATAAAACAGCATTAACGACGATTGGAATTGATCACAGTACCAATCGCCAGATAGATAAACTTTGCAAGCGGTACAATCTGAAAAAAGGAGAGATCGTGAAGCTCGCTTTCGAGTATATGGATAAGGCTTGTATCAATCCGTCCGAGCCGCCGGAATCAGTTAAAACGGAACTGGCAAAAATCAACAAGCGGCAGGATGACCTGATACGTTTTATCCGCCATTTTGAAGAAAAAGAGCTGAATCCGATGATTCGGGCGACCCATTCAATTGCGACCAAGTTTGATTTGGTTGTCAAATCGCTTACAGAGCAGTTAGAGGAGGAAAACAAAAATTCAAAAGAGATACTGATACAGGTTCTACGAAAACTGGATGAGCATTTCGGAAGGCAAGCAGAGGTGATAAACAACCAATCCCGAATCATGGATGGCAATACTAAATCCATAAACTCATTGTCGCAACTTCAAAAGCGTTATACCGAAAAACTCCTGAGTGTGCTATCTCTATACGCAGAACTGGCTTCTTGCGGTGTAATGGACGGTAAACGGAAAGATAATCTCAAAGCCGAAATCATTGAACTGATTAATAGCGCATAAAATATGAATATTGACTTCCCGCCACCGTCAAAAGGCACATACAACAATGCTGGAGGTTGCCGCCAGTTGGCAAATTATTTAGAACATGAAGATATGGGGCGAATGGAGAAAGGTATTTATACCGAAGGCTTCTTCAACCTGATAGACGACAACCTATATAAAGCGCAGGTAATTGAGGATATTGACAAGAATATCGGGCAGTTACTAAAAACCGATGCCAAATTCTACGCTATCCACGTCAACCCTTCCGAAAAGGAATTGTTATCGTTGGGAAACTCCGAACAGGAACAAGCCGAAGCCATGAAGCGATATATTCGGGAAGTATTCATTCCAGAGTATGCCAGGAATTTCAATAAAGGATTATCCACCGAAGATATAAAGTTCTACGGAAAAATCCATTTCGACCGCTCCCGTTCCGACAACAAACTGAATATGCATTGCCATTTGATTGTCAGCCGGAAAGACCAATCAAACAAAGTGAAAATAAGTCCGCTTACCAATCATCGCAACACCAAGAAAGGAGCAATTAAAGGCGGATTCGACCGCACAGCTTTGTTTGAGAACGTAGAGAAAGGTTTTGATAAGCTATTCGGATACGATCGGCAACTACCTGAAACCTTTACGTACTGCAACACGATGAAAAACGGTAGTATTACTGAGAAACTACAAATGCAGGAAGAAAAAATCGTCTCTGATAATGAGATAAAGAAAGGTTTCAGCGACAATAAACAAGCATCCGAAACTGACTTCAGTACGTCAGTACAACAGCAAGTCAGTATGTCAGTAAATCAATCAACCAATAAATCAGTAAATCAATCGAGCGATTTGGGCGGATTGTTCTCTTTCTTACCTACAGCCGCAGATATTAGCAACAATCCCGAAGACGAACAACCGCTACGGAAGCTGAAGAAAAAGAAGAAAGGCAAAAGAATCTGTTAATGTCCCTTATTTCATTTGGCAAACAAAGGTATATTCCAAGAATAAAACGCCAACACCAAGCCGCAAGCGGTTTTAGAAAATTTCTTCCTTTTCGTCCCGAAAAGAGTAAATCTCCTAAAAGTGCTGGCTTCTTTATTCTTTCCATAGAAGAGGTGTTTACCAATTGAAAAAAGAAAAGAATATGAATGGGGAGCTGTCTTAATTGATTTTTTTTTGCAAGATACTACCTCTGTTTCTCAAATATTTAGTATTTTTGTCAGATTGTGTCAAGTCAAATACTTGCAAGAATGTTGTTTGCAGAAAAAATACGCCAGTTGCGCGAAGAAAAACAGTTATTACAGAGGCAGGTGTCCGCTGCTCTGGAAATGGATAATGCGTTATATTGTAAGATAGAGCGTGGGGATCGCATTGCAAAGAGGGAACAAGTAGTTAAGCTGGCTAAGCTTTTTGAGGTTGATTCGGATACTCTTCTAAGTCTTTGGCTTGCAGATAAACTTTTTGCAGTTATTTCTGACGAAAATGAATTAGCTGGAGAGGCAATAAATATTGTATTAGAACAAATTAAAAGAAATTGATATGAGCACATTTTTCTATAAAGGAAAAGAGAATATCTTGCCTTCGGATGAAACACCAGCTATTGAGTTTGGAGATAATTCAAAGCCAAGTAAAATAAAGGAAGCTTTTTTGAAAGTGCTTGACAATAAAAATTTATCATTCCTATTAGGCAGTGGTTGTTCTTCTTGTGAAATCAAGCAAAATAAAGAAGGTGAAGAGGATATTTACCAACAGATAGGAATCCCGGTAATGGCTCCGCTTGCAAAAGAATTTTACGGTTTGCCAAAATTTCAAGAAGCAAAGGGGTGGTTAAAGAAAGAACTACTAATAGATGTAGAATCAAAAATATTCGCGACTAATCTTGAATCTTTTTTATCTACCTTGCATAGCTTATCTTTTTATCATTCGAAAATTGAGCAACCAGAGTCTGATAACGCAAGTGAGGTAGATATAGAACAACAAGAGGAGGAAACTAAAAGCGAGTTTGAACAATTAGATACTGCTGGCAAAATAAATCATATCATTATTGAAGCGAGGAATTTTATTCTGGGAAAAATGCTCAATGAAGATAATGTAACGAGCAAACAGGATGAACCAGTATTGAATATATACAAACAATTTTATAGAAAATTACTCTCGCGCAACTCTACTTTGCCAAGATTGAGTATTTTCACAACAAACTATGACTTATATTCCGAAAAAGCAATGGACTTATTAGGAATACATTATGTGAATGGTTTTACAGGTGGAATTTGCAAATTTTTCAATCCAACAATTTTCAATTATGCTCTTGCTGAAAAAATGGATTTATCTCAGTCGAAATGGAGTGTTATCGATAATTTTTTCTATCTATACAAAATACACGGTTCTGTAAACTGGATTGAAGCAGAAGGGGAAAATAAACTATTTAAGGTTAGGGAAATACAAGAAGCTTCCTTCGATAAATTAAAGGGTGAGGCTACTATTATGATACACCCTACTCCATTAAAGTATAACGCTAGCTTAGGGAGTCCATACTCTGATTTGTTTCGCGAGTTTCAAAGAAAGTTAATGGTCAATAACAATATTCTCGTCACAATAGGTTACAGCTTCAGCGATGAACATATTAACAATCTCATATTTCAGGCGTTTACAATTCCTTCGTTTAGACTGATTGTCATAGGAGAGCCGACCGAATACAATAAAATAGGCGAACTAAAAAAGTTGGACGACCCTAGAATCTGGATAATTGGCGAAGAATTCCCCAAAGATGACGAACATTATATCCCTCTACACTTCTTCAAAAGGTTTGTTGATGAAGTATTACCCGATTTGACAAACGAAGATTTAGACGAAAAAATGGAGATGACCATAAATAACTTGAAAAATCTACTACAATGACAAAGGAGGATAAACAGCGAGTTATCGGGAAAGTTGTTGCAATTAATTCTGACCGATTTTCAGTAGAGTTGTTGAGTGGGTTGGAGAACTTCAACGTGAGTGGATTTGATGATATTCATTATTTTGCTCAATTGAATAGCTATGTAATCGTCCCATATCAAAACTACTATTTGGTTTCGGAAGTTTCAGGAGTACGGGAGAAAGACTTGAATGTTCCTTTTTCTAATCCTACCGAACAAATTTTGAGTAAAATCCAAACGGGTAAATTTTTAGAAGTCATACCGATTGGTACAATTAACAATAAAAAATTTGATTTTGGTGTTAGCGTATATCCCACTTTGTATTCGGATGTCCTTTATATAAAGGAGGAAGAACTGGATATAATTTTCAAAACGTATAAAACCTTTGAAAAGAGTTGTAAAAATACAGAGGAATGTAAAAAAGAAAATTGCCAATGCAAAAACCGTTATATTTCGTTGCCAATAGGACAATCAAGCATATTTCCAGACTATGATGTTAAAATTGACATAGATAAATTCTTTGGGAGTCATTCCGCCGTGTTGGGAAATACCGGTAGTGGTAAATCCTGTACCATTGCTTCTATGCTACAGACATTATATAAATACAATGATTATAGTGCAGTCGGTAGCACTTTTATCTTTTTTGATGTAAATGGTGAATATAGCCAAGCGTTCAGCAAGATTTCGGATAATAACAATAATATAGAAGTCAAGAATTTTACTATTGACGAAATTGATGAAAAAGGTGAAGAGAAAACGGTGAAATTTATACTGCCACATTGGTTTCTAAATATTGACGAATGGGCACTGTTATTGCAAGCAAGTGAGCGAACGCAATTGCCAATACTGAGAAATGCACTTGCCCTCGCCGTTCTATTTAGCAAAAATGAGGGTGTCGGTAACATACGGAATCATATCTTGGCAACTTGCATTACTCAAATATTGAGAGACGAAACAAGTAGCCCTTCAAAAAAAGATAGGATTAAATCAATTCTGCAAAAATTTAATACCGAAGAAATAAATTTATCGACTAAATGTACTAATGGCCAGTTTCACAATGGAGTATCTAATGTAAATTGTACAATAGAAAACTGCCTTTTTATTCATTTCGGGGAAATGAAAGGCATAAAATATCTTCATGATTACTTGGAACAAAAAGACGACGATGGTAATTATACGCTTTTATCAGACGATTTTAGTTTACCTACTTATCAGCCAAATCAAAAATTCTCCTTCAACAAACTAGAAGAGGCATTAGATATTGCTATCCTTTTTGAAGAATCCTATGGGAATAGGCAAATTAGAGATTATTGCTCCTCACTGATGACAAGATTTAAAAGCGTAAAGGATAGAGGAGACTTCAATTTTCTTACTAAAAATGATTCAGATACGGAATATAATGATTTTATCAATCAATTTATTGGAGTTGGTGACAACAAGAAAAAATCGCAAATAGCGACAATCGACTTAAATTCAGCCAATGATGAGGCTGTTGAAGTCATATCATGTGTACTATCGAGAATGATTTTTGAAAAATTGCGAAAAGCAAAAGAAAGGAATAAATTCCCTGTCAATCTCGTTTTGGAAGAAGCCCACAGATATATATCAACTGATTCGGGTAAGGTTTTTGGTGATGCGAATAGAGTTTTTGAGCGAATTGCAAAAGAAGGTCGTAAGTATGGAATGTTCCTTCTTATTTCTTCTCAAAGACCAAGCGAGTTATCAAGAACTGTATTGTCCCAATGTAGTAATTTCATTGTCCACCGAATACAGAACCCTGAAGATTTATCACATATCCGGCAAATAACGCCACATATTTCTGATACTATATTAAAACGATTACCGTCTATACCGACTCAACACGCTTTAATATTTGGTCATGCCGTCAATTTGCCAACGACATTTAAAGTAAATACCGCAGACCCTAAGCCCAAAAGTGATAATAATGAAATTAGTAAAAATTGGTTCAGAGAAAAAGGATTTCAATTAAATATAGATTAAACCCATGCCCGAGCAACAAAACATAGAATACAAGTCCTCTTGGCACGACGATTATCTGAAATGGATATGCGGCTTCGCTAATGCACAAGGTGGACAGATTTACATTGGCAAAGACGATGTTGGAAATGTCGTTGATGTAGAAGATTATAAAAAACTAATGGATGAAATTCCCAATAAAATAAAAAATAATTTGGGGATAACCGCTGAAGATAATCTTCTTCAAGAAGACGAAAAGCATTATATTGAAATAGTTGTTCAGCCGTATTCTGTTCCCATTTCATTACGTGGTAGATACTATTACCGTAGCGGAAGCGTGAAGCAGGAGTTAACCGGAACTTCACTCAACGAATTTTTGCTCAAACGTTCCGGTTTGACATGGGATGAAGTCACAGAGCTAAGAGCGACATTTGGTGATATTGACGAAGAATCATTTCGTTTGTATCTGCAAATGGCAAAAGAGAAAGGTCGTATGCCTGAGATGGAAGGATTGACTACTGAACAAATTTTTGAAAAATTGAGGCTTAGTGAGAACGGCCAACTCAAACGTGCTGCCATTATTATGTTTGGCAAAGATCCTGTACGCTTCTACCCGGGTGCTTTTGTTAAAATTGGTCGCTTTGGCAAAGGCGATACCGATTTACGCTTCCAAGAGGTAGAAGAAGGTAACCTGATTGTATTGTTGCGGAACGTAATAGAACAACTGAATCACAAGTTTCTCATTCGACCTGTAACGTTTGAAGGACTGTATCGCATAGAAAATAATGAATATCCTATGCCGGCTATTCGCGAGATGCTGCTGAATGCTTTGATTCACAGAACTTACATGGGCGTGTTTACGCAAATTCGGGTTTATGATGATAAAATCAGTATTTGGAACGATGGCGAACTACCACAGGGAGTGACATTAGAAAAACTCAAGCAACACCATTCTTCAAGACCTCGGAATCTTATCATTGCCGATGTTTGCTTCAAAGGAGGCTTGATTGATGCTTGGGGAAGTGGAACAGTGAGAATAATTGAAACTTGCAAAACTGCCGGACTTCCTGAACCAGTGTTAGAAGAGCGGGATGGTGGATTTGCGGTAACACTCTTCAAGAATAGCCTTACAGAAGAACAGTTGGTGAAACTGGGACTAAATGAACGACAGGTAAAAGCAGTACAGTATGTGAAGGAGAAAGGCAAGATTACAAATAAGGAATATCAAGAAATAAATAAAATATCCAATAGAACAGCCACTTATGAATTGAAAGAGTTGTTTGAACAGTTTGGAATACTTAAAATGTCAGGTGCTGGGGCTGCCACTTTTTATGAATTACAGTAATCGCGCAAAAATCGCGCAAAAATCACGCAAATCACGCAGTGATAGCGCAAAGATCACGCAAAAGGGTGATACTAAGTGCGTACATGTCGGTTATGTCGGTTTGATGTCGGATACGCTTCCAAATCATTGAGAATCTGCCGAATGAATACCGAATGAATTTTATGGAGAGCAAGATAGTCGGATAAGAAGTTGTTGTTAATGAATATCGTATGATATTTTTTATTTTTGCCAACAACTTCCGATAATATAAATTATATAGAAGTTAAGAAATGACACCGGAAGAAAAAGCGAGAGAAGTAATCAATCGGATGCTGAATGAGGCTGGATGGGAAATTGTCGACAGAGATAATTATTCTCCCGGAGTATCTGCTGTGGCTATTGAGGAAGGTATCTTAAGGGGAAACCTTGAAGCTGATTATCTTCTATTTCTTAACGGGAAGGCTATAGGAGTTCTTGAAGCTAAAAGAGAAGAACATGGACTATCTAATGTTGTAATGGAACAGGCTGAAAGATATATCCGTAGACTGCCAAGTTGGTGTTCTTATTGGTATCAACCGCTACCAATCGTTTATTTATCAAATGGCAGGGAAATTCTGTTCAAAAATATCAACAATCCAGATGAAGATTACACCCTTGTTTCTCGCATTCACTCTCCCAAGGAAATTGTAAGAATGCTTGGAATAAAAGATGATTATGCCGGATTGCCAACTTTAAAGAAGAAAGGATTGCGGGATTGTCAGTACGAAGCAATTACGGAATTAGAGTCTAGCTTCCGATTGGGGCAGACTCGTGCACTGATGGTCCTGGCTACCGGTGCCGGCAAAACTTACACTGCATGTATCGCAGCCTATCGACTGCTTTCATATACGCCCATGAAACGGATTTTGTTTCTCGTTGATCGAAATAACTTGGGACGACAGGCAGAAGGCGAATTTGGCACATTCCGTTTGACAGAGACAGGCGAACCGTTTAATACGATTTACACAACCGAAAGACTAAGATCGGCGAATATTCCTAAAGATGCGAATGTCGTTATTTCCACAATTCAACGTCTCTTTGCTTTACTCACAGGGCAAGAACTGAATGATAATGACAATGATGAATCGTATAGCGAAGAAGAGAAAGAAGTTCAGTTGGGAGGAAACCTGAATCTCCCTCCCGATTTTTTTGACTTGATTATTATTGATGAGTGCCACCGTTCTATTTATGGCAACTGGCGACAAGTTTTGGAGTATTTTAGTTCAGCAAAGATGGTTGGTCTTACCGCAACTCCAGCTCCGGAAACGTTAGCCTTTTTCAATAACAACCGCATTGTAAACTATACGCTTGAAAAATCCATTGCTGATGGAATTAATGTTGACTATCGCATATATCGCATTAAAACTCACGCAACAGAATCTGGAGGAGCAATCAAGGACGGAGAGAATATAACACAGATAACTAAGTATTCCGGTAAAACTGAAGATGTAAAAAACTCAGAAGAGAAAACATATACTTCAACAGAGTTGAATCGCAGTATTGTTAATCCGTCGCAGATAAAACTGATTTTAGAGACTTATCGTGATGCCATTTATACGGAACTATATCCTGAACGAGATTCTCAATATGAGTATATTCCTAAAACACTCATTTTTGCATTGAATGATGCACATGCTACTAATATAGTTCGAATTGCGAGAGAGGTATTTCCAAATCAATCAGAAAACTTCGTTCAAAAAATCACATATTCGGCAGGAGATAGCAACCAGCTTATCCGAAGTTTTCGCAATGACAAAGATTTCCGTATTGCTGTTACCGTAACATTAGTAGCAACCGGCACGGATGTTAAGCCCTTGGAAGTCGTTATGTTTATGCGAGATGTTGAATCCGCTGCTCTTTACACACAGATGAAAGGACGAGGCGTAAGAACGATAGGGGACGAGCAACTCCGAAATGTAACTCCTAATGCAATTAGTAAAGACCTCTTCTTTTTGGTTGATGCTGTTGGTGTTACAGAGCATGAGATGCAAGTTACTCGTCCCGGTGCAGATGCTCCGCCTCCCAATATGACGCTAAGAATTTTATTGGAGCGTATTACTCATGGGGATTTGTCGGATGACAACCTGAGATTATTAGCGAGCCGCTTATCGCGAATCAATGTAAAATCAGATGATAAACAGCGTCAAAAATTTGCTGATTTAGCAGGAATGGAGATGAAAGACTTGGCAGTACAGATTTTCAATGCATTGGAGGAAGGCGTATTGGAGCCATATATTGACACTAACCATGCCAATCTTTCTCGCAAGGGGCTTGTTCGACCGCTTACTCATAACCCGAAGGCACGACAGTATTTATTAGAATTGAATGCCGGATTCATTTCTATTCTACAACCGGGAGAAGATAATCTGATTGAAAAGGGATTCTCAATTGAAGAAGCAACAGAAACGACTCAAGCATTTGAAGAATATGTTAATTCTCATAGAGATGAAATTGAATCTTTGCGCATAATTTATAATAACACTAACGAGCCCATTACTTACGCGATGCTTAAAGATTTGCGAGAGAAATTGGTTCGCGCAAATAACAAGTTCAATCCCGTTTTATTATGGAATACTTATTCTATCCTTGATCCGGCACATGTTGTTTTATTCCACTCTAAAGATGAAAAAGACGCATTAACCAATATAATCCAACTGGTGCGTTTTGCATTAAAGCGAATACCTGAATTACGCTCCTTGTCGTCTATGGCGGCAAGTCGATTCGAGCTTTGGTGCGGACAAAACCAACGTCCGTTGACTTCTGAGCAGAAAGAAATTATTCGTAGTGTTGTAAACTATATTGTTGCAAATGGCAGTTCTACGATGAATGATATAAAAGAAGAAGACAAGCCTTTTGTTGCTCAAATGGTAAGAACATTTGGTTCTGCCAATGCTGTTAACACTGCGATAATTTCACTTTCTCAATTTATACTTAAAGCAGCTTAAAATAAAATTACATAATGTCGAAAAAAACAATTGCAAACGAACAGTCACTTACCAAAAAAGTCTGGAATTTAGCTACTATTCTTTCTTCGCAAGGAGTAGGTTTTACTGATTATATTACACAGCTAACTTATCTTCTGTTTCTGAAAATGGATAACGAAAATGTAGAAATCTTTGGCGAAAGTTCTGCCATACCTGAAGGCTATCGCTGGAATGACTTGACAGAGTTAGATGGGCTTGATTTGATTGAACAGTATGAAAAAACGCTCAAACTGCTGAGCCAAGAAGATAATCTGATAGGAACAATCTATACAAAAGCTCAAAACAAGATAGACAAGCCGGTGTATCTTAAAAAAGTTATAACTCTTATTGATGAAGAAAATTGGCTTTCGATGGATGGAGATGTTAAAGGCGCTATCTACGAAAGCATTCTTGAGAAAAACGGGCAAGATAAGAAAAGCGGTGCAGGCCAATATTTCACGCCACGCCCACTGATTAACACAATGGTTGAGGTTACTCGTCCGCAAATTGGAGAAACTGTCTGCGACCCTGCTTGCGGAACAGGAGGATTCCTTCTTGCAGCCTACGACTACATGAAAGAGCAATCGCAAGATAAAGATAAACGTGCGTTCTTGCGAGATAAGGCATTGCACGGAAACGACAACACACCTCTTGTGGTTACTTTGGCTTCAATGAATTTGTATTTGCATGGAATCGGCACGGAACGTAGCCCGATAGAGTGTTGCGACTCATTGGAAAAAGAGCCGGATACCTTAGTCGATGTTGTACTTGCAAATCCTCCATTCGGGAATCGCCCTGCTGGTTCTACAGATATCGCTTCCATGCGTACCGATCTTTATGTTTCCACAAGCAATAACCAATTGAATTTCATGCAGCACATTATGTTGATGCTTAAAAATGGAGGACGAGCCGCGGTTGTATTACCTGATAACGTTTTGTTTGAAGGTGGAGCAGGTGAAGTGATTCGCAAGAAGTTACTTACGGAATTTAATCTTCATACTATCCTTCGTTTGCCCACCGGTATTTTTTATGCAAATGGGGTTAAAGCGAACGTTCTATTTTTCTCGAAAGGGAGCAAGACTAACGAAACGTGGTATTATGACTATCGAACGAACGTAAAACATACATTGGCTACAAATCCGATGCGCCGTCAGCACTTGGATGATTTTGTGAATTGCTATAATGCAAATAACATTCAGCATAGAACTGAAACTTACTCGGAAGAAAACACGTCCGGTCGTTGGCGAAAATACACTTCAACGGAACTATTAAATCGAGATAAAACCAGCCTTGATATTACATGGATTAAAACTGGAGAAGACACCGTGGATATGTCGCTTGCCGAATTGATGGCGCAAATTGAGGAAAAAAGCTCCAATATTGCAAAAGCAGTAGCTTCACTAAAAGATATAATCGGAAAAATTGAGGAATAATGGATACAAATAAGTTAAGACAGAAAATCCTCGATTTAGCTATTCGTGGAAAATTAGTTTCTCAAGACCCAAATGATGAACCAGCTTCGGTTCTCATTGAGAAAATCCGTTCAGAAAAAGAACGATTAATCAAAGAGAAAAAGATTAAGCGGGATAAGAACGAATCGTACATTTATCGTTCCGATAAATCATATTACGAGAAGTTCGCCGATGGGACAGTGAAATGTATCGATGAGGAGATACCTTTTGAGATACCGGAGAGCTGGGAGTGGTGCAGGTTAAATACGATCCTATCAAAGTTGACAGACGGGACTCATCATTCTCCTGAAAACGTGCCGATCGGAGATTATATGTACATAACTGCCAAGAATATAAAATCTGATGGTATCTTATTAAAGGATATAACATATGTTTCAAAAGAAGTACACGATGAAATATATACTCGATGCAATCCTGAAAAAGGGGATATTTTATACATAAAAGACGGAGCAACAACTGGAATCGCTACAATAAATTCGTTGTCAGAGCCTTTTAGCATGTTGTCAAGTGTAGCTCTATTAAAACCGATAAAACACCTAAATAACTATTATCTGTTAGACTTCCTTCAATCTCCTTTGTGCTATAATTTTACACGAAACAATATGAAGGGAGTAGGAATAACTCGTGTAACATTAACTCAAATGGAGCGTTGGCTTATTCCAATAGCACCACTCAAAGAACAAAAATGTATTGTAGAACAAGTTGATGATTTATTTTCTGCCGTCATTGATATAAATAGAAACAAAGAAGAACTTTTTGATTATATCAAAAATGCCAAATCAAAAATTCTTGATTTAGCTGTCCGAGGCAAGCTAGTTCCGCAAGACCCGAATGATGAACCAGCTTCTGTACTACTCGAACGTATAAAGGCGGAGCGTCCAGAGGGCAAAAAGAAGGCAAAAAGTACAAGTGATAACTCACATTATGAGAACTTACCCTTTGAGATACCACAAAGTTGGGCATGGTGCCAATTAGATGACATATTAGATTATGAACAACCAACAGAATATATCGTGCAAACTACCAACTATTCTGATTTATATCAAACGCCCGTCTTGACTGCAGGAAAGTCTTTCTTAATTGGGCATACAGATGAGAAACAGGGAATTTTCAAGAATATTCCAGTTATTATTTTTGATGATTTTACGACGGAATCAAAATATGTGGATTTTGAATTTAAGGTGAAGTCATCTGCAATGAAAATGCTCAAAGCTAATAACAATGTGAATTTACGCTATGTTTTCTATTATATGAGCATTACAAAATTATTAGGAGATTCTCATAAAAGATATTGGATTTCCGAGTATTCTAAGTTATATATTCCGATTCCGCCTTACGAGGAACAAGAACGTATTGTTCATCAAGTTAAAAACATATTTAGCAATTTGGATGTGATAGTAAATGAATTATAACTCATATATTATCATATCCAGCTGCTCGTAAAGCGATTCAATGCAATCTAAAATATGCCTTTGCTCTTTGTAAGGTGGGATTGGAATATCTTGACTCCTTAATGTGTCTCCTGAAATTGCTAAGAACGTTGTTCCCGTAGCCTTTTCATTGAATATGTCTTTGAAGTAAGATACCCATTGAAACATAAACTGTGTTGAAAATCCTCCTAATGGCTTCAAAGCGCATAACCCTCGACCTATGCAAATTATTCTATTAGTAATATTTACATCCCCGACAGGCGCTCTGACTGATATTAATAGACTATCAGGGTCTGCAATTTTTGTAGGATTCTCAGTAAATACATGAGAATTATTCAGCAATTTCTTCCCAAAAAAAGTTTTGCCTTGATGAAATTCACAGCCGTTAGTCTGGTTGATATATATTCCTTCAGGTGATTGCCCCATGACTATCTCAAATACATCTTGAAACTTCGCCCATGCCCAACTTTGTGGTATCTCAAAGGGCAAGTTCCCATAATGTGAGATAGCCAAGATAACTTTGCTGCCGTATTTATTTTTAAATTAATAGAATATGGTAACAGAATTTCAAAAATCGCTGAGCAAAAACGACTTGGCGGAGAACACAATTACGTCCTATGTATGGACAGTGAATCACTTTCTGACTCACTATGAATCAATAAACAAAGAAAATCTTTTGGCTTACAAAGGTTTTTTGATTGAGCATTTCAAACCACAGACAGTGAATTTACGCTTACAAGCGGTAAACAAGTATCTTGAGTTTATTAAAAAAGACCGACTGAAACTCAAGTTCGTTAAAGTACAACAGAAAAACTTTCTTGAGAATGTAATCAGTGACGCTGATTATAAATTTTTCAAAACGAAGCTAAAAGCAGACGGGAACATTGAATGGTATTTTGTCGTTTGGTTTCTGACTGGAACGGGTGCTCGTGTAAGTGAATTGCTACAAATAAAAGCAGAGCATGTTTTTCTTGGTCATCTTGACATGTACACAAAAGGAGGAAAAATTCGGCGGTTGTATATACCAAAAAAATTGCGCTCTGAAGCTATTAAATGGTTAGAGGCAAAAGGATTGAAATCGGGGTATATATTCTTGAATCGCTTTGGAGAACGGATAACGACTCGCGGAATCTCTCAACAGCTAAAGCATTTTGCATCTAAATATGGCTTGAATCTTCATGTCATATATCCACACTCTTTTCGCCACCGATTTGCAAAGAATTTTTTGGATAGATTTAATGACATAGCACTACTTGCCGACCTGATGGGACACGAAAGCATTGAAACTACCCGTATTTATTTGCGGCGTACTGCCAGTGAACAACAGGCAATAGTTGATAAGATCGTAAATTGGTAGAACATCAAAATCAAGGCGTAGGTTGTTGTCTATGCCTTGATTGAATTTGCTATTTCGTCGAGCGAAGAGAAAATGTCTTCTATCTTCTTGACTATTCTATCTTGCTCGGGAATTGGAGGCAAAGGTACCTTAATTGAAGATAAGGAGCTTCCTGATAAACTTTGAATGCCGATTCCTTTTTTATAGTAGTTTATATTCCCATTCAAATAAGAATAGAGCATAAAAAAATAGAGATATTTTGATTTTATGCCCGAGAGCGGCCTTACTCTATGAATATGATTTTGAAAACAAATAGGGTATTCTTTATTCCATATGGCAGATCGTCCACCATCTCCGCCTTCACAAATTAGAAGGTCTCCTTTTATTGCAGAGCATTTATCTAACTCATTTTCTTCAAAAGGCATTTCTTTCAGATTATCTAACACAAAAGAATCCCAATAAAGATTTGAGGTTGTAATGTACTTATACAGAATACCTGAATTTCTACCTTTATCTAATGTCTTGCCAGTATTGTGTTCCGATATATCTCCAATTGTAGTCCACTCCCATGCTTTTGGAATATCAAAGGTATAATGTGAGTTATCACTTGTACTTTTAGTTGTTTTTTTGCTTTGTGGCCGTTCTATTTTTATGCGTTCGAGTAGTACAGAAGCTGGTTCATCATTCGGGTCTTGCGGAACAAGTTTGCCACGGATAGCTAAATCAAGAATTTTAGATTTTGCCTGATTGATAAGTTGCTCTAATGAAATTTTATTTTCTTCTAATGTTGCAATAGGTGAAAAGATATTCTGTATTTCAAATACAAGACGAGTCTGTTCTTGTGAAGGAGGTACAGGGATGAGAAAATACGCTAGCTTTTGTGCATTAATATTTGACTGGTTTACTCCGTCCGTTTTGACAGATTGACAATAGTCTTTCTCATATCCACTATTCATTACAAAATTCACATATTCCAAATTCAGAAGAATAGGTCTAAAACGGATTATATATCCTGCGTAAATAGCTGGAATATATCCTCTATATATAGCCGTTTTTCCGACCCATTCGCTACTGTTTGTTCTATTGAAAAGTAAATCACCTGGAACTAAAGCATATTTTATTATATCACTTTCATTTGAAGTAAAAACTAAATCTTTATAACTTAATTCTCCAGAAGATAGAATATTACCCATTCTTAAAACAGCAACTTCACCTTCGGACTGCGATTTTTCAGAAGTCCCATATTGTAACGATGGGCATAAATTCCCCAACCTGCACCACTCCCAGCTCTCCGGTATCTCAAAAGGTATCTCCTCATCGATACATTTCACTGTCCCATCGGCGAACTTCTCGTAATATGATTTATGGAGAGTGATTTCTATCTGAATATTCCATGCAAAAGATAAGAGTGTTCACTATATTTGCGTGTTCATTGACAATAAACGCCGCGATAAAATGAACAACAACGATAGAAATCCGGTGATAACCTTACCGATGATTACCTCGTTATCTGTTCCTTATTTGTACCACACAAACTATAAATAACTAAGAATCAGCCACACTTATCTTCGAAGAAGTGAAATAATATTTGACATATAATATATTAAAGGCGTGAGGTTCAATTGAACTGCACGCCTTTTTTGTTTTGGTAAAGCAGCTTATTCGCTTTTATAATTTTTACTTATTAGATAGTAATAGCTCGTGGTGAATGCTTTTTATTATCTCATTAATATAAGAGTAGTGACTATAAAATATCTAGATATTATAATCGTAATTTAATGAAATTTGTGGGAAAAATACAATATGATGTGATATTTAGCGCAGGATTTTATATCTTAGTAGCTAAACAATCAATCACTGATATGGATGCTAAATCTAATTAAAATAGTTCTTATTGAGAATGGTATCTCTCAGATAGACTTGGCAGAAAAAATAGGCAAAAGTTTTAGCACCGTGAATGCTTACTGTGTTAACCGGTAACAATTTTCATTGGAAGTGTTGGCAGAAATAGCTGATTTACTTTTGTCAGCATTAAAGCTTTGTTTGATTATTCAAGGTGCAACAAGATTGTATCTGTTATCGACAAACAGGTTGAAACATCAAGTTATTTGAAATTCCGTTTGTTACGATACCTTTCTTTTCAAGAAGAAGAACGCATCATATTTGTTACAACGGATGAAAAGGGCAATGTATTTGATGACAACTTTACTCAGCGACTTTTGTCGGTTACTTCTATAGTGATTGAAGATAAAGTATTGAATGAGGTACTAACAACTATTTCTTCAGTTCTGGATAAACGGCAAGAGGACTTAACGGAAGCATTGGAAACTCATAATGGCGATTTGATTTCTTATGAGATTGTTAAGATAGGGAATTAGACACAAATCGAAAGACATTGTAACAGAAACTGAATGATTTTATAAGGTGATTGAAGAAAAAAGTGAAGAGTTTGTAAAGGAACGCAATATTCGCGAGTAACTTGCCATTCAAATAAAAAAGTATGCACCGAATGAGAAACGTAATAATACTTGGCGAGAGTTTGATGAATAGAAGACTCAGCTTAAAGCCGACAAAAATAAACTGGTAACCAAACTCTAAGACTTGCCGAAGCGAAAGTGGAGACGGTTGATGAGTATTCAATAAAATGGAGGATTAAATAAATGAGAGTATTTAGTGAATTTGAAAAAATAGCTTTGTCTAAAATGGTAGAACTTCAGAGTAAGGGATTATTATGTAGATATCATTTGCTTCGTGAAATTGATAAAGGACTTGAAATAGAAGAAATTGATGGTTATGACATTCAGGTGGGTTCGGAGATCACTAACAAGAATGAGATGAAAAAGATTTTAATACAGCTATCTTTCTTGTTTGAATATCTTATATCAAGTTATTATCTAATTGACTTCGGTCGGCATATAGATAGTAAGATTAAACTAAACAAAGTCTCTGAAAAGAAGCATGTGATAACGACAGATAGGAGTTATCCTAAAGAATACTTCATATTTAGGTATAATTGCTTTTATGAATTATTGCTCTCCGAAACCATTGTAGATTTAGTTAAACATCAATTCAAGACAACAGAACAAAGACAATTTGAAATACAACTAGTAGAAGCTAAGAAACAATATAAGCATACAATTTATTGGACAAGGGCTTCGTTTTTTGTGGCTTTATGCGCAGCTGTGGTTGCTATTATTACTCCATTCTGTCTATCAACAAAAATAGAAAAATCACAATATGAGGAAATTAAACAAAAAGTAGATGGGATCCAATCTGCTTTGAAAGATACATTACATATAAGCCCCATAGACAAAGAATTGATAATTAAAAAATGACCATATATAGACAATTTAAATCAATTCAAAGAGCTTGAAAAGCTCTTGCGCAATTAAGCGTACCTAAAATTTATTAGGCTAGAAGAGGGTGCATTCTTTGGATTTGGCTTCTTCCTCGTCGAGCCCTTTAAAGGCTTTTGGTCTTAAGGTTGTGATTTTACTTTGGTGCTTTTCCAATTTATAGGGGTTGAGAGAAATGAGCTCTAGACAAAGACTTAGAAGCTTGTAAGCTTTTACAGCAGGATGGATGATCCATTTTCAGTGATAGATTTTATTTCTTCAATTTTTGGAGAAAGCTCATCGATCTTAGCCTTAGACAAATTGATATTGCTGAGTCGGCGTGATGCCATTTCAGTACAGTTTAGCGAGATATCGCGGTGATAGTGCTCAGATGTGAAATCATACATATTCTTGAAGAATATGTACTCATTGATTGTGTTGATGTATCTTATAGCGTCTTTTTTATTCATGGCCTAAAATTTCAATTAGTTCGTCTTCTTTTATTATTTTAATATTAAATCCTTGGGCTTGTAATTCTGCTATTTTTTTCATCTTAGAAGGGCCCGCACCTCTTCCAACGAGAACAATATCAGTGCGTTTTGAAATGGCTGTGTTTATATCTGCTCCCAATTTCTGTAGCTCTCCAGCTAGATCATTTCTCTCTGGAAATGCATCAAATATGCCAGTGATAACGCATTTTGAATGAAAGAAACAAGTGTCTTGATTATCGATGGCGTTATCATCAAATGGGTCTAGAAACTGATGGTCGATGTTGCGATCTTTAAAGCACTCTCCTGAAATGAAATCTGCTGCTTCGTGCGTGACCAATTCATGTGAATTCACTCCCTGCAATTTGAGCGCTATTTTTGCGCAAACGACTGCATCGTCGAGGGCGTCGTGATGACAACCTTTTTCGATTTCATATTTTTCGCAGCACTTTTCCAAAGAAAGTTTGGTTAGCTCATAGGTGCAGATATTGTTTTGAGGGTCGATACCACCTTTTAGCCCGTAATATGCCATACAACTTTCGAGAACCTTGATGTCCATATTTCTGTTGTGACAAGCGATAGGATTATCACCTATAAAATTACACATGATTGGGAATATTTTATCGAAGGTGGGTGCGTATTCAACCATATCAACGTAAATACCGTTGATGAAACTGTTTGTCATGCTTCTATCATCTGGAACGGGATGAATCAGCGAGTAGAATTTCTGTATTATTTCTCCGTTGACAACTTTAGCCATTCCGATGGCACATGCACTTGTGTGCTCTGCAGTGAAAGTTTCAAAATCTATTGAGATGAAATTCAAGGTCTTCATATATAAGGCATTTTACGAAGACAAATATAATTATAATTAATTAAAAAGGTTGCTATTCAAAGAAGAATAACAACCTTAATTTCTTTTATGTAAAAAGATTATTTTTTGATTATAACTGGATCTATGCAAGGTTCGTAAACGTGAGGAACGAATTTGAATGCCTGAGCCAGATAGTATTCTCTATTAGATGATGCATAAACGACTGTAAGAAGTTGTCCTGCAGTCTTGTCAAGTTTCTTAAGCTCGTCAAGATTCCCGTCATTGATTAATTGGATGATTTCTCTTTCATTTTTAGGATCGTAATAGAAAGAATACTTCTTAAGTCTTTTGTGTGTTGTAGTGTCCTTTACTGCCTTTGACGGAGTGAATAGTTTAATAATACCCATAGTGAGGCAAGCTACTCCTATAAGGGAAAGTGAATAGAATGCGCTATCTATGTCTTTAAGATAGAATGCACCACCAAATGATGCTGCGCATCCGATGAAATAAGCCAGGATAACAAGATAATTCTTTGGTGCAAGTGCAAGTGAATCGTCAACTGCTAGTAAATCGTTTAGTTCTAATATATTTTTCATAATGATGTAATTTTAAATGTGTTATAATTAATTGAATAGACTATTTGTGCCATTTAGAAGTTAAAGGACAGAACTTATTGATATGAAAAATATAAAATCAGATAATTAAACGCTCCAATGCATAGATGTAATAATCCTTGGAGTATTTGAAAGGATAATCGTATTTAAAGAATAGATTGTGCTTGCTGTGAATTGATGGATTTATACCCGCGAAAATTTCATAAGCAATAGAAAAATGTGAGTTGAAATTCTTTTTGAATTTGCTTAAGCGATAATTCCTATTGGAAGAATCGAAATAGTGCGAGATTAATGTAGAAGAATAGGAGTAGATCCCAGAAATATTTTGGAAAGAATCCTTGATAAATTTTTCGTTACTCTCTTCAGTACTTTCCAGAAGTGACTCCTGGGCATATGGCGACAGAGGGGTCTCAGAAATCTTAATAGAGGATAAGAATTGGACGTGCATTATAAATAATATAACACAAGCTATTCCTATAAAGGTATTTCTGATAATTTGCCGCATCAATATCTTTAGGTTTACAATGTGCAAATGTAATATATTTATTAAAAATAAAATGAAAAGTTAAAATAAATTATGCCTATGAATCAAGAGTAGGATTGGAAACTGTGAAATTGTGTTTAAATTAATTATAAATAATTGGATTTGCCTTTAAGAAGCGGCTATTGGGCCATATTGAGAATAAAAAGGTTAGAAAGAATTTGGCATCTCTGAATAATTAAGTAAATTTGCAAACTAAATGATAAAATAGAATTATGACGAATCGTTTCATATTGCTTTTTCTAGGCATCGGTCTTGTTTTCATGTCGAGTTGTGGTGAATACAACAAAGTGCTAAAAAGTAATGATTACAATTATAAATACGCATATGCTAAGAAGGCGTTTGAAAAGAAAAAGTATGCTCAAGCATCTACTATTCTTGCCGACTTGGTGACAGTTTTCAAAGGAAGACCAGAAGCAGAGGAGTCATTATATCTACTAGGACTAAGCCATTATGAGAATAAGGATTATGCAAATTCTGGCTCATATTTCAAGACTTACTACTCGCATTATCCAAAAGGACAATATGCTGAGCTTGCAAGATACTATGCAGGATATGGATATTATTTGGATTCTCCTGAACCTCAGCTTGACCAATCGGGCACATATAAGGCTATTGAAGAGCTGCAAAACTTTCTAGATTATTTCCCAAAGAGCGATAAAGCAACGATAGCACAGAATGCAATATTTGAACTGCAAGATAAATTAGTGCTTAAGGAACTTCAAAATGCCCAGCTTTATTATAATCTAGGCAACTATATGGGTAATAATTATGAATCGGCTGTGATTGTAGCTAAAAATGCTATTAAAGATTATCCTTATAGCAAATATAAAGAACAACTAGAACTTTTGATATTGAAATCTCGTTTTCAAGAAGCAAATCAAAGTGTGGACATAAAGAAAGAGGATCGTTTTAGAGATGTAATTGATGAATATTATGCGTTTATAAACGACTATCCACAGAGCGAAAACAGAAAAGAGGCTGACAATATCTTTAAGATAGCATCTAAATACGTAAAAGAGTAAAATTTAAAATAATATAGATCAAACAAGATGGACTACAAGAAATCAAATGCACCGCTTAACACAAAAACTCGCGACTTGATCGAATTGTCGGAGCAAACAGGTAATATCTACGAAACTGTTTGTGTTATTGCAAAGCGCGCAAACCAAATCGCTGTTGAAATGAAGCATGATTTGGAAAAGAAGTTGCAAGAGTTTGCCTCTATGAATGATAACTTAGAAGAAATCTCAGAGAACAGAGAGCAGATTGAAATCTCTCGTTATTATGAGAAGCTACCAAAGCCAACATTGATAGCTGAACAGGAATATGAAGAAAAGAAACTAGTTTTCCGTAATCCTTCTAAGGAGAAAGAAAACATGGAGATGTAATTGGAGTGTCTCCAAAAAATATATGAATATTGCCCCTCATAAATATTATGTGGGGCAATCCTCATTTTTATATATACACATAAACGAAAACGACATAATGTCGAACCGGAAGGAACATCAGAAGGGATAAATTTAATGGAAAAATTATTGGTAGAGGAACGTAAGCCCTCCAGTAGGATTGAATACATAGATCTTATGAAGGGGATTTGTATAGTGCTCGTCGTCCTCGAACATTGTAAGTTGAGCTTTCCGCAAGGAAGTCTTATTTGGTCTATGTTTGAACATATGAGAATGCCATTGTATTTTTTCTTGTCGGGACTTTTTTTCAAGGAGTACACTGGATTCAAGGACTATTTTATCAGGAAATCTAATAAACTTCTTGTCCCATATATATTTTTCTCGTTAATATATTTTTTGCCAGATATTTTACTTATTAATTTCAAGCATGCAAGCAAACTATTAACCCCAGCATATTTTAATGATTTATTGTTTATGCCGCTTAATAGTCCGTTGTGGTTCTTAAGGTGTTTGTTCTTTACAGGATGTATATATTTTGTGCTTCATTTAGTATTGAAAAAGTTTAATCTATTACTTCAAATAGGGATAGTTTTGTCTCTCAGTTTCTGTGCGATGAATGTATATGATTATTACCTCCCAGAAATTAATAAAGATAAAGTTTTCCAGTTTTTTGCAATATCAAAGTTGTTTCCTGCGTTGGTGGCTTTACCATTCTTTTGGGCAGGGAATCTAGTGTATCCTTACATGAAAGATTTCCATAAAAGTAAAAAATACGTTTTCGTTGGGTTGATAATTACAGTAGCACTAGCCGCTTTGTTTTGCAAAGGCGCAGTGGATTTCAATAATATGGTTTTTACCAATAATTTCTTTTTCTTCTATCTGGGTGCGATTAGCGGAATAGCTGCAGTGTGGTGCCTGTCATTTATCATGAAGAAACTTATTATAATCTCCATTTTCGGAAGGTATTCATTAATTATATTAGGAACTCATTGGGCAACTATGAATAGCTTGCTTAAAAATGGAGTGACAGACGTATATGTGCTTTGTGCCATCACGTTAGGTGTCATGCCTGTGATGATTTGGTTCTTTAGAAAATATTTTCCATTCTGTTGTGCTCAAAAGAATTTCTTTGAGTTAAAGGGAGGTAAAGTTCTGTTTCTGAAGCACAGAATAATAGGAAGTCTTATTAAAAGCAGAGCTTGATATTAATGCATTTTCATGTTTGAAAACTATTATAAGAGAGTGATTAAGCTTTATTGTGTTGTTAAGTTGTGATAAAGATGTTATTTTTGTATAGATTATTAGTTATTAATTAATAAAAATAATAAAGGTGAGCACATTAAAAAACAATTCCTTTACTAAAAAGCATCCGATATTGTTCAATCTTATTTTGATTGCGCTTACAGCTTTCATAATATGCTATATAAGTATGTTTATGGTGGACATATTCACGGCTCATGGAAAGTATAAAGAAGTGCCTGATGTGAAGAATATGCCGCTGAGAGAAGCCATTTCTAAGCTAGAAGATGCTGGCTTTAAATGGGAAATTAGTGACTCTACTTATAATGATAACTACCAACCTGGCGCTGTAATTGAGCAAGATCCAAAGGCTCATACAAACGTTAAGGCATTGCGTATAATTTATCTTACAATTAATTCTATAACCCCAAGGGAAGTTGTGGTTCCATCATTAGTAGATCTCTCGTTCAGACAGGGTAAATCTATGCTGGAAGGATTAGGGTTTAAGAATATCCAAGTACAAATTGTTCCTTCTCCATACAAAGAACTAATTTTAAGTATTTCTGCAAATGGCCGACAGATTGAGCCAGGCACTAAACTTCCTGTTTCAACTCACATTGTTATAACTATAGGTGATGGAGCTGAGGAAACCCCTGGCGATTCTATCACTATAGATGAAACGCAGGATAATACTAGTGCTGAAGGCAACGACGGCATCTTATAAATATCATTATCTACAATGAATGAAGATTACGAGGACAGTTTGGATTTAGATGAATTGCAACCTGAAGTCACTGAGGATTCAAATGATTTATGGGAGCATTATCGAATTGTAGCTGATAAAAGTCAGGCACTTCTCAGGGTTGATAAATTCCTTACAGCCCGCATAGCTAATATTTCACGCAATAGGATTCAACAAGCAGCGGAGGCCCAATGTATATTGGCTAACGGCAATCCGGTGAAGTCTAATTACAGAGTTAAACCTAATGATGTGATTAGCATTGTTATGGATCGTCCGCGCTATGATAATGAAATAATCCCAGAGGATATACCTTTAAATATAGTATATGAGGACGCGTCATTGCTAGTGGTAAACAAACCTGCAGGCCTTGTGGTGCATCCAGGACATGGAAACTATAGCGGAACTCTTGTTAATGCTTTAGCCTATCATTTTAAGGACAATCCAGATTATGATGTGAATGACCCAAGAATGGGTTTGGTGCATAGAATTGATAAGGACACTTCCGGATTATTGGTTGTGGCTAAAACTCCTCATGCTAAGACTTTTCTTGGAAAGCAATTCTTCAACAAGACGACAAAACGCCAGTATGTAGCTCTCGTATGGGGTACAATGGAGTCGGAGGAAGGAACTATTGAAGGAAATATAGGGAGAAGTTTGAAGGACCGATTACAAATGACTGTATTCCCTGATGGCGATATGGGAAAGCATGCTGTAACACATTATAAGACGTTGGAAAATTTTGGGCATGTGGCTTTAGTTATGTGCCAACTTGAGACTGGGAGAACCCATCAGATTAGAGTCCATATGAAATATATAGGCCATCCATTGTTTAATGATGCTCGATATGGCGGAGATAAGATATTAAGAGGAACGACATTTTCAAAATATACTCAGTTTGTTCAGAATTGTTTTAGTATTTGTCCGCGTCAAGCACTCCATGCTAAAACATTGGGCTTTGTTCATCCTGTAACTGGCGAGGAGATGAATTTCGATAGCGAAATTCCTGCAGATATGGAGGCATTAATCAATAAGTGGAGAGATTACGCTGCGACTAGTGCTGAAAGCAAATAAAGTTCCGAATAGATAGATACTATATCACAAATTTATATTAACTTTGAAACAGTAATATAATTTAAAAAATTATATGATTGACGAAATTAAAATTCCAGAAGAGTTTGCTGACATATGTCCCTTTAACGATAGTGAATTTCATGCTAATATGGCGACGCTCGTTAAAGAGCCTTTATTCAAGCATGCAGTAACCTATGCATTGCCTGATATTGACTATGATAACTTCATTAACCAACTATTATCAATCAACACAAAGGATGATTTTCAGAAAGTGATAATGAAACCTTTCCTTGAGATGCTAGTCCAAAAAACTACTGATGGCCTGACATGGAATGGAGTATCTAATTTTGAGAAAGATAAGTATTATACATGTATTTCTAACCATAGAGATATTGTTCTTGATGCTTCTTTTCTTAATCTTTGCTTGTTATACACTGATGTTCCTACGACTGAAATAGCTATTGGTAATAATTTACTTATATTCGATTGGATATCTGTGCTTGTAAGGTTGAATAAAAGCTTTATAGTTAAGCGCGATTTAACTAACCGCCAATTCCTTGAGGCTGCGCAACAGCTTTCAAATTATATACATTTTGCAATCAATGAGAAGCATCAATCCGTGTGGATTGCGCAACGCCAAGGTAGAGCAAAAGACAGTAATGATAGGACTCAAGAAAGTCTTATCAAGATGCTTGCAATTGGAGGGAAAGAAAAATCAATAATTGAAAGACTTAAGGAAATCAATCTTATGCCTGTTTCAATTAGTTACGAGTATGACCCTAATGATTATCTGAAAGCTACTGAATTCTTGATGAAAAAGAAAGATCCCGACTTTAAGAAGTCGCAACGAGATGATCTTTTCAGTATGGAAACTGGGCTTTTGAAATATAAAGGAAGGGTGCATTTCGAATTTACGAAATGTATTAATCCTCTTCTTGACGAACTTCCTGATGATTTGGAACGAGCAGAAGCAACTAGTGTAATTGCTAATATAATAGACAAGCAAATTCACTTGGCATATCATCTCTATCCATGCAATTATATTGCTTATGATATGCTGTATAAAAAGGCTGAATTTACTCATAAGTATACGGAAGAAGATAAGGCTCACTATATGCAATATGTAGAGAACCAATTGTCGAAGGTTGAAGTTGAATATAATGAGGAAGATAAAGAATTCATGCGAGAAATGATTTATACAATGTATTCTAACCCTGTTCTCAATCAGCTAAAAGCCCTCGGTGTACATGATTCTTAAAATGATGAAAACATGAGATTACTTTTACTGCCAATGATAATTATTATTATAATTAATCTATTGGTAGATTTATACATCTATAAAAGTATAAGGAAGACTGTAAAGAATAAGTTTGCTGCAATAAGCCATACTTGTTTTTCAATCTTCCTTATACTTTTTATCATTATAGTGCTAGTATTACCAAAGAGAAATGGCGATAATGATGGACTTGTGCTTATAATGTGGATGCTTTTCACGTATCTGAGCATATATTTGTCCAAATACATATATGTCATCTTTGATGCATTGGGTGGATTGCCAAGCCTTTTCAAGAAAAATAGAATAAAGCATTCAAGAATTATCGCTGTAATTTTATCTGGTGCAGTTTTCTGTGTTTTATGGATTGGAGCTTTGCATACGGCAAGAACTATTGAGGTTAGAAAAGTAACCATAGAAAATGACCATTTACCAAAAGGGTTTGATAATTTTAAAATAGTTCAATTTTCAGATTTCCATTTAGGGACTTACGGTTCAGATACCACTTTCGTGTCTGAAGTGGTGAAGCAAATAATGGATTTAAAGCCAGATATGATTATATTTTCTGGCGATTTAGTGAATAGACAGACAACAGAGCTGTACCCTTTTACTGGGGTATTAAGGCAGTTGCATGCTCCTTACGGAGTATATTCTGTATTAGGTAATCATGATTATGGCGATTATAAGGATTGGCCTTCAATATCGGCAAAAAAGCATAATAATGACGAATTCAAGCAACTGCAGGCTAAAATGGGGTGGGTGATGCTAAATAATTCGAGCAAAATAATTTATAATCATGGCGATAGCATTGCTGTGATTGGGGTAGAAAATTGGGGTGATCCACCATTTCCAAAATATGGGAACTTGAACAAAGCGTATAAAAACAGTAATGATAGTGTTTATAAAGTCCTGATTTCACATAATCCGTGTCATTGGGACGCAGAAGTAGTTCCTAAAACGAACATAGACCTTATGCTTGCGGGTCACACGCATGCTATGCAAGTGGAATTAGACATTTTAGGCGAACGTTATTCTCCTGCTATTCTAAGATATAAGGAATGGGCGGGACTATATACAAAAGGGAAGCAGAATCTTTATGTTAATATTGGGCTCGGTGAAGTGGCATTGCCCATGAGAATCGGTGCTGTCCCAGAAATAACATTGATTACTCTTAAAAGAAAATGATTGATAAGAAATATATAGAAATAATTTCAAAAGAATTAAATATTCTTCTCTGGCAGATTGAGAGTACAATAAGTTTGTCTGATGAAGGATGTACGGTGCCTTTTATTAGTAGATATCGCAAAGAAAGAACTGGAGGACTTGATGAATTTCAAATACAAACAATCTTAGACAAGAGCAATAAATTCCTGGAGCTTGATAAGAGGAAGGATTTCATTATTGAGACAATCGAAGATCAAGGAAAGATGACTACAGAATTGCATAATGCAATTGCTACTTGTATAGATGAAGTGCAATTAGAGGATTTATATCTACCGTATAAAGTTAAAAGAAAAACTAGAGCCGAAATAGCAAGAAATAAAGGGTTGGAACCTTTAGCTAAAATAATAATGTCGCAAAAGACTTGCGACGTAGAGTCAGTGGCTTTAAAATATTTAAATGATCAGGTGTCTTCAGTAGATGAAGCAATAGATGGTGCAAAAGATATTATAGCTGAGTGGGTTTCTGAAAATATGATTATTAGGAATAAGATTCGTAATATTTTTAACCGCGTTGCTGTAATTGAGTCAAAGGTAGTTAAAGGGAAAGAAACAGAAGGCGAAAAATATGAGAATTATTTTTCGTTTACTGAGCCGTTAAAAAGATGCATCTCACATAGACTTCTTGCCATAAGAAGAGGTGAAAAGGAGGGGTTCTTGAGGGCGTCTATTGACATTGAAGAAAAAGATGGATTAGATGCAATCAACCATATAGTTATAAAAGGAAATACGGAGTCCTCTGAAATTGTAGAAGAAGCTGCAAAGGATTCTTATAAGAGACTATTAAAGCCCTCAATAGAAACTGAATTCGCCTCTATTTCTAAAAGTTCCGCTGATGATAAAGCAATAGAAATGTTCAGCGATAACCTTAGACAGCTTCTCTTTGCACCACCATTGGGGAGAATGAGGGTTATGGGAGTAGATCCAGGCTTTAGAACTGGTTGTAAGGTGGTTTGCCTAGATGAACAAGGCAATCTGCTTCATAATGATGTAATTTATCCAACAGCACCAAAAAATGATTTTGTGGGTTCAGCAAGAAAAATACAGAATCTTATTGAGGCCTATAAAATTGATGCAATAGCATTAGGAAATGGAACTGCGAGCAGAGAAACGGAATCATTTCTAAAGGCATTGAAATACAATAGAGACGTTAAGGTTTATGTCGTAAGCGAAAGTGGTGCATCAATCTACTCAGCGTCCAAAATTGCAAGGGATGAGTTCCCTGATAAAGATGTAACTGTTCGTGGCGCTGTATCAATCGGGCGAAGATTGCTTGACCCACTGTCTGAATTGGTTAAGATTGATCCTAAATCAATCGGTGTAGGACAGTATCAGCACGATGTTGATCAAACAAAATTAAAGAATGCACTTGAATTCACTGTTTCTAGTTGCGTGAATAGTGTAGGCGTAAACGTAAACACTGCATCAAAAGAGCTGTTAATGTATGTATCAGGAATAGGATTGCAATTAGCACAGAATATTACTACATATAGGGCTGAAAACGGCGCATTTGAGAAACGGAGTGATTTGAAGAAAGTGCCAAGAATGGGAGATAAAGCTTTTCAACAATCCGCAGCATTTTTGCGAATACCTGAGAGTAAAAACCCATTAGATAATTCCGCCATTCATCCTGAACGATATCAACTTGTGGAAACTATAGCAAAGGATTTAGGATGTAAGGTTACGGATTTAATTAATGATGCGAGGTCTAAGATTGACGTTAAACGCTATATAACAGAAGATGTGGGGCTTCCTACTCTTCAAGATATTACCAAAGAGCTTGAGAAGCCTGGCAGAGATCCTAGAAAAGATGTCAAGCTGTTTAGTTTCGATGAGAATATAAAATCATTTGAAGATTTAAAAGAAGGCATAGTATTGAATGGTATAGTAACTAATATCACTCAATTTGGTGCTTTTATTGATATAGGAGTTCATGAAAATGGACTTGTGCATATTTCTGAGATGAGCACGAAGTTTATAAGCTCGCCTTCGGAAGTTTTAAAATTGAACCAACATGTGAGAGTAAAAGTTATAGGCTTGGACTCTTCAAGAAAAAGAATAGCATTAACAATGAAAGGAGTTGAAAGTGAATAGTATTGTATTATCAATTGGTAGTAATAGTGTAGATAGAGAGTGGCAAATGAAGAATTGTATTGAATGGCTAAAGAAAATTCTTCATAAAATGGAATTATCTTCAATATATAATTCTAAGGCATCAAATGGAGTAGATGCAGATTACTTGAATGCGGTAGTTAAAGGATTCTGTGATGAAAATTATAATACAATCAGTTCCATGTTAAAACAGTATGAAACTGTTTGTGGACGTACTCCTTCCAGTAAATCTGAAGGCGTTATCCCGTTAGATATTGACATAGTAATATGGGATGATGAAATAGTAAGAGCTAGAGATTACGCTCAATCATATTTTCAAAAAGGCTGGAGTGAAATTAAATTCTGACAGAATGAATCTTTACTATATAGGGCATAGTGGCTTTGCCATAGAAACAGATAATGTTATCATAATAATAGATTTATATGAGGATAACAATAATATTATGCCTGGAATATTAGCTAATAATAAGCCTATATATTTTTTGTGCTCTCATTCCCATCCAGACCATTACAATCCGATTATATTCTCATATAGTGAGCTAGATAGGTCGGTTAAATATATTCTCTCTAATGATATTAAGAAAAAAGTTCGTTCATTTACTGAAGGCAAATATGATATAACTTTCTTGAAACGAAATGAAGAATATGTTGACGACCTTTTAACGGTCGATACTTTCGGCTCAACAGATATTGGCGTTTCTTTTTTAATTACTCTTGAAGGTAGAAAAATATTTCATGCCGGAGATTTGAATAATTGGTGCTGGGAAGAAGAATCCACCGAAAAAGAGATAAAAATGGCAAATGGAGAGTTCCTGGCAATTCTAAATGACATCAAATCTATGACCTTGGAGATTTATTTAGCTATGTTCCCTGTTGATCCGAGAATGGGAGGAGACTTCGCGAAAGGGGCGCGACAATTTGTAAATATGATAAAAGTATTTAATTTTGTCCCGATGCATATGTGGGGAAGAGAAAACATGGCATGTGATTTCTCCCTTTATAAGAATCCAGATTTTGGAAATTATATATGTATGCATAGTGGAGATGAAATAAAATTATAAAAATAAGAAATACGATAAATATGGAAATTAATGCTCGTTTTGACCATTTTAATTTTAATGTAACCGATCTTTCAAAAAGTTTGGATTTCTATAAAAAAGCTCTCAATCTAGAAGAAGCTAAAAGGGTTGAGTCTTCCGATTGTTCCTTTATTTTGGTGTATCTGAAAGATCATAAATCTAATTTCTTGTTAGAATTGACTTGGTTAAAGGATCATCCTCAAAAATATGACCTAGGCGAATGCGAATTTCACCTATGTTTGCGTGTGACGGGTGATTATGATGAAATGAGAGAATTCCACAGGTCGATGGGGGCTGTTTGTTTTGAGAATAAAGAAATGGGACTCTATTTTATTGAGGATCCTGATGGATACTGGATTGAAATACTCCCAGAAAAATAAATATATATGGCTAGTGCTGAAAACATAAATGAGATGCTTAATAAAAAGACAAAGTTTAAGCATAAAAAAACTGTTTCAATAATTTTATTCATACTTGCAATAGTATATTTAATTATTCCTGTTGACTATGACGGAAGCTATCTTGGTCTAATGGATGATTTTTTCTTTTTTATGGCTGCTTTTTCATTTTTGATATCATCATTTTTAAAAAGTTTAAATAAAAAAGCCCAGTTAAAGTTGGAATTTATTGCTTTAACATTCCTAATCCTAGGGGTAGCAGTACTTCTTACATTTATATTTACTCCCATTTTAAGAATCATGGCCTAAAGATTTGACGGAGAGTCTCTTCTATGTGGTTAGTAAAGTTGCAGTAGATTATTAATTGATTTAAATTTAGACGCTTGGATGTACAAAATAGGGTGGCTATATTGCTTAACTCATTCATTTTTTGCATCTTTGCAAGATATATCGTAATTTGATTTATAATGGAAATAACATTAGGGCAATTAGCTCAATTAGTAAATGGTGTAGTTGAAGGTGATTCAAGTATTAAGATAAATAATTATTGTAAAATAGAGGAAGGTACAACTGGCTGTCTAACCTTCTTGGCAAATCCAAAATATGAGCATTATATCTATGATACAAAAGCATCAGTGGTGCTTGTAAAAAAGGATTTTGTCCCTTCAAAAGCTTTAAGTGTTGCATTGCTAAGAGTTGATGATCCATATGCCACGTTGGCAGACTTGCTAAACATGGTAAGTAAACAAAACCCTGAAAAAAAAGGCATTGACGATAATGTCTTTATATCAGAAGGAGTAGAGATACCAGAAGATTCATATATCGGAGCATTTGCTTATATTGGAAAAGGTGTTAAGTTAGGTAGATGTGTAAAGATTTATCCCCAATCTTATATTGGAGATAATGTGACTATAGGAGATAATACAATAATCTATCCTGGTGCGAAAATTTATCACAGTTGTGTAATTGGTAACGATTGCATCCTGCATGCAGGAGTAGTTATCGGAGCGGATGGATTTGGATTCGCTCCTGAAAATGGGGAATATGTCAAGATTGCTCAAGTAGGCAACGTTGTGATAGAAGACCGAGTAGAGATAGGTGCTAATACCGCAATAGATAGAGCTACTATGGGCTCTACAAGAATTAAGAGAGGCGTTAAGCTCGATAATTTAATTCAGGTAGCTCATAATGTTGAAATAGGAGAAAATACCGTAATGGCTGCGCAAGTAGGTGTTGCAGGTTCAACAAAGATTGGAAAGCATAATATGATTGGTGGTCAAGTAGGATTTGCTGGGCACATTACTTTTGGCGATAATAATATGGTTGGAGCACAATCAGGAATACCTAATAGTGTTGGTTCAAATAATGCATTAATGGGAACACCGGTTGTTAACAGTAGGGATTTTGCCCGTCAAACCGTTTATATAAAGAAATTGGGCACTCTAAACCAAGAAGTCTCTGATTTGAAGAAAAAACTTAAAGAAATAGAGAGCCTTTTAAACAAATAAGTTAATAACATAAAAAATATATAAGATGAAACAGCGTACATTAAAAGCTCCTTTTAGTGTAAATGGCAAAGGCCTTCATACAGGCCTTGTTATTGATGCTACATTTAAACCAGCTCCAGAAAATCATGGCTATAAATTTAAAAGAATAGACCTTGATGAACCTAATAATATCGTTGATGCTGTTGCAGAGAATGTTGTTGAGACTAATCGCGGAACTGTGATTAGTAGAGATGATGTTCGTGTCAGCACTATAGAGCATGCTCTAGCTGCATTGTATGCAGCGGGAATTGACAATTGCCTTATTGAGGTTAATGCTCCAGAACTCCCAATCTTAGACGGAAGTGCAAAGGTATATGCTGATAAAATCGAAGAAGTCGGTTTTGAAGAGCAAAACGAGGATAAAGATTTTTACGTAGTAAAACAAAAGATAGAGGTTATAGATGAAAATACTGGATCTTCATTAATAGCATTGCCTGATGATGATTTCAGTATTGATACTATGATTGAATTTTCTTCACCGGTGCTTTCAAATCAATTTGCCTCTTTGAATAGCCTAGATAAATTCAAAGATGAGATTTCGGCAAGTCGTACTTTCGTATTTGTTCGCGAAGTTGAGCCTTTGGTAAATCACAATCTTATAAAAGGTGGCGATTTAGATAATGCCATCGTTATTTATGATTCTCCTATGACTCAGGAAAACCTCAATAAGCTAGCTGATTTACTTGGTGTAGAACATAAAAGTGTGAGCCAATTTGGATATATAAATAACAAACCGTTAGTTTTTGACAATGAGCCTGCGCGTCATAAATTATTGGATGTACTTGGAGATATAGCATTGATAGGACGTCCTATAAAAGGTAGGATTATTGCAACTCGTCCTGGTCACACACTTAATACTGCATTCTCTAAGAAAATAAGAAAAGAATTAAAAAGACAAGATATTCAAGCTCCTGTATATAATCCTAATATTCCACCTATAATGGATATCAATAGAATTAGAGAGCTGCTTCCTCACCGTTATCCATTTTTAATGGTAGATAAAATCATTGAGAAAGATAGTAACCATATAGTAGGTATTAAGAATGTTTCTGTGAACGAACCATTTTTCCAAGGCCATTTCCCACAAGAACCAGTTATGCCTGGAGTGCTTCAAGTGGAGGCTATGGCTCAAGTTGGAGGTTTGTTAGTACTTAGTATGGTGGAAGATCCTGAAAGGTATTCTACTTATTTTATGAAAATTGATAATGTTAAGTTCCGTCAGAAGGTAGTACCAGGAGATACTATAATCTTCCATCTTTCTTTGACTTCTGAAATGAGAAGAGGATGTGCAGTAATGAAAGGATATGCTTTTGTTGGAGAGAAGATCGTGTCAGAGGCTGAGTTTATGGCACAAATTGTAAAAAATAAATAAATTAAATATATGAAACAACCATTAGCATATGTCCATCCAGCGGCTAAGATTGCATCAAATGTGGTAATTGATCCATTTGTGACTATCGATCAGAATGTTGAGATTGGTGAAGGTACAAAAATTGGAAGTAATGTGACTATTCTCGAAGGAGCTAGAATTGGTAAGAATTGTACGATCTGTTCGGGTGCAGTGATTTCGGGTATTCCACAAGATTTGAAATTCCAAGGAGAAGATACTGTTGCTATAATTGGAGATAATACTACAATTAGGGAATGCGTTACAGTAAATAGAGGGACGGCTTCAAAAGGTAAAACTGTTATTGGCAGCAATTGCTTGGTTATGGCATATTGTCATGTTGCACACGACTGTGTGATTGGTGACAATGTAATAATGTCAAATGCGGTACAAGTGGCAGGTGAGGTTGTGATTGATAATTTTGCTGTTATTGGAGGTGGAGCATTGATCCACCAATTCACTCATATTGGGCAGCATGTTATGTTGCAAGGAGGCTCGTTGGTTAATAAGGATATCCCTCCATACATAAAGGCTGGAAGAAATCCAATATCTTATGCTGGAATCAATTCTATTGGTTTACGTCGCAGAAATTTCACAAATGAGCAAATTAGAGAAATACAAGATATCTATAGATACTTGTATCTTTCTGGTCTTAATAACTCTGATGCTGTGGAGAGAATTGAAGCAGAACTTCCTGCAACTAACGAAAGAGATGAAATAATTATGTTTGTAAGGAATTCAAAAAGAGGAATTATAAAAGGATATATTTAATCTTACAACGTAAACGGAATATGGAAAGGAGATTGTTTGAACAATCTCCTTTTTTTATTCTGTGAATTAACAATTAGGCCATGGATTAAATAAAGGTTTAGTTTAAAAAGCCTTATTGTTAACCAGCTTCTATTATTCATGTGCCATAATAAAAAACCCAACATATAATGCCTAACCTTGTTCCTTTTTAATTTGTGTGCTTTAAATTATAATGAGAAACCCGTTAATCTCATTACGAGGGCAAAAACATTATTATTTATACGGTACTCACATATCATTCATAATTTTGTCAATGTCCGAACTATCAAACTTGATCTAACCAATAGATTGGGTTCTGATAGTGGTACAAAGTTATGCATTAATCCGTTGGGCCTCTTAACTATCAAAGGATTGGGTTCTACTTTAAAATTAGAATGCAATAGCTTCAATAGGATATCTTTAATTTCAATAATTCAAAATTCAGCATAATGACTACTCTTCGTCATTATTTATTATAAGGACAAGAGTTATCATTAATTCTAACTTGTTTAATTAGAATTTTAATGTTAAATAATGTAAAACGTTTGATGCGACCTTATAATGGATATTATAAGGCATATGTGGCTCAGAATAGATACATTAATGAGAGGCTAATTTTAGTTGGCCCGACATAGTTTTTGCTCGTGGTATTAATTTTATAAAATGAATCTGTTGTTTTATGGTATCGGTCATAGTGAAATCTAATGTAGCCTACTGATATAGCTCCTTCGAGCTTTAATCTTTCACTTAATGGAATAATAAACCCAGTACCTACATTCCACCCAATTATTGTCCCTCTATATTCAAGATTGCTTAAATCTACGTTGGAGTTAGCAAGAGTGAATTTAATTCGACTCATATTGTAGTAGCCCCCCAAAAGGTCGGTATTTATGAAAAATTTATTGAAGTTTCCCTGAAACCAATATTTAATACCGGCTTGTAGGGCATATAATTGCCATTTTTTATCATTTTTGAATGTCCAAGGATTAACATTTGCAATTAACTCAAATGTTATTTTATTAGTAATAGCCATTTCATAGCCTATGTTTAGAGTTGAAACGGCGTCATAGAGTAGGTTAGATTTTATAGCATTCTTGTAGACTCTAATAGTATCTTTTGGTTGGATATAATCAGATAATATAACTGGAAGAGTCTCGGGTGCATCCGAGTTAACAGATGGGCACACAGGCCATGCTTTACAAATGTATTTAGACGGATATTTATCAATAATTGGTTTTTCAACAACCTTTGGCTTTTCTTTCCTTACAACAGGAGTTACTGGCTTAGGTTTTGGAACGATCTTTTTCCTTTTTATGATAAAGAATCCATGTATTTCTTTGTATTCTAATTCAGTTCCTGATAATAAGTTTTTTAGCGCTTGTTTTAAATCTGAGCCAGTTGGCTGATGTGTAGGCGTTATAGAATTTGTAATATTTGAGCTGAATGCAATCTTGTGATTGTATTTTATATTTAATTCATTCAAATATGATGTCATATTTTTTGCTGGAACGGGAAAGCTAATAAAAGCTAATATGCAGAATAATACTACGCACACAAAAATGTTCCGGCATAATGACGGACAGTTTTTATTCATTAGAAGCAGTAAATGTTATTGTATTTCCTTTCTTAATGTATGACAATTCACAACTAGCAGAAATAATTTCCAACGCTTGGGTTAAATTATTTGTTGGAATCAATCCGCTAAAGTAAATATTATCATAACTATTTTTTGTTGAGAAATTTATCCGGTATACTTTCCCTAACCTCTTAACAACGGTAGCAAGAGGAACATTATTATATTCCAGGAACTTAGGGAGTGGGGGGTCGATGTCTTGCTTTACAATACTTTTCCCTTTGGTCGCTGTAACCTTTTGCTTTGGAGTGAGAATTTGTATTCCTTCAGGGGTTTCTACTTGGACTCTTCCTTCATCGCATCTTACTAATAATTCATTAGAATAGCAATTTACATTAAATTTAGTGCCAAGAACAGAAATTTCGCCTAGATCTGTTATGACTTTAAATCCAGCTCCCTTAGTTACACAGAAATATGCTTCCCCTTTAAGGTTTACATCTTTGGATTTAAACCATTTAAGACGATTATATGATATTGTTGTTTCTCCGTTAAGATTAACTGTGGATTTATCAGGAAGGACAACTAGTAGATGTTCATTCTTTGAAGTTGAATATGTTACAGTTGAGAAGAAGATAGAATAGGTTAACGTGCACAATAATAAAATAGAGGCAGCAACTGAAAAAGATATTCGAAGGATGTGGAGCTTGCTTCTGCGATTAATCTTATTCATTAATTGCATTTTGACAAACTCTTTATCTTCAAAGATCTCGTTTGTAAAAATTGTTCCTTGTATTTTATTAATTATATTCTCCATTTATTGGATAATCTCTCCTTCTTTTTACCAGTTTTGTGATAGGAATATCAAAATTATTAGATACTTGTTATAAGCTAAGCGCTCTTTAAGTTTCTTCATAATTTGGGAAGTTGTGTTATAAATAACCTGTGGAGATGTGTCTATTATTTCAGCAACTTCGTCGCCAGATAGGCCCTTATAATACTTTAAATAAATAATTTCGCGTTGCTTTGCAGTTAGTTCGTTCAAAGCTTCTTGAAGAGATCTTTGCTGCTCTCTTTCTTCCTCATTCAAAATTGTTAAACTTTGAGGATCTATTTCAAGATTGAAACTATAGCTATCGATAGCATTAGTAGAAAAATCTTCTGACTCTAACGGTACTGTTGACATTCGCCTTGATGTCCCAATCTCATTTAAAATCCTATTCTTTAAGGCAACGCATAAATAAACATTGATGGATTTAGGACGGGATATAGATTTAGCTTTCGTGAACAAAGAAAGGAACAGATCTTGAATTGCATCTTCAACAATTTCCTTGTTTGCTACGATTTTCATGCCATATCCATAAAGCGTATCTGAGAGTTCGTCATATAGGCGCCCTAATGCATCTTTATTTCCATCGCATATTAAATCCCAATCTTGATTATTCATCAATTTAATAAAGGACACATAAACATTAAAAATCTAACTTGGTTTTGATTAAAAAAATAAAAAAAATTAATCTATTCGCTCCGATTATAATTTTTATGTGTAAATTTTAAATATTAAAGTATAATTAGTAAAACTATTTTGTAACAAAGGTATTACAAATCTGATAATATTACAACTTAAAATGTAAAATTAGCTAATTTTACTTAACTTTTATAGGAGTAACACCTATACCAGGTTTGTCATATAATGTTACTTTTCCATTGACAATTTTCATTCCTTCAAAGCAGTCATTAGAAATTAGAAGATTGCCGTCAAGGTCTGCCCAATCTACGATAGGTGCGAGTTGAGCAGCTGCACTTACAGCGCAAGAAGTCTCTGTCATGCAACCTACCATTATCTTCATGTTCAAAGCGCGAGCGAGAACAACCATTTTATAAGCTTCATGTAGTCCAGTACTCTTCATTAATTTAATGTTAATACCATGATATGCATCTTTTAGTTTCATGATATCTGGTAAACGTTGGAATGCTTCATCGGCAATTAATGGTAGGGGACTTCTTTCTTTAAGCCAAGCAGTTTCTTCTAACATTTCTTTTGGCATAGGTTGCTCTACAAAAAGACAATTTTTGTCTTTAAGCCATTCGCACATTTCCAGAGCCTTGTTTTTATCTGACCATCCTTGATTTGCATCTACGCAAATCGGTCTATCTGTCATGCTGCGAATAATTTCAACAGTTTCTTTATCATTATCAAGTCCCATTTTCACTTTTAAGACTTTATAGGGTTCTGCTTCAAGCACTTTTTGCCTTACAATATCTGGTTTGTCAATTCCGATTGTGAATGATGTGTTTGGAGTATTTGCTGGGTTAAGACCCCAAATCTTATACCATGGCTGTCCCATGATTTTTCCGAGAAGATCATGAAGGGCGATATCAACTGATGCTTTTGCTGCGCGATTATTGGGGGCAACAGAGTCAACGTAAGAAAGGATGTCATCTATCCTAAACGGATCCTTAAATTGGCTTAGGTCAAGAGTCGAAAGAAATTTTGTTACACTTTCAGTACTTTCACCCAAATAAGGTGGCATTGATGCTTCTCCATATCCAATAATGCCGTCATATTCTAGTTGTACTAATACGTCAGGCGTATGAGTTCTACTGTTCTTTGCTAAATTGAACGCGTGCCTTAGTTTAAGGTCATAAGGTTTGAAAGACAGATTTAATCTTCCTGATTTTGAAACCTTTTTTGTTGCTTTATCCATTGCTGAGATAGAAATTGGAGATGCTGCAGCAATCATTCCTAAGCCTGTGCTAATGATGAATTTTCTTCTATCCATTGTTGTAATTGTGTTTAATTATTAAAAATACCATATGTGATTTTTAACTGCGGTAATACCTTTTGAGCCCACTTTACCTGCAATTCTACTTATTGATAGAAACGGGGTAGTAAGATAATCTTTTGCGTCTGGGTCTACACTATTTATTTTCACCCTGCCAGAGCAGTGAATATATTGACCGTCTTTTAAATATATCCCTACGTGAGTTACTTTTCCACTTTTTGATCCAAAGAATAGTAAGTCTCCTAATTGAGCTTCTTTCCAGTTAGTAGGAGAAATTTTTTGTCCAGTAAGAGCTTGTTGTGACGCATCACGTTGTAATATAATCCCATTCGAAAAATATGATACTTTTGCCAAGCCTGAGCAATCAGTAATTTTAGTGCTTGTGCCTCCCCAAAGATATCCGGAACCCATCATCCTGCGCGCAGTTTTTTCTATTCTTTTGTTGTCAAAAGATTGCTCTGCCCAAGAAGAAAACTCAGCCACATCCTTAGAAGATACGAAACCACTTCTTCCATCTGGAGTTGAAAGTTCAATCATGCCGTCTTTTTCTCCTTTATAGGTAAGAATGTTACCCATTACGAGGTCGCTTACAGTCATATCAGAGTTTGGATCTTCAACCAACTGAGACTGATAGGCAGTTACGATATATCTTTTAGCTTTTCTCCATTTGTCAAAATCAAGTTGTGATATTCTTATTATCGAATTGTCAGGAATATAAGCTATGTAGTTATCGGGAAGTTGAACTCTTACCCAATCATCGTCTTCTTCAAGAATTTTAACTGGAGTGCCCATAATGGCTTGCGTAGCCATTTCAGCAGCATGTCGTCCTTGTGTACGTAACGATGCAATTGATAGCATAACTAATCCCCATGCTTTATCTGCTTTATATTCAAGTACATTAATGCTATCAGAGTACTTTATTTTATTTTCGTCAAGCATGTTTATAATAGCATGTTTTGTGATATTATTATCAACTTTACCAGTGACATTCCACGTGCCATTTACATCTTGAGCATTAATATCCCAGATTGACGTGCGTCCATCATGGGCAATTTCTTTTTTCAAATTAGCAAGAAGTTCATTAACATCTTGAGCAAAACAATAGTTGTTCCCAATAATAAGCATAAGTGCTATTAGCAGTGCTTGTGAAAATACTTTTCTCATTCTGTTTTATTTGATAAGTGTTCAATATTATTGATTTTTAAATCTGAATTCCAATTACTTGATGGTATATTTCCTCCCGTCCATTCGACTTCTCCTGCTTGGAAGTCTACGGTTTCGCATCTAATAAATTTCTTTTTAGGTTCTAGCGGAGAACAGATCCCTTCATTTGTGGCAAATCGATTAGCATCGATTGACGTCTTATAAAAGTCATTTAGATATTCATCATTGACTGATCTGCCATGAGAAATGTCTGATGGGAGCCAACCAATACCTTCATAATATACTTCGGTCCAATCATGATATCCTGTTCCTCTTTTTGAAATTTCCCATCCGCTTTCCCAACGTGCCGGGATACCAATACTTCTTAATAGACTTATATATAAAAGCGATACTTGGCCGCAATCGCCATGTTTAATGCCCAAGACATATTCCGGAATATTAGGTAGGGTACTATAATCACGGGCGCCTGCCCAAGGAAAATTATCTGAAATCCAATCATATATTTTTGAAACCTGCTTATAAGGATTTGTTTCAGAGCCTATTATTTGTTTAGCTAAAGAAGCCATTTGTTTATTCACCAAAATGTGAGGCAGTTCCTCTGAAGTGTATTTCTTATAGAGTTTGGATGATTTATTGTAAGGCTTGAGATTCGCGAGGACGGAATCTGCTGGATAGACCTCTGCTCCAACTTCATAAGATAATACCATTTCAAAGTGAGTGGGGACATCTTTCTTCGCGGCTTGCTCCATATAGATTGTGTGATGTAAGCTACCTTTTGAGAATGTTGGGTTAGAAGAAGATGATATAAGTTGCATATTTCGTTGCCTGCCATTATTAAAAGGGAATGGAAGCCATGCGCGTATAATCTCCCCCTCCGGAACGCTATTAGGCTTCACATCAAGTGTGAATGTAATAGCCATATTTCTCCAATCTCTCACATTATTGGAATCAGGGAGTTGGGTCATAAATTCCACATAATCATTATAATGGTTTTTATGGTCGTTTTTCTTTTCTTTTAGGTTGGCTTCTGCAAAATCTTCGTTATTTAATAACCATAGATTTCTCACAGCTTTTCTAAACCAATATTCTTTTCCGTCAATAGTCATTGTTTCAAGATATTTCTTGGACTTCCAATCTTTGACGATACTATCATTTATTGTAGGATACTTTTCGCTGATTTTCGCTATGCCTTCTTCCGGAGTCATACTAAAGTCATAGCGAATACGATTCATAATAGCTTTAAATGAATCTATTGTGAGTTTGTTTTGCTCTTTTTGCTGTGGAGAAAGAGAGTTAAGTGTAGTTTCAACTTTCGCAAAATCCCCTTTTTGAAGGTCGCTATTTGCGAGGTCCTTCCAATTTGCCGAATTACTCTTACTGCACGATAATAGAGTTATGAAGGTTACTGCTGTTATTATAATTGTTTTCCTCATTTATTGAGTAATTATGGATTAGTATACAAATATAATTAAAATAATTATCAAAATATATTTCTAAAAGGAGATAATAATATTATTGTTAAGGCTTTTTGATCCTAAAAATTAAAACCCAAGATTAATTTTATAATCTGGGGTTTTAAAAATATTGTTTATCGAATATTGTCTCTTACACTTTTAAGATAAACTTTCATAGCATCACTATCGTGGTCGTCAACAATCTTTTTCAGCTCTTTTAATTTTGCCTGTATTTTTTCGAGCTGTTCACTGGTATGAGGATTGAAGAGAATTTCTTGAAGTAAATAATCATCCTCTGACATTAATCCGCGGGCAATTGTCATATGTCGTTTAAATGTAGTGCCAGGAGCCTCTTGATGCTTCATCACGCCAGCAAAAACTAGAGTACTAGCAAATGGTATTGAGAGAGAAAATGCTATTGTTTCATCATGTTGGCTAAAAGAATATTCAAATATATTTAAATGGAGTTCATTATATAAATCTTTAAAGAATATTTTCCCCATATGGTCGCTTTCTGAAATTATTATTGCATTTTCATCAGAAAGATTACTTAATGACGCAAAGGTGGGGCCAAACATAGGGTGAGTACTCACGAAAGGGTGTTTGCAATCAGCGTAAAATTGAGGCAGCCCCGCTTTTACTGAAGCAATATCTGATAATATGCAATTTTGTGAAAGATAGGGTAGAACATTCTTAAATGCTTCTATTGTATATTTAACAGTTACAGCATTAATAAGTAAATCTGGATTGAACTCGCGAATTTCCTCATATTGAGTAAGCCTCTGAGTATTAAAGGTAAATCTCAGTTTTAACGGGTCATTGTCAAATATTGCAACTTCATGCTTGAAACTTAAAAGGTCGCAAAAGAAAGACCCCATTTTCCCAGCACCTAGAATTAGAATTTTCATAATATTTAGTTTGGAATTCTGATTTAACTTATAATTCTATTTTACTCTATCATTAAGCACTTCAATTTGCTGTCTTACAGATTCTTCGTGAATCGCTTGGAGAACAGTTTTCATAAAGTCTCCGCTCATTCCCATCTCTTCTGCAAGTTGCACCCTTGAACGCATAATATCGCCGTATCTTCCAGCTTGAACTACTGGCATGCTATGTTCTTTTTTATATTGTCCAATTTCACGAGACACTCGCATACGTTTGTTTAATATTTCAAGCAATTCATTGTCAATATGGTCTATTTGCTGGCGTAAGAGAGTTAGGTTCTCTGTAGTTTGTGTAGTATCGCGAATTACGAGCATATTTACAACGAAATTGAGAACGTCTGGTGTGATTTGTTGACTCTTATCGCTCCAAGCACAGTCTGGATCGCAGTGCGATTCGATAATCAATCCATCGAAACCCATATCCATAGCTTGTTGCGAAAGTGGTGCAATTAACTCGCGCTTTCCTCCTATATGCGAAGGATCACAGATTATCGGTAGATTAGGAATCCTACGTCTTAATTCAATAGGAATGTGCCATTGTGGTTGATTGCGATAGAGGTGTTTTCCATATGTACTGAATCCACGATGAATAGCTCCCAGGCGTCTAATCCCAGCATTGTAAACTCTTTGTAGAGCGCCAATCCATAGCTCGAGGTCGGGATTCACAGGGTTTTTTACAAGTACTGGAACATCATGTCCTTCTAGAGCGTCAGCTATTTCCTGCATCGCAAATGGATTTGCTGTGGTGCGCGCACCAATCCAAAGAATATCAATATTAGCTCTTAAAGCAGCTTCAACGTGTGCCTTAGTGGCAACTTCGGTTGATACGAACATTCCTGTTTGCTCTTTTACCTTTTTTAGCCATTCCAAACCAGTCTCACCAACACCTTCAAAACCTCCTGGTTTAGTGCGTGGTTTCCAAATTCCTGCTCTAAAATATTTGATTCCATTGCTAGCTAAGTCTTTAGCTGTAGAAAGCACCTGTTCCTCAGTCTCTGCACTACAGGGCCCTGCTATTATCATCGGGCGTTTATTGTCGCCTTCGATAAGTGAAATAGGTTTTAAGTCTTCCATATATTTATTTTTTATTTGTTTGTCTGTTTGTAATTCTTTTCAATGCTTCTTCCATTTTTTCGTCCTTCGCACAAAGAGAGATTCTGATATATCTATTACCATTAGAGCCAAAAATAAATCCCGGGGTAAGAAATACGTGCGCGTAATATAGGAGGTCGTCTGCTAACCATTCAGAATCTTTAATTTCGTTAGGAATCTTTCCCCACATAAACAAACCACTTTGATTTGGGTCGAAGGTACAACCTAACGCAAGCATAATCTTTTCGGCAATTTTCCTTCTTTTTGCATAGGTCGCATTTACTTCAGCATACCAAGAACTGTCGCAATCTAATGCTTTAGCAGCAGCCTTCATCATTGGGCGGAATTGACCTGAATCAATATTTGACTTAACCTTAAGAATCCATTCTATGAATTGAGGATTAGAGGCTAGCATTCCTATTCTCCATCCTGGCATGTTATGCGACTTACTTAATGAATTCATTTCAATGGCTATCTCTTTTGCTCCTGGAATTGATAGCATACTAAGAGGCTTATCATTTAAAATGAAGCTGTAGGGATTATCATTGACAATGATAATATTATGCTTCTTCCCGAAATCGATGATTTTTTGGAACAATTCAATAGAAGCTCTTTTTCCGGTAGGCATATGTGGATAATTGACCCACATTAATTTTATCTTTTCTAATGGCAGTTTCTCGAGTTGGTCAAAATCCGGTTCCCAATTGCTTTCTTCGGTTAAGTCATAGGTGTATATCTTTGCTTCTACAAGTTTGCTTACTGAAGAATAGGTTGGATATCCAGGATTTGGAACTAATACACCGTCGCCAGCGTTTAGAAAAGCCAGAGATACGTGAAGAATTCCTTCTTTAGAGCCTATTAAGGGCTGTATTTCTTGTTTAGGGTCAAGATCAACATTATAAGTATTCTTATACCATTTGGAGAATGCGGTTCTTAACTCAGGCAAACCAGTGTAAGATTGATATCCATGGGAATCATCTCTTGAAGCATCTTCGCATAACGTCTTGATGACATTTTCATGAGGAGGCCTATCCGGTCCGCCCACGCCAAGGGAGATAATATCAGCACCCTTTGCATTTAATTCTGCCACTTCTTTTAATTTTTTTGAGAAGTAGTATTCTTTTATTTCCAGTACTCTATTAGCTGGAAATATATTCAAATTAGAATTGTTTGTCATATTCTGCATATTCTCCTAATATTTTGAATTCGCTTAATAAAGGTCTTACGGCATCGATAGACTGCTTGTACCGCATATAGTCTTTGAATGTTAAATCCACATAGAATCGATATTCCCATTCTCTGCCTATGATTGGTAATGATTGTATCTTAGAAAGGTTTATGTCGTAAAAAGAAAAGATTGTTAGTATTTTGGAAAGGCTCCCTTGAGTATGAGGCAAAGTGAATACTAGTGAGGCTTTATTTTTAGGCATTCCTTCCGTTAATTCATCGGCCTCAAGAGGATCAGATAAAATTAGAAAGCGTGTAAAATTCTTTTTATTTGTTTGAATGTCTTCATCCAATACGTTTAACCCGTATAACTGAGCGGCATATTTTCCACATACGGCAGCGTGACCATAAAGTTTTTTTTCAGCAATTTCTTTTGCGCTTCCCGCAGTATCACTTTTCTCTACCATTTTTAGGTTAGGGTGCTCAAGCAGATATTCTTCGCACTGCATCAATGCCATAGGATGAGAATTAACCTCTGTGAGTTCGTTTAATTGTTGACCAGGTAATGCGGCGATAACATGTGAGATATACATACTGTATTCGCCTACAATACGAAGGCTGCTCTGTCGTAGAAGCTCGTGGTTTTGAAGCAGGCTTCCAGCTATTGTATTCTCAATTGCCATTATTGCAATTAGAGATGCGTCTTTACGTAGGCAATCAAACATGGAATGGAACGTTTCGCAGGGTATCGTTTCTATTTCTTCACCTTTGAAATAATCTTTTGCAGCCGCTTCATGAAAGCATCCTGCCATTCCTTGTATTGTAACTCTTTTTTTCATTTGTTTTTATAAACTATCTTATAAATAAAAAATCCCGTCAATATTGGCGGGATTTTATATTTTGTTAATCATTCGTTCAAAATTAATTATGTGCATAAAACCCCGCTCTTATTCTCATAAAATAAAAGTAAAAGAAAAAGTAATATGCGTAAAAATTCTTCATACGAAAGTGTTTTGATGTTGCAAAGTTACATAAATGATTTAAAAAACAAATAGTTTTGTAAGATTTTTTATTGAATCGTTTACAATTTGATTTGTATTTATTATAAATTAATAGTGAATAATTATGCTTTTGTACTGCAGTTGGCTTATTCCTTTGGTATTACAGTAACTTTACAGACAGCATTTTTGTCTCCGCAAGTGGCAGTAATCTCAGTTGTGCCTAAAGAAATACCCTTTACTTTTCCCTTTTCAGAAACGGTAGCAATCTTTCCATCCAAACTTGTCCAATTAACCACAACTTGATTTATATTGTTGAAATCACCTCCTTGATAATCAATAACAGTTTTAACTACAATTGAATCACCTTGGATAAGTTTACATTCAGTGGGATATACAATAATATTATTGACTTTATATTCGTTGCTACATGAAAACAAAGTTATTACTAACAACAGAGAAAAGAAGATTGTTATTTGTTTCATAATAAGTTCGATTATTCGACAAAAATAATGTTTTTACAAGAATATCAAGTCTTGGAGCTGTTTAAAATACTATATCGAATTAAGAATTAAAATTATTTATGGGATATAATATGCAAAATTCAAAAAATATGGAACGAAATTTGTTAATAGACTAAATAAGATGTAATTTTGCACGTCTTAAAAATATGGTAAAATCTGTTATTGGATTTTGCTTGTTTAAACTAGTAATAAGATTTTTATACATCAAAATATATTCTACGAAATGAATGTAACATTGGAAAAAACCGGCAACGTAACAGGAGTTATTACAGTGTCGATTCAAGAAAATGATTATCAAGATAAGGTTAAGAAGAGCCTTAAGCAGATAGGTCAAAAACAAAAGATTGACGGGTTCCGTCCAGGCCATGTACCTCAAGGACTTCTTGAAAAGAAGTTTGGTAAAGAGGTACTTGTTGAAGAGATAAATCGTGCAACTTACGATGCATTAATCAAGTATGTTGAGGACAATAAATTGAATATCCTAGGAGAACCAATAATATTGAATCCTCAAGAAATTGATTTTGACAAAGATAAAGATTTTACTTTCAAATTCGAGATCGGATTCTCTCCAGTTATCGATTTGACTATCGATAAGAGCATTAAGATCCCTTACTATACAATTGAAGTAGATCAAAAGATGCTTGATGAGCAAAATGAAAATCTAAGAAAGCGTTTTGGTAAGCAAATCCCAGGGGATGTTGTTGATGAATCAGCTTTAGTTAAGGGCTCGATGGTAGAACTTGATGCAGAAGGTGCAGAAAAAGAAGATGGAATTAACGTTGAGGCAACCATAGTTTCTCCACAATACTTTAAGAGTGATGACCAAAAGCAAAAATTTGCAGGAAAGAAAGTTGGTGACGAGGTAGTATTCAACCCATCTGCTACTTGTGAAGGTAATGTAGCAGAACTATCATCAATGCTTAACATCGACAAGAAGGATGCAGCTGTTGAATCTGATTTTAAATTCACTATTAAAGAAATACTTGTATCTAAACCAGCTGAGATGGATCAAGAATTCTTTGAAAGTGTATTTGGAAAAGGAAATGTTAAGGACGAAAATGAATATTTTGAGAAATTAAAAGAGATGATAGCTGGTCATTTAGTAAATGATAGCAATTATCGCTTTACAATTGATGCTGAGAACGTTCTTAAAGAAAAAGTAGGTGCCCTTGAGTTACCAGCTGAATTCCTAAAGAAGTGGTTAGTACGTCAGGACAACAAGCTTGAGGAAGCTAATATAGATGAAGAATATTCTAAGATGGTTCCTCAACTAGAATGGCAGCTTATCAAAGAATATACTGTTAAAACTTTGGGCGTAAAGATTGAAGAAGCTGATCTTTTAAATGATGCAAAAGCTATCGCAGCTCAACAATTCGCACAATATGGTATGTCAAATATGCCTGAAGACGTGATTGAGAAGTATGCAAAAGAGATTCTTGAAAACAAAGACTATCGTTCGAGAATTGTTCAACAAGCAGTTGAGAATAAATTGTTCGCAGAATTGAAAGAAACTGTAACTTTGGAGAATAAAACAGTTAACGCAACTGAATTCAACGCATTGTTTGAAAATAAGTAAATTCCAAAAGATAAATTTACGAGGGGGGAAGATACAGTCTTTCTCCCTTTTTCTTTCAAAGTAATCAGCAAATAGATATAATTTAAATGTGGCTTAAATTCTAATAGGATTTCAAGAAAAAAATTATATCTTTGATAAATAAAATGTAAATAAAAATCAGATTATAATATGAATAACGATTTTAGAGACTACGCAGTAAAGCATCTTGGAATGAATGGGCTAGCAATTGACCAATATAGAAATTATACGAGCCAAATAATGGATAGTTATATTTCTCCAACGATTATCGAGGAGCGAACATTAAATGTAGCCCAAATGGATGTGTTTTCAAGATTAATGATGGATCGTATTATATTCTTGGGAACGCAGGTAGATGACTACACGGCTAATGTTATACAAGCCCAATTGTTATATTTGGATAATACAGACCCAGGCAAAGACGTTTCAATATACATAAATTCTCCTGGTGGATCAGTTTATGCTGGTTTGGGCATTTACGACACAATGCAATATATATCAAGCGATGTTTCGACAATTTGCACTGGAATGGCAGCCTCTATGGCCGCTGTATTGCTTGTTGCAGGGGAAAAGGGAAAGCGATTTGCTTTGAGACATTCTAGAGTGATGATTCACCAACCAATGGGTGGAGCTCAAGGACAAGCGTCCGATATAGAAATAACAGCCCGTGAGATAATTAAGTTAAAGAAAGAACTTTATACTATTATAGCAGACCATTCTGGACAATCATTTGAAAAAGTTGAGGAAGATTCAGATAGAGATTATTGGATGACTGCTCAAGAGGCGCTGGATTATGGAATGATTGATAAAGTACTTATAAAAGAGCAGCAGAAAGAATCTTAATGAAAAAGAAAGAAGACGATATGCATTGTAGCTTCTGCGGGCGTTCAGCCTCAGAAGTTGAATTACTTATGCCAGGTGCTAATGGTTGTATTTGCAATGATTGTGCAGAACAAGCAAATAATTTGGCAAACGAATATTTGCATAAAAAGAGCACAACTGCTCCTAAGGCAATAGACTTGGAATCAGTTCCAAAGCCATCAGATATTCTGGGTTATCTAAACCAATATGTCATTGGACAGGATAATGCTAAGAAATATTTGTCGGTAGCAGTATATAATCACTATAAAAGATTGGCTCAGAATATGGATGATGATGTTGAGATTGAAAAATCCAATATTATTATCGTTGGCCCTACTGGTACAGGTAAAACTTTATTGGCAAAATCAATTGCCCGGCTCTTAAAAGTGCCATTTGCGATAGTTGATGCAACTGTGCTGACTGAGGCTGGCTATGTTGGAGAAGATATTGAAAGCCTTTTAACCAGATTGCTTCAAGCTTGTGATTATGATGTGAAGCAGGCTGAAAGAGGTATCGTATTTATTGATGAAATTGACAAAATAGCTAGAAAGGGTGATAACCCATCCATTACGCGAGACGTTAGTGGAGAAGGAGTGCAACAAGGGCTTCTTAAACTATTAGAAGGTTCAGTTGTAAACGTACCACCACAAGGTGGCCGTAAACACCCTGAACAGAAAATGATAGCTGTTGACACAAAAAATATATTATTTATTTGTGGAGGAGCATTCGAGGGTATTGAACGCAAGATTGCACTTCGTCTTAATACACATGTAGTGGGGTATAATACCGATAGTGCTAAGAGAAAAATTGATCGTGAGAGATTATTGCACTATGTGGCACCTCAAGATTTAAAATCTTATGGGCTTATACCTGAGATTATAGGTCGCTTGCCTATTCTTACGAATCTTGAGCCATTAACTAGAGATGCCTTGAAAAGAATTTTGATTGAGCCAAAGAATGCTATTATAAAACAATATTCCAAGTTACTTGAAATGGACGGCGTACAATTGAAATTTGAAGAAGAAACGCTAGATTTTATTGTGGATAAGGCCATTGAGTACAAATTGGGAGCCCGCGGACTAAGATCCATAGTTGAGACGATTATGATGGATTCTATGTATGAAGTGCCATCTTCCGACATAAAAGAACTAACCATAACAAAAGAATATGCTTTAAAGCAACTTGAAAAAGCAAATTTTGAGATGGTTAAAGAATTCGAATAAAATCATAATAAATATTTGCATCGTTAAGTGTAGAATTATATATTTGTTCTAAGGAATTCGGATAATAAGCCGTCACTGTTTATCATGATGAGTAAAAAAGAACTACTAACCTCAGAATTAAAGAAATACTTTGGTTTTGACACCTTTAAAGGCAATCAAGAGGCAATAATGGTGAATCTCTTAAATGAGAATGATACATTTGTCCTGATGCCTACGGGTGGAGGTAAGTCTTTATGCTATCAGTTGCCATCATTAATAATGGAGGGAACAGCTATTGTTATATCTCCACTTATCGCATTGATGAAGAACCAAGTTGATGCAATGCGGAATTATAGCGATGAAGATGGTGTGGCTCATTTTTTAAACTCTTCTTTAAACAAACAAGCAATTGACCAAGTAAAGGAAGATGTGCTTGCAGGAAAGACTAAACTTTTATATGTAGCTCCTGAATCACTTACTAAAGAAGAAAATATTGAATTCCTCAAAGCTATAAAGATATCATTTTATGCGGTTGACGAAGCTCATTGTATATCAGAATGGGGACATGATTTCCGCCCTGAATATAGGCGAATCCGGCCAATAATTAATGAAATAGGTAAACGCCCGGTAATAGCATTGACTGCAACTGCTACGCCCAAGGTGCAACATGATATCCAAAAGAATTTAGGGATGGCTGATGCCAAGATTTTTAAATCTTCATTCAACCGACCGAACCTATATTATGAGGTACGCCCTAAGAATTCTAATATTGATAAGGATATAATCAAATATATCAAATCGCAGGAAGGTAAGTCAGGCATAATCTACTGTCTTAGTAGGAAAAAGGTGGAAGAACTTGCAGAAAAGCTTCAACTTAATAATATTAAGGCACTTCCTTATCATGCAGGAATGGATAGTGCGACTAGAACTGCTAATCAAGACTCTTTTCTTCTTGAAAAAGTAGATGTTATCGTTGCTACCATTGCATTCGGTATGGGGATTGATAAGCCAGATGTGAGGTATGTAATCCATTATGATATTCCTAAAAGTCTTGAGGGCTATTATCAAGAAACTGGTAGAGCTGGAAGAGATGGTGGTGAAGGGCAATGCATTACGTTCTATACGAATAAGGATTTACAGAAACTGGAGAAATTTATGCAAGGAAAGCCTATTTCTGAACAAGAAATAGGTAAGCAACTACTGCTTGAGACGGCTTCGTATGCAGAATCCAGTGTTTGCCGTAGGCGTACTCTTTTACATTATTTTGGCGAAGAGTATAATGAAGATAATTGCGGCAACTGTGATAATTGTCTAAATCCAAAGAAGCAAGTAGAAGCACAAGATGAGCTTTGCGCTGTGATTGAAACCGTGGGGGCTCTGAAGGAAAAGTTTAAAGCCGACCACGTGATTGATGTAATGATAGGGAAGAAAACCAGTGAAGTGAAGCTCTATAAGCATCATGAACTAGAAGTTTTCGGTTGTATGTCGGACCATGAGGAAAAATTTCTTGGAGCTGTAGTGCGGCAAGCTATTATAGGAGGCTATATTACACGTGACATAGAAAATTACGGATTATTAAAACTGACGGATAAAGGAAGAGTATTCCTTGAAAATCCGGAATCATTTATGATAGTTGAAGACAATGACTTTACTGACGATGACGAGGAAGTGATAGTGAAGGGAGGAGCTTCCTGTGCAGTAGATCCAGAGCTGTATTCAATCTTAAAAGATTTAAGAAAGAAAATAGCAAATAAGTTATCCCTCCCTCCATATGTGATTTTCCAGGACCCATCGCTTGAGGCCATGGCTACCACATATCCTATTACTATTGAAGAATTATTGAATATTCAGGGTGTTGGTGCTGGGAAAGCTAAGCGATATGGTAACGAGTTTATTGAAATTATTAAACGTCATGTCGAAGATAATGAAATAGAACGTCCGGAAGATCTCGTTGTAAGAACCGTAGCTAATAAGAGCAAACTTAAGATATCTATAATACAAGGAATAGATCGAAAAATTTCTTTGTATGAACTTGCTGACTCGAAAGGCATATCATTTGATGAAATATTAACTGAAATTGAAGGAATAGTTTATTCAGGCACTAAAATTAATATCAATTACTTTATTGATATGGTAATGGATGATGATCAGCAAGAAGAAATATTCGATTATTTTAAAGAAAGTGAAAGCGATGATTTAAGCGAAGCGTTAAAGGAGCTTGAAAATGATTTCACTGCAGAGGAAATAAGACTTGTAAGAATCAAATTTTTGTCAGAATTAGGAAATTAGTAAAAAAGGCTGTCTTCAGAAGAAAGACGGCCTTTTTTATGCCAAAATTGAAGGAATATTTTATTCTTTTTGCGAAGTTGGAAAAAATGCGTAAATTTGCATGCAATTAAAATTTAAACATTCCGTTTATGTCATTTATTGCAGATCGTGTAAAAATGGATGGACTCACATTCGATGATGTCCTCTTAATTCCCGCTTATTCAGAGGTTTTACCCCACAATGTTGATCTTTCAACAAAGTTCTCACGCAACATTTCTTTAAATGTACCATTAGTTTCGGCAGCAATGGATACAGTTACTGAAGTACAATTAGCTATTGCTATTGCGCGCGAGGGAGGTATTGGTGTTATTCACAAAAACATGAGTATTGAGGAGCAGGCTCGTCAAGTTCATGCAGTGAAAAGAGCTGAAAATGGTATGATTTATGATCCAGTAACCATAAAAAGAGGCTCCAGGGTGATAGATGCTCTCAATATGATGAAGGAATATAGAATAGGTGGAATACCAGTGGTTGATGACAATATGTATCTAGTAGGTATTGTTACTAACAGAGATTTGCGTTTTGAAAAAAATCTTGAGAGAAGTGTAGATGAAGTGATGACCAAAGAAAATCTCATCACCACAAAACAATCTACAAATTTAGAGGAAGCTGCAGATATTCTTCAACGCTATAAGATTGAAAAACTGCCTGTAGTTGACAAAGATGGGAAATTGGTAGGTCTTGTAACATATAAAGATATTACAAAAGCAAAAGACAAGCCTAATGCATGCAAGGATTCCTTAGGACGTCTTAGAGTGGCTGCCGGCATCGGTGTGACTGGCGATAGTCTTGTTAGAGCAGAAGCCCTTGTTAAGGCAGGAGTTGATGCGATCGTAATTGATACAGCGCACGGACACACAAAAGGTGTGGTGGAAGTCCTTAAGAATGTTAAAGCAAAATTTCCTCAAATTGATGTAGTCGTAGGAAATATTGCTACTGGCGAAGCGGCAAAATATCTTGCTGAAAATGGTGCTGATGGAGTGAAAGTGGGTATTGGTCCGGGTTCAATTTGTACAACACGTATTATTGCAGGTATTGGTGTACCTCAATTAAGTGCAATATATGATGTTGCTAAAGCGCTTGAAGGAACTGGTGTACCATTAATTGCAGATGGTGGAATAAGATATTCAGGAGATATTGTAAAAGCTTTAGCAGCTGGCGGATATAGTGTTATGCTAGGAGGTATGTTTGCTGGTGTGGAAGAGTCACCTGGAGAGACAATAATTTTTAATGGTAGAAAATATAAATCATACCGCGGAATGGGCTCTCTAGAGGCTATGGAAAAAGGCTCTAAGGACAGATACTTCCAGGCTGGTGTTAATGATGCTAAGAAATTAGTACCTGAGGGTATAGCTGCGAGAGTACCATACAAAGGAACCCTTTATGAGGTCGCATATCAAATGCTTGGAGGCCTTAGAGCTGGTATGGGCTACTGCGGTGCAAAAAATATTGAAGAATTACACAATGCTAAATTCACGCGTATAACTAATGCAGGTGTGGCTGAGAGCCATCCTCATGATGTTGCGATTACAAGTGAGGCCCCAAATTACAGCAGGGGATAACATTAAAATTTAACATTGATTAAAATGTTTTTTTAACGGAGGATATAATTTATGTTTATATCTTCCGTTATTATTAGTATAGTAAAATCATAATTTAGTTTTGAAACAATGATAAGAAAAAAGATTTTTGTAGGAGCATTGATTGCTACGTCACTTATTGCTTGGGCTGCTAAAGATCCTGTGCTAATGAATATCAATGGAAAAGACGTGAAACTCTCAGAGTTTGAATATCTGTACCAAAAGAATAACCAACAACAACTTGAGAAGGAATCTTTAGACAAATATGTAGATAGATTTATTGTTTATAAACTAAAAGTTGCTGAAGCTGCAGCTGCTGGAATTGACACCACTAAGTCTTTTATCAATGAGTTTAGTGGATATCAAAATGATTTAGCACGTCCTTATTTGACTGATAGTACAGCAATAAAGAGATTGGCAAAAGAGGCATATGACCGTATGCAAAAAGAAGTTGATGTTAGTCATATTATGATCGGATTTGGCAATACAATAAATGAAGATGATAAAATGAAAGCGAAAGCTGACAGTATTCGTGAGCGTGTATTGGCAGGAGAAAGCTTTGAAAGTCTTGCTGAGAGATATTCAATAGATCCGTCTGCGAAGACGAATAAAGGGCACCTTGGATATATCACTAGCGGAAGATTCCCTTATTCATTTGAAATGGAGGCTTTTAATACGCCTAAGGGTGGTATTTCTGAAGTTTTTAAAACTAATTTTGGTTATCATATAATAAAGGTTCAGGACGTAAGACCGTCAAGAGGAAAAGTTCATGTGGAGCATGTTATGAAGCTTATCCCAAGAAATTCTTCTGACACTATTAAGAATCAAAAGAAAGCATCAATTGATTCAATTTATATTGCATTGAAAAAAGGTGCAAACTTTGAAGAAACTGCAAAAAAACACTCTGATGATTTAGGAACTGCCCGTGTCGGTGGGGAATTACCTTGGTTTGGAACCGGATCAATGGTGAAAGAATTTGAAGATGTTGCGTTTAAATTAAATGATGGTGAAATATCAGAACCATTTGAAACTGCATATGGATATCATATCGTTAAAAAGTTGGGGCATAAACCAATAGAGAGCTATAATGAAGTTGAAAAAAACCTTATAGGTGCTATTTCTAATGACGAAAGATCTTTAATCGTACAAAAAGAAAAAATAGATCAATTAAAGAATAAATATAATTATAAAGTAAATCCTAAAGTCAATAGCTATCTAAAAGGAATGATGGAAAAGACAGGTGGTTATGATTCTTTATTTATGACACGGTTGGGTTCTTGTAACTATGAACTGTTCACTATAGGAAAAACTAAATACCCTCTTTCTATTATAAAACCATTTTTAAATCCGACTAGTAAGCTAACGGTTGATAGAGGAGTAGAATATGTTTTATCAAAGGTTGATAATGCATCAGAGGTCTCTTTAATGAAATATGAGAAAGAGAATTTAGTTAATGAGTATCCTGACTACAAAAACTTGCTGAATGAATATAAAGACGGAATGATGCTTTATGAGATAAGCAATAGAAATGTGTGGGATAAAGCATCGAAAGATAAAGAAGGGCTTGAATCATATTTCCAGGCCAACAAAGCTAAATACAGCACATGGTCAGAACCTAAGTTCAAAGGTACGATCATCTACACCAAGAACGATTCATTGGAGAATGAGGTGAAAAAAGCTCTAACTGGTATGGGTGGTGATACTGTGGCTACCGCACTCAGAAAGGAATTTAAACGTGATATTAGAATCGATAGAGTCCTGGTTGCAAAGGGTGAAAATGCCCAGGTTGATGAACTGATATTCAAAGGCGCAAAACAATTGCCAAACGATAAGAGATTTACATCATACTTCATATATGAAGGAAAGATTATTAACCAACCCGAAGAAGCTTCAGATGTTAGAGGTCAAGTTACATCGGATTATCAAAATGTTCTTGAAGATCAATGGGTAAATCAGTTAAAATCAAAATATAAAGTCAAAGTTGATAAAAAACAATTGGATGCTTTAAGAAAATAGAGATTAAATTCCAAAATCAGATAAGAAGCTCCTTCAGATTTATTTGAGGGAGTTTTTTTATTATTTTGCTCATTAAAGCGCCTAAATTGTAGCTCAATATTAGTTATTGAAATGATATTTATTAAAAATTCACCTTTTAATTAGGGAAATCGTATTAAATTTGTAAACGTATTTGGTATAGTATAATATTTACGATAATTATTGAATATGTTAATTAGATGATAATATCGATAAAATAAAGATATAATGCCATAATATTTTGAACCGAATATTTTTTAAAGGATATTTGTCACATGCTATTGAGAAAAGTATCTCATTACATTGGCAAAAATCAAAATTTTAAAAATCAATAAAGTGAAAATTAAATTTCCAATATTTGCATTAATTTGCTGCGTGGCTTCGTCCTTAATAGCTCAAAACAATATAGCAGAGGAAGTGGCATGGGTAGTCGGTGACGAACCAATTTATAAGTCTGAAATTGAAGAGCAATATATGCAGATGCAATACGACCGTACTCCAATAGAGGGGAATCCTTATTGTATCATACCAGAGAGATTAGCAATCGAGAAATTATTTCTGCATCAAGCTAAAATCGACACGGTGCAAGTGCAAGATGCCATGGTAATGCAACAGGCTGATAGCCGTATTAATTATTTCATCACAAATCTAGGTTCCAAGGAGAAGGTGGAAGAATATTTTAGAAAACCTATTCCAGAACTTCGTGAATCAATGATTGATGTGATAAGAAACCAATATACAATTCAAGAGGTACAACGCAGTTTGACAAAGAACGTAAAACCGACTCCGTCAGATGTTCGTAAGTATTATAATTCGCTTTCACAAGATAGCATTCCTTTTGTGCCAATGCAAGTAGAAGTGCAGGTCATAAGATTGAATCCAGTGATCCCTCAGCAGGAAATTGACGATGTGAAGGCCCGCTTAAGAGATTATACAAACAAGGTGAATTCTGGGGAAAGTGATTTCTCTACATTAGCAATCCTTTACTCAGAGGACGGATCTTCTGTATATGGCGGAGAAATTGGATTCAAAGGCCGTGGCGATTTGGTTCCAGAATATGCAAGTGTTGCCTTTAATTTGAATGATCCAAAGAAAGTTTCTAAAATCGTTGAGACAGAATATGGGTTCCATATTATCCAACTTATTGAGAAACGAGGTGATAGAGTGAATACCCGTCATATATTGTTGAAACCAAAGGTATCGGATAAAGACTTAACTCAAGCTATAACAAAGCTAGATTCTTTAAAGAAAGATATACTTGCAAAGAAATTCACATTTGAAGAGGCTACGCAGTATGTGTCTCAGGATAAAGATTCAAAGAACAATAAGGGTATTATGGTAAACCAAAAGGATGGAATGGCTACTACAAAATTCCAGATGTCGGAATTACCACAAGAAGTATCGAAAGTGGTAGATAAGCTAAAAGTAAATGAAATATCTGAGCCATTTATCATGATTGACCCTAAGACTAATCGCGAAGTTGTTGCAATAGTTAAGCTTACACGTCGTATTGATGGACATAAAGCAAATTTGAGTGATGATTATCAGACAATAAAAAGTATGTATGAAGCTCAAATGAAATCTTCAATAATTGATGAATGGATTAAGAAAAAACAAAAAGACACGTACATTAGAATTGAAGATGGATGGCGTAATTGCGAATTTAAATATGACGGTTGGATTAAAAAATAATTCAAAGTGAAAAAGGAAACTCTTAGAAAAGTTTTTAACATACAAGGGCATAAGGTTTTTAGTGGAATCTTGTGCCTTTTGGCTATTTTATTAATGAGCAATATTTTGACGGGATATAGTTGGGCTTTGGATAAAACAAACCACAAAAAAATGCCTCCAAGAGCAGTCGTCAAAAGAAAAATTAATAGAATTACGCCACAGATACCTAAAGCAAACAGACATCAGAAGAATAAAGTATTCTTAGAGTATGCAGATGTATTGACGGCAGATGAAGTGCTAACGCCAGATTATCAGGTTCTTAAAGGTAATGTGAAATTCAGAAAAGGTGGAACGTGGATGTATTGTGATAGTGCGCACTTTTATGATAAAACAAATTCGTTGGATGCCTTCGGACATGTTAGAATGGTTCAAGGAGATACATTATTCGTGTACTCAGATATGTTGTATTACAATGGACTTGATGAAGTGGCACAGTTACGATATAACGTGAGAATGGTCAACCGTGACGTAACTCTTTTTACTGATAGTTTGGATTATGATATGGTGGAAAATTTGGGTTATTATTTTGAAGGAGGGAAAATTGTAGATTCAAAGAATGAATTATCTTCGGTATATGGACAATATGAGCCTGATACAAAGAATGCAGAATTTTTATTTGATGTAGAATTGGTAAATCCAAAATACATCATGAAAACCGACACTCTTCATTATAACACACGTTCAAAAATAGCCGACATTGTGGGCCGTACGACAATCGTTTCTGACAGCAATACAATCTATACTGATAAAGGGTGGTATAATACCAACAAGGAAACCTCAACATTGTATAATCGATCGTTGCTTGTAGGTAAAGATAACCAAAAGCTCACTGGAGATACTCTTTTCTATGATAGAAACAAGGAAGTGGGAGAGGCATTTGGTAATATGGTTCTTAGAGATTCGGTACACAATATAATATTGGATGGTGACTACGGATATCATAACGACAAAACGAGTATGTCGTATGCTACTAAAAGAGCTCGTGCAAGAGAATTCTCTAAGAAAGACACTCTCTACTTGCATGGCGATACTATAAAGACATTCTTGAACACAGATTCATCAAGAATTATGGTTGCTAATAGGAATGTTAGATTCTTCAGAAAAGACTTGCAAGGAGTGTGTGATTCCATGAGTTATGTTGAAAAAGACTCATTGCTTAATATGTATAAGCATCCAGTGGTGTGGAGCGATGAAAGACAAATATTTGGTGAAGAAATTAATGTCCATTTCAATGATACGACGGTAGATCATGCTATGTTACCGAATACCGGATTTGTCGCGGAGCATATTGGCGAGATATACTATAATCAATTATCCGGGAAGAAAATGAAAGCTATTTTTCTTGAAGGAGAACTGCGGAAGCTTGATGTGGAAGGAAATGTGCTTGTGGAGATGTTCCCGATGGAAAATGATTCTACCTATAACAAGGCAGTAAATGCGGAGAGCAGTTTCCTGAAGCTAAATCTGAAGCCAAAACAAGTTATGGAGAAAATTACCATGTGGCCTGAAGTTAATGGAACAGTAACGCCTTTGTATCTTGCAAAGAAGTCGCAGCTATATCTCCCTGGCTTTATGTGGTATAGTGATATGCGGCCAAAGAATCCAGATGATATATACGCTATTCCAAAAGAGATGAAAGACCTTTTGGATAAGCCTACTGACTCTCAAAAGAGAACTTGGAAGAGAAAATAAAAGAAAGATAGAAATTTTTTAAGATGAGTGATGTAATAAAATTGTTGCCCGATTCTGTAGCAAATCAAATTGCTGCAGGAGAAGTTATTCAAAGGCCAGCTTCTGTTATAAAGGAGTTGGTTGAGAATTCTATTGACGCTGGGGCAACGAGTATAGAAATAGTTTTAAAAGATGCAGGCAGAACATTGATTCAAGTAATTGATGATGGTAAAGGAATGAGTGCAACTGATGCTCGCCTAGCTTTTGAGCGTCATTCTACTTCTAAAATACGTAAGGCTGATGATTTATTTTCACTCCACACAATGGGTTTCCGGGGAGAAGCTCTTGCATCTATTGCTGCAATCTCGCAAGTAGAACTTCGTACATCCAGAAAAGAAGACCAAATAGGTACTAAAATAGTTGTAAATGCATCTAAATGTGAGTCACAAGAAGCTGATATGTGTACTCAAGGATGCAATTTTATGATAAAGAATATATTCTTCAATGTTCCGGCAAGAAGAAAATTTTTAAAGAGTAACCAAGTAGAACTTAGCAATATAATAAAGGAATTTGAAAAGCTTGCGCTCGTAAATAATAAAGTGGAGTTTACATTGGTCCATAATGATTCTACTCTTTATAAATTAATGGGTGGTTCGTTTAAACAACGTATAATATCCCTTTTCGGTCATAATCTAGAGTCTCAGCTTATACCTGTGAACATTGATACTTCACTGATACGTGTAGAAGGTTTTATAAGCAAACCTGAATTTGCGAAGAAAAGAAACTCGCAGCAATTTCTTTTTGTGAATGGAAGGTATATGCGACATCCTTATTTCCATAAGGCGATAATGACTAGCTATGGAGAGTTGATTCCTGACGAGGCACAACCTAATTATTTTTTAAATTTTTCAGCAGATCCAGAGTCAATAGATGTGAATATACATCCAACGAAAACTGAGATAAAATTTGAAAATGAAGTGCCTATTTGGCAGATTATTTCTGCAGGAGTAAAAGAATCTCTTGGGAGATTTAGCGCAGTTCCGAGTATAGATTTCGATACTGAAGGCGCACCTGAATTGCCAGCATATTCTACATCAAACGATTTCTCTACACCAAAAGTAGATCTTGACCCATCGTATAATCCATTTTCAAGTTCTAAAAAGAAAAATACATCCTATCATTCAGAAGTGCCGAGTGCAAATAGGGATTGGGAAAGGCTATATGAGAATTTCGCTAAAAGTAAAATGAACAATTCTGATGACGACGGACCTGCAGATGAATTAGAACCTGAATCACAGCAAGAGATAATGGCTTCTGCGTTGTTTTCAGATAATGAGCATCAGAACGAAAGCCTGGATAATGAACCCAGCAAAAATCTTCAGATAAATGGAAGTTATATTGCTTCGAGTATAAATTCTGGGATGATGATTGTGGATCAGCATAGAGCTCATATCAGAATCTTATATGATAAATATTTGGCTCAAATAAAATTTAGCAATATTCAGTCACAAAGAATAATGTTTCCTGAAGTTATACAATTCACACCTTCTCAAAGTGCACTTCTTGCTGAAGTAGAGGAAGTGCTTACTTCTATGGGATTCAATCTTTCGAAACTTAGTGGCAATGATTGGGCAATTAATGGAGTGCCTTCCGGGTTAGAGAATTGTAATGTTAAAGATACTATTTTGAATGTTATTGAATCTGTTTCAGAAATGGGAAGTACTGGAGTTTCTTCTTTGAATGAAAAGATAGCGTTTTCGTTATCTAAAAGTGGAGCTATCCCATACGGACGAACGCTATCTGAAAGTGAAATAGATGCATTGCTCAGTGATTTGCTTAAATCCCCAGAAGCAAATTATACTCCGGATGGAAAGAAAATTATATGCCATATGAATTCTGAGCAACTAGGAAAACTATTTTAATAAATTATTGTGATACTTCTTTTATCACCATCTAAGAATCTTAGTCTAGAAAGTAGATTAATTGATAATATATCGAGCACTCCAATATTTAAGACGGAGGCAAATGAGATAATGGGAATTTTGTCGCAATATGATATTCATGATTTGTGCGAATATTTAAAATGTAATATCGATATAGCTACTCGAGCTAAAAGATGGGCTTACGATTTTGCTGATTTATCCCAATTGGAATACAATTCTATTTTTATGTTTACTGGGGTAGCATTCCAGCAATTGGAAGCTAATGATTTTACATATGAAGAATTAGAGTTCTCCCAAAATCATTTAAGAATTGGCTCCGGCTGTTATGGTATATTAAGGCCTTTAGATACGATAAAACCATATAGGCTAGACTATTTTACCAAATTACCAGACATTGATGGTGATATGCGTAAATACTGGAGAGAACGGATAACTGATGTACTCTTAAATGAGTTGAAAAAGGATGATGGGGTATTGGTTAATCTTGCAAGTAACGAGACTTTTACAGCGTTTGATACTAAACGTCTATGTAAAGAGGCTAAGGTGATTGATATACAGTTTAAGCAATTTGTTGGGAATGAGTTAAAGACAGTTCCAACGGTGTATGCAAAACAAGCGCGAGGAAGTGTGGCCAGATTTATAATAAAAAACAAGATTCAGAATATGGATGGACTCAAAAGTTACACCGATATGGGGATGTTGTATTTTGATGAAATGTCTGACGAGAATGTCATAGTATATTTGTATGAAAAAAACTATTAGTATATTATTCGTGATTTGTATGAGTGCTGCCATAATGACAATTAATGCCTCGAATGTAAAAGCAAGATTAGATTCAATCCTAAACACTAATTATGGTAATGGTGCCCCAGGCTGTGCATTACTTGTTGCCAAGAATGGAAAAGTTATTTATTGTGGTTACCGCGGTGTTGCGGATATGGATAAAAAGAGCGCAATAGATAAAAATACATCATTCAATATAGCTTCAATCTCAAAGCAGTTCACTGTAATTGGAATTCTTAAATGCCAAGAATTAGGATTGCTAAATATTGATGACTATGTGAGTAAATATATTTCAGAATTTAAAGGCGATATTTGGAAAAAGGTGAAGTTAAGCTATTTGATGAGCCATTCCTCTGGAGTGCCTGATAAACGTCCTAGAACGGATAAGAACTTTATGCTTTATAGCAAAGATGATGATTGTTTGGGCTATATGCACGAATTGAATGAACTAAAATTCGAGCCTGGGACTAATTATGACTATATAAACCCCACATTTCAAATTCTTAGGGAAATTATTCAAAGAGTCAGTGGAATGGATTTTGATTCTTTCCAAGAAAAATATTTATTTAAACCGGCTGGAATGAGCAGAACAACTTATTTTGAGCCAAATAAGATTATACCAAATATAGCACATGGATACATTCCTAAAATCGCTTCAAAGAGAAAAAATCAAGATAGTGATTCTCAAAAGACTATTGAAGTAGCTAATAAGTATTACCAGGATTCGAGTGGAAAGGAATGGTCTGAATATGATTATGGAGAGGAGACTTTTTTTGCTACAAAAGCCGACGGTGGTATATATACTAATATATTTGATTTCCTAAAATGGGAGAATGCATTACTGAACAGCAAGTGTTTGAATAAAGGTTTGCTTAAAAAGGCCTATAATCCTCACACAAAAGTATCTGGTAGTAAATTTTGTCAATATCAAAACAGGCCAAACACTTATTATGGATATGGATGGTTTATTGATAGTACTCCCAATAAACCCCTAAAGATATATCATACTGGAGATAATGGCGGATTTCAAGCATATGCATCAAAATACCCATCTTGTGGGGTAAATGTGATAATGTTGGAAAATAGAAACGATATTGATAGGTGGACAACTCAGCTTAAAATAGAACAAATTCTATTAGAAGAAGGCATTTTGCATTAATCAATAATTTTGTTGTAAGCAATGTATTGTTTATCTTTGAATATAAAATGATATTGATATGAATCGCAAGACTATAAGCATATTTTTTATACTGAATTTTATCTTTCTTGGGTGCCTAGCAAACACACTGGAAGATGCGAAATTGTTTTATTTGAATGGACAATATTCTAAAGCACTTCCGATATTTAAATCAGAATACAAGAAGAAGCCTAAGGATCCATCGTTAAACCATTGGCTTGGGGTGTGCTATTATGAAACAGACAGCCTTCAGGAAGCTGAAAAGTACTTGGTATATTCTGATTCTAGAGGGATTTTGGAATCTCCTCGTTATTTAGCTAAGATTAAAGCTAGACAGTATGATTTTAATCAAGCAGATACATATTTCAAGCATTATCAGACATTACTACAAAAGGAAAAGAAACCTCTTACTCCAGATGCAACAAAAGAGAGTGCTGAGATTAAGAATGCTAAATCTATGCTTACTCATGTTGAGAAAATTGTCATTGTAGATAGTATACTTGTTAATAAAAATGACTTCTTTAAAGCATATAAGATATCTTCAGATATTGGAAGTCTTAAAATGATAAATGAAGGAGAACCGACTCAATCGATAGCCTTTGTTCCGCAAAGTGGCGAAAGAATGGTGTGGGGTGAAGTTGATTCACTTGACAGATGTGTCCTAAAATCAAAAGTAAAGTTGATCGATGGTAATTGGGATACGCCTAAAATGTTATCACAAACGCTTCATGGTTATGGCGATTTCAACTATCCATTCATTATGCCTGACGGAGTTACTCTTTATTACGCCTCTAATGGAGAAGGTTCAATAGGCGGCTATGATATATTTGTTACAAGAAAAGATGCTGATACTGGAGATTATTTGCAACCGCAAAATATAGGCATGCCTTATAATTCGCCATATGATGATTATATGTTTGTGCTAGATGAAATATCTGGATTTGGTTGGTGGGCAACTGATAGAAATCAAATACCTGATAAAGTGACTATTTATGTCTTTATCCCAAATGATATTAGACAAAACTACGATCCTCAAGATGCTAATATCAAAAGCTTTGCAAGAATTGACAGCTATAAGTCAACTTGGAATGGCGAAGATTATACAGAATATTTGGAGAAAATCAAAGACATAAACAATAAAGCAAATAATAAGAAAAATGATTTCGTATTTGCAATAGCTCCAGGAATTGTATATCATTACTACAAGGATTTCAAGAGCTCTTCGAGTGCTTCTTTAATGAAAGAACTTGTAATGCTAAAAGAGTCATTTGAAAAAGAAACTTTGGAACTAAAGAAATTAAGATCAAGTTACGCAACAGAAGTGTCTAACAATAAAACAGCATTAAGAGGTCAAATAATTTCTGCAGAAAATGATATCGAGGTATTGCGTCAAGATATTTTTATAAAAGAAAACGTAATTAGAAAAAACGAGAGTAGAAGCAATTAACTTTTAAAACTAAACTTATATGGAATTTACGGTGGTTATAGCAGCGATATTAATAATTTTATTATTATCCTTATTCTTTTACTATGTGCCATTTTTTATGTGGATTTCGGCACGTGTATCAGGTGTTAGAATATCATTGATTCAGATAGGACTGATGAGAATTAGAAGGGTCCCAGCAAGTGTTATTACAAGAGCAATGATTGAAGCTCACAAGGCAGGATTGAGCCAAGTATCAAGAGATGATCTTGAGGCGCACTATCTAGCGGGAGGGAATGTTGAGAAGGTGGTCCATGCACTGGTATCTGCTGCAAAAGCCAATATTGATTTGGAATTTAAGATGGCTACTGCTATAGACTTAGCTGGAAGAGATGTTTTTCAAGCTGTTCAAATGTCGGTAAATCCCAAAGTTATTGATACACCACCTGTAACCGCAGTCGCAAAAGATGGAATCCAATTGATAGCAAAAGCACGTGTTACTGTAAGAGCTAACATACGTCAATTAGTAGGAGGAGCAGGAGAAGATACTGTCTTGGCAAGAGTTGGAGAAGGTATTGTTTCGTCTATCGGTTCTTCTGAAACGCACAAACAAGTACTTGAAAATCCAGATTCTATTTCAAAAGTAGTGCTTAAAAAAGGGTTAGATTCAGGAACAGCATTTGAAATTCTATCAATTGATATTGCTGATATTGATATCGGTAAGAATATAGGTGCTACGCTTCAAATGGACCAAGCACAAGCAGATAAAAATATAGCACAAGCTAAGGCAGAAGAGAGAAGAGCAATGGCAATTGCGTTGGAGCAGGAAATGAAGGCTAAAGCACAAGAAGCCCGTGCAAAGGTAATTGAAGCAGAAGCACAAGTGCCGCAAGCAATGGCAGAAGCTTTTAGAAATGGTAATCTAGGTATAATGGATTATTATAGAATGAAAAATATGGAGGCTGATACATCAATGAGAGAAACAATAGCTAAACCAAGCGTTACTCCAAAAGAATAATAATTAAGATATAAAGATATGGTTTCGTTTTTCATCGCATTAGGGGTCTTAATAATAGGCTATATTTTCTACGGGATATTTGTAGAGAAAGTATTTGGAATGAATAATTCCATTAAAACACCTGCATATGTGCAAGATGATGGTGTAGATTATGTGCCAATGCCAACATGGAAGGTGTTTATGATACAATTTTTAAACATCGCAGGCTTAGGTCCGATTTTTGGTGCCATTTTAGGTATTGCATATGGTCCTGCAGCTTTCTTATGGATAGCATTAGGAACAATTTTTGGTGGTGGAGTGCATGATTATTTATCAGGAATGATATCACTAAGAAAAAATGGAGTGTCTTTGCCCGACGTTATTGGGGATGAGCTTGGAAAATCCGTAAAGCAAGCATCGCGCGTGTTTTCAGTACTTCTGTTAATCTTAGTAGGTGCAGTGTTTGTGATTAACCCTGCTGCACTTTTAGCGCAATTATCAGGAGGATTTTTTAGCTTGAATGTGTGGATATGTATTATTTTCGGCTATTATATTTTAGCTACATTACTCCCAATTGATAAGCTCATCGGCAACTTATATCCTGTGTTTGGATTTGCTTTATTATTCATGGCCGTAGGTATATTTGTAGCATTGGTACCTCATTTAAATGTTATACCTGAATTTACTGATGGACTTTATAACCGACATACTAATCCAGAAAGTAATCCAATATTTCCAATGATGTTTATTTCGATTGCTTGTGGTGCAGTATCAGGGTTTCATGCTACTCAATCTCCTTTGATGGCTAGATGTATAAAACAAGAGAAATATGGACGTGTGGTATTTTATGGAGCAATGGTATCGGAAGGTATTGTAGCTTTGATTTGGGCTGCAGCAACTATAGTTTTCTTTAAAGGAAGTTTTACAGACTTAAATGCATATGAAACAATCAACAATAATGCGCCATCCATATTAGTAAATAATATTTCGATTAATTGGCTAGGAGCATTTGGTGGAGTTTTAGCAATTTTAGGTGTTGTAGCAGCTCCTATTACAACAGGCGACACTGCGTTAAGAAGTGCTAGACTTATTGTGGCGGACTGTCTTAAATATGATCAAACAAAGATTCTAAAGCGCTTGATTATTTCTGTCCCAATCTTTATATTAGTTTTCTTCATAATGCAAATGAAGTATGACGTGCTTTGGAGATATTTCGCGTGGAGTAATCAGACATTAGCAACATTTACACTGTGGGCTGTAACGATATATTTGGCTAAGCTTGGAAAGAAATACATTATTTCGCTTATCCCAGCAATATTTATGACAATGGTCACGACACAATATATACTATTTGCAAAGGAAGGTTTCCGTATTGATTATAATATAGCATTAGTGATATCTTCGGTGGTGACAATAGTGTGCATGGGACTTTTTGCAAAATTTGTGATAGGTCTTAGAACAAGCAGCGAATCGAAACCAGTATAATTTTTATGATTAATTTTGATAGGGTAAAAAAAGAAACAGATTTCTATAACTTTCATACTCATACACAATACTGCGATGGTCATGCAGAAATGCGTGAATTTGTCGTAGCAGCTATAAACCAAGGCTTTAAACACCTTGGCTTTACTCCGCATTCACCGATACCATTTGAAACTTCATGTAATATGGATATCAATGATGTGGAAAAGTATAAAAGTGAATTCTATGGTCTTAAAGATGAATTTAAAGACCAGATAGAATTATATTTTTCAATGGAGATAGACTTTATTGATGAGAATTGGAATGCCAACGACAGCTATTTTAACGGACTTGGTCTTGACTATAAATTAAGTTCCGTGCATTTCATCCCTTCATTTGACAATAATGAGTTATTTATTGACGTGGATGGAAACTTTAGAGCTTTTAGACAAAAAATGAATCAATATTTTCATGATGATATAGAGAGTGTGGTTAAATCATTTTATCATCAGTCAATGAAAATGGTTGAAATTGGAGGATTTGATATTATTGGCCATTTTGATAAAATAGGGCATAATGCAAGCCACTTTGAAGAAGGCATTGAAAATCAAGAGTGGTATACAAAATTAGTCCTTGATCTTTTCAATGCTGTAATGGATAAAAAATTAGTAATTGAGATAAATACAAAAGCATTGAAGGATCATAGCCGCTTCTTTCCAAATAAAAGAATGTTTGAGCTGTTACGAAAATACAATGCGCCAATTCTTATAAATTCTGATTGCCATTACCCAGAACTTATGAATGCCGGAAGGATGGAAGCGTTCAAGATACTTCAATAGCAATGTGACAAATTGTATTCTTTTCGTCCTTTTTTTAGCTAAATTTGCAGTCTATTTAAAATCATATTGAAATGCCAGTAAGAGTCCCTCTTTCATTACCAGCCGTGGAGGCTTTAAAAAACGAAAATATATTTGTAATTGACGAACAAAGAGCGTCGAGCCAGGATATCCGTCCCTTAAGAATAGCTATCCTCAATTTAATGCCTCTAAAGATAATGACAGAGACAGATTTATTACGCCTACTTTCGAATACTCCGCTACAAATAGAGCTAGATCTCATTGAACCAGACGGGCATGTGAGCAAAAACACTCCCCGTGAGCATATAGAGGCTTTCTATAAGAAGTTTGATGAAGTGAAGAACAACAATTATGATGGGTTTATTATTACAGGCGCTCCAGTGGAAAAGGTGGATTTCGAGGAAGTAGATTATTGGGACCAACTAGGAGAAATTTTCGATTGGGCAAAGAAACATGTAACGTCAACGTTATATATATGTTGGGCAGCTTTAGCTGGTCTTTACTATCATTATGGCATACCAAAATATGTGCTCCCTAAAAAAATATCAGGGGTATTCAAACATTACATAGATGATAAGATGAATCCTATCTTCAGAGGTTTTGACGATGAATTTTATGTTCCTCATAGTCGTCATAGTGAGATTCATAAAGAAGATGTGGAAAAGATATCGGATTTAAAAATCATTTCAGAAAGCAACGAGAGCGGTATATATATGATAATGGGTCGCAATGGCCGAGAATTCTATATTACGGGACATTCCGAGTATTCTCCAATGACTTTAGATTTTGAATATCATCGTGATTTGGAAAAAGGATTAAATCCCCACATTCCCGATAATTACTATAAAGATAACGACCCAATGCAAGCTCCAATCGTGAGATGGCGCTCTCATGCAAACCTTTTATTCTCGAATTGGTTGAATTATTTTGTATATCAGGAGACTCCGTATGATATAAGAAATATTAAATAAGAGGATGAAGGATATAATTGCAAAGAAAAAGCTAGAACTTCTTGCGCCAGCTAAAAATGCAGATATTGGTATTGAAGCCATAAAACATGGAGCTGATGCCGTATATATAGGAGCAAGTAAATTTGGTGCAAGGTCTGCTGCAGGAAATTCTGTAGAAGACATCATAAGATTGACCAATTTTGCACATCAATTTAATGCAAAAGTTTATGTTACGGTAAACACTATTTTATATGATTCAGAGCTGAAAGATGCGGAGAATCTTATCCGTGAATTATATATTGGAGGTGTGGATGCGCTTATAGTGCAAGATATGGGAATTCTAAGATTAAATCTTCCGCCTATATCTCTTCATTCCAGTACACAAACAGATATACGCATACCACAGAAGGCACAGTTCTTGGAGAACGTGGGATTTTCTCAGTTGGTACTTGCCAGAGAGTTGTCATTCGAAGAAATTAAAACCATATCATCAAGCACAACTGTCCCATTAGAAGTCTTTGTTCATGGAGCATTATGTGTGAGCTATAGCGGGAAATGCCATATAAGTGAGGCTGTGATGCACAGAAGTGCAAATAGGGGAGAATGTTCGCAAATGTGTAGGATGACTTATGACCTAGTGGATGAGACGGGTAAAGTGTATCAGCAGAATAAACATCTCTTATCGCTGAAAGATTTTAATATGAGCGATAAACTTCAAAATCTTATTGACGCTGGAGCATCGTCCTTTAAGATTGAAGGGCGTTTAAAAGATGCATCTTATGTGAAGAATGTTGTGGCTTATTATAGCGAGGCTTTAGATAAAATTATAGACTCTAATCCATATAAATATGAAAGAAGTTCTTGTGGTAAAGTTGATTTAACGTTTACTCCTTCATTAGAAAAGTCGTTTAACCGCTCATTTACTAGCTATTTTACAACTGGACATACATTTGGTGGTAATAGCCAAATGGCGTCATTCCTAACGCCCAAATCCATGGGTGAATATATTGGAAAGGTATCGTATGTGAGAAATAATTCGGTGAGGTTAAGCACTAATGCTACTATATCAAATGGCGATGGATTGAGCTTTTTCAACCAAGAGGAATATGATGGATTTAGAGTGAATAAAGTTGATGGAAGAGATATAAAGGCTTCCCGTGAATTGAATCTCAAAATTGGAGATAAAATATACAGGACGTGCGACAAATATTTTGAGGATATTTTAGGCAAAGAAAGTGCAAAAAGAACTATAAGTACTGTTATAGACCTGGCATATTGTGGCAATATCTTGTCTCTTGAAATTAATGATGAAAGAGGAAATAGAATAATAGCTACTAATGATTGTGACCTTGATAAGTCTAAATCGGAGCAATCTGAACGACAAGCAAGTGTATTAGGTAAATTAGGGAACACTATATATAGAGTAGAATCTATATCTACTTTAGGAGATTATTTCATTCCGGCGTCAGTTCTAGCCGATTTAAAAAGGAAAGGAATTGAATTGCTTGATAAAGCGCAAAATTCTATATATAAATTTGATTATCGAAAATCAGAAGATTTAAAGGCTCCATATCCTTTAGGACAATTAAATTATTCTGAGAACGTGTCGAATGCTAAAAGCAAGGAATTTTATCATGACCATGGAGTCAGTGAAATAGAGAATGCTCTTGAGATTCAATCTAATCCTGATAACAAAGAGCGAGTGTTAATGAATACACGCTATTGCTTGAGAAGAGAATTGGGATGTTGTCTAAAAGAAGAGAATAGGAATAATCTCCCTGAACCTCTATATTTAAAAAATGGTGTGGTTAAGCTAAAAATAGAATTTGATTGCAAAAACTGTGAAATGAAATTACACAAGGTTTAGTCTTACTTTAAATCAAAATCATCTGCGTCACGCCATACTGGGAAACTTTCCCGATATCCATTTAGAGCTGATAAGTTTAATGATGCGGCTGCAACAGAGCTATTATCTGAGCAAGTAGATATCATTTTTCCTCTAAAATCTATAATTTTAGATTCTCCATTATATTCAATGCCAGATGAGTCTGATCCTATTCGATTTACTCCACAAACGTAGCATTGGTTTTCGATTGCACGAGTAGTTAAGATATTATCCCATGAATGTATGCGTGATTTAGGCCAATTAGCTACTGCTATTAAAAGATCATATTTGTTATTAGCATTCCTGCACCATACAGGGAAACGCAAGTCATAGCATATCACCATCATGATATTCCACCCACGGTAACGAATGACTTTTGGCGCACTAATACCTTTAGAAAATATCATATCTTCACTACCCAGACTGAAAAGATGATATTTGTCGTAGTATGTATCTTCTCCCGATGGCTCAATAAAGAAGCCGCGGTTATATATTCTGTCGGCAGTGCGAGCCATAAATGAGCCGCATATTGCACAATTATATTCGAGAGCAAGTTTCTGTAGTAGGCGTATTGTGTCTCCAGTGTTTTTTTCTGCGAGAGCTAGGGCATCTGAATGACTGCTACCAATAAACCCAGTGGAAAAAAGTTCTGGAACGACTACCAAGTCAGTAGACTCTGGAATTTTAGCAAAATTATTCCTAAGACATTTTATATTAGCCTCTTTATTGCCATCCTCTATGGGCAATTCAATTAAAGCAATGTTCAGATTTTTTGACAACATAATTAGATGTTTTACTCAGGTGCACAAGAAAATTTATCAGGGAAACGTGCATTAAATTGTGAATAATACTCTTTTATTGCATTTAAATCTTCCTTAATATCGCCGGTAGGGGTGAATACCTTATCAAGAGCTACTACTTTCCTTTTATAGTCGATATATGCTAATACAATAGGTACATCAGCTCCTTCAGCAATATATATGAATCCTTTCCTCCATTTGTCAACTCTCTTTCGTGTGCCTTCAGGAGTGATTGCTATGCACATCTTTTCTTGTGAGTTGAAGCGATTTATCAGGTACTCAGTTAAATCAGATTTTTTTTTCTTTGGAACAGGTATTCCTCCGATTGATCTAAGCAAATGGCCCAGCGGAGGAAAGAACCATGATTCCTTCATTAAAAAGCCCGCTTCTCTTCCCACGGATAAATATGCAATCTTACCCAATATAAAGTCCCAATTGCTTGTATGCGGAGCCACACAAATGACACACTTAGGAAAATCAGGGGTGGAAATATCTATTTTCCACCCGAATAATTTTAGTATAAATCCAGCTAAATTCAAATCGTTATTTTTCTAAAGCTTTTTTATTTGCCTCTTTTTGTTCTTTTGGAAGAGCTGCATTCATATCTTTCACAACTTCTTCAATACCATTTGTGAAATCTTCCCAAAGTTGTGCGTAACATTTTTTGAAATAATCACGATGAGCCTTCTTGTATTCTTTCGCATTACCCTCAAAGGACTTAAGAGTTTTATCGAAAGTCACTGAGACTTTTGAAAGAATATCAGATTGAAGCTCTGCCGTTTTCACTACAGCACAGTCCATTGCATCACGATCAACATGTTCAAATGTATATTTTGAAAAAATACATTCACCAGCGATATCACCACATGTATATCGAATGGATTTCTTAAGAGTTCTCTTATTTGCCATAACAATAATTTTGTATAAACTTTTAGCTAAATTACAAAAAAAAATAGAGATATAAAATATAACCTCATTTTATATGGAATTTACCGCCGATAGGAGTGTTTATAGCAGTATTATTTTATATTAAAAAGGGAGAAATTTGATACTTTTATTTCCCATTTCATGTTAAAAATGGGGATATTAGGATATTATTATTATCTTTGCATACCTCACAGTAAGATAGTTAATATTGATATGAATCATAAAATGTTGCAACCGGATTTACTTTTTGAAGTTAGTTGGGAGGTTTGTAATAAGGTTGGCGGAATCTACACCGTTTTATCTACGAAGGCAAAGACGTTAAAAGCGCTATATAAGGACCACATTATTTTTATTGGTCCGGACATATATAATAAGGAGAATTCATCCGTTTCATTCAAAGAATCTAAGACTCTTCTTAAAGATTGGAAAAGGAATTCAGAATTGCCATACGGAATAAAGGTTAAGGTAGGGTACTGGGATATCCCGGGCAAGCCGATTGTAATTTTAGTAGATTACAAGTCTCTTTACCAATATAAGAACGATATCTACGCAAAAATGTGGAATAGTTATAAGGTGGATTCTCTCCATGCTTATGGCGATTATGATGAATCATGCATGTTTGGCGTTGGTGCTGCAATTGTAATAGAGAATTACTGCAATTATATAAAAGCAGAATCCGAAAATATTAGGACAGTGGCCCATTTCGATGAATGGACTACAGGGATGGGGCTTTTATATCTAAAGTCACATACTCAAGAAATTGCTACAGTATTCACGACTCATGCCACAAGTATTGGTAGGAGTATATGCTGTAATGGTAAACCATTGTATGATTATATGCAAGGATATAATGGAGACCAGATGGCAGAAGAGTTAAATATGCAGTCGAAACACTCACTTGAAAAGAGTGCTACCCATAATGCAGATTGTTTCACAACTGTAAGCGATGTTACTGCTAGAGAATGTGTTCAGCTTCTTGAGCGCATGCCTTATGTTACACCTAACGGTTTTGAACAAAATTTTGTGCCGTCGGCAAAAGATTATAAAGATAAAAGGGCTGAAGCAAGAAAGAAACTTGTTAGGGTAGCTAAAGCATTAACTGGGAGTAAAATAGAAAAGGATGCCTTCTTTATAGCTACTAGCGGACGCAACGAATTCCGAAATAAAGGAATAGATGCCTTTATCGATTCCGTTAAAATTCTAAGCGAAGATACGGGTATAAAAAAGCAAATAGTGGCGTTCGTGCTTGTTCCATCATGGACAGAAGGGCCAAGAGAAGACTTAATCCATAACTTAAATTCAAAAAGCCCTAGTGTACTAAACGATAATTTCATCACTCACAATCTGCATTTCGGATATACTGATTCAATTTTTGAAAAGATTAAGAGTATTGGCATGAATAATTTAGCCACAGATATTGTTAAGATAATATATGTTCCTTGTTATCTTAATGGAGATGACGGTATTTTTGATATGTCGTACTATGACTTATTGATTGGTTTTGATTGCACGGTATTCCCTTCCTATTATGAGCCATGGGGCTATACCCCTCTTGAGAGCATAGCATTTGGGATTCCTACAGTTACTACCGATTTGTCAGGTTTCGGCCAATGGATATTGAATAATTATGGTGATAGCATTATGAACACAGGGGTAAACGTGGTTCACCGTAATGATTCAAATTATTGGGATGTCGTTAGTCAGATTAAAGCTTCAGTGAAGCAGCAGATAAATTTAGGAGCAAAGGAGAAACTGTCAGTTTCTAAAAATGCTATGAAAATTGCGTCTGATGCACCGTGGAAGAAGTTTATTGCATATTATGATGTTGCCTATGATTTAGCATTAAATAATAAATTAAAAGTAAAGTCTTTAGAATTACAGAATAACTAATAGATTATCATACACTTAAAGAATATGAAAATACAAGTAAGTAATACTAATTCTCCTTCTTGGAGAGATATTACGGTTAAATCTGAATTGCCAAGCAAACTTAAAAAACTTGAAGACTTGGCTAAAAATTTGTGGTGGGTATGGAATAGCGAAGGTAAAGCTTTATTCCATGACCTTGATCCAGACCTATGGCGTTCAACAGGTGAGAATCCTGTATTGTTGTTGCAAAAATTGGGATATGACAGATACGAATCAATTCTAAAGGATCCTATTATGATGGAAAGAATAGATTCGGTTATTTCTCAGTTTAAAGATTACATGAAAAAACCAATGCGCAAAGATGTCCCTTCAATTGCATACTTTAGTATGGAATATGGATTATGTGCGTGTCTTAAAATTTATTCTGGAGGATTAGGAATCCTAGCTGGTGACTACATCAAGCAAGCTTCTGATTCAAGAGTAGATATGACTGCAGTGGGATTTCTTTATAAATATGGGTATTTTTCACAAACACTGTCAATTGACGGACAACAAATGGCAAACTATGAAGCTCAGAACTTCAATCAATTGCCTATTGAACCGGTACTAGATAATAATGGAGAGCATATGATTCTTGAGGTCCCATATCCTGGCAGAATCATCTATGCTCATATATGGAAAGTTAATGTTGGAAGAATGAATCTTTATCTTTTAGATACTGATTTAGACCTCAACTCAGAATACGACCGACCAATAACTCACCAACTTTATGGTGGGGACTGGGAAAACAGAATCAAGCAAGAATATCTTCTTGGTATTGGTGGTGTGCTTATGCTTAAGAAATTAGGCATTAAGCCTGAACTTTTCCATTGCAATGAAGGCCATGCAGCATTGTTAAATTTACAACGTCTTGTTGATTATGTTCAAGATGATAAATTGGAATTTAATGTTGCGTTAGAGCTTGTTAGAGCTTCATCACTCTATACTGTGCATACTCCAGTTCCAGCAGGGCACGACTACTTCGATGAAGGTCTATTCGGAAAGTACATGGGAGAATATCCTGCAAAATTGGGCATTTCATGGCAAGATTTGATGAACATGGGTAGAGAAAATCCTGATACTCTGGAAAGATTCTCTATGAGCGTGTTCGCTTTGAAAACATGCCAAGAGGCTAATGGTGTAAGTTGGCTTCACGGAGAAGTATCAAAGAAAATGTTTGCAGGTATTTGGAAAGGCTATGCTGCAGAAGAATCACACGTTTCTTATGTAACAAATGGTGTTCATATGCCTACATGGGCGGCTTCTGAGTGGAAATCATACTATAACAATCTTCTAGGTGCTGACTATATTCTTAATCAAGCAGAGGAATCTACTTGGGCTCCAATATTAAAGGCCAGTGATGAAGAAATTTGGAATCTGCGTAAGACAATGAAGAATAAATTCGTTAATTATGTAAGAAAGGATTTCAAAGAATCATGGCTGAAGAATCAAGGTGACCCTTCACGCATAGTGTCAATCATGGATAAAATCAATCCAAACGCTTTGATGATTGGTTTTGCACGTAGATTTGCAACATATAAGAGAGCACACCTATTGTTCACAGACTTGGATAGATTATCTAAGATTGTGAATAATGAAAAATTCCCAGTACAATTTGTATTTGCTGGAAAGGCTCACCCTGCTGATGGGGCAGGCCAGAACCTTATCAAACATATAATTGAGATATCTCGCATGCCACAATTCCTAGGAAAAATTATCTTCTTAGAGAATTATGATATGATTGTAGCAAAGAGACTTGTTACAGGCGTGGATATTTGGTTGAATACTCCGACACGTCCACTTGAGGCTTCAGGAACATCTGGAGAGAAGGCTGAGATGAATGGAGTGCTAAACTTCTCTGTACTTGATGGATGGTGGTATGAAGGTTATCGTGAGGATGCTGGATGGGCATTGACAGATAAGATTACTTATGCAGACACAGCACAACAAGACCAACTTGATGCTGCTACTATCTATACTATGCTTGAAAATGAAATTGTTCCTTTGTATTTTGCAAAGAATTCTAAGGGATACTCACCAGAATGGATTCAATACATCAAGAATTCAATTGCTCATGTGGCTCCTCATTTCACAATGCAACGTATGTTGAATGACTACATCGATCGTTTCTATTCTAAGGAAGGACAACGTTCTCACAAATTGAAAGCAAATGATTTTGCTAAAGCAAAGGAAATTGTTCAATGGAAAGAAAACGTAGCTTCAAAATGGGACGACGTGAAAGTGGTAGATGTGAAATTATCTGACACTTTAAAGTCAAGTCCAATTAATGGAACTGAATATGAAGCTAGTGTAGTTTTGGACACTGCAGGCCTTAACAAAGACCTCGGAGTAGAACTTGTGGTTTATCGCAATGAAAATGGGTCTACTAAATTTGAGGAAGCTCTTCCTTTGAATATTGTTAGCACCGACGGAAACAATGTTACTTATCATATTAAGCAATTATTGAAGAATTCAGGAGCATTTAGATTCGCATTCAGAATTTATCCTAAGAATTCTGATATTCCTCACCGTCAGGATTTTGCTTATGTAAAATGGATTTAATATAGCATTAGATTATAACCAAATAAGGCTTGCAATTTTTTGTAAGCCTTATTTATTTAAATATATCCGTTCATCATAGCATAGATACTGAGTCCGGATACACTTTTTATTCCTAGTTTATAGGAAATGTTTTTTCTGTGAGAAAGGACTGTGTTTATGCTGATATTCAGATTATCAGCTATTTCTTTATTAATCATCCCTCTGACAATTAATTTAAGTACATCAATTTCTCGATGAGTCAGCTGGGAATGGACGTCATCTTTGTTGACGAGTTCGTCAATAGTTTCTTGAATACTTGCAATTATATCGTCTTTCTTGGAAAAACGAGAGATTATTTTAAGACCTGGGGCGTTTAATTGCTTATTTGATATTATAATTGTTACGGCCTTTCTTGGCATAAAAAAATCAAGATCGGAAATATAGGAATCTACAGCCGTAATATAGATATCATAGTTGTCGATACCATGTCCCTTCAACTCAGAAAGACTAGCAAAGACATCTGAATTAATCTCAAAAATATTAGAAAGAAGCGATTGAAGCCCGCATTCCGATATCGTATCTAATGCAACTATTGCTATATTAATATTCCTCATACACTATTTGTTCGCTTTGAGAAGAGCATCGGAAACTGGCCTTAGGATTCTATTGCGAATACGATTATTTTGCTTTATATCTTTCTGAATAGTGGTTAGTGCCACTAATACCGCGTGACAAAGGTTCAAATCATATTCACCTTTAAGATGGATAACAAACATATTTATTAGGTCGCTCAATTTATCTTCAATCGAGTCGGCTATATCATATTCCTTTGAGGCTTTAATAGCAGGGAGAGCGTCGAGGCTTACTTTTTCTAATAAGGAAAGATTGTTCTCAAACCATTTTTCGTCAGCTTGAATTCTCAAAATCAGCTCTTCCTTAACTTCTTTAAAAAAGCCGAACATCAGCTCAAGGTTTCCATTTTCTTGATTCCCTCTTGTGATAAGAGAATGAAAGTGCCTTTCAATATTGGGGAGCTGGAATAAACTATAATATGTATTTGTCTTCTTTAGGTATTCAATAATTTTAGGAATACTAATTGATTTAAGTATACTTTCAGGAAAGTATCTATCATTAATATATGTGTTGAGTATGGTCAAGAAAAGACCAATATCAATGCCTTTGTTGGCACATATATCCTCAATGGTGTTGTCGCCAACGCCTAATTTGATATCAAAGCGATTAAGTACAGTTAATACAGAAGGTTCGCTAATAACGATATCAGCCAATACCGTGTCTTTATTTACTAGTGCCATAATTATAATATTAAAATACCAATATTTCAGATGGGGTGATGATAGCATCCATTTTTTTGTCATGAGCCTCAGTAGGGATGCCTTCTAATAATTGACAATCGTAACAAATGCCAATTTTTTTGGCATTTGTGCATGCTAATAGTCTATCATAGAAACCTTTACCTCTACCTAATCTGTTGCCAAATCTATCAAATGCTACTCCAGGAATAATTATCAAATCCAGCATATCTGGAGTGATAATGTTATTACCATTGGGTTCATAGATATTAAAAGCACCGCTGGTAAGTTCGCCAAGATTTTCTACCCTGACTATATCTAAGTCATCTCCATTTACGCGAGGAAGGTAGATATTCTTTTTGCCATTGATAATGGCATTTTCAATTAGCGAATGAGTATCCAATTCATCGGGGAGAGAATTGTAAAGCAATACATTTTTCGCTAATTTCCAAGAATCCAAAGCGTTTAATTTTTCAAATACTAATTTGGCGCTTTGTGTTTTAGTATCAGTTGAAAGCTCCTTCTTGAGAGCTTTAACATGTTTGCGTATGTCTGCTTTACTACCCATTTCAGACATTATTCCGGCTCAACAATAGGAACAGCAGCCTTGTTGGTATCAAGAGCTTTAATAGCCTTTAAAATGGCTCTATCATTCCTATTGAAGATAGGGTAGAATGCTTCGTTTCCAAAGATGTCACGTGCTATTAAAGCCTTTAATTGGGTTAGAATTAAGTCTCTAGATTGGCTTATGTAGTACCATCTTGCAGGTACACCTTTTTGTGCTGCATACATAACGAAATCACTCAATAAAATGTCATTGCTTGGCAATATTCTTAAGAATTGCTTGTAGTCTTTTAATTTTTTAAGAGCTGCACGGTTTATCTCTGAATATTTATATGCAAATTGTTGAATTAGTCCCGCATTAGAAACGTTGATGTAGTAAGAAGTAATGCCAGTAGTGTCGCTAGGAATAAATATATCAGGCATAATTCCGCCACCGCCATAAACTTTACGTCCATGTTTGGTTTCAAATACTTTTGTCTTATCAACCTTTATGCTATCCTTGTTATATGCTTCACCATGAGTGTAGCGATCCAAGATATCCTGGTTATAGCTATCTTCGCCTTTCTTATAGTCCTTTTGGATACATCTGCCAGATGGTGTATAGTAGCGAGCTATTGTCATTCTGATAGCGCTACTGTCGGGAAGCATAAACTGACGTTGTACAAGGCCTTTTCCGAATGATCTACGTCCAATAATCAAACCTCTATCATTATCTTGAAGTGCACCGGCAAATATTTCGCTTGCACTTGCTGAATATTCATCAATCAAAATAGCAATCTCAGTGTCCTGGAAAGAACCGTTTCCATCGCTCCAGAATTGAGAGTCATTCTTTTTCTCGCGACCTTTTGTATATACGATAAGCTCATTCTCAGGCATGAATTCATTTGCCATTAGAATAGCCATTTCCATATAGCCACCACCATTGCCACGAACATCAATTACATATTTCTTAGCTCCTTCTTTCTGAAGTTTTACCAATGAATTAAGGAATTCATCATAAGTTGTTCTGCCAAACTTATTGATTTTAATATACCCGATATTCTTGTCGAGCATATAAGCAGCATCAACTGTATTAACTGGAATATCTCCACGTTTAACGTTAAATGTAAGAATCTTATTGGAATTATTTCGCTTAATACCAAGCTTAACTGTAGTGCCTTTAGCGCCGCGAAGTTTGCGCATTACTGATTCATTTGTCACTCCAGATCCTACAAAGGTTGAATCATTTATGCTTACGATTCTATCACCTGCCAATATTCCAACTTTTTCTGATGGTCCTCCAGGAATAACTTCAACCACATTAACGGAATCGTTCATTACCATGAAAGAAATACCAATTCCACCGAAACTTCCTTCGAGTTCATCATTAGCAGCAGTGAGCTCGCTACGCGGAATATAGACTGTGTGGGGGTCTAGATTCGCCAATATTTGGGGAATAGACTGCTCTATTAAGTCATTAATGTTTATTGTATCGACATATTCATCGGAAATTAAATTAAGTATAGTATTTAATTTTCTGTCATTGTCGGTAGCATACCTTTGGTTAGTGAATTGATTACCAACAAATATTCCAATTACAATAGAAATAGCTATTGTGATTGGTAACCAAATTAGGGAGTTTTTATATGATTTCATTATCTTTTGTGAAATGCGTCTTTATAGGGAATCTTTTGGTTCAAAATCTATAGGAATATGAACACATTCTATGCCTGCTTTTTGGAGAAGGTCTATACCGTCATGAATCCGATATAACTCGGAAAATACAATCCTTTTTATGCCAGCTTGAATAATCAATTTAGAACACTCGATACATGGAGAGGTTGTTACATATAGAGTGGCTCCTTTACTGCTATTATTGCTTTTAGCTACTTTGGTTATAGCGTTTGCTTCTGCATGAAGCACGTAAGCTTTGGTTCTGCCTTCGTCGTCTTCACAAATGTTTTCAAAACCAGAAGGAGTGCCATTGTATCCATCCGATATAATCATTTTATTGTTTACGATTAAGGCACCAACTTTGCGTCTTTTACAATATGAGTTTTCTGCCCATATCTTAGCCATTTGCAAATATCTTACATCCAATAAATATTGTTTTTGAGAATCACTCTCCATATTCAGCAAATAAGAAGTTTAAAACATTGATATATACCAAATAACACCCATATATACCGTTCTGATGAAATTTAATTCATTTTAGGCACAAAAATAATGAATTTAAATATATAAAAAAAAATAAGAGACAGTTAAAATGTCTCTTATTTTGGAGTTTATAAAATATAAATTTTATTCCTGATTAATCAATCATTTATTTTTGATTCCATCTCTAATCAAAAGAGCATCAATTGTAGGTTCTTGTCCTCTAAACTTTACGTAAAGTTCCATAGGTTTTTCGGTTCCTCCCTTGCTCAATATATTATCTCGGAATGATTTTGCTGTGGTTTGGTTGAAGATACCATCTGCTTTGAATTTAGCAAAAGCGTCAGCATCTAATACTTCAGCCCATTTATAGCTATAATAGCCTGCAGCATATCCGCCCGAGAAAATATGTGAAAATTGTGGCGCGACTATGCATCCTTCGATTGGTTTGAAGGCTTGAACATCCTTGGTTGCAGCACTTTCAAATTTATATGGATCTGTAACAGGAGCCTCAATGGTGTGCCAAGCCATATCTAAATAGCCGTAGAATAATTGTCTTACACATTGATTAGCAGCTGCATATTGAGATGATTTAATAACCTTGTCAATCAATTCTTGTGGCATTGCTTCTCCTGTTTGATAATGTTTTGCGAAGCTATCAAGGAATTCTTTCTCACATAAGAAGTTCTCGTTGAACTGAGAAGGAAGCTCTACAAAATCTCTATACACAGATGTGCCTGAAAGTGAAGTATATTTTGTTTGGCTCAAAAGACCATGAAGAGCATGTCCGAATTCATGTAAAAATGTTTCAACTTCATCAAAAGTAAGCAACGAAGGCTTAGTTTCTGTAGGCTTGGTGAAATTCATTGTGATTGATACGATAGGGCGGATGTTGTTGCCATTATCATCAATTTGTTGGTCACGGAATCCCGTCATCCATGCACCACTCCTTTTAGAAGCGCGTGGGAAGAAGTCCGTGTAAATTACACCGATAAAGTTGCCATCAGCATCAGTTATATTATAAGTCTTGACTTCAGGATTGAAAACTTGTGCATCATAATTCTCTGTAAACTTCAATCCATAGAGTTTTGTAGCAAGTCCAAATACTCCAGAAATTACATTGTTGAGTTCGAAGTATGGGCGCAGCATTTCTTCATTATAGCTATATTTCTCATCTTTTAATTTATTTGAGTAATAGCTGTAATCCCATGGTTGAAGAGTTATTGGCTTTCCCTCAAGTTTTGATGCGTATTGGCCCAATTCTTTCATTTCTTTTTTCTGTGCTGGCACATAAGCTTTTTTGAGCTGGTCTAGTAATTTATAGACATTCTGCGAATTTTGAGCCATTGTGTGGGACAAGGAGTATTCAGCGTAGTTCTTATAGCCCATAAGATTTGCCAATTGACGTCTTGCGTCGGCAATCTTTGCCATAATTTCCAGGTTGCTATATTCACCCTTTGTATTGCGCATGTTATACATTTTATATAACTTTTCTCTCAAGTCTCTACGATTAGAGTATGTCATAAACGCTCTATAGCTTGGAGCAGCTAGGGTAATAAGGTAGGAATCAGCTTTGCCTTTTTCTTTAGCGGCCATTTTCGCAGCTTCTATAGCACTTTCTGGAAGCCCGCTAAGTTCATCTTTAGTGAGCCACATTTCGTATGTGTTAAGTTCTTTAAGGGCATTTTGGCCAAATTTGAGCGTGAGAGAAGATATTTCTTTATTCAATTCGCTATATTTTTGGCGGTCAGCACCTTTTAGGTTTGCACCGCTGCGAACGAATGAATTATATGTTTCATCAAGAAGCATTTGATCTTCCTTGTTCAAAGAATTTTTATCCGTCTTATCGTAAACATATTTAATTTTCTCCCATAATTTTTCATTAAGGGAAATGCTGGTGGTATGAGCTGAAAGAATAGGTGCGATTCTTGAAGATATCTCCATCAATTCATCATCTGCGTTAGCAGAAAGAAGAGGATAGAATACATTAAGGACACGGGATAATGTCTTTCCGCTTCTATCAAGTGCAACAATAGTGTTCTCGAACGTAGGGACAGAGCGTTGGTTCACAATAGCATCAATCTCTTTGTTTTGTTCAGCGATTCCAGCTTCAATGGCCGGCTCATAGTCAGCATTTACTATTTTGTCAAAAGGAATGACACCATGCGTAGTTTTAAACTCGCTTAAAAAAATATTCTCGGCTTTTATCATAGTTGTTAATGAAAAGATTAGGCATAAGCCTAAAACAAATTTTCTCATAATAAATTAATATAACTGTTTGTTTTGAATAGTTTAGATTACAATTTGCACAAAGATATACTTATTATTTAAATAAATAATATGATAATGTGTCGTTTTGCTATAAATTATAACTTATTTTTCAAATTTCATTTTTACCGCATCAAGTATCAGCGAAATGTCAAAATCTGTGATATTCTTACCCTTTAGATATTTAGAATCACTTTTTAAGATATTTGCAAAATAACTAATACCGTTTTCATCCATTGACGCACTTTTGATATACATATCAACTGCCTCAGATATTCTACCTAATACAAACAGCAAATGTCCATAGTTGATTAGGTCTTGTGAGGTAGGTTTCGTATCAAGTATCTTTTTAAAATACTTCTCGCTTTGTTCATAATCATCTTTTAGAAATAAGCACCAAGCAATAGGACTCCATGCACGATGATTCTTAGTTTCCAAATAATCTGCCTTAAAATATGATTGAAGCGCTTCATCAACCTTGTTACATTCCAGTAGTGCATTTCCTAGGTTAATACATATTGGAGCATTCTCGGGTGAAATTTCAGTGGCAATTTTATAATACTCAACTGCTTTATCTATTTGGCCATTGATTTTATAACAAGAAGCAAGATGCTTAACGTTCCAGATATCCTTAGCATTAAACAGCTCATAATGTTTGTAAGCAGTTATTGCTTTGGAAATCTCGTTAAGATGTTGGTAGCAAAATCCAAGCTTCTGATAAAGGACAGGATTTGTCTCTAAATCAGAGTCAGATAGACTTGTTTCAAAACATTTTGCAGCTTCTGAATACATTTCGCGTTTGAAATAGAATTCTCCAAGAACTATTATTTTTTCATTATTAGCGAATATTTTTTTAAAATATTCAATTTCATGGAAAGCAGTCCTTGCGGCAAAAGGATTATAAAATTCATTTCGTCTATTGAAAAAATTGAAAAATCTATATAGGTTTTGAAGATATTTATTTATAACCATTTCCTGACTATCGGAATTTGGTAAAACTTCTGAACTTTTAATTTCGTTCATCTCATTGCTTTGTGCAGACAGTTGCGATAACAACATGTTCTTTTGAGCTGACGGCACTGAAGAAAGAGATAGCAAAAATGAATATCGATCGCTATCGCATAAGAAGTTTATATGCGAGATTATACTGCTAATTTGGTTTGTATCCATGTCACGATTCAAGACGGAGGAATGCTTATGGAAAGGAAGAAACCAATTACTAATATTATCAAAGAAAGGGAATGACTTTAGATGCGAGAACGAAGATATAAATACATCACCTCCTTCAGATTGTATTTTATTTAATTCTTCTATCTTATTAATGAACTTATCGTCATTCACTAATTTTCCCCACTTAGGGTTTGACTCGAAATCGCTTAAATCTACAGTCCCAGATGTTCGTTTTAGTTTGCTTAATAAGTCTGGATAAATCTTCATTATTTTGGGCATCAGGTCCTCATGCACTTTCCGGCTTATCCGATCAGTGTCTTGGGAATTTATAATCTGAAGCACAGTAGATATTAAATCATTTTCAAAACCAGGAACTTCCAGAAGAGATTTCAGCTTATCTGTTATCGTAGAATTGCATTTAATTCTATTCTCATATTTTTCGATTATGAGCAATATACATGTTAGGGAAATTATAGAAATAGGATTATCTTTCCTGCCGTATGTGTCAAATAATATATTTAACTTGCTCTTGTCGAAGGATCTACAAAGCCCTAAAAATAAGGATGATATAATTAGAATCTTAAAGTGATTAGCAAAGCTTTCCTTCTCTAAATTAGAGCTTATAATATTATAATCTGAGCTTGATAATTTATGACTTGTCCAAATATAATTGAACACGTCTTTTTCAATTTCTTCAAGGGCCAAAATTTTTTGGAGCTTCAAATCATTCTCTCCGAGATTATCAATATCAATTACATAAAGCTCTTTCTGCAATTTCACATAATTATTTATCGAATTCTCTAAATCGAACATTCTTTTTGACAGAGTACGATTTAGAGAGTAGAATAGTTCGGTACTATTATCAAGCGATGTAATGTATATTATTTTATCAACTAAACTATATAATGTTTCTTTAATTTCATTGTATATCTGACTTTGTGAAGGATCTTTAACTCCTTTGGAAAAGTATTCCAGCATATAATGAAGGGACGTTTCACATTTCGCAAGTGTATCAGTAACCTCCCAATTATTGGTATTGGATGCCAATGATTTTAGAGATTTTAATGCATCATATAGTTTATTGTCGGTTATAAGACGCTCTATATTCTTAGTTTCTATTAATATGTTGTTGTTTGTCATAATTCTTATATTTTGGCAGACTATTCAAATTTACAAATAACATGCCAGATATAAAACGAATATTTATTATGAAATCCGTAAAACTTTTTTTGGCTAGGACCTTTATAATAATAAAAATTCAACGAGTATGTTCAAACCAAAAACACGTATTTTATTACTTGTGGTCGCCGCCATATGTACGATTTATTATCTATTAAGTCCAATCATACAAATAAACTCATTGTACGAGCTTTATTCAATTAGTCCGCTATGTATAAAAACATTAGGTACTCCTGATTCAACAAACGCAGTATTGAATCATCAAATTGCATCGCCAATTTACCTTTGGCCCTTTGTGGTTATGGTAATTTTTATGGGAGGCCTGTCTATTGTTACCATCTTCCTTTACGCTAGAAAAAGATTATTGGGAATAATGTCAGTTATAAATATATCCCTTTTGTTGACCTTCATGTTTTCTATAATCTTATTAGGATATATATTTGAGAAACCACTTGAAGGAGCTTCATTGCAGATACTACCATCTAATTTTGTTTGTTTATGCGCAGTAATTGCCTATTGGATTGTAAATTATGCCGTGCGTAAAACATCTCAAGACCAGATTATGTAGTTTAAGTTATTCGAGTTTTTCTTTTAAATATTTTCCGGTATAACTTTCTTTACATTTTACAATTTCTTCCGGGGTACCGGTGCAAACTACATAACCGCCATTTTCTCCTCCTTCAGGTCCCATATCTATAATATAATCGGCACATTTTATCACATCCATGTTATGCTCAATGATTACGACAGTGTGACCACGCTCAATTAATCTATTGAGTGAACTCATAAGTGTGTTGATATCATGGAAGTGAAGACCTGTAGTCGGTTCGTCAAAAATAAACATTGTAGAGTTGCTGCTCTCATTCGCTAAGAAATATGCAAGCTTGACACGTTGATTTTCGCCTCCTGATAGGGTTGATGAAGATTGTCCTAACTTAATATAGCCGAGACCCACATCTTGAAGGGGTTTGAGCTTTTTGATAATTTTCTTTTCTGATGATCCAACTCTTTCAGAAAAGAAATCAATAGCCTGATTCACCGTCATATTGAGACTGTCGCTTATGTTTTTACCTCGATATTCCACTTCTAACGCGCTTTTGCTATATCTCTTGCCGTGGCAATGTTCACATTCCAATGTGATATCGGCCATAAATTGCATCTCAATGGTAATTGTGCCTTCGCCCTTGCAATCCTCACATCGCCCACCCACAGAATTAAATGAGAAATAACCGGCATTATATCCCATCTGTTTTGATAATTGCTGACCAGCAAAAAGACTTCTTATCTCATCAAATGCCTTGAGGTAAGTAGCAGGATTGCTCCTTGTTGATTTTCCGATAGGATTCTGGTCCACATATTCTACGTCGCTTATTAGCGAGATATCACCTTCGAGCGACTTGAATGTACCTGGAGCTTCTGCAGCATCTTTTATTTGCCGAGCTAAAGATTTATAGAGAATATCATTAATCAACGTCGACTTTCCAGATCCGCTAACGCCCGTAACAACAGTCATGATACCAAGCGGAATCTTCACATCCACATCTTTTAGGTTATTTTCAGCCGCTCCAACTATTTCAAGATAATTGCTCCATTTTCGTCTGTGAGTTGGGACTGGAATCTTAAGACTTCCATTTAGATATTTAAGAGTATATGAATTCGTGTCTTTAGCCATGTCATCAACATTTCCCTGGAATACGACTTCGCCACCTTTTCTCCCAGCCTCAGGGCCTATGTCAATAAGGTAGTCGGCAGCCTTTATAATATCTTCATCATGCTCAACCACCACCACAGTATTGCCTAAATCTTTAAGCATCTTGAGGACTTTTATCAGTTTTGTGGTGTCGTTTGAATGTAGACCAATACTTGGTTCGTCAAGAATATACAAAGAACCAACTAAGCTACTTCCAAGCGATGTGGCAAGGTTGATTCTTTGGCTCTCACCTCCGGAAAGTGTTGACGAAATTCTATCTAATGTCAAATATCCTAATCCAACATCATTAAGGAAAGAAAGCCTATTATTAATTTCAACGAGAATTCTTTTTGCAATTCTTCTTTTGTTCTCATCTAATTCCAGAGAGCTAAACCATGTTTGCAGATCCTTAATTGAAAGCCCAACAATGTCAGTGATTGTTTTGCCTTCAATTTTCACATAACTAGCTTCCTTTTTTAGCCGGGTACCACCACATTCAGGACATGTGGTTTTTCCTCGATAGCGAGCCATCATCACTCTGTATTGGATGTTATAAGTCTTACTTTCCACGAATGCAAAGAACCCATTAATACCTTTGGAGATTCCGTAACCGTTCCAGAGAATTTTTTTCTCATCATCTGTTAACTGGTAATATGGGCGGTGTATAGGAAATTTCAGCGGAGTTACAGCATGAATAAATTCCCGTTTCCATTCGCTCATTTTAGGCCCTCTCCAGCACATCACAGCATCATCATATATTGAAAGTGTTTTATTAGGAATAACCAAATTCTCGTCAATGCCAATAATCTTACCATAACCTTCGCAACGAGAGCAAGCTCCGATTGGATTGTTGAAATTGAACATCAATTCGGAGGGCTCCTTAAATGTCATTCCGTCGGCCTCAAACCGCTTAGAAAAAAGATATTCTTTTGTGCCATCCTCAGCCCAAACCTTTAAAATACATTCGTCGTGACCTTCGTAAAAAGCTGTTTGAAGGGAGTCTAGAAGTCTTATCTCATCCTCTTTCTGATGTGTCACGCTCATCCTATCAATAAGCAACCTATAACTATCGGTGTTTATATCTTCCTTATTAGCAATTATGTCAGCTATGCTTATGAAGTTACCATTAATTTCCAGGCGGGAATAGCCCTCCTTTTGAAGTATTAGAAGATGTTCGTGTAAAGTCCTATCTGCGGGGACCATCAGATTTGTTAAAATAGCAAATTTAGTTTCGTCTGGAAACGAATCAATAGTGTTTATTACATCTTCGGATGTGTGTTTTTTCACCATTTCCCCTGAAATAGGAGAAAATGTATCGCCAATGCGTGAAAAAAGGAGGCGAAGATAATCATATATTTCAGTTGATGTACCAACCGTGCTTCGAGAATTTCGTGTAACAACTTTCTGCTCTATGGCTATTGCTGGTGGAAGCCCTTTTATAAAATCGCATTCAGGCTTTGACATTTTCCCAAGGAATTGTCTTGCATATGCAGAAAGACTTTCTACATAGCGTCTTTGCCCCTCCGCATAAAGCGTATCAAATGCTAATGATGACTTTCCAGAACCCGATAATCCAGTAATAACTATAAATTTGTTGCGTGGCAAAGAAACATCTATGTTCTTGAGATTGTTTACTCGCGCACCCTTTATGATAATATCTTTGTTTGCCATTTCTTGGAATAAATATAATCTACAAAATTAATTATTTATCATCTAGTAATAAAACATTCGAATAAACTTGGCCTTATTTAAAGTGCTAATTATAATTAAATGTTGGCCTTTTTGTTTGTTTATGCATTTTAAATTTATAATTTTAATCAAAAATAACTGGACTATTTTTATCTTTATGGAATTATATGTTGTTATATAAATATAGCAAATTAATATTTAAATTTTAAGTTTTATGAAACCAATTAACATTATTATTGCAGTAATAGGTGGCGCAATAGCAGGCGCTGCTGTAGGCCTTTTGTTTGCACCAGATAAGGGCAGTGATACAAGAAAAAAGATTGCTGATAGTTTGAAGAAACATGGCATTACTTTGAAAAAAGATAAAATGGATGAGTTGGTAGCTGAAATCACCAATCATGTGGAATCTGAAACTGAAGAATAATAATCCTAAATAAGAACAATTATGAAAAATCTAGGTATATTATATGCTTTCCTAGGAGGTGCAGTAGTGGGATGCGCAGCTGCAATCTTATTCGCTCCTGAAAAAGGGTCTGACTTGAGATCTCGCATTAAAAAAATGCTGAGAGAAAAAGGGATTGACTTTAGTGATGACGATGTCAGCGAGCTAGTTAATCAAATCACAGCTGAAATAGAAGACTAATATTATAAACATATCGTGGGTTATGAATCAATGACCCATGATATGTTCAATTATTAAATCTATGACTAATGATGAAATGAATGGGCTCTGGAAATCATTAAAGGATTTTTTGAGTCTAAAAGTTGAATATATAAAACTAACAGCGGTAGAGAAGCTGATTATCATCTTATCAGCAGTTGCCTTTATTGGAGTTATATTCATTTTTTCAGCTTGTGCTCTTTTCTTCTTGTCTTCAGCTATTGTAACGCTGATTGACACGTATCTTAATTGTATATGGGCATCTAATTTAATAATGGCTGCCTTAATTATAATTTTGATTATAGTATTGGTGATATTAAAGAAGTCATTGATAATCAATCCTATTTCAAAATTCATAACTAAATTATTCCTAAACCCTCCACAAAAATAGAATAATGAAAGAAATTAAGGATGATATCATCGAGAATGGGGCAGAATGGAAGGGGATATCCCTTGAGGAACTTAAGATGCAGCGTGCGCTAACATTAGTAAAAATGGAGTTTAGAAAAGAAATGCTCGTAGGGCAGATTTCCTCTGTGACGAGTGCACCATCAAATTCTACTCTCTCTATTTTTACTGGTCACAACAAAAGCTTATCGATTATCAAATATGCTCTCATCGGTTACAAAGGAGCAAAAATGATACATAATATTTGGAAGAAATTCAGGCGGTAATTAATTATCGCCTTGTTTTTGGCAACCTTTAAACATATCTTATGAACGATTATATAAGAGTTGATTTTACTATAGATCCCTATGATGAAATTGAAATAGACATTTTAAATTCCCTGCTAGGAGATGTGGGTTTTGAAAGCTTCAATATCACCGAAAATGGTGTAGAGGCATATATTGGAGCAGAATCATTTAACACGGAAATAGTTGAAGAATCACTGAGAGGATACGATTTCAATAGTAGAATAACTTGGAGTCAAGAGCTTATCCCAGGGCAGGATTGGAACGAAGAGTGGGAAAAGAATTCTTTCAAACCTCAGATATTCGAAAATAAGTGTGTAGTACACAGCACTGATCATGAAATAAAGGATAAGTTTGAATATGATATTGCTATTAATCCCCGCATGGCATTTGGTACAGGCCACCACGAAACTACAACATTAATGATGCATGAACTCCTAAGCACAAATCTAAAAGGATTAAATGTGCTTGATATGGGCACTGGAACTGGGATTCTAGCCATTCTTGCTGCTATGAGAGGTGCAGAGAAAATTGTAGGTATAGAAATTGATGCATTTGCTTATGATAATGCTAAATCAAATGTTGAGCTAAACAGTGTAAATAATGTAGAAATAATTCATGGTGACGCATCTAGCCTTAATGATAAATTGGGTAAATTTGATTTGTTTATTGCCAATATTAATAGGAATATCATCTTGAATGACATTGATAAATATGTGAGCGTGTTGAAAGATAATGCATCAATACTATTCAGCGGCTTCTTTGAAAACGATGCTGAGATTATAGAAAATAAAGCATCGTATTTTTGTTTCAAAACAGATTATAAAAAGATAAATAATGGGTGGTGCTTGCTCAAATTGAGCCGTTTTCAACGTCAGAATAGCTGAGAAATTGTTAAAGAAAGGTCTTTTTTAGAAAGATTTTTGTTTTTACTCAAAAAATTACATTATATTTGCTTCGTGTTCAGCGGAGAACACTTAAACAATAAAAACATCTAATCAAATTAACAAAAAATTATTGCCTATAGAACAACATTACTCAGACTAAAAAAAAAATTGTAATGGACAATCTAGTAACTCTCTCCGACGAGAAATTGGTGGTGTTATATGCTGAAGGTAATAATGAAGCTTTTGATGTTCTACTCGAACGATATAAATCTAAAGTCTATTCTTATATCTATCATACCGTCAAAGATGCCGACTTAGCTGACGACATTTTTCAAGAAACTTTTGTAAAAGCAATTACCACTATTAACCAAGGACGTTATACTGAGAATGGAAAATTCCCAGCGTGGATTATGCGTATTGCCCATAATCTAATAATTGATTTCTATCGCCAGGAAAAAGTCGAAAATATGCAATCATGTGATTCGGAAGATGTTGATATACTAAACAGAAAGGAATTGTGTGAGTGTACTATTGAAGACACAATTGTAGTAGAGCAGATATACCAAGATGTGAAAGCTCTTGTGATGGCTCTTCCTGAAAGTCAGCGTGAAGTGCTCACGATGAGATACTATAAAAATATGAGCTTTAAAGAAATTGCTGATACAACTAACGTCAGCATCAACACTGCTCTTGGGCGTATGAGATATGCTATATTGAATATGCGTAGGCTCGCTGAAGAAAAACAGATAGTTCTAACGCTCTAATAATTAATAAAAATATAATAAAAAAGCGTCTCAATCGAGACGCTTTTTTTGTTATCCTTCAAATAGTCGACTTCGGGCAATTAGGCACGAGCCTATTAGTCCCGCCTTATCCCCTAATTTAGAAAGAGCTACAACCGTATCTCTATTAACAAGATTAAGTGAATACTTTCTTATAGCAGTTTTAATAGGCTGCAATATATAGTCTCCTGTTAGTGAAAGTACTCCACCAATAATTACTAATTCTGGATTCAATATGTTTATAAGTCCGGCTATATGCTTTCCTAGTTTATTTCCTATTTCTTCCACAATCTCGATGCACATAACATCGTCCTTGTTGGTTGCACTTATAATGTCCTCAAGGGTCAATGCATCTTTTTCTTTTATTCGAGAAGAGAGCGAGGATATCTCGCCATTTTCCATTCTTTCTTTAAGTTTTCTATACAATGCAGTACCCGATGCCTCAGTTTCAAGACAGCCTTTCTTCCCACAATGGCAAAGAACTTCATTGTCGTAGCAAACCACATGCCCAAATTCACCGGCAAAGCCTGATTTGCCCGCATATATCTTACCATCAAGAATAATACCTATTCCAAGACCCCAACTAACGTTAACAAAGATTATGTCTTTCTCTCCATGGACATTACCCATCAAATATTCGCCATAAGTCATTGCTCGAGTATCGTTCTCGATAGAAACGTTGCACCCAATCTTTTCTTCTAATACCTCTGTAAGAGGCCTTTCTTCAAAATTGAATAAACTGTAGCTATATCCCGACTCGGTGTTTACTCGGCCTGAAACGTTTATATTTACATTAAGAATCTTTTCTGGGTCAATTGAGAGGTTCTTAATGAATTTTACTATAATATTAGCCAAGGACTGAAGCGACTCCTGCGAATTGGTATATACAAATGGAATATTCAATTTCTTTTCGACCATATCGCCCTTGAAATTTATTAATCCTATCTGTATGCTGTTATGTTTGATGTCAACACCAATAAAATACCCTGATTCGGGATTTAATCCATAGAGATTTGGGTGACGGCCTCCATTAGTCTCTAGTTTTCCATAGACATTTAGATAACCGCTCTCGCACATTTCATCTATAAATTTTGTAACGGTAGGTACACTTAGATCCAACTCTTTAGATAGATCGGTTATTGTAGAACACCCATTTTGAATATAATGAGTTATTATCCTCTTTTTTATCAGAGAATTTTTTGATCCTTTTTCAAATTCTTTTAGTAATTGGTGCGCCATGTTTTCTGTATCTTTCTGTATCATTCAAACAAAATTAATATATAATTATGGAATTTTCAAAATTTAAACATTAATTGTGGCAATTATTTGATTATAATTAGTTATAAGATCTAAAATCCAAAATCTTATTTATTAATATAGGTAACAAAATAAATGTATTTAATAAAAAATTTGATTTATGTTTGCCGATAAAATAAAAGTGATTATATTTGTATTTATTAACGATAAAAATAATTAACTATATTCTTGTTTAATCAAGTAACTAATACAAGTGCTATTTTCAACCTTAAAAAGTATTATAGACTCTAAAATGTAATCTAGTGGGATAATACATTCCATAATACTTCGAATGTAGTTGAAACAGTTGTATTTAACAGGATATTTCAAATCTTCAATTATGAGCAACAGACGCGACTTCATTAAGAAAATTGCTTTAGCTAGTGCCGCTACCATGGCTGCTTCTTCGATGATTGCTGGCGAAAAAGAACCAAGCAAAAAAGGCAGTAAGATTATTGGCTCTAATGCTGAAAGCAAACTCATCATTCCTAAATCTAACGGACTTAAAATTACGGGGACGTTCCTAGACGAGATTTCTCATGACATTCCTCATCAAAATTGGGGAGAAAAAGAATGGGAACAAGACTTTCAGCACATGAAAGCAATAGGTATTGATACAGTAATCCTAATTCGTTCAGGTTACCGCAAATTTATTACCTATCCTTCTAAATATTTGTTAAGTAAAGGATGTTACATGCCGTCAGTCGATTTAGTGGATATGTACCTAAGACTCGCTGATAAATACGGAATGAAATTCTGGTTTGGTCTATATGATTCGGGCAAGTACTGGGACACTGGTGATATGACTTATGAAATAGAACATAATAAATATGTGATTGATGAAGTTTGGAAAAATTATGGACACTACAAAAGCTTTGGCGGATGGTATATAAGTGGTGAAATAAGCCGTAACACAAAAGGAGCCATTCCTGCATTCCATAACATGGGAAAACAATGCAAAGATGTGTCGGGAGGGCTGCCTACATTTATATCTCCTTGGATTGACGGAAAGAAAGCCGTTGCCGCTTCTGGGGGTAAACTCACCAAAGACAATGCCGTATCTGTAGAAGAACATGAGAGAGAATGGAATGAGATTTTTGATGGTATCCATGATGTGGTTGATGCTTGTGCTTTTCAGGACGGACATATCGATTATGATGAGCTTGATGCTTTCTTCACTGTAAACAAGAAACTTGCTGACAAATATGGAATGCAATGTTGGACAAACGCTGAGACATTTGATCGAGATATGCCTATAAAATTTTTACCGATCAAATTTGATAAACTTAGATTGAAATTAGAAGCTGCGAAAAGGGCAGGATATGATAAAGCAATCACTTTTGAATTTTCTCATTTTATGAGTCCTCAATCTGCTTATCTACAAGCTGGGCATCTATATGATAGATATAAAGAATATTTTCAAATAAAATAATATGAAATCTACAATAAATTTTGGCTATCTAATATTTCTCACTGTTGTAGCTGCTTTGGGAGGTTTCCTATTTGGATATGATGCAGCAGTTATTTCTGGAACCATAAAGCAGGTAACTGATTTGTTTAATCTTAATGATTTACAACAAGGATGGTATGTAGGATGTGCATTAGTTGGTTCCATTGGTGGTGTTGCATGTGCTGGAGTCATGAGTGATTATATGGGACGTAAAAATACTATGCTTGTCTCTGCAGTAATGTTCACTATCTCAGCTATTGGTTGTGCAATCAGTGCTGATTTTAATCAACTTGTAATAGCAAGAATGATTGGTGGAGTTGGAATTGGCGTTGTGTCTATTATTTCTCCGATGTATATTTCTGAAGTTTCAGTCACTCAATACAGAGGTAGGTTAGTATCCCTTTACCAACTTGCAATAACAGTTGGTTTCTTAGGCGCATATTTAGTTAATTACCAGCTCCTAAATATATCACAAACCTCCACATTTGCCTCTGAAGCAATTAATAAGATATTTGTATCTGAGGTATGGCGAGGAATGTTGGGTATGGAAGCCCTTCCTGCAGCATTATTCTTTATTATTATTTTCTTTATACCTGAAAGTCCTAGGTGGTTAATCGTTAAGAATAGAAGAGATCAAGCTCATGAAATACTTAAGCATATTTATAGATCGGAAAAAGAGGCTGATTTACAAGTAGCTGAAACATCTAATTCTCTAGGCGGCGAAAAGAAAAGCGAGCTATCACTTATATTCAAACCAGGAATTTTTGGAGCTGTAATTATTGGTGTCTGTATTGCCATATTAGGACAATTTATGGGTGTTAACGCTGTCCTTTATTATGGACCAACCATATTTGAAAATGCTGGTTTATCGGGCGGAGACTCGCTATTCTACCAAGTTTTGGTGGGAGCTGTTAATATGCTCACTACAATTCTAGCGTTAATGATTATTGACAAGGTAGGACGTAAGATGCTTGTTTATTATGGAGTATCTGGAATGATAGTTTCACTAGTCCTAATTGCATTATATTTTGCTTATGGTGCGCAATTAGGCTTGTCTAGCATAGTATTATTAATTTTCTTCTTGTTATACGTATTCTGCACGGCCGTTTCGATTAGTGCTGTGGTTTGGGTATTGCTTTCAGAGATGTATCCTACCAAGGTTAGAGGAATTGCAATGTCAATTGCCGGTTTCGCATTATGGATTGGAACTTATTTGATCGGGCAGTTAACACCATGGTTGTTGGCTACCATCTCGCCTGCGGGAACATTTATATTGTTCGCAGTTATGTGTGTCCCATATATGCTAATCATGTGGAAATTGGTGCCGGAAACTGCTGGAAAATCACTTGAAGAAATCGAAAGATATTGGCTGAAGAAAGGTGAAAAATAAGCATAAGTTTTGATAGTTATTACACTAAGGGTGAGTTATAAGAATAACTCACCCTTATTTATTTGTTACCAAGAATTTAGGCTGAAATTTTTTTTACAAAAATCTATCCTCAACAATCAAAAAATGAGAGGACATAGCAAATGATTTGTGAGTCAGTTAGTTCTGATTATTCGACCATTCGAGGGAAAAACTGCCAAAAGACGGACTTTTGCCAACTTTGGACAGAGCAGCGTTACTAAAACATTACCCTATGTCCAACTGGGAAGGAATGGCAAAAACGGTAACGAACAGAATAATTCCCCAACTAAAATCTTCTGCAAAGATAGCCCGATTAAGGGACAATGGGAAGGGAAAAGACGAAAAAATGAATGCTTGGAATCTTTCCCGTCAAAGTACAATGAATTGCGTATCAGCGGATAACCTGACAATAAATAGTTTTGTAACTTATAAAAGCCAGAGTTATGCGAAGTACGTTTAAGGTTCTGTTCTACCTCAAAAAGAACGCCCCCAAGAAAGACGATTCCGTTCCCGTGATGTGTCGTATTACTATCGACGGTACCATTGCACAGTTCAGCTGCAAATGCGATGTCCTCCCCAATTTATGGGACATCAAGAGCAACCGAGCTTCGGGAAAGAGTGCCGTTGCATTGGAAACCAACCGCTTCTTGGACAAGATTCGGGTGGGTATCAATGCCAAATACAAGGAGATTGCCGAAAGGGACAACTATGTCACGGCAGAGAAAGTAAAGAACGCTTTCTTGGGGCTGGAGATGCGGCACGAAACATTGCTGAAAGTCTATGCCCAGCACAATGAGGATTTTGCCAAGCAGATATTTGCCGGTCTGCGTCGCGATTCCACATACCACAAGTATTGTATCGTTTACAAGCACTTGGAAGAATTCATCAAGACACGCTACCGTCTGAGCGACATTGCACTGCGAGAGCTTACCCCCGCTTTTATCACGGACTTTGAGATTTTTCTCCGCACGGAAAAGCAGTGCTGCAACAATACCGTGTGGATCTACATGATGCCTTTGCGCCGAATGATTACCATTGCCCAGAATCACGGCTGGATAGTTCGAGACCCGTTCGTGGATTACAGCATCTCCGCCGAGAGTACGGAAAGAGATTATCTGACCAAGGATGAGATACGTCAAATGATGGATTGGAGGTTTTGCCGCAAGTCTATGGAGTTGGTGCGTGATCTGTATGTATTCTGCTGCTTTACCGGCTTGTCGTTTACCGATATGAAGAACCTGACCAAAGACAATGTGCAGACTTCATTCGACGGCAAGTTGTGGATTATGACCAAGCGTCAGAAGACGGGCGTGGAATCCAACATCATGCTGATGGACATTCCCATGAAGATTATCGAAAAGTATGACGGCATGGCAAAGGAAAATTATCTCCTGCCCGTGCCGCAGTACATGACCGCATGCAAGAACCTCAAAACAATCATTGGGCTTTGCGGAATAGAGAAGAAAATAACGTGGCATACCAGTCGCCATACCATGGCAACGGAAATTTGTCTGACCAACGGTGTTCCTATCGAAACGCTCTCCAAGATGCTTGGGCATACGAATATTCGCACAACACAGATTTATGCCAAAATCACCCACGAGAAAGAGAGTCAGGACATGAAAACCCTTTCCGATAAGTTAAGCCGGATAGAACAGTTTAGCGGTATCACCATATAAAGATAAGGAGGAATATCTATGAAAAGAGAAATCATAACCATTGGCAAGAATGGAGAAATACATATCCCGTCTTCTCCCGTTTGGATGTCTGCTTGTGAGATAGCCGGCCTGCTCGGGGGATTCTCCAGCAAGGTGAACGCACAAATCAAAGCGATATTCAAGGACGGTCTTTTGATGGAGACGGAAGCGATGAGGACAAGCTGCTCTGAACGAGGATTTATTGATTTGTACAGTATCGAAATGATAACAATGCTGTCATTTCGTATAGCCACGCCACAGGCAAAGACTTTGCGAGGGTGGATAATCAGCAGACTTTCGGAGAAGAAAGGTTCTTCTCCTCCCATGATAATCTGCTATACCGTTGGTGGACGGCACTGCTAAAAAGGAATGCGAACTAAAGGAGACAGGCTGTGAGGAATCTTATCTCATAGCCTGTTTCCTTTCAACATTCCTCAAATCGTGGATGGTAATTCTCTTGCAGCAATTTTTCTATATCCTCCTCTTTATAGAGGACTTTTCCTCCTAATTTGACAAACGGGATACGCCTCATATCACGATAGTCTTGCAGGGTGCGTCGATTGACATGCAGACGTCGAGAAAGTTCCTCGTCCGTCAAATACCGCTGTCCTTGGAACATCGGTCTGTTTCTTTTCCTCAGGGTATCTATCTCTTTTATCATACGGTCGGAGGCATTGAAGAAGTACATTATTTCTTCGTCATTCTTGGTCTTTACATTATTACTCATAGTTCTACTTTGGATTTAGTGGTGATTAAGATACTGTATCATGGAGAGACCTACCTGTCTATCAGTTTCTGCACATCCTCCGGTTTATAGTACATCTTGTAACCTATCTTCGTATAGGGTAAGGTCCGGTTACTCCGATAGGTTTGCAATGTACGCAAACTAACGTTCAGTATTTGGCAGACATCTTGGTTGTCCAACCATTTGCCCATTCTTTTCTCGTCCGATTCTCGACATAGAGCATCGATCTTGGCGGTCAGGATGTGGAAACGCTCCATCATGGCTTCATACGTTTTCTTCTCAATTGCTATTACTTCCATATATCAATTTTTTAGTTTGGATATTACGATATGCAAATGTAATGACAGCGTATGTGAGAAAGAGATTCTTTCATCTAACTGCGTGCTTGTGGCTTTGATATGACAGCCTGTGTCTTCAGGCTTGAACGCTCGGTAATAAAAATCTCTATTCAGTACATATTTAGCATACAATCCAAACGATTTCAATACCCGAACTTTACACCATAATTAAATTAAAAGAGCGATGGATGTCATTACAATTGAGAGCAAAGCCTACTACGATTTAGTGGGAAAGATAGAGAAGATTCTCCGATATGTGGAGAAGGAGGAACAGGCGAAGGAAAAATATGAAAACCGCCTGATTACCAACAAGGATTTAGCCGAGATACTCGGCATCAGTCAGCGTACCCTTCAGAGGCTGCGAAGTTCGGAACGTATCGGCTACAAGATTATCCTTGGGCGATGCTATTACGACTTGAAAGACATAGAGGAAGCGATACGCAAGAAAAGCCTGTACTGCAATCCTCAAAACATGAAAGAGCTGAGACAGAATTTCCTACTTAAAAGCAAGAGAACGAAATAGCGTATGGAACTACTAGATAGAGATACTTTTCTTGAATGGATGGAACGGATTATGACTCGTTTCGACCATCTGAAGCAGACAATTCCCGACATCCCACAGCGTCCGATGCTCAACGGCGAGCCGCTTTTGGACAATCAGGAGGTCTGCATGATGCTGCAAGTCAGCAAGCGGACCTTGCAGCGTTACCGAGATTCAGCGACGCTCCCGTTCCATATCATCTATCACAAAACGTGGTATTTGGAATCGGAGATAACCGCCTTTATGAAACATCATTTCACTGAGAATAAGAAACGGAGGAGAAAGAGAAAAAAAGAAGAATGAGTTCTTTGCTTTTTTGTTTTAGTTGTGCAAATCCCGTCCCGTCGTGATGACGAGGCGGAATTTATACTTGGAGTCCGTTTCATAAATCATATTTTAGGTCTGATGACAAAGACTTTGTTTGCCAATGACGGCACACCGTCCGTAAGGGGCTGTGCATCTCTGATACTCTGCCCCACGTTTTCGGGCTGTCTGTCGGTTTGAGTCGAGAGTGTGCAGACGGAGGATGTGTTAGCAGCAGGCTCAATCGGACGGGACTGCCCTGAGATGTTCTCTTCCATTTCCTTCCGCTCTTCTACGTTCTCTTCTTTCTGCGGTGTGTCCCCCTGCTCAATCGGTTTCAAGGAGAGTTGTATCTGACGGTCTAGTGTGGCAAGTTCCGTCTTGAGGTCTTTCAGCAGCTCTTCCTTTTTCCACGATCCATTGACCACATCCTGCAATACGGGAATGTCTTTGGCTATCTTCACCGTATCCGCCTCGTATTTCTGTATTAGGCTCGGTATCTTTTCCAACGCATTGAGAAAGTTCATGGAGGCAAGCATCGGGTCTGCGGCAATGTTTCCGTTGTTGTAGCTGTACTTCATGCCACTCTCTCCCATGATGAAAAACCTGTTCTGCGATAAGTCGAAATGACTCTGTGAGGAGGATTCGGTCTTGACCACTATCTTGAAATCGTAAAGAGTGCCGATGTCGAAATACTCCCCTTTGGTACGGGCATGCTCCTTGACTTCCGTAAGTTTGGCTGCAATCCGTTTCGTGTCGCTGCCTTCCACGCCTTTCAACTGTATCGGGTTGAGCTTGTTACCGTCCTTGTCCTTTTGCACCCTGCTCTCGAACAAATCCCAGTCGCTCTTGAAGCGTGCTATTAGTTCCTTGTTCCCATCCACGGCACGCAACACTTCGTCCAATCGGCTTCGGGAAGTCTGCCTGCTGCGCATAAAGGAACGCCGCTCACTCTCCAATCCGGCAATCTTCTTCTCTAACTTCGCCTTTTCCAGCAAGTCCGTATTTCCTGAAAGAATGGCAACATACTCAGAGAAATTCATCCCCGACTTCTCGTTCATGCTTCCCTCGTCGATGGTACGGCTTCCAAGGCAATTGTTCTTCAGCTGCTCTATGAACAACTGTTTATTGTGCAGTAGATTGAACTTATAGCTGTCAAGCGATTTTTCCACCGCATAGATGATGACATCGACCTTGTTGTCCGCATGAAACTTGGCTACTTTATTTCCTTTACGCACTGCCCGTCCGTCCCGCTGTAGGCTAAGCACCCAGTGCCTTACCATATTACTATGGCAGGTTTCCAGATACTCGCCCCCGAACCGTACGTACACATTCCTGCGTATACGGCTCTCCACTAATATTATCAGTCTATTTCCCATGATGGATTTTTGTATGGCAGTCCATGCAAACTGCAATGGTTTTGCGTTGGCGTGCAATCATTAATTTCTCCCAGTATTCTTTACCTTTGAGATTTTTCAATTTTCGCACATGGTGCATTTCCAAAACGCAATTCTCCGAACCGCATAGTTCACATTTGTTCACTTTAAGCCTATCCATAAGACTTGTAGAGCTTCTATAAATGATTGTATTCGGTATCAGATCGCATGAGTTGCCATAATTTACATCTTTCTTTCTCTTAAAACCTTCATTATAGAATAACCGAACCTTTTCTTCTCCTCTCTTATTATGATATTTCACGCCGAATTCTTTTCCATACCTGAATTTCTCAATAATAGAATGGGTATAAGTACGGTATTTTGTTCCGTATGTTTTATACATACTGTATTCCATAATATAATAGAATGAGTTTAACAGTGAACTGTTATTGGCAATGGAGTAATAGTTATAGAACCCTCTGATTTCTGCATTGTATTGTTCCAAAATTTCAAGATCGTCATTGTCTTTCATATTATATCTGCCTTTGGGTTTCCATACTTCATTGCCATTATGGTGAACCATTTTGACTACGTTGTAGTCCAAGAGCTTCTTTCTGATAGTCTCCATTGTGACTGCCAAGACAATTCTTCCTCCGTAATTTCTTACCAATCTACCTGCTTTATCCCTTTTGGGTAGGTTTGACTCTCTCACATAAATGTCGTATCCAAGGAATTTTGCAGTTTTTTTCGCGTGTGTAACCAATGTTTTTTCTTCCGACAGCTCCAGTTTTAGATTATCCAGCAAAAAATGCTTTATATCTTCTTTAACCGCTTGAGTGTCTGATTCGCTACCGATTACCCCAATAAGAAAATCATCTGCATATCTTTGATATACGATTCTTCTGTAACTCTCATCTTGCGCTATCCCATACGGAACATCGTTGCGTTCTTTTTCTATTTCCCTTAACTTTTTAACCAGCTCATCCCGTTGGTTTTCATCTTTTACAGTTTTAAGTTTACTGACCACGTTTCTTCTTTGAACTTCAAATTTCCGATATTCAGGATTTCGTTTTCGTTCTTTCCCTCTGTCGAATTGTCTTTTATATTCCGACATGTATTTATCCATTTTATCAAGATAAACATTAGCCAAAACAGGGCTAATAATACCACCTTGCGGAGTGCCACTATGTGTGTCGTGGTATGTCCAATCTTCAACATATCCAGCTTTTAAAAATTTTCTAATCAGGCGTATAAATCTGTCGTCGATGATACGTTCTTTGAGGATATTTATCATAACATCATGGTCGATGTTGTCGAAAAAACCTTTTATATCGCCTTCGACAAACCATTTTACGCCAGTAAAGGATGTTTGAATAGCTTTCAGCGCAGTATGGCAGCTCTTCATCGGTCTGAAGCCGTGAGAGGTAATCTCGAAAGAGCCTTCATATATTGCTTCCAAAATCATTCTTAGAATCTCCTGTAATAGTTTATCTCTAAAAGCCGGTACACCCAGCGGGCGTCTCTTCCCGTTTTTCTTAGGGATATAAACCCTTCTGGATGGTTGGGGTTGATAGGATTCATCTTTTAACATTCCTATCAGTTCGCTAATCCGAGATTTGCTGATTCCGTCGATTGTTTGACCGTCGGAACCATTTGTCATATTGCCTTCTTTCGCATATATACGTTGATAAGCAACATAATACATCTCTGCATTAAATAAAATCCTGTAAAGTCTCTCGAACTTGTAATCCTTAGATTTACTGTGCTCAGCCAGACTGCTTAATACTTTTTCTGGACTTCTCATAATGTCTCTCACATTTTCCGTTAATTGTATTAAAAATATTAGCTGCCCCCTTCGCCATGTACAAGGCTTTCCCTTGCTCAGACTACTACGAAGGCTCCGTTACCATATTGAATATTCAGGGGCTGTCCCCATAGCCTTACAACTGGCTTTTCAACTTAGGTAATCCCCATTTAGCTGCACAATAACTATGAGACTATACATAGTCTCCGGCACGGCAGATTGTCGGATATGACTTCCGTCCTTTAATGCCTATTGCATTTGCGCTATGGTTTGCTCATGCTTATACTCCTGAACAGCGGAGTATAAGTACCATAGTATGGCGATTAAGAAATACTCTGCTTATCAGATTCTTTCTCATAATTACCTTACGCCATAGTCCCGACACAGACCACTTGGACTATCATTCAATCAGTAAGGATTTTATCCTCATATCTACCTTTTCGTCTCCCCATTCAGTCGCAGTATGGTAACTAACTGACTTATGGCTTTTCCGCAGTGCTATGTTCCCTGATATTTGATTTCTCTCACAGGTCAGGCGGATGACGATAGACTTATAAACACACGTCTACTACTTGCCAAAGTAGATTTATTATGCTGCCTTTATGGGCGCACGTTCAAGGTCAGAAGGACGCCAAGGGCAGTCAAGATGATGGATCGCCACGGCACGTTTCTGGGCGTTAACGCCCGTACCGAGCATAGAGGTAGAACCGAACAATACCCGAATGGATCCCTCGTTCATGCCCGCAATGAGCGTCTTTCGAGCCTTGTCACTCTTAGCCTCCTGTATGAATCGTATCTCCTGAGCGGGTATGCCGTGGTCCTCCACCAACTTCCGCTTGATTTCGCTATAAGGATTCCACTCTCCGGGCTTGTAGGTCCCAAGGTCGGAGAATACGAACTGCGTACCTTTCTGTGCGTCATACTTCCGATAATACTCTGCAATTTTGACAGCACAGTGGGAAGCCTTGTTGTCCACATGATCCGAGTATTTCTCGGGATCTATGAGCCTCAAATCAAGGCTCATCTTCCTTGCCATATCCGTTGCTATCAGCATCTTGGCTTTTTCTTCCCGATCCGTAAGCAGAGGTCTTCCCAACAGTTCGGCATTGCCCGTCTTGGCAAACTCCACCAATTTGGCGATGAACTCCTCCTGTTCGGGCGTTGGCGGAATATTGTGCATGATTTCATTTTTCTCGGGTCGGTCTATGCCGATGTCCTTTGCTGTCCGGTAGTCCGTTATCTGGGCGTAGAACGCTGCCAGCTCTGGTACTTTGATGAAATAGCGGAAACGTTCCTTCTGCACAATCTCGTTGGTGACGGAAAACTCGTAGTCGATGCTCTTCTTGGCGAAAATAGCCGCCCAAGCATCGAAGGTCTTGATATTCTGCTGTTCCAACGCCTGCGGGCGGAGGTACTTAAAGAGCAGATACAGCTCTGTGAGACTATTGGAGATGGTCGTTCCCGAAAGGAAGGTCGCTCCCAAGTCCCTGCCCGTCCGCTCCTGAATGGTGCGGATGGCAAAGAGCATGTTGAGTGCACGCTGACTGCCCTCGCTGTTGCCCAATCCTGCCACACGGTCGTGGCGGGTGTTGAACATCAGATTCTTGAATGTGTGCGACTCGTCCACGAAAAGATGGTCTATGCCCATGGTCTTGAAATCCACCGCGTCGTCTTTGCGGTTGTCAATGCGGAATTTGATGTCGGCAAGTTTCGCCTCCAAATTCATCTGACGCTTGACCAGTCCTTTTTCCATGGAGCGGGAAATCGTGTGCCCCTGCTGGCGCAACACTTCCAAGTTCTCCTCCACGCTGTCCAATTCATCTTGCAAAATGTTTTGCTGTATCTCGTCCGACTGGGGTATCATGCCGAATTGGTCGTGCGTAAGGACAATGCAGTCCCAGTTGTTGTTCTTGATGTCATGGAAGATACGCTGCCTTTTGTCGGGCGTGAAGTCGTTCTTGCCCGGATAAAGCAGTTTTGCGTTGGGATATGCCGTGCGGAATGTCTGCGCAATCTCCTGCACATTAGCTTTCAGGGCCAGAATCATCGGCTTGTTTGCCAAACCCAATCGCTTCATCTCGTATGCTGCCACACACATAATGAGCGTTTTTCCTGCTCCCACCTGATGGTCGCAGATGCCTCCTCCGTTGAGTTTGAGCATCCAGACGGCATCCTTCTGACTGTCATACAGGCTTTCAATACCCAATCCTTTAAGGTCGAGGTCGGGAAATGTCTGATGCAAGCCGTCATATTGTGGTCGGACAAAACAGTTGAACTTGTCGTTATACAGTTTTTCCAGCCGCTTCTTGAAATCGTCCGGCTGCTCGGCGAGCCAGTCTGTAAACCCGTTTCGTATCTCGTCTATCTTTGAATTTGCCATCTGTATGGCTTCCGTATCCCTTATCTTGACCTCCTTGTCTCCAACCATGACCTTCTTGGTGATGTCAGGAGAAGTATTCAACAAAGCGTGCTTCATCAGCGTAACGCCATCATAGCGGCGGTGCTGTCCCCGAACACAGAACTTGTCCCAGATGTTGGCATTGTGCAGGCGTGCATCGACAGAGTACTCGTCCGCACTTGAATTGTAGTGTATCGCCACCTCTGTGTCGAAAAGAAAGGAGGCATAATCCGAGTATATCTGTACGGGAATCCATCTTTCCCCAAAGTTGAAGTCAAGATCGGAGAAAGGAATGGGAACAGGCACGGCATCCCTAAGCGCCTGCATGGAGGTAGCGGCTCTTGTGTCTTCGGGATGCTCCAACAGATAATGTCCGATGTCGTCCGCCTTGGCGACCACATTCCCGGAAATGAACTTCTCGCTTGTCTCATATCTGCCTTCCAACGGATTGTAATAGACCTTGCCATTTAATTCGTTCAGGATATTCTCTTCCGTGCCGTCGGGCAACAGTGAAGCCATGTATTCGAAATCCACGCTTCCGAACTTGTTCAGGGATGCGGAAAGGGCTTCGGTAGCGGTTTCCACCTGCGTTATCTCGTGCAGGCTGACAGAGACGGGCTGAGTGAAGATATCCGCCTTGAACGTCTTGCCATCCACCTTGCGTTCCAAGAAAAGTATCTCACGTCCTCCTGCGTCCATCAGAATCATCTCGTGGTTCTTGCGGTCGTTGAGATGCCCGTAAAGACGGACAAAACGGTCATACAAGTCATTGAGATTCTGTCGAAGAGTATCATTCTCCGCCTTGTGCTCCGCTTCATAATCATAGAGAGCGTGATAAGTGTCTCTCAGGTCTATGTAGCTCAGCATCTTCTGCCGTTCTTGGGAAGAGAGGTCTATGGGCTGAAACAGGCGGTTGTCCTCCATATCACGGACAAGAGTGCCTACAACTATTATCGGGATTTCTCGGAGAAGGGATATTACAACCGTATCATTGCGGGCAACATCAACCAAGTCGTACAAGTGGACAGCGTGGTATGCAACTTCGAGCGCTATCCGTATTCCGCAAGGACGTATGCCCGACAGTTGATTATCCGTGCCAGCAACGTCACGGAACGCAGCCTCATTACGGAGTGCCGCCTGTTGAACACGAACCGAAGCGACGATAACCCGAACGGCTTCAACATCGAGGGATTTGAGATTGTGGAAAACAAGGACATCAATACCCGTAAGCGATGAAAAAGAAGCATGTATTTCAAAAGGTTCGGGAAGAGGTCGAGGAAAGGCTTCGCCGTTTGTGCGGACGTATTCCCCTTCATGCAAGGCTCTATGTCGTTTTGACGATGCTGGCGGTATTCGCCCTTCTCTCCAATTATCTCTTCTTTCAGGGGATATGTCATATCTTCTTCGAGGAAAGGGGGAATGAGGGGAACATACCGACTATCGAGCATATAGAAACGCCTGAAGTAAAGAGGCTCTATCCCAACGACAGTATCAACCCATTAAAGTATTACGATTATGTACCTATTCAAAAGAAAGACAGCCTCCGACGCGAGTACCTCGCCTGAACTGACGGAGGAAGAAAAACAAAGGAGAAAGAAGTATGTCATCTATCCCTTGATGTTCCTGCTTTTTGCAGGATGTATGTGGCTCATCTTTGCCCCCTCGAAGAAAGAGGAGGAGCAGGACAGTCAAGGCTTCAATACGGAAATGCCGGATCCGCAAGCCTCGGAACTCATCGGAGACAAGAAGAAAGCCTACGAAAAGGATATGATGGAACAGAAGGAACAAGAACGAAGTCGTGCCATGCAAAGCCTCAGTTCCATGTTCGGGGAGATGACAGGAGGGCAACCGGAGCAGGGTCCCGAAGATTTGGCATTGAAGACGGATTTGTCTGAAAGAGATAACGGCTTCGGCTCTCGCACTACTGCTCCGCAAGAGGGATTCCATGCTTCGGCTTCCGCTTACCAAGACATCAACCGCACGCTTGGCAGTTTCTATGAGGTGCCGAGAGAAGATCCGGAAAAGGAAGAACTGCGTGCCCGTTTGGAGGAGTTGGAAAATCGTATGAGTGCCGAGCAGCAGTCGCCCGCTATAACCGTGAACGACCAGATGGCTCTGCTCGAAAAATCCTATCAGCTGGCAGCCAAGTATATGCCCACAGGAGGTAATGGACAATCTGCCCCGGTGATGCAGACTTTGGGGAATGAGACGGCTTCCGAAAGGGAAGCGGTCTCTACCAGCCACAATGGAAAGGCGATAGCGTTTCCTGTCAGGCAGGTGAGCGGTCAAGTGGTGTCGGCTCTGGCGCAGCCGATGAGCAACTCGACTTTCCGCTCCGAATATGTCAAGGAGAGAAACTACCTATTCCAAACCGCTATCGGGACAGTCTCACAGACGAATAGAAACACCATATCAGCCTGTGTGCATAACAATCAGACGGTTATGGATGGGCAGACGGTGCGTTTCCGTCTCTTGGAGCCGATGTCGCTATCGGGCAGGGGGATTCCGCGCAATGCCCTTGTCGTCGGAACGGCAAAGTTGCAGGGCGAACGACTTGCGGTTGCCATTTCCTCATTGGAGTATCAGGGAAGCATCATTCCCGTGGAGCTGTCGGTCTATGACACGGACGGACAGGCGGGGATATTCATTCCCGGCTCGATGGAGCGCAGTGCCGCCAAGGAAATCGTTGCAGGTATGGGGACATCCGTGGGCAGCAGCGTGAACATCTCCACCGATGCAGGGGCGCAGCTTGCCTCCGACCTTGGCAAGGGACTGATACAAGGAACAAGCCAATACTTTGCCAAGAAAATGCGTACCGTCAAGGTGCATTTGAAGGCTGGTTATAGGGTACTGCTCTATCAGCCCGAGAACAAGTAATCCATATTTATTATTCACCACTTTAATCCAAAGTAAAATGAAACAAGTAATCGTAGCCATCGCCCTGATGCTGGGCGCGGTCTGTGCAAACGCACAGGAAACAACTTCAAGCGGAGACCTCTATGAGGGACTGACACGCAAAATCGCCTTTGAGCGCATGATACTGCCTCACGGGTTGGAAATCACCTACGACAAGACGGTGCACGTCATCTTCCCCTCCGCCGTCCGCTATGTGGATCTGGGGTCACCGAACCTCATTGCAGGAAAGGCAGACGGAGCGGAGAACGTCATCCGTGTGAAAGCGACGGTCAAGAACTTCCGGGAGGAGACGAACATGAGTGTCATCACGGAGGACGGTGCATTCTATTGTTTTAATGTCAAGTATGCCGACGAACCGCTGCTCTTGAACGTGGAGATGACGGACTTCATTCATGACGGTGCGAGCGTAAACCGCCCGAACAATGCGCTGGAAGTCTATCTGAAGGAACTCGGCAGCGAGAGTCCGATGCTGGTAAGGCTCATCATGAAGTCCATCCATAAGGAAAACAGGCGTACCGTCAAGCACATCGGCAGCAAGGCATTCGGTATTCAGTACCTGCTTCGAGGACTCTACTCGCACAATGGGTTGCTATACTTCCATACCGAACTGCGCAACAAGTCCAACGTACCGTTCGACATCGACTTCATCACGTTCAAAATCGTGGATAAGAAGGTAGCCAAGCAGACTGCCATGCAGGAGCAGGTACTGCTTCCGCTTCGTGCCTACAACTATGTTACCTGTGTGGCGGGACAGAAGAGCGGTCGCACGGTGTTCACGCTCCAGAAGTTCACCATTCCCGATGACAAGCAGCTCATTGTGGAGATGCACGAGAAAAACGGAGGGCGACATCAGTCCTTCATCGTGGAGAACGAAGACCTTGTGCGTGCAAGGGAGATTGACGAACTCAAAGTGAAGTAATATGAGAAAGTCTCTGTTTTTCCTATTTGTCGTGATGCTTGCCCTCCTTGCAGGGCAGGCACACGCCCAACGCTGTCTGCCCAAGATGAAGGGCATACGCCTGACCGCAGGCATGGCGGATGGCTTTTATGCCAAGTCTGCCAGCAATAATACGGGCTATACGTTCGGGGCTTCGCTTGCCACCTATACCAAAGGCGGACATCAGTGGGTGCTCGGGGCGGAGTATCTCCGCCGGTACCACCCTTATCGGGATAGCCGTATCCCTACGGAGCAGTTCACGGGCGAGGGAGGTTTCTTCTGTAACGTGCTTTCCGACGGAAGCAAGACCTTTTTCCTCTCCGCAGGCGTTTCTGCCTTGGCGGGATATGAGACGGTCAATGGCGGACGGAAGCTGCTCTTTGACGGCTCAACGCTACGCAATAAGGACGGCTTTCTCTATGGTGGTACCGCCACCTTGCAGGCAGAGACCTACCTGACGGACAAATTGGTGTTGCTGCTCTATGGAAGGGAGCGTTGTCTGTGGGGTGGCTCTACGGAACGTTTCCATGCCCAGTATGGTGTCGGACTGAAAATCATGCTGGACTGATGGACGTGCGACAGATGCGAGAAATCTCCATTGCGGACTTCCTGAACGCAATGGGGATTCAGCCCCGAAAGCAGAAAGGCGGCATTCTCTGGTACAATGCCCCTTACCGAACGGAACGGACACCCTCGTTCAAAGTCGATACGAACAAAAATGTATGGTTCGATTTTGGAATCGGCAAAGGGGGCGACATCTTTGACTTAGCGGGAGAGTTTATCGGAAGCGGCGATTTTCTCCTGCGGGCGGCTTTCATTGCAAAGAGCGGAACGTGTCCGCTACCTGCTTTGGAGCAACCGCAAAGAAGTGAAAAGAAAGAACCTGTCTTTGAGGATATTTGGGTGCGACCGATGCAGGATGCCAAACTGCTTGATTACTTGAAAGGACGGGGCCTTCTTGCCGATACAGCCATACCCAACTGCGAGGAGGTTCGATACCGTGTGCATAGCAAACGATACTACGCCATCGGTTTTCGTAACGATGCAGGAGGATTGGAACTGCGCAACCGCTTTTTCAAGGGCTGCATTCCACCGAAGGACATTTCCTTGAAGCGTAACGGCTCGGACGTATGCGCCGTATTTGAGGGCTTTATGGATTATCTCTCGGCTATGCAATTAGGTATCATCACTTCGGATTGGCTTGTGCTTAATTCCGTCTCCAACGTGGAGAAGGCGGTGAAAGCCTTGCTGGGCTATGAAAGGATAGAATGCTTCCTCGACAATGACGATGCGGGACGAAGGACTTTTCAGAGATTGCACGACTGCTTCGGAGATAAAGCCATCGACCGTTCTGCCCTGTATGCCGACCATAAGGATTTGAATGAGTTTCTGCTTTCTAAGAATGCAGGTAACAATGTATAATAACAAAACGATAACAAACAATGAAGAAGAAAATATTGAATACAATTTGGGTAATGGGGGGACTCTCCATTGCCGTGTTTTGCATATCTGCTTGTAATCACGAGTTGGATATTCAGCAGGCGTACCCGTTCACGGTAGAAACGATGCCGGTGCAGAAGTACATCGTAAAAGGACAGACAGCGGAGATACGCTGCACGCTCAAACGGCAGGGACGATTTGAAGATGCACGCTATACCATCCGTTATTTCCAACCCGATGGCAGGGGAAGTTTGAAGATAGATGATGGAACGGTTTTCAAGCCCAATCATCGTTATCCGCTCCACAAGGAGGAGTTCAGGCTCTACTACACCTCCGCTTCCACCGACCAACAGACGATAGATGTGTATGTGGAGGATAATTTCGGACAGACGGCAAAGCTCTCGTTTGAGTTCAATAGTCAGAAGGACGAGGAAAAGGAGAAGAAAGATGAGTATAGGAAGTAAACTTGTCGCCTTGTGCCTTGTCTGCCTTTCCTGCTTACGGCTTTCGGCTCAGAATAGTAGAAGTATTCTGTTCTCACTTCCTCCGTTCGAGCGTGCAGTTGTCTGCATCAAGCACTTTGAGGGTTTACATGGGTTCAAAGACGCTCCCTATGTTGGATACGGGCATCAGCTCTTGCCGGGCGAACACTTCACGGCGGCAATGACGGAACGACAGGCAGATTCCCTGCTTCGGGCTGATCTAATGAAGCGTCTGATAATGTTCAAGGACTACGGCAAAGATGCCCTGTTGCTTGCCGTTCTGTCCTACAATGTCGGAGTGGGCAGGTTGCTGGGATACGGCAAACATCCCAAGAGCCGATTGCTATGGAAGATAGAGTCGGGTGACAGGAATTTCTACCGCAAATTTGTCTCTTTTTGCCGATACAAAGGCAAAGTCCTGCGAGGGCTTGTCAAACGACGAAATGTGGAGTTTGCCCTGTTTTATGCACCCTGATTATCAAATACGCCTCTTGCGACATTTTATGCTCCGCAAGGGGCGTTTTCTTGCCGTTTTCTTCGCCTTTCTCGTTATGAATGAGTACCTTTGCAAAATTAACTATAAAAGAGAGTTTTATGAAAAAGAGAGAAGCACTCATAGCATTAGTTTCAATAACAATATCTGGAATCCTGAATGAACCGATAATTGCTGCATTTAGAATGATTCCTTGGGATAAGATTATTTCTACAGAGAATTGGGCGTGGGTATTCTTACCAAAAGTTAGCATTCTAAATATTTTCTTCTTTATTATCTTACTGGTTACTGTTTACTACATAGCCTATCTGTTACTTATCAAGAGAAAGAATGTTGCAATAAATAAACTTAAATCGTTAAATTGTTTTGTTGACGATGAGAATCATATCAAAGTAACTTGGGATGTTGGCATAGGAACTATATATGATCATAATCCATTTGCATATAATATTCAATTCTTCTGCCTTCAGCATGGAGAACTTCCTCTGAGAATGCAAAATGGATGTTGCCAAGATTCTACATGTTCCAATAGTTCTTTATATATAAATGAAAGGAAGGTAAAAAATTATATAGAATCCCTGCTTTTGAAGAAACAAAAAGAACTTAAGGGGTTAAGTTGAAATACAATTAGACTGGTAAAAGTTTTTTTCATTGGCTCTTCATAATTGACCTAAACGATAAGTATAAAAAAGATTTGAACTATGGGGATAGAGAAACTTACAACATTGGCTTTTTCTATGTATTCAAATAAAGGTGCTTATGCACTGTTACTCGGTTCTGGTATCTCTCGTCCCGCCCATATCCCTTCGGGCTGGGAAGTTGAAGAGAAACTTATTCAGAAACTTGGAGCATCACAAGGTATCACAGAGTCTGATGATTGGCATCAATGGTATAAAGACAAATACCAGCAACCTGCATCTTATTCCTCTCTTCTTGGAGAAATTGTAAAAACCCCAACAGAACGGGTGCAATTGATGAAGTCTTTTTTTGAACCAACGAATGAGGAAAAAGAACTTGGCTGGAAAAATCCTACCAAAGCACACGTTGCTATTGCAAAATTAGCAAAGGAAGGATATATCCGTGTTATCTTGACAACGAACTTTGACCGTCTTCTTGAAAAAGCATTTGAATTGGAAGGTATTACCCCACAAGTTATTAGTCATGAAGGAGCTATATCACAAACAACACCTCTCGTACACAGCAAAATACCAACTATCATCAAGATAAATGGAGATTATATAGATTGTCAATTCAGAAATACAACGGAGGAGCTGGATGAATATCCGGAACGGGTGAAGTTATATCTACATCGAATTTTTGAAGACTACGGATTGGTCACTTGCGGTTGGTCTGGCGAATGGGATAAAGGTTTAATTGAAATCATTAATGGTGCAACACATTCTCGTTATAATTCTTTTTTCGCTTATGTAGGAGAAGCAAAAAATAACATAATGTCTCTGTCTCGAGATCGTGTGGGAGAACTTATGCCAATAGAGAGTGCCGATAATTTGTTCTCAGAACTCTATGAGCAAATTATGGCTTTGGAAAAATATGATGAGAATGCTAATATGAACCATGAGATGATGATGGCGCGAGTAAAAAAATATCTCTCATCAAAGCAATATGATATTGAGTTCGCAGACATCATAGAAAAATGGGGGACAGAAGCTTATAATCAAATAAAAGAAGTTGCTCATTATAATTTCCAGCTTAGCAAAGAAGCCTTTGATCGCTATTTAGAAATTCATCTCCGTGCAATAGCTCCACTATTAGATGCTACAATACTTACAGCAAGATGGGGAAAAGAGTGGCATATCAAACTCTTAGGAGAGATATTGATAAAACTCTGCATCAGACCAATGAGAGATGGAGAAATTACAACAGAGGGGACTCAATACTTGCATGCTTTAGCTCCGATGCTGCTATTGAATACCATTGGTATTGCTTGTGTGAAATTTGGACGTTTCAAGGAGTTAAATTCTATTCTAAAGCTTTCTGTACCTGAGGGTAATTTCATGGGATATTATCGGCAGCCTTTACTGTACCTACTTGGTGGTACGCATTGGACTTATGAAAAATGGAATGATTTGATGGGAACTAACTACTACTATCCATTTAGTTTGTTCTTTCTCTTGCAATTGGAGCTTGTTTTCAAAGATTATTTCATCACAAAATCAGAATATGAAAATGTTTTCTATGTGTGGGAACATCTAAAATCTCTTGTGTATGGTTATAACAAATGTTCTTTGATAGAATTCAGTGTCCCGATGGGTAATTTCTTTCGCCAAAGGAATGAATATAAAATGAGGCACAAAGAGAAGGAACCTTACACAATGTTTTTTGAGGAAGCAGACAAATTGAAAAATAATTGGGAACCCATAAAACAAGGGATGTTTGGAGGTAATTACGATAACTACAAACATACTTATGAGAAGGTAGAAGCATATTATCAACAATATAGAAAATATTAGTTATGGAAGAGCAAGTTTCAATGATAGTAACTATCCTTGCAGCATTATTAACAGGGGGCTTTCTGATGATATTTATAGAAAGTCAGCAGGTTGCAAATAATATGGCTGAACGTTTCCATTTTATAATGCGTCCTTTCTTTCATAGTTTCACCAACTATGCAAGGTTTATATCCTCATTCAAAACTTGTTTCTGTTTCAGAGGGATAGAAGCAGAAGGATATATGGAGAGATTAAAGGAAGACTTAGAACAAATTTCACGGATAGGCGGGAAATCTATAATCGCTGGACAAGAGTATCCATCAGATTATTTCACTGCAAAACAGTTAGACACAATCTGTAAAACTATAAATGATGTATGGTATTGTATAGATAATGATTATCATGGCTTTCAGAAAATCGAATTTGATACTCGTCATGCTGAAATTTTTAGTGAACATACAATTGGTTATTTAGGAGAAATTTCTCCTAAATACAAAGGCATAGAATTAACAAAAGATTTACTTGGGAAAGTATCAGGAGACTTTTTTGTCGATTTCTATCAACCGATAGAACATATCTTGCCTCACTATGAATATTGGTTGAAGAAAGAAAAGGGATTTAAGATAATAGCTATGATAACTATTATCATAACCTTACTTACGATGTTGCTTCTTCTCCTATTGCGTTGCTATATTCCAATATGGGTATTAACTTCATTATGTGTCCTATGTTGTGGATTATTACTTTTTGAACTGTATAAGTTAATGCGATTAGAAGACCTTACAAAGAAAATTATGCGATAACATACAATCCATAAAATTGAATCTTTATGCACGATGGCTTTTTGTTACTTTTGAGCCATCTCAACTCACTGTCAAAAGTAATGAGGTGTTTTTCATTGGGGTTTCTTTGCTCCTTTCTTTATCCGCTTAGGCTCATGAAAGAAAGGAGCGGTCGGCAAATCTGCCGACCGCTTTACTTTAGTTTGCTCTTCTTGAACGGTTATCCGTCCCGTCCTTACTTCGGGGAGAGTGGAGAAAACCCACGAGTTGTTGAGAGCATTGCTCGAAAAATTCACCTCCTCATCGGGCAGGTTGCTGTGAATGTTCCCACCCATCGCCAATCCGCAATTCTGAATGATCTTTTGCTGTGCGTTCTCTCTGCTTTCGGCAACCACCTCAAACACTCCTTCAAAGATGTATTGTGTCCGTACTCTGTAAACTTTCCTCTTCATATTCTCAAAACTCAACCTTTAATAATCTGTGTTCCATCGGCTCTCCATTCGATAACTTGCGGTGGGTAAGCCAAAAATGATGTGTGCCGTAACCATAGACAAAGAATTTGTCAAGCTCCGTTTCTTCGGCTATCCGCTTGACGGCTGCCCTCAGTTCCTCTTCATTGGCGGATAGGGTAATGGCATTGATTACCCTTACATGGATATGGGGTATCTCGTCCGCCCAATTACATACGATGCTTTCTATTTCTACTTTCATATCTGTGATATCTTGATGATTGTTACTTATGCTGTCGCTCTCATTCTCTGTCTTATCAATTTGCGATTGGCATTGACAAGGCTCACGATTTGGTCGTGATATTCCGTATTCTTGTTGCACACGCCGCGACTTTGCACCACTTTGAGCGTATCCAAATTGACTTCAATCGTTTCTATCCGTCTGCCCTCAATGGTCGCCGAAAGTATCAGCGAGTTTTCTTTGAGGTAGTACTCGTTGGAGAATACGCAATGGTGCATTGCCGTGCCCTCCTCCAAATGCTCCTGCACACTCTCCAATACGTGGACTTGGATTGTGCCGTCCGTGAAACGGATACCGAAGAACTTGGATTTGAGTTCTTGGAAACGCTCCTCGTCCTCCATTGCCTTTTTGCGTTTCTTCTCAATCTCCTCCTTTTCTCTCTGTTTGCGAAATTCGCTTTGTCTGCGGTCGTGTTCCCGATATAGGTCGGTGGGGCAAACATACTTCGGGCTGTGTGTGTCCTTACCCAACCTGCGGAGCATATCCACATAGTCGCACCATATAGAAATGTCCTCTATGGCATAGCCGTTGCGGATAGCTACTTTATAAGACTTCCAACAAGCGTCAAATGTCCTCGAATTGTAGAGGAAGTATTTCAAATGCTCGGGCCTGCCTGCTTTCAGCAAGGTTTCCGCCCGACTGTCGGATAATATAGCGGGGATAAGGATTGTCGGGGCAATGCCGTGAAAATCGTCCTCAAATCCATTCCTGCGGAGTGTGTCCATAACCTTGAACTTGGGATATATCGGTGAGTACGATATATGACGGTAGGCTTCGTTATCGTTGCGTACTGCCATTGGCGAACAGAAAGAAAAGGTGTCAATGTATCTGCCTAATGTTCGTTGAACGGCTATCACTGATTGCCGTCCTTGTGCGTTCCACCAATATTGACCGATTTCAAGGGTATATGATGAAGCCTTGCAACCTTTCTCCATTTCCACAGAAAGAAGAAACATTCTTAGTACTTGGAACTCTCCGCAAGCGGTAAGTATCGTAAAGTATTGCTTCTGCCTAATCTTGCGTTCAAAGGTTCCCTTGACCTGCAACCTTGCCCTGCAATGAGGGCAGGTGCAAGTGTCCGTTGGCTTTTCCATTGTCCAACTATGCCCACAATCCATACAAGTTGTGCGACCTTTGGGCAGGCGATAGGCGAAGTGGTCTATACACTCACGGAATGCCCACTTAGTCTGTGTCTTGGTTATCGGGCGTAAATTCTTGTTCTCGGCAAGGACTGCCCTCTCAAATCTGTTTCTCGGTTTCATTTTTCGTCCTCCTTGTTTTATTCGTTACGAAATACATAGCCGTCCTTATACCAAAAGTCCGTACAGAAAAGGTCATCAGCATATTTGGAGAAGTCGAAGTAACTCAATGCAAAATCGGATAAATCATTCTCCATTTTCACAAGTTCCTCTGCAAAATCCTCCCTGCTTGCATAACTGCCCATATAGGCGGATTGGAAAGCCTTTACAAGGCTATATGCGTCTTGTGTGAGTTTGATGTTGTTGCCGTCCGCCCATACCCAAAAGGCATCTTTCTCTGTGTCGTTCAGTCTGTCCAACTCGTCCCGAAGTTCAAAGAAGTTGTCCTGCAAATGCCTTTCGTCTATCAGACCATCGGGGATTTCCTCCCACGCTTGGAACATATATTCGGGTTCTTCCTCGTCCTCGTGTATCTCGGCACAACGCTCCATAAAGTCGTCCAAATCGTAGAAGTCCGAAAGTTCCACCCATTCGCCCTGCAATGAGCCGTTGTTATACTTGGCATAAGTGCCTACATAGATGCGTGCTTCGCTTAAATCCATTGTTTCCATTTTCCTTTCGTTGTTTAAGGAGTTAAAACTCGAATAGTGAGGGTTGTGATACGATTTCCGTTGTCTCCGCTTTCTTCGGTTTTGCGTTACGGCTCCTAATTTTAGAAAGTTCCTCACGCTGGTACTGCTCTACGGCTCTCTGTCTGGCTTCCGCCTTCTCCTCCGTGAGTTCAATGGTATGGTTTACCACCACTTTGCAGGAATTGGGCTTGCCGACCTCTATGTCGTCTTCATCATAGTAATGCACTGCCATAGAATAGATTTCATCGTCCGAAAATCCCGAACAACCGCTTTTCTGTACCTCGCTGAGGATATAGGTTACACACTCGTCTATGTTCTTGTTTTCCTTGCGAAAACTCTCCGCAAAGAGTTCATCGTATGATGCTCGGTTCTCCAAGTAACTTTGGATTACGCTTTTGAAATGCTCTGTACCTTTCATTGTCTTTGTTCTTTATTAGTTAAACATAGTTCCGTCTGATAGGAACTCATAATCGTTTGCTTCGCAACTCTCGGCAAAGGCTTCCTCGCTGAATTGATATTCCATATCGTCTCTGCAAGCCTTGAAAAATCCATCCAAACACTTGTCCATAAGTTCGTATAGGGTGGTATCATTGGGGGCTTTCAGAAAATCGTATATGGGTTTCAAGATTTCATAGTCTATGCAGTAGCCCGTCAGCACACAATCGTCCGAAACAAACACACGGCTCTTGCGTTTCTTCTTGTAGTTTCTGCTCCAATAAGTCTTGGGTGGATACAAGTCTTCCCAATAGTTATTGACAAGGTATTTCAGAAGTCTTGTACCTTTCATATTGTCTTCCTCCTCGCTGTAATGGGAAGTGAAACGATAGGTGTAGGTACAACTGTCGTATGACCATCTGTCCGCCTTGATATTGAAAATCCGTTCAAAGGCTTGCAATGTGGCTCGGTTCTCTTTGTCCCAAGCATAGTCGCAATGTTCCGCCCAATGGCTGTGTGCCTTTGCTTGTGCCTCTCTTGTCAGTTCGTGGAGGTTATATACCTCGTATGTTCTTGTTTCCGTTCTCATATCTGTTCAGTGTTATCGGGTTTATTGTTGATGATGTCTTCTCCGTTGTCCGCAAAGACCTCAATAGTCGGCTGTCCTCCGTTTTCCTCTACGGATAGACTTTCGAAGGTGTCATACAAGGTCTCTCCGTCTGTGATGATGATATTCTCATCGTCCTCAAAGCAAAGCACGTCCTCTCCCTGCCACGACTTGACAATGGCAACGGCTTCTTCGTAACTCTCGGCTTTTACATCAAAGTGGGTGCGTTCCCAACAAGCAACCTTTCTGTCCTGATAAAAATTGAATTTTTCCATTATTCTTACTTTTAGATGGTTGCTAAAATGATTTCTTGGATATGTATGGGGTTGACCTCTGAAAAGAGATAGGAGATAAATTCCTTTCTGTCTCTCCTATTGAGTTCCTTGAATAATTCCTCAAAAGCGGAGATATTTCCGTTGAGGTAAACCGATACCATATACTCGAAGATGTTGTCCACCTCATAGTATCTGCATTGCTGTGCGATTGTCTTGCTTCTTCTTTTCATATCTGAGTGTATTTAAGAAATGAGTAACCAAAGTATTGCCCCGATAATGAGGGCATAAGTCAGAATGTACACTGCGATAGCCAAAGCGATGGTAAGGAGTAACCGAATGAGGAATTTTCCTGCACATATCCCTGCCAGCCAAAGCCAAACGCTTCCGCCACAAAGGAGAGAGCCTACGAATGCAAGTGCCACCCCAATTGATATTTTGTATCTCAGTTTCATCTTGTCTGATTTTTTTTGATTTTATGCGTCTTTCCGTCGGGTCGGTCGTTTTCGTTTCAGTGGCGTAAAAAGGTAGGGCTTAGGACAAACAAGGTCTTACGGCGAGAATGCTACCTGCAATGAAATGGAAGTGTGGAGATTGTCGTCTAAACGGCTTGCCGCCCCGACCTTTTTTGTCCGTAGAAGCCCGGAATTACCTTTGCCGCTGACAACGAACAACCGATCCCGACATGATACACGGGCATAAGTGGAGGATGTGCAGACAGAGAAGCAGGGTGAAAACAAAAAACGCAGTCTTCGGAGACTGCATTTCATCATAAGAGTAGAATACACATAAAACAAAAAGCCGCCCCAACGGACGGCTTTACGAAGATAATTTGGAGAAAATTCTTTTTTCTCACAATATACCCTTATCTTTGCAACAGGTTATTCGAGTTATGCAAAGCGTTGTATATCACTGTTGAAGATAGGTCGCTAAATCATTACCTACTCATTTCATAACTCATTAGGCTATTGAATGCCAATCATTTGAACCTAAATGATAGATTTTAAGCAAAAAAATCAGTTTTCAAGTAATAATATTATATCGGATTCCGTTATTAAGATAAAATTCAAATATAGTGCCTATGCATAAAAATTTTACTCTGATTAAGACAGAAGAAGTTAAAGATTCTTCTACATTTGGGCCAAAAACAGCAACACTAAACTTCCTTAAACAATTCGCAAGAGCGTGTAGCTACCAGAAAACTAAAATACCTGAACTGGGAAAATTTATGGCCAATTAAGTTTTAAAGAAAGATCAAAGGAGCTAACCCAAAGAAATTTGCGGCTAGCTTTTTTTATTCGAATCTTATAGTTTTTGAAGGTTTGATTGATGAGATTATCATCGAAGGGAAAATTAGAGTAATATAAGAGATAATTAGAACTCCAATATTAAGCAAAATAATTGAGGTCCAATTTAAATCTACAGGAACATACGGGATATAATATGCCTCTGCGTCAAGCTTAATTATATGGAAATACTTTTGTAATAGAGTTAGGCCTATTCCTATGATATTTCCCCAAATAATGGATTTAAAGATTAATTTGTGTGTTAAGTATATAAATATCTTCCTAATACTATAATTGGTAGCTCCAAAAGTCTTAAGTACTCCAATCATATTTATACGCTCTAAAATTATCATCAGAAGGCCTGATATCAGGGTGAATGCTGACACAAATGCCATTAAAATCAAAATTATAATCACATTCATATCAAGCAAATCAAGCCATGCGAAATAAGATAAATTGTTTCGAGTAGTATTTGTTACATTATATAATGTTGAAAGGCCCTTGTCATATACTGCATTAGATAATAGTGTGTAGAGTTTATAGGACTCATTATTAATGTTGTTTAGATTTGACAGATTTACCCCCACATAAGTCCCTTTTGAGGCTGTCCACCCATTTACACTCTGTATTTGGGCAATATTTCCTAGAATATATGTTTTATCGTATTCATCAAAATCCGTTTTAAATATTCCAACTATTTTTGAATTACGAACTTTAACGCTTTTATCAATAAAATACGTAAGGATTTTATCATCTACTTTTAATCCCAATTCTTTGCTTATCTTATCTGAGATAAGTATTTCATTAATTGCTGAAGCGTCTTTAGAAGATGGGATTCTGCCAGTTACGAGGCAAGAATTGATATATGACCAGTCAAAGTTTTCATCAACACCTTTATAAACTACGCCTTTAAAATCGCTAGAAGTCTTTAATATAGATGGCTTCTCTGCGATTAGACTCACTGATGAGATGTTTTTGAGAGAAGATAGATTATTCTGGATAACTGGGGAAATTTCATCATAATCCACAGTGAATATATCGTCACTAATATATGGCACTGCTGCGTTTGTGATTTTGATATGCGAATCAAGTTGATATATCTTGTTTGTGATTTCTTTCTTGAAGCCACAAACAATGGTTAATGACAATATCATAATTACCATAGCAAGAACCATCCCAGCAACTGCTATATTCAAGCTGGGGTTGGATGATTTCTCGGTATTACTATTCCCGAGTTTTAATCTACTTGCTATAAATAATTCTGTTTTCATAACGTATATCCTGGATATGCTTCCAAAGCATGCTGAAGTACTTCCATCGCTTTTGCTAAATCTTCTTTGTTTAACACATAGGCAAGCCTGACTTCATTTTTACCTACGCCAGGAGTAGTGTAAAATCCAGAGGCTGGTGCCATGAACACTGTTTGCCCTTCATATTCAAATTCACTTAAACACCATTCGCAAAATTTGTCAGCATCATCAACTGGCAGTTTTGCTACGGTATAAAAAGCTCCCATTGGAATAGGAGAGTAGCAACCTGGTATTTTGTTGATGCTGTCAATCAAGAACTTACGACGCTCAACATATTCGTTATAAGTCTCGAGCATGTATTCTGATGGAGCGTCAATGGATGCTTCTGCAATTATTTGGCCTATTAAAGGCGGACTTAATCGTGCTTGGCAAAATTTCATCACATTGCGTTTCAATTCTTTGTGTTTCGTGATTATAGCGCCAATTCTAATTCCACACTCACTATATCGTTTTGATACAGAATCTATTAATACAACATTTTCTTCTATCCCTTCAAGATGGAATGCCGATATATATGGCGACCCTGTGTAGCAGAACTCACGATATACTTCGTCAGAGAAAAGAAATAGGTTATGCTTTTTTACTAAATCTCTCAATTGGTTCATCTCTTTTTGTGTATAGAGATAGCCGGTTGGATTATTTGGATTGCAAATAAGAATACCTTTAGTGCGAGGCGTAATTAGCTTTTCAAATTCTTCTACATGAGGAAGTGCAAAGCCCTCTTCAATCGTAGATGTAATTGTCTTAATTTCTGCGCCCGCAGAAATGGCAAATGCCATATAGTTTGCATAAGCTGGTTCCGGTACTATTATTTCATCTCCTGGATCCAAGCACGACATAAATGCGAACAGTACGGCTTCTGAGCCACCTGTGGTGATTATAATATCATCGACATCAACGTTAATATTGAAACGGTGATAATATGTTGCCAATTTTTCACGTAGGCTTAGTAATCCTTCTGATGGACTGTATTCTAAAATAGTTCTGTCAATATGTTTTAATGCTTCAAGTGCATTGGGCGGTGTAGGTAGATCTGGTTGCCCTATATTTAAGTGGTAAACTTTCAAACCACGCTTTTTTGCTGCATTAGATAATGGCACCAATTTTCTAATTGGTGATTGAGGCATTATTTTACCGCGTTCTGATATTGTTGGCATTACTTTCGTTTAGTTATGTTGCACAATTAATATTAGGCCAAGCCTTTTGGCGCATTTATAAAAAAGCCTTTATAAAACTGTGTTTACAAAGGCTTTGGATAAATTCGTGGAGCTGGAGGGGATTGAACCCTCGTCCAAACATGGAACTAATATGCTTTCTACATGCTTATCTTTGACTTAATTGTAGGTATCAAACAGGATCAAAGCCACCAATTTGAAACGTATCTTCTAAATTTTCAAGCCATATCCGAAGCTTATGCGGCTCTAATTCCGAATTTGTTAGCACCACCTTATCGAAACGTCTCGGAATCAGGCAATCGGGTGATGTCTTGTCCCAGCCACTGTGGTAGGGATTAAGCTAATCTACTATACTTCGATTAAGCAGCAAGAGCGTAATTATTTTCGCCAGTTAAAATTGTGATGTCTGAGATTATAGAGCATTGCCATCATCGCTCTGCATGCTTACATACCACTTCTACACGCTGTCAAAACCAGTCAGCCCCTAAATTAAGGTATATAACCTATCTCTATAGGAATTATGTGCAAAAATAATAAATAAATATTTGTTGTGGCAATTGTAGATGATAAAACTTATCAAAACTTGCTATTTGTCATCTTTTTCACTCAATTCCAACCATCTGAATTCTTTTTCATCTAGAATACTGTTTAGTACTTCATAGCGCTCAGATTTGCTCTGGATGTCCTCTGTATTTCCTGACTCAAAGAATTCATCGAGAGATTTTTTCTCTTGCGTAAGCTCGTCTATTTCTTTTGTCAAAGATTCAAGCTCCAATCGTTCCTTGTAAGTAATCTTACCGCTTTTTTCAGCTTTTATTACAGGTTTCTTTACTTTTTGCGCTTCGAATACCTTTGGTCTTTGAGCCTCTATTTCATCTTTCCAGACTCTATAATCAGTGTACGAACCTGGAAAATCCTTTATCTTGCCATTGCCTTCAAAAACGAATAAATGGTCAATCGTCTTGTCCATGAAAAATCTATCATGGCTTATAACTATTAGGCAACCTTTAAATCTGCTTAGGTAATCTTCAAGTATCTCAAGGGTAACAATATCAAGGTCGTTGGTTGGTTCATCAAGAATAAGGAAGTTTGGCTTTTTAATAAGTACAAGGGTCAGATATAGCCGTTTCTTTTCACCACCACTTAACTTGTATATGAATTTTTGCTGATCGGATGCTGAAAACAGAAATAGTTGTAGAAACTGTGAGGCAGTGTATTTATTCTTTTCATCAAATGTTATAACTTCTGCCACGTCTTTTACCGCATCTATAACTTTCTTAGATTCATCAAATTCAATGCCTTCTTGGTTATAATATCCAAAATTCACTGTTTCTCCAATATCGAAATGTCCTGAGTCAGGGTTTTCAAGGCCTAAAAGTAGCTTTATAAATGTGGACTTGCCCACGCCATTATTACCCACAATTCCGAGCTTCTCATATCTTGCGAAAACATAATTGAAATCATCTAAGATAACCTTATCGCCATATTTTTTTGAAATACCATCTGATTCAAATATTTTAGAGCCGATATAGGAGGATTTCATTCTAAGATCTATATTCTTGTCATTATTCGATACTTGCGTCTTTTTTTCGAGCTCATAGAAAGCGTCAATTCTATATTTAGCTTTAGATGCTCTCGCCTGGGGCTGACGTCGCATCCAGTCAAGTTCTGTTCTATATAGATTTCTTGCTCTTTCTACCTCAGCATTCTGAGTTTCGATGCGTTCATTTCGTTTTTCAAGAAAGTAGTTGTAATTGCCATTGTATGTGAAAATTGTTTCTTGATCTATCTCTATAATCTTATTGCATACCCTGTCTAGAAAATATCTATCGTGAGTAACCATCAATATTGCAATTCTACTTCTTGAGAGAAAACTTTCAAGCCATTCGATCATTTCAATATCCAAATGGTTTGTAGGCTCGTCCAATATAAGTAAATCTGGGTTGTCTATGATGATTTTAGCTAAAGCAATTCTTTTTTGTTGGCCTCCTGAAAGTGTCCCAATTTTCTGGTTTACATCGGTAATTTTGAATTGGGAGAGAATCTGCTTGAATCTGTCTTCATAATCCCAAGCATTCGCAGTGTCCATCATAAGGATAGCTTTGCTAAGCTTATCTCCGTCGGATTCCGTCACTGCTCTTTCATATGCCACGATAGCTTTCGACATTTCATCTTTACCATTGATACAAGCGTCAATAATTGATGAATCTGCGTTTAAAATTGGTTGTTGGTGGAGAAATCCCACTTTTATGTCGTTTCTGAAAATTACATTTCCGCTATCATATGGCTCTTCTCCACAAATAATCTTCATCAAAGTGGATTTCCCAGTACCATTTTTTGCAATGATACCCACTTTGTCACCCACATTAATGCCAAAGGTTATATTATTAAATAAAATACGATCTCCAAAAGATTTCGTAACGTTGTCAATCTGTAGTAAACTTTCCATCTTAATGCAAAGATAGGTAATTCAATTTAAAGATAATTCTGTTATTGTCACTTTGGATGCAAGAACTTGTATTTTGTTTTAAAGTTTAACTTCTCCTTAACAAAAAAAGCTTGGAATGAAAGTGGTTTTCATCCCAAGCCATTATATGTGTAAATTAATATGCTTTTTAGTGCATGTTTATTTCCTTAACTAATTCATCTGTCGTATAAACCTTTTCGCCAAGAAGATTGAAGTTGATACGAGCAGCATCGTCTGCATTCATTTCGCCTATCTTTGCAGATGCTGTAGCATCAAATACTACTGCTGCTTCAAAGCCTCTTTCTTGAAGCTCGCGTAGATGGGATTCTGCGCAAAGATTACCAGACATTCCACAAACTATCACTTTGTCTATACCTCTTTTGCGTAATTGAAGTATCAAGTCATTGTTTTCTGGCCCAAATAGCTTGTGCGGAGCTGTTACAATGATATTATTGCCGTTGTTGATATATGGTTTGTAAATATCCAACCAATCTGCTCCTGATCCTTCGAAATTTTCGCTTGAAAGTTGACCAGCACGTTCAAACATTCCGTTCTCATGCATCATTTTTTCAACTGGTCCTTCAAATACCCACTGATGATCATGTTTGTAATAATAGTGTGGGGAAATGAACACTAGCATATTATTTTTAGCTGCAGCCTCAAAGATTTGTTGAAGGTGCTGAATGGTTCCATTCTTTGTGATATTCTCACCAAATAATGGCCAACCCTTACCCTTTGTACTCAAAAAGTCGTTTTGAGGATCTGTCATAACTATAGCAGTATGTTCATCGATAAAGAAATCTGTTGTAGATTTTCTCTCTCTTGGTTGAACAGTTGGCGCTTTTTCAGTCTTTACGACTGCGAATGTGGTGCCGGTTGCTAGAAGTAGCATCAGGCAAACGATAATAAATTTGTTTGTCTTCATTGATGTTGCATTTTTGTTAGTTAGTAAATCTTTCATATTATTTGCCAAAACGTATTGTTAAAAATTAATATTCAAAATTCTCTCGTTTTGACAATGCAAAGTTAAGAGGAATAGTATCATATTTAAATAACAATTTTTCCTTATTGTTTGGCTTAACTTCCTTATAATTTATTTAATAAACGCTCGAAGATTTTGTTGCCAAACGTTGAAGTAATACTTGCATTTTTTGTACTATTTGATTGTCTTTTAGTCCATAACGAGCTGCAAGATTCTCCATTTGTGGGAAAGAAACCCATACACTTCCTTTATTGTCTTCCCATACTGAAATTCTTAGAGGTAATTCAATGGAGAATGAAGGATTCTCTATCATTAAAGCCGTACCCACCTTTGGAGAACCAAAAACTAATACTTGGTTAGGTTTCATTTCCAGGGAAACATTTTGTGCATTTGCTGCATGATCAAATTTGGCGAATAGGGGGACGTTAAGTTCTTTTAAACCTCTTTCAAGATTAGCCACCGTCTCATCCACGCTGAATTGGCTTTCTAGAGTATATAAATTATCTTCATTTGCTCCAGTTCCTAATTTGGTGTTATCAAATGAAGCTGCAATTCTCCTTGCTAGGTTTGTTAAGTCAACTCCTCCTTTATTTGCTAGTAACGTTACGCATACTAACTCGGATGCATCTGTAAATCTGCTTAAGAATGCTGAATGACCAGGAGCTTCTCCTTTAATGTCCATAAGTCCCTTGTGACCGTAGAATTGCCATCCTGCCATTGCCGGAACAACCTTACCATTAGCTAATTTTGTGGGTTTATATATGATATCTCTATTCTCTGGTTTTTTTATCAATACGCTACCTGCAAGAGCTATATCCCAATGACTAACATTCTCAGCAGATGCCCATACATCTGAAAATCCCTTAAAAGCTGATGCACTTTGTGACTCTACTTGAACAAGTGTATTATCTTTCTCAACATAACCAGTGGTAGTTTCTGCTGGATTAATATAATCTTTGTCATGTTTGAAAGTCTCATGCAAGTTTTTAGTTGTAGCAACATTCTCTTGTTTGATTTTCGATAAGTCTTCTCCGAAAAATGTTTGCTTAAGTCCTAAATAGTCTATTTGATTTTTCTTTACGAAATCATGATACGTAATCTTTGACACCTTTTCAATTATGCTTGTAAGTAGCAAGAAATTAGTTGCGCTTTGGCTTACATCGGTTCCAGGAGTAAATTCCAATGAATTTTTATTTGCCATATCCATTAAAGTCTTAGTCGTAAAATCTTTCGAAGAGGAGAAATTCTGATTCTTTCTATAATCTGGAATACCTGAGCTATGTTGGAGTAATTGTAATATTGTTACTGCCTTCCAACTATCTGGAGCATCGCTGATATATTTCCCTATGTTATCATTAAGCGAGAGTTTACCCTGCTCAAGCAGTTGCATTACTGTCACAGCTGCAAATCCTTGTGCGATGGGTCCAATAGGCCAGATGGTCTTTACCGACGCCAAGTTCCCATTTGAAATATCTGTCATTCCATAGCCCACCACTCGCGGAATATAAGGAGCCTGAACGATTGCCAATGTCATTCCTGGAATTCCTTCTTCTTCCATGAAATCATAAACTAACTGGTCTATAGCTTTCCCTTGGTAAGCTACATTAACATTGCCTCTTCCAGATTGTGGAAGCTGATTTTCAAACTTTTTCATCATAACATCTCCGTTTTGTGCTAGTGCTGACATTGAAATCATTCCACTAGCGAGTAATAACATTCGTGTATTCATAATCTTATTATTTATAATACAAAGATATTATGTAATAAAAGTCAATAAAATAACAAGAACGCCTTAATAAATAGCAATTTATCCCATGAGTGCTTTCTTTTATATTATTCAGAATAAGGCAATCCTAAATTTTCAGGATAAGTATTGTGTAAATTCAAGGTTAGTAATGTGTGTTCTTAATTTTCTAAATAATTTGTCATTACAACAAGAGCTAAATAATGTAGCTAAAAAAATTGACCATGAATAAGCAATTAATTATTTAGATTCTTTACTAGGATAGTGGCATTATTTTCCATGATTTTAAACAAAAAAAGAGTTGTCAGTTTTCTGACAACTCTTTAGATATAATATAATCAATGATTATTCTGATACTACTTCAAAAGGAATTTCAACAGAAACTTCTTTGTGAAGTTTGATTGTTGCAGTGTAGCTTCCTACTTCCTTAACGTTATCTTTGATGTAGATTGTCTTGCGATCAATGTTATGACCAAGCTTTTCAAGAGCTTCCGCAATTTGAATATTGTTCACTGAACCAAAGATTGTTCCAGTAGAGCTAGTCTTAGCACCAATAGTAAGTGAAACGCCTTGCAATGCAGCTGCTACAGCTTCAGCATCAGCCTTAAGCTTAGCAAGTTTGTGTGCACGTTGCTTTTGGTTTTCAGCCAATTGCTTTAGAGCTGAAGGAGAAGCAATGATAGCCTTACCTTGTGGGATAAGGTAATTACGTCCGTAACCGCTCTTAACCTCAATGACATCGTCCTTGTATCCAAGATTAGATATGTCTTCTTTTAATATAATTTTCATAAATTAATTCCTCCTTTAATTATTTCATCAAATCTGTTACGTATGGAAGAAGAGCTAGGTGACGAGCACGCTTTACAGCTTGAGCAACTCTTCTTTGGAACTTCAATGAAGTACCAGTGATACGACGAGGAAGGATTTTACCTTGCTCATTCAAGAATTTCTTGAGGAATTCAGGATCCTTATAATCGATATACTTGATACCGCTTCTTTTGAAACGGCAATATTTCTTTTTCTTAATATCTACTGAAAGTGGAGTAAGATATCTGATTTCTGATTGAACTTGTGCCATAATTAATTCTCCTTTACCTCTTCTTTAGTGTTAGCTTTTGCGCCTTTTAGACTTCTTCTCTTTGCAGCATATTCTGCAGCATACTTATCCAAACGGAAAGTTAGGAAACGAATAACTTTCTCGTCGCGACGGAAAGCAATTTCAAGTTTTTTGATGAGAGAAGGTTCTGCATCAAATTCGATCAAATTGTAAAATCCGGTAGATTTCTTTTGAATTGGGTAAGCTAGCTTACGCAAGCCCCAGTTCTCTTCATTGACGATAGCTGCACCATTGTCGGTGAGTAAAGTCTTGAATTTTTCTACCGCTTCCTTCATCTGAGCATCAGACAAAACGGGAGTTAAAATGAAAACGGTTTCGTAATGATTCATAATTAATAAAATTATTAATAAATAATATTTTTCTGCTTTAAAAGCGAGTGCAAATGTAGTGATTATTTTTTAAACCAGCAAATTAGCTGCGATTATTATTAATTGGCTACTTTAGTCTTTTGCTGCTGCTTTAGCGTTATCTCTAATTTTTTATCGAGATAGATTTTTTTCCCTTGAGCTTTCTTTAAATTTTTAGAAGCTTCAGAATATGCAAGTGTCTCCTGAAATGCCTTGGTAGTATTTCCATCAATTTTTTCCGATTTACTTGATGCTCCATTAAATGAAATTGTTATTGGGCTGCCTCCATTTTTCGCTATAGCTTCCACAAATGCTGCACATTCAGCCGGCTTGAAGGTGATACTTTCATATCGTTTCCCTTCATTTTCATATCTATAGTTGCGTGCTTTATCATAAGGGACGGTTGCTGTACTTACCCTTCCGTTACCTCCAACTACACTTAAGGAGGTGTGTCCAATACCACCGCCAACATAATTAGATACGATATACATTTCGCAGTTATTGTCTATTCTTGGTTCAATAGAGGTCGATTGTGCATAGCGCTTCAAACGTTTGCTCATCCAGAACCCTTCCACCATGTCAGCTTCTTTTATGTAATTGAATGAATTAGCTAAATGTTCTACAACCGGTTTTGATACAGCAATGAGGCTATCATTTGAAACGCTTTCTTTCTTAATGATTTTTTCGCCATTTAGAGTGCGCAAATGCATTCCTTTTTTTATTAATTCGAATTCGTTTGGAAAAGTTTTGCTGAGAGAATCCAGCACGCGGTTTGACTGCTCACAATTACCTGCTGAATTCATTTCTACGGCTGAATTATATAGTGCTTCGGCCTCCTTGTTTGTATTAGAGCCACCACTGCATGACGCAAAAACAAAAGCACAAAAGCACAAATATACAATTTGCCTAGTTTTACTCTTAGTAATTACTTCTTTGAACATCTTTTACACCTTTAATATTTTTAATTTTTTTGATTAATTCGCTTAATGCCTCGTTATCGCCAATTCCAATAACCAAATATCCTTGAAACAATCCATCATTTGAATCAATGGAGATGTTGCGTAAGGTGGTATCTTTTTCTTTAGAAATCAAGGACGTTATATTTGTGACAATCCCAATATCATCGTGCCCTAGAATACGTAAAGTCACAGCAAATTGACTGCCAATTTTACCGGACCATTCAGCTTTTATCTCTCTGTTAGGATCTTTTGATAATAAATGCTTTATATTGCCACAATTGGCTCTATGTATTTTAATTGCGCCGCTACTCGATATATACCCAATTATATCATCACCATATATTGGATTACAACATTTAGAGAGGTTGTAGTTGATACCCTTCAAATTGCCTCCAATAACTAATACATCATCTTTAAAATCCCGCTCCTGAGTCTCGGTATTATGCTGTAGAACAAAATTAGCTGCAGTCTCAGGCACAAATGAATCCTTTTCCTTATCCTTATTGAGAAGTTCAAGATAAGCGTCAATTATATTATTTATATCGAGCGATTCTTTCGTTATGTCATCAAAGAAGTCTGTAACTGTCTTATAACCATGCTTCTTGATTAACTTCATTAGAGTTGCTTCATCAATGTCAATCTTTCTGTTCTTAAAACGACGTTGTAACAGCTCTTTGCCAAGTTCAGCGTTTTTAAACTTTAGCTCATTTACAGCTTGCTTGATTTTATTGCGTGCCTTGGAGGTAATTACAAAGTTGAGCCAATCTAATTTTGGTGACTGGGAATTAGACGTGAGAATTTCAATTGTATCGCCACTCTGCACCTTATATGTTATCTTTTGGTTCTTGCCATTTACTTTGCCTCCAATACAGTTACACCCAATTCGTGAGTGGATACTGAACGCAAAATCGAGAAGGGTAGCGCCCATTGGCAATCGATACAAATCTCCTTTAGGTGTAAAAACGAACACTTCTTGGTCGTAAATATTCATCTTTACATCTTTCATTAATTCAAGAGGCCCTTCTTTCCCTGCTTCGAGCACTTCGCGAACATTGCCCATCCAAGCATCAAGCTCATTCTCGCTCTTTAAGCCTTTGTATTTCCAATGGGCTGCAAGGCCTCGTTCTGCCACTTCATCCATGCGCTTTGTTCGTATTTGTACCTCAACCCATCTTTTGTCGGGTCCGTATACAGTACCATGGAGCGACTCATATCCGTTAGATTTAGGAATAGTAATCCAATCCTTTAATCTAGCCGGATTAGCGTTAAACATATTCGTGACTATTGAATACACATTCCAGCAATCTGCCTTCTCTCGTTCGGGAGCAGTATCAAGAATGATACGAATGGCAAACAAGTCATAAATGCTATCCAAATCAGCATTCTGCTTAACCATTTTATTGTAAATTGAATTAATTGACTTCGTTCGTCCTTTAATTTCAAATTTATAGCCTTCCTTTAAGAGTGCGCTTTTTACTGGGCTAATAAAGTTTTCGATATATTCTTCACGCTTCTCTTTTGTTTCGTTTAATTTATGTGCTATCTGAGTATAAATATCTCGCTTTGTGTATTTTAATGATAAATCTTCCAGCTCTGATTTAATAGTGTAAAGACCTAATCTATGTGCTAATGGAGCGTATAAATACTTTGCCTCATTGGATATATCATGCACAAATTTTTGGTCAGGATGATGATTAATCATTCTCATAATATTCAAACGGTCAATAATCATAATGATTACCACACGTATATCCTCGGCAAATGTTAGAAGCAGTTTGTGGAAGTTTTCACTTTCAAGCGCCGCTTGACGCTGATAGAGCATTGAAACCTGCAATAAACCTTTAATTAGTTTTGCTATATCTTCCCCAAATATTTTTTCTATTTCTTCTTCGGGAATAAATTCCGACTTACAGAGGTTATACAGAAGTATGGCTATAATCATGTTCCGGTCAACTCCGAAGTTTTCTACCAGCATTAATGCAGTATCAAGATTACGAATAGTAGGGTTGATACCGTATTTGTCACGTTTATAGTGATTCTGTTTAATACCTTCCTTGATTATAGAATGCACAAGGTTAATATCTGAGCGGCTGATGACCTCGTAAGCCTCCCGAAGTAACTTTTTGCATTGATTTACAACCAATTTCTTTTCATCTTCATTAAAATATCCAGAATCCATTACTATCTGTTTTACTAATTATACTTCAAATATAGAATTTAAAGTTCTAATAATAGCTATAATTAAATAATAAATTGCTATATTTGAGTATATAAAACTACCAAAAACATAATATATAATCAACATGTTAAACTCTGAAGACATTAAGTATATTAAGAGAAAAGGAATCACAATTGATATGGTGAAGAACCAGTTAGAACGTTTTGAAAAAGGGTTCCCATTTTTAAAAATTGAAGATAGCGCATCTATAGGTAATGGAATAACGAAACTCACTGACAACCAAATTGAAACATGTATATCACAATGGAATGAATTTTTATTATCGGGTGGAATAGTTGAAAAATTTGTACCCGCTTCAGGGGCAGCTAGCCGAATGTTTAAAGATTTATTTTCATTCATGAATGGAAATAATGAGAATCCAACAACTAACTTTGAAAAGAAGTTTTTTGATCAAATAGAAAAATTCGCATTTTATGATGATTTAAATGCTACCTGCGAGGGAAAATATGGTAAATCTATTACAGCTTTAAAATCAGAAAATAAACATATTGAAATAGTGAGATGCCTGCTTACAGAAGTTGGTTTAAATTATGGGGCACTTCCAAAAGGTTTGCTTAAATTCCATAAAATGGGGACCAAATGCCACTCTCCACTTGAAGAGCACCTTGAAGAAGGTGCCCAATATGCTAAAGATAAGAACGGAAGGGTGAATATACATTTTACTGTTTCACCTGAACATCGGGCTCATTTTGAAGCTCTTATAGCTAAGAAATTAGACGAATATGAAAAAGAGTGGGGTGTTAAATATAATCTATCTCTTTCCGAGCAAAAGCCGTCAACTGATACTATTGCAGTGGATATGGAGAATATGCCGTATCGCGAAAATGGCGAGCTACTCTTCAGGCCAGCTGGACATGGCGCATTGATTGAAAATCTTAATGATCTTGAGGCTGATGTAGTGTTTATAAAGAATATTGACAATGTTGTGCCAACAAATCTCAGAGAAGACACAATCAAATTCAAGAAGGTAATCGGAGGATATCTAATTTTAATCCAATGTCAAATCGACAAATATCTGAAAATGCTCGAATCAGGTGAATATTCTATAGAAGATATTCGCGAGATGATAAAATTCATGCACGATAAATTGAATATTCGATATTCAGAGACCAAGCATCTTGAAGACTGTGAATTAGTTATTTTCATTAAAAATAAATTTAATCGTCCTATCCGAGTTTGTGGGATGGTTAGAAATGATGGAGAACCCGGCGGTGGGCCTTATATTGTTTATAATGCCGACGGAACGACTTCGCCACAAATCCTTGAGTCTTCACAATTCGATAAGAATAGTCCTAAGACGGAAGAACTTATAAAAAAAGGAACACATTTCAACCCAGTTGATTTAGTATGCTATATAAAAGACATTCACGGCAAAAAATTCAACTTAAAAGATTATGTTGATCCAGACACAGGACTAATTTCTGAAAAATCTAAAAACGGCACCACTATTAAAGCGCTCGAACTTCCCGGACTTTGGAATGGGTCGATGAGCGATTGGAACACAGTCTTTGTTGATGTTCCAATATCGACATTCAATCCTGTAAAGACTGTTAATGATTTACTGAGAGATCAACATCATGGATAAAGTTAAATAGAGTCAGAAATCCTGGCTCTATTTTTATAAATAATAAAATAAAAGGGATTTGCCTTTCGGCAAATCCCTTTAGATATATAATATATCTTAGATTATTTCTCTACAGCAGCCTGTGCAGCAGCTACGCGTGCGATTGGAACGCGGAATGGGCTACAAGAAACATAATTCATTCCAAGGTTAGCGCAGAACTTAACTGAAGATGGTTCTCCTCCGTGTTCTCCGCAGATACCAACCTTCAATTCTGGTTTAGTGCTTCTTCCTTTCTTAACACCCATTTCTACTAATTGACCTACACCTTCTTGGTCAAGAACTTCAAATGGATCTGTCTTGATAATTCCTATTTCCTTGTAAGTTTTCAAGAACTTAGGAGCGTCGTCACGAGAATATCCAAATGTCATTTGAGTTAAGTCATTAGTACCAAATGAGAAGAAGTCAGCAATTGTAGCAATTTGATCAGCGACCAAAGCTGCGCGTGGCACCTCAATCATTGTACCTATCTTATACGCAACTGTTTCACCTCTTTCTTCAAATACCTTATTAGCAGTATTACGGATGATGTCAGCTTGCATTTGAAGCTCCTTTATAACTCCAACAAGAGGAATCATTATTTCAGGATGTACATCAATACCTTTAGCCTTTACATTAAGGGCTGCCTCAATGATGGCACGAGCTTGCATTTCAGTAATCTCAGGATATGTATTCCCAAGACGACAACCACGGTGTCCAAGCATTGGATTGAATTCCTCTAGACTATCGCAAATACTCTTAATCTTTTCAACAGGTACTCCAATTTCGTTTGCAAGCTCTTTTTGAGTTGCTAATTGGTGAGGTACAAATTCATGCAAAGGAGGATCCAGAAGACGAATTGTAACTCCTAGTCCATCCATAGCTTCGAATATTCCTTCGAAGTCACTGCGTTGCATAGGTAATAATTTAGACAAAGCTACACGACGCCCATCTTCATCACTAGCAATAATCATCTCACGCATAGCCTTGATCTTATCGCCACCGAAGAACATATGCTCAGTACGGCACAGACCAATACCCTGAGCTCCGAAACCACGAGCAACCTGTGCATCATGAGGAGTATCAGCATTGGTACGAACCAGCATGACTGAATGTTTGTCAGCTAATTTCATCAGTGAACCGAAGTCACCGCTTAATTCTGGCTCACGAGTTTCGATCTTACCATCATAAACTTCACCGGTAGAACCATTCAGAGAGATCCAATCACCCTCTACATAGGTTTTATCACCGGCAACCATAGTTTTCTTCTTATAATCAATCTTAATGCTTCCGGCACCAGAAACGCAGCATTTACCCATACCACGGGCAACAACAGCAGCGTGTGAGGTCATACCGCCACGAGCAGTTAAGATACCTTCAGCAACGTTCATACCGCGCAAATCCTCAGGTGAGGTCTCGATACGGACGAGGATAACCTTTTTACCTTGTTCAGCCCAAATCTCAGCATCTTCAGCCTGGAAGACGATCTGGCCTGTTGCAGCACCCGGTGAAGCAGGAAGACCCTTAGAAACGATCTTTGCACCTTTAATACCGGCAGCTGAGAACACTGGATGAAGAAGTTCATCAAGCTTGTTAGGCTCAACACGTTTCAGAGCAGTTGCTTCATCGATCATGCCTTCTTTCAGCATATCCATAGCAATCTTCACCTGAGCAGCACCTGTACGCTTTCCATTACGGGTTTGGAGCATCCAAAGTTTACCGTCCTGGATAGTGAACTCGATATCCTGCATGTCACGGAAATAATCTTCCAGTTTCTGCTGAATCTGATCAAGTTCTTTATAGATAGCAGGCATTACCTCTTCTAAAGAAGGATAATTTTTAGCACGATCTTCTTCGGTCTTCTGAGCTAAAACAGCCCAACGACGTGAACCCTCGATGGTGATCTGTTGAGGAGTACGAATACCGGCCACAACGTCTTCACCTTGGGCATTGATTAGGTATTCACCATTGAAGATATCTTCTCCGGTTGCAGCATCACGAGTAAAAGCAACACCGGTACCAGAGTTTTCACCCATATTACCATAAACCATTGCCTGAACATTAACAGCTGTACCCCACTCATCAGGAATATTATTCAACTTACGATAAAGAATAGCACGGTCGTTCATCCATGAGTTGAATACCGCCATTACAGAACCCCAAAGCTGCTCATAAGGATCGCTTGGGAAGTCCTTACCTGTTCTCTCTTTTACCGCAGATTTGAAACGTTTAACCAGTTCTTTCAGGTCGTCAGTGGTTAACTGGGTATCCAGTTCAACCTTACGTTCTTCCTTCAGATGGTCAATAATCTCTTCAAATGGATCATGGTCTTCTTTAGAAACAGGCTTCATACCTAAAACCACATCACCATACATCTGTACAAAACGACGGTAGCTGTCCCATGCGAAACGAGCATTACCAGTACGCTTTGCCAATCCTTCAACAACAACATCATTCAAACCAAGGTTCAGAACGGTGTCCATCATTCCGGGCATTGAAGCGCGAGCTCCTGAGCGTACTGAAACAAGACAAGGGTTCTCTTTGTCACCAAAGCCTGCACCCATGATCTTCTCGATGTACTTAACGCCGGCAACCACTTCGTCGCGAATCAATTCAACAACAGCATCATGGCCTAATTTATAGTATTCATCACAAACTTCTGTTGTGATTGTGAATCCCGGAGGAACCGGTACGCCAATTAGGTTCATCTCTGCCAGGTTAGCACCTTTGCCACCGAGCAGATTCTTCATACTGCCATCACCTTCCGCTTCACGATTACCGAAAGTGTAGACATACTTCTGTTTGGTCTTCTCTTTTTTTGCCATGTTTATGAATCCTTCTTTGAGGTTTATATAAAACGTAAATCCTTATACATCAATGAATCAACACATATTCCTACTAAGGAATGCAAATTTACAAAATTTCAACCTTGTGCGGTTAAACTATTTGTCAATTCTTTTCCCCTTAATACTAAATTGTTTGCAAATATACGACTTTCTTAGTGTACATAATACATACTATCTAAACCCTAGCATGATTTATCCTAAAACCAGACCTGATAATTATTCAATCCGAACAAATCACTCAATTTGTCAACAGGCAGTGGACATGCCAGAAGATATTAGCTGCTAGCTACTGGCTACTGGCGGCAGGATGCCAGATGTTGGTTTCGGTGTCAGAAGACAGTGTCAATGCCAGACGCCAGATGCCAGAAGCTGATTACATTTAACCACGAAAAACA